>WNFE01003421.1_pt1 | contig 11795 bp, 12 predicted proteins | sample 5400451 | NCBI WGS metagenome assembly WNFE01 (sample SAMN13153344, study PRJNA577476) | soil metagenome | isolation source: 200 cm saprolite under Douglas fir tree site 2 hole 2 | place: USA:California | collected 2015-04-18
GGGCTAAAGGCAAGCGCTTCTGCTTGCCCAACTCGCGGGTGCTGATCCACCAGCCCTTGGGCGAGTTTCAAGGACCAGCCACCGACATCGAGATCCACGCCAAGGAGATTTTGTACCTGCGCCAGCGACTCAACGACATCATGGCCAAGCACACGGGCCAGGACATGAAGACCATCGAGCGCGATACCGATCGCGACAACTTCTTCGGCGCGGACGAGGCCGTTAGCTATGGCTTAGTGGACAAAGTCCTGGTGAGCCGGGCCGAGGTCGGGACTTGAGCCGGCGAACCGCCGCGCGCTAAGAACCCAGCGAGAGCTTGCCGAGCAAGGCCGCGATATCCTGCGTGCGATCGAGCGCCCACAGATCCTGAAGAACGGCGTCCGTGCGCTCCCGGGGCCAGCGCGTGCCCACGTTGCCGCGGAACTTCCTTTCGACTTCCGCTCTGGTCATCGGCCGCCCCGGGAAACCCGGCACGTCGTCGACCTCGCTCGAAATGCGCTGCCCGTCGGCGAGGATCGCGGTCACGCGCGTCGGAACCATCGCTCCGACGCGCGCCGTGAGCGCCGGATCCTCTTTCACCGTGATCTTGCGCATGAAGGCGAGGATGCGCGGCTCGCGGAGCTTCGCAGGCAGGTAGCTGTCGTTCGTGATGTCGCCGTCGAACATGGCGCGCGCGGTGATATAGGGCAGGCTGTGATCGGCGGTCTCCCGGGTGTCCGGCGTCCACTTCTCGGGCTCGCTCCCGGCGCGCTGGTAGCCCCGCCTCGTCGTCGCGATTTCTATCGCCGCGATACGGTCGAGGGGGCCCGCCTTCCTGGCGACCTCGACGCCGGCCACGACCGCGGTCTGCGCGTAGACCACGGCCGGGTAGGCTTTCAACCCGCATTGGTGGATGCGAAACGGCACACCGCGGCGCCCGAATGCTGCGACGTCGACGTCGGCCGGCCCGGAGATCTGCTTGAAGAAACCCGAATTCCCTTCGAAGATGGGCGCCGGGCCGGTCAGGCCGGCGCGCGCGAGCAGTGCCGCAAACACCGCATTGCGCCCGGCTTCGGCGTCGGCGAGTCCCTTCCAGTCGGACAGCGCCTGGACCCGGGTTTGCGCCATCGGGATGTGGTCGTTGATGGCGAGACCGACGGCCTGTGCAAGCTGCGCCGGAGGCAGCTTCATCAGCTTGCCGGCGGCGAGCGCCACGGCCGGAAGGCTGAAGACCGGCACGTCCCAGCCGCGGGTCGTGATGTCGAAGGCGTCGATCAAGCGGCAGTTGATCTCGTAGGCGAGCACGATCGCGGTGATGAGCTCCGCAGCGCTCGCCCGCTCGCTTTCAGCGACCGCGAGGCAGGCGGCGATGTGATCGCTCGGATGGCCAGCCAAACCCCCGACGTAGGAATCGTTCAAGTCGTAGTAGCGGAAGGCGGCGCCGTTGGCGAAGGTGGCGAGATCGGGCGTAGTGCGCCGGTTGGTGCCGATTACGGTCGCCGTTCCGGTCGCAACGCCGAGCGCGACATCGCGGCAGATGCGCACCGGCCTCTCGTCGAACGCCGCGATTCCGCAGCCGATCGTGTCGATGAAATGCGATTTGACCCGTTCAATCGTCGCCGCGTCGAGATCGTCATGGCGCAGTCCATCGGCGTAGGCGGCGAGCCGGTCCGCGAGCGGACTGGCGGGCGACTTCGAAGCTCCGGATTCCGCCGCCAGGATTCTTGGCGCAAGCCCCCAAAGGCCGAAGCCGGCCATGCCGGCGATGACGCGACGGCGAGGGATCGAGTGAGACATGAGAGATCCTAGTAGAACAGTCTCAGCGGTGCCCTTCGTGCCGGATGTCGCGCCCGTGGTCGTGTCCGTGGTGGTCCACCTCGTAGTGCGTGCGCTCCCAGGGGCGCCCGCCGCCCCGGTGGTAGCCGCTGCGCCCGCCCCATTCGCCGTACCAGCACCCGACGCAATATAAGGGCGAGTAGTAGTACGGGTCGACCGGGTCGATCACGACGCCCGGGACCACAAACTCCATCCGGACCTGCCCCGGCCCCGCGACCGGTACGCAGGCCGTCAACAGCAACGCAGCAGCGCCAATCATCGCCGATCGCATCTTCACGGGACCCTCCAGCTGTCGGTAGCAAAACGTAAGAAACGAATTCCGGGGAAGGCTACACCCATCGCGCGGTCGAGGGAAGACGGGCTCTCCGCGTAAGGCGCGCCGGCGGCGATCGCGGCGCTGGCGATCGCCGTAATCGCGATCGAGCGGCAGTTGGAATCCCCTAAGGCTTGACGCCGAACGCTGCAAACCGGTAGAACGCCGCGGACGTGTCGACCATGATCTTGCGGCGCATGCTGTCGTCGCCCACCCAGTCGCCGAAGGCATCGACAAGATCCCCGTCGTTGGGGTTGGCGACGTACTTGTTCGGATGCGGCCAGTCGGATCCCCACATGATGCGCTCGGGCGCAGCCTCGATCAGGGCATGCGCCATCGGCTTGACGTCGTCGTAAGGGGGCAGATCGGTCGCGGCCACGCGGTTGGCGCCGGAGATCTTGATCCAGGTATTGCCGCGCCGCGCGAGCTCGATGAGCGCCCGGAAGCCGGCCGCCTTGACCCCGGCGGCCGCCGGCTGGTAGGCGAAATGCGCGATCGACATCGGAACCGCGAGCGCAGCGAACACCGGCATCAGCTCGACGATGTCCCTGCCGGGAAACAGGAACTCGAGGTGCCAGCCGAACGGCCTGATCCGGGCGGCAAGCTCGGGGATCTCGGCGATCCCGATCGGCATGCCGCCCTTGTTGTCGGTGTTGAGCCGCACGCCGCGCACACCGGACGCATCGAGCGCGGCGAGCCGTTTTTCGGTCACATCCATGGCTAGCGCCACGACGGCGCGCGCCCGGTTGGGCGTCGCCGCATTGAGCGCCGCCATGGCATCCAGGATCGCCGAATTGTCGGTGCCATAGACCGAGGGCTGCGTGAACACCACGCGGTCGATGCCGAGGGTGGCGTGCAGGCGCTTGAGGTCGGCGAGCGTCGAGTACGGCGGGTTGTATCCGCGGCCCGTGGAAAGGGCGCAACCGGGCTCGAACACATGGACGTGCGTGTCGATGGACCCCCTGGGCAGCACGAAGCCGGGCCGGCGCGGGTTCCGGTCCGGAGGCAGGCAATCTCTGATTTCGCTCATGGCGCGTGATCTTACTACTGTCGAACGGCAAGTTGACCGCGGACTTGGCGTTTATAATTCCATCGCTCTGTTCAAGACGGCGGATCTCCTTTGAATACCGATGCCCCCAAGTCCGGCCTCAAGGCGCAGATCGACGCTCTGCTTCTCAAGCTCCCGGGCGTCAGCGCAAGAAGAATCAACGGCCTTGACGCCTACTTCGTCAGCGACAAGATGTTCGCCTGCATCAGCGGCGACGGCGTCGGGCTGCGCCTGCCTGTTGCCACTGCGACCGAATTGCACTTCTCAAGGGACAACATCGTTCCGTTTCAGCCCGGCGGTACGGCAAGTACGAGGGAATGGATACAGATCAACCGCGCCGAAGCGGCCGAGTACGAGAAGGATCTCGAGTTGTTTCAGACCTCGCTCGACTTCGTGAAAGCCGCCCGGACCCGTTAGGTTGGTAGGGGTGCACGCCTATCGGCCCGTCCTGCCTTACAATGTGCGCGCCGCCGCATTGTGATGGCGCGCATCGACCTTCCGGGGGAACAACATGATCAGAACGATTCAAATGGTGCTCGCTGGCGCGATTATCGCCGCATCGTGCGCGGCAGCCACTGCGCAGACCATGCGCGTGCGCGGGACGATCGAGAAGGCCGACGGCAACGTGCTCTCGTTGAAATCCAGCGACGGCGCCGAGCTCAAGCTGACGCTCACCGGGAATGCGATGATCGTCGCCGTGGTGAAAGCCTCGATGGCGGATATCAAGGAAGGCACCTTCCTCGGCAGCGCGGCGATGCCGCAGCCCGACGGCAGCCAGAAAGCCCTGGAGGTGCACATCTTCCCCGAACAGATGCGCGGCACCGGCGAGGGCCACCGGCCCTATGCGCCGGTGCCGAACAGCACCATGACCAACGGCTCGGCCTCTGGCGCGACGGTCGCCGGCGTCGACGGCTCGACGATCGTGGTCAAATACAAGGACGGCGAGAAGAAGATCGTCGTTCCGCCGAATGCGCCTATCGTCCGTTACGAGATCGGCGGCAAGGGCGATCTCAAGGCGGGCGCGCGGTTCACCGTGCTCGCTGCGACCAGGAAGCCGGACGGCACGCTGGAGGCAAGCCGCATCAACGTCGGCCGCGACGGCGTCGTGCCGCAATAGCGGGTGCCGGGGAGCGCAAGGCGAACAGCAAGCTGGAATCCCGCAAGGGTTCAGATCGCGGCGGCTTGTACTCAGCGGACGCCGCGAACCAGGATCTTCTGCGCAAAGCAAGCGAGCTCTCTGCGCTTCCCGAGGGCTGGCGGGACTACTTTCGCAAGCGCCTCTGGGAGCCGGATGCCTGATCGGTCAAGGGAACGCGGACCGGGAGCTGACCGCCGATGGTATGCTCGCCGCGAACAGGTCACCATTGCCTTCCATCTGAATGCCAAACAGCAATCCTTCACCGGGCGGATCCCCCGCCGATCTCCTCCTCCTGAACGGCCGCATCGCGACACAGGACGACCGCCAATCGTTCGTGGCCGCGCTCGCGATCAAGAACGGCCGCATTCACGCGACCGGCGACACCAGAACGATCATGGCCCACAAAGGCCCCGCGACCCGCGTGGTGGAGCTGAACGGCCGCACGGTGATCCCCGGCCTGATCGATTCGCACTCGCACCCCATACGCGGCGGGCTCTCCTACAACCTCGAGCTCCGCTGGGACGGGGTGCCGTCCCTCGCCGACGCGATGCGCATGCTGCGCGAGCAGGCGCGGCGCACGCCGCCGAACCAATGGGTGCGCGTGATCGGGGGCTGGTCCGCGTTCCAGTTCGCCGAGCGACGCATGCCGACTCTGGACGAATTGAACGCGGCCGCGCCCGACACGCCGGTGTTCGTGCTTCACCTCTACGCGAGCGCGATGCTCAACCGCGCCGCCTTGCGCGCCGTCGGCTACACCCGCGACACGCCCGACCCGCCCGCAGGCGAGATCCAGCGCGACAAGGCGGGCAATCCGACCGGCCTCATCATCGCCAGGCCCAATGCTTTCGTCCTCTATTCGACGCTCGCCAAAGGCCCCAAGCTGCCGTACGAGCATCAGCTCAATTCGACCCGGCAGTTCATGCGCGAATTGAACCGGCTCGGCGTCACCAGCGTGATCGACGCCGGCGGAGGCTTCCAGAACTACCCGCAGGACTACCAGGTCGTCACCGAGCTGCACAAAAACGAGCAGTTGACCGTGCGGCTTGCCGCCAACCTCTTCACGCAGCGCCCGAAAGAGGAGCTCGCGGATTTCTCCAACTGGGTGAAGACGGTGAGGCCGGGCCAGGGCGACGACCTGTACCGCATCAACGGCGCCGGTGAGATGCTCGTCTACTCGGCGGCCGACTTCGAGGATTTTCTCGAGCCGCGGCCCGACATGCCAGCGAGCATGGAGGCTGATCTCACGGCGGTGGTGAGGCTGCTCGCTGCAAACCGCTGGCCGTTCCGCCTGCACGCGACCTACGACGAGACCATAGCGCGCGCGCTGAATGTCTACGAAGCGGTCAATCGCGAAGTGCCGTTCGACGGACTGCACTGGATCATCGATCACGCCGAGACCATCTCGCCGCGCAACATCGACCGCATCCGCGCCCTGGGCGGTGGCATCGCCGTGCAGCACCGCATGGCGTACCAGGGCGAAACTTTCATCGGCCGCTACGGAAAGGCGCAAGCGGAGAAAAGCCCGCCGATCAAGCGCATGCTCGCCGCCGGCGTACCGGTCGGCGCCGGCACCGATGCGACGCGCGTCGCGAGCTACAACCCGTTCGTGTCCCTGTACTGGCTGATCTCGGGCAAGACCGTCGGCGGAACGCAAATGTACCCGCGCGCGAACCGCCTCGAGCGCATGGAAGCCTTGCGCCTGTGGACGGTCGGCAGCAGTTGGTTCTCGAGCGACGACGGAAAAAAGGGCGCGCTCGCGCCGGGACAGCTCGCGGATTGCGCGGTGCTGTCGGCGGACTATTTCTCGATTCCCGAAGCAGACATCAAGGGCCTCGAATCGGTACTGACCATCGTGGGCGGAAAGCCGGTGTACGCCGCGGCCGAGTTCAAGGACCTGTCCCCGCCGCCGCTGCCGGTCAGCCCGGAATGGTCGCCGGTCGCCGCGTACGGCGGCTACGGCGCGCCGCTGACGAGAAAGGCCGGGATGCAGCCGCGCGCGGCAAAGGCGCCGCGCTGCTCGACGTTCGATCCGTGGGGCACGTCACACGGCTTCGGCGGCTGCGCCTGCGCGTTTTGAGCACTGCGAAGGATTCATCATGGAAAACGCTTCACCTGAAACCGCGGTCACAAAGGTGATCGACCGGATTCCGCGCGAGGGAATGGACGCGCAGCTGGAACAGTCGATGAAGAACCTGATCGCCGCGGCGTTGAAATTTCGCGGACATCTGGGTGTGACGGTGACGCGGCCCTCGCTCCCGGTCCAGCCGGGTTTCCGCATGGTGTACCGCTTCGATTCCTGCGAGCACCTGCGCGCGTGGGAAGAGTCGGCCGAGCATGAGCGCCTGGTCGCCGCCGCCAACCGCTACACGCAGGGGGAACCGCACTACGACGTCCTGACCGGCCTGGAAACCTGGTTCACCCTTCCCGCGCAGCCCGCCCTGCGCCCGCCCGCGCGCGCCAAGATGACGTTCGTGTCCTGGCTGGGAATCTTTCCGCTCGTGTATCTCTACGCGGAATTGTTCAACCGGGTCCTGCCGTCCGGCACGCCGGCCGTTCTGAGGGTATTGGCGGTGACTGCGCTTGTCGTGCCGACCATGAGCTACGTCGTCGCCCCGCGGCTCACCCGGCTGTTCAAGGATTGGCTTTATCCCGAGCCGGCCTGATCGACGAGGTCAGGTCGCCGGTCCGAGCCTGGCGCGCAATCGCAGCACCTGCAGCGTTGCGCCGATCAGGAACACGACGAACATCACCGCCGCCGCCACCTGCAGGGCCGGGGCGTCGGCGTTCGGCAGCAGCGGCGCCCCCGGGGGCAGCCGGGTCGTAGTCTCGGTGACTCCGGGAATCATCTGGAAGAGGAACGTCGCCGAGTAGCTGACGGTCTCGATATAGGGCGAGAGCCGCCCGTACAGCCTGGTGTATCCCGCCACGTACGCCACCCCCAGCACGATGAGCGTGATGATGCCCAGTGCATGCGGCTTGCCGAAGCCGCCGTGCTGAAAGATCCCGAAGCCGGTCAGGCAGGTGATGACGGTCGCGATCACGTAGATCTTCCCGAGCATGTTCCTCGGAGAGATCTCCTTGTCGCGTATGAACGCGATGAGTCCAGCGGCCACGGCGATCAGGCTGATCGCCGTGTGAATCACGCCGAGCGGTGTCAATCCGAACATTTTGATCTCCTTTATGGTAACGAAACAGTCATTCGTGCAGGCGCCGCGGCACCCCCCCATTCATTGACCACAAAGCCCGTGTACCATGAATGCTATCACCATCCCGTTTGCCTCTTGCGTGATGGCGCATCGGCGCACACTGTTCCCGGGAAGACTCCCTGCCATCCACTTGCGCAAGCCGGCTTCGCAGAGTAAGTTGCTTTCCCGCGGAGCACCATCACGGGAGGACTATCATGAAAACCGCATCGATCATCGCCGCAGCGAGCGCACTGCTGCTCTCGGGCATGGCTGAAGCCGCAGAAATCAACGTGCTATCCACGCAGGCCACCCAGGAGGCCTATCTCGATCTGGTGGCGCAATTCGAGAAGGCGTCAGGGCACAAGGTCACGACGGCTTTCACGGGAACGCTCAACGTCCAGAAGCGTCTCGCGGAGGGCGAGTCCTGCGACCTCATCATCATGGCGGGCCCGGCGATCGACGATCAGATCAAGCTCGGCAAGGCCGTCGCCGGCAGCCGCGTCGATTTCGCAAAATCCGGCACCGGGCTCGCGGTGCGCAAGGGCGCGGCGAAGCCCGACATCAGTTCGGCCGACGCGTTGAAGAAGACGCTGCTGGCGGCGAAATCGATCGGCTATTCCACCGGCCCGAGCGGGCTCTATATGCTCAGCGTGTTCGAGAAACTGGGTATCACCGGCGAGGTCAAGGGCAAGCTCAAGCAGACCCCGTCGGGCGTGTTCGTCGGCACCCTGATCGCCAGCGGCGAGACCGAGGTCGGCTTCCAGCAGATCAGCGAGCTGGTGCATTTCGCCGGAATCGATTACGTCGGCCCGCTGCCGGGCGACCTCCAGCGCATGACCGTGTTCTCCGCCGGCATCCATGCCGGCGCGAAGCAGGCGGAAGCGGCCAGGGCGCTGGTCAGATTCATCACCGCGCCGGCCGCCGCGTCGGTCATCAGGAAGCACGGCCTGGAGCCCGCATGACAGGCCTAGTGGGGGAAATCACCATGAAACGCGTATCGCCGTCGCTCGCGACCCTTGCGCTCGCAACCTTGACGTATGGACTTACCGGCCAGGGCGCCGCGCAAACGGCGGCGAACGCCGAGATCGCCGAACAGCTTGCGCCGACCGGCAAGCTTCGCGTCGCCGTGCTGATGCTGTCGTATTTCGCGAACGAGGATGGGCGCGAGCTCAAGGGATGGAGCCCGGAGCTCGGCATCGAGCTCGCGCGCCGCATCGGGGTGCCGCACGAGCTCGTCCGCATCCACAATCCGGCGGACATGATCGAAGCGTTCCGCGCCGGCAAGGTCGACGTGGCGTTCATCGGGATCACGAAAGATCGCGCCGCCGTTTTCGATTTCGGGCCCGTCGTCATCGGCCTGCGGACCACGTTCCTGGTTCCCTCCGCCTCGACGATCAAGAGCATTCCCGAGGTGGACCGGCCCGGCGTGCGCATCGTCGTCCCGGCGCGCAGTGCGCAAGGCGAGCATCTCGACAGGATCATCACCAAGGCAGTCTTGATCCGGGTGCCGGTCGAGACGCCGCAGCCGGCGGTCGACATGCTCCTCGCGGGCCAAGCCGATGTGTTCAGCCATGTAGTGCCGATGCTGGCGCGGGCGCAGGCGGGCCTGCCGGGATCGCGCATCCTGCCGGGCAGCTACTACAACGTCCCGATCGCGATCGGATACCCGAAGGGCCGGTCCGCGGCCGTGGTCGAATTCTGCGGGGAATTCGTCGCCGACGTGAAGGCATCGGGCTTCGTGCAAAAGGCGATCGACCGGATGGGCAGCAAAGCCGATGGGGTCGTGGTGCTTACGCCGTAACGATCAACAACCGCTCCTCGGCCCGCCTCGCTCAGCTTTTCGCAAGCTTGACCTTGCCCAGGGCCGCCTTCAGGCTTCTCGCCAGCTTTCCGGCATCATCGTTTGCCCAGAAATGCATGAAGAACAGCCGCGGTTGTTCGGTGAGCATGTGGCTGTGCAGCGCCGTCACCTCGATCCCGCCGTCGCGCAAGGTCTTGAGCACGGGATTGACCTCCTGCGCGATGAGTACGAAGTCACCGGTGATCGCCGCTTTGCCGCCGCCGGTCGGCTGGAAGTTGATGACGATGCCCGAGCCCATGCCGACAGGAATCGGCATTCCATCTTCCATTATGGTTTCGGCGCGGGGGATGTTGAACCCATAGACACCGCTATTGACGCTGCCCTTGGCGCCCAGCGTCTGATCGATTGCGGCGGTGTCGAGGTCGAGCGGCGGCGGCGGAGAACCGGCGGGTGCCGGGGCCGCCAACGGAGTCTTGCTCTCGGCAAGACCGGCGCGCAGCGCGGCGGCGAGCTTGGCGGGGTCGCCGCGGCCGAAGAAATGCATGTACATGGTTGCAGGCGAAGAGCGCAGTAAGTGGTTGTGCAGCGCCGTTATCTCGATGCCGCCATCGATGAGTTTCTTCATCACGGGGTTGACCTCTTCATGCAGTAGCACGAGATCCCCCATCACCATTCCCTCGCTTCCCATTTTCTGGAATGCAAGATAGGAGCCCAGGGCAAGAGTGGGCCTGATCTCGACCCCGTCGAGCGTGACCTTCAGGTCGCTCCGCCCGAGTCCGACGCGGTACACTCCTCCGGGCAACTGTGCGCCGGATCGGCCAAGCGCCTGAGCAACCGGGGCCCAGTCGTTGTCGGCTGCGAGGGCGGCGGCCGACAGTCCGACCGCGAACCCGATGCTTGCGAGGATGGGATTGAAGCGCTTCATGGCATGATCTCCTGGAAAGTGGAACCGATGCTGCCGCTGTACAAATTGAAGTACGGGATATCTTGAAGAATCATCGCTTTCAGGAGGCTGACTACACTGCGGTTCGGTGCCGACGTATCATTGATCGGGCCTGTGTCGCGCCAACCAGGGAGCGGCGATGCGCCTAGAAGACACCGACAACCTTACCATCTTCGCGCCGAACGATAAAGGCAGGGCGGAGCTCAAGGCGGGTTCGACCAGGCTCTCGACCATCGCGCTCGAGCTGATGGTGATGTTCGACGGAAAATCGCCCATGTCGGCGATCGCCAGGCGGGTGACCGGTGCGCGGCCCGGTGACATCAGCGATACGGTGGCGGCGCTGCTTCGCGACAAGTTCATCGACATCCTCGGGCCGGGAAAAACGGCCGAGGCGGACTTCGGCTCTTTTTTCGAGGTGCCGGTCGACGCGATGCCCGAGAGCGTTTCGGGAAAATTCCGCGACGAAGCCGAGAGAGGCCTGCTGTCGCTCGAGCGCAGCGGCTACTACATCGGCGTCGCCCAGCAGTGTCTTGTCCTGGTTCAAGGAGCAAGGGCCGGGCTACCCATCGCGCGTGAATGCCCTCCTTCCGGCGTACGTGGAAGCGCATAAGGCGTAAGAATCAACCGTTGCGTCCGCGCGGACGCGCACCGGCAAGCGGCACACGCCGGTGACGCAGAACGATCGCGCGGGGCAGAAAGGCCAAATTGAAATCGGCGATTCTTCGCGCCTTCGGACGCGCGTCGCAGGCTGCACCATGGGACAACGAAGAGTCCATCCGCGAGGAGCTCTTCAGTATCGAGCGTCTCGAGCAGCATGCCGAGAGCCTTGCGGCGGCCCAACCCGTCACCGCGAGGCCGACGACCGGGCGATCGCTCGCCGCTCGACTGAGGGACAATGAATCGGTTCTGCTCGAAGCGTATCGCGCCATCGCAAGCGCGGTCGGCGCGGGTCGTGCCGTTACACCGGCCGCCGAGTGGCTGCTCGACAACTACCACCTCGTCGAAGGGCAGATCCGCGAAATTCGCGACGATCTGCCGCCGGGCTACTATCGGCAGTTGCCGAAGTTGACCACCGGACCTTTCGCCGGCTATCCGCAGGTCTTCGGCGTGGCCTGGGCCTTCGTCGCTCATACGGACAGCCGCTTCGACCCCGAGATGCTGCGCCGGTTCGTGCGCGCCTACCAGCGCGTTCAGCCGCTGACGATCGGGGAGCTATGGGCGGTCGCGATCACGCTGCGGATCGTGCTCGTGGAGAATCTTCGACGCGGGGCGAGGCGCATCGTCGCGAGCCGCGCCGCGCGCCAGGAAGCGGACGCCCTGGCCGACCGGCTCCTCGGCGTGAACGCGCACCCGGCCGAGCCGATCCGCCCGGTCTTTCAGCATTACGAACAGGCACCCTTGCCGGGGGCCTTCGCCGTCCAGCTCGTGCAACGGCTGCGGGACCAGGATCCGAAGGTCACGCGGGCGCTGATGTGGCTCGAGGAGCGCCTGGCGGCACAGGGAACGACTGCCGACGAGATCGTGCACGACGAGCACCAAAGACAAGGTGCCG
>WNFE01003423.1_pt1 | contig 11792 bp, 12 predicted proteins | sample 5400451 | NCBI WGS metagenome assembly WNFE01 (sample SAMN13153344, study PRJNA577476) | soil metagenome | isolation source: 200 cm saprolite under Douglas fir tree site 2 hole 2 | place: USA:California | collected 2015-04-18
AGGCCACCCTTCGCCGACCATCCCAGCGACTCGGCCTTGGCCCGCTGGTAGGAGATCAGCATGGAAGTGGCCAGAATGGCAAAAGGCAGCATGGCGGCGTGGCCGTGCCGGGTGCTCTGCAGGTACCAGCCGATCCCGCCCAGGATCAGGGCGTCGGTCACCCGATCTGCGACCGAGTCGAAGAAGGCGCCCCGCAGCGATGCCGTCCCTTTGGCCTTGGCCAGCGCGCCATCGAGCAGATCCGGCACCGCCGAGGCGATCAGCAACAGCAGCCCCACGACGAGCCGGCCCGAGGCGATCGCGAGGGCGGCGGGAACGGCCAGGACCAGCCCGAGGGCGGTCAGATGGTCCGCGGAAAGCCGGGTCCTGGTGAGGGCGTTGCCGACCGGTCGGACGCCTTTTTCGACGCTGGTGCGGAACCGTCCGTTCAACAAAACAACTCCTGGTGCTCGCGAAAGTTACTCATCACGGTACCACCGGCTCTAGATACGCTGGCGCTACCCCAGCCAAATCCAATCCATCAGGCCCAGAGCGTATGAACGAGGTGTCGACCGATGAAGAGCTTCCCTCCGGCGAAGATCCGCAATGTCGCATTTGTCGGACACGGAGGGGCCGGGAAGACCACGCTGACCGAGGCGTTGCTGTTCGCGGCCGGGGTCATCAACCGCAAGGGCCGGGTCGAGGACGGCACGACCGTCTCCGATTTCGACGCCGAGGAAGTGAAACGGAACATCTCGGTCTCGGCGTCGCTCGCCCCGTTTGAGTGGAACGGCTACAAGATCAATCTTCTGGACAGCCCGGGCTACGCCGACTTCGCGCCCGACGCCATTGCGGCGCTGCGGGTCGCCGACCTCGCCGTGTTCGTCGTCAGCGCGGTCGAAGGGGTCGAAGTCCAGACCGAACTCATGTGGAAGACGGCGGCCCAGCTGAACGTGCCGCGCATGATCTTCGTCAACAAGCTTGACCGGGAACGAGCCAGCTTCCAGCGCACACTTGAGCAACTCCAGCAAAGCTTCGGTGCCGGTATCGCCCCGCTCGAACTGCCGATCGGCGAAGAGACACAGTTCCGGGGTGTCGCCGATCTGCTCTCGGATACCGCGATCACCTACCAGAACGGCCAGCCGTCGACCGGAGAGATCCCGGATGACATGCAGGACCAGGAGCACGCCGTCCACGACTCCCTCGTCGAGGGCATCGTCGTCGCCGACGACGATCTGATGGAGCGCTACCTCGACGGGGACGTGCCCAGCTTCGAGGAGCTCGAGAAGACACTGGCCCACGGTGTCGCGTCGGCCCAGGTGTTTCCAGTTCTGTGCGGCTCGGCGGCCAAGGACGTCGCCATCGACCGGCTGGCGACGTTCCTGTGCGAGATCGGCCCGTCACCGCTCGACCGTCCACCCGTGACCGCCAAGGCCGGCGACAAGGACACCGAGATCCCGCCCGACCCGAACGGTCAACCGCTCGCGGCGGTGTTCAAGACGCTCGCCGATCCGTACGTCGGAAAGATCTCCATCTTCAAGGTGCTGTCGGGCACGATCCGGCCGGACGCCGTCCTCACCAACCCCCGAACCCACTCTGACGAAAAGCTGCACGGGCTGTTCACGTTGAGGGGCAAGGAACAGGTGGCCGTCAACGACCTGCCGGCCGGCGACATCGGCGCGGTCGCCAAACTCGGCGACGTCACGACCGGCGACACCCTGGCACCGAAGGGCACCCCGGTCGTCGTGCCACCGCTCGAACCGCCCGCCCGTGTCCTCTCCATCGCCATCAAGCCGAAGTCGAAGGGCGACGAGGACAAGCTCATGACGGCGTTGCACCGCCTCCAGGAAGAGGACGTGGCGCTCGGTGTCCGCCGTGACGACGAGACCCACCAGACGCTGCTCTCGGGCATGGGCGAGACCCACCTCGCCATCGCCACCGAACGGTTGGCCCGCAAGTTCGGCGTCGAAGTCCAGACCGAAGACGTCATCGTGCCCTACCGCGAGACCATCTCCCGTGAAGCGGAGGCGGAAGGCAAGTACAAGAAACAGACCGGCGGCCACGGCCAGTTCGGTGTGGCGTTTCTCAGAGTCGAGCCGCTCGAGCGTGGGGCCGGTTTCGAGTTCGTCGACAAGATCGTTGGCGGTGCCATCCCCCGGCAGTTCATCCCCGCGGTGGCGAAGGGCATCGAGGAAACCATGAGTACCGGCGGCGTGTTCGGCTACCCCGTGGTCGACGTGAGGGTCACGTGCTACGACGGCAAGTACCACCCCGTCGATTCGTCCGAACTGGCCTTCAAGATGGCCGGATCGCTCGGCTTCAAAGAGGCCGTCGCCAAGGCCGGGCCGGCGCTCCTCGAGCCGATCTCGGTCCTCGAGGTGACGGTGCCTCCGGCCTACCAGGGCGACGTGATGGGCGACCTCAACTCCCGGCGGGGCCGGCTGCAGGGCACCGAGCAGGGCGACCAGGGCGAGACGATCGTGACCGCGCTCGTACCGACCTCCGAGATCCTGCGCTACGCCATCGACCTCCGGTCACTGACCGGCGGGCGGGGCCGCTTCACGGTGGAGCACAGCCACTACGACCAGCTCCCTCCCAACTTCTGGGACAAGGTCCGCCGCGACCAGTCGAACTAGCAGTGGAGTTCAAGCTCGGGGTCACGCAAGGCCCGCAACCTCGACGCTGACCCTCGCTGTGTGATCACGACCGACAACGCTCTACAGCCGGTGGTGGTCGACGGGATCGCCGAGCGAAGCAGCGATGCGAAAGTCTTCGCCGAGCACGCCAACGCCAAGTACGAGACCGACTACTCGGTCGACTTCTTCGCCGAGAATGCGCTGTACCGCGTTCCCCCGACCTGGGTCTTTGGCTTGAGGGAGGGCGACTTCACGGGCAGCCCGACCCGCTGGGTGCCGTAGCTAATGCCGGCGTAGCACCAGCCGCACGCCGACGGTGATCAAGGTCAGAATCACCGCGAGGCGAAGCGCGAACCAGATCACGTGCACGGCGAGGCCGAACAACCAGAACAGCAACACGACGCCCACCGCCAGAATCGTGAAACCCACGACGAGGCTCACCGTGCCGGCGAGGATGGGGAAAAGGGATCGACGGGGCTGCAGCATGGTTGGCTCTCCTCTAGCCGGCCGGCAGGAGCATCGGTTCCGCCGCGGGTTTCGTGGCCGCAATCAGTTGCCGGGATAGCGACCGCAGGATCCCGTCCCGGAACACGGGGCAGTCCTCCAGGACCTGGCCGAACTGACGCTTGCCGATAACCATCACCTTCGCCGGCGTCACCGCGGTGACGGAATCCGACGCAACCGTCCCGGCCAGAAGGTCGGCCTCGCCGACAGTCGTTCCGGCGCCGGAGTGGCCGAGAATCCGGCCGTTGCGGGTGATCACGACATCACCCGCAAGGATGAGATGGAACCAGCGGACCGCGACGCCCTCAACCTGCAGCGGCTCACCCGGCTTGACGTCGACGACATCGGTCATGAGCGCCAGCCGGGCCAGCTCGGCCTTGCCGGCTGCCCGCAGCATCGGTACCCGGCCGATCTCGTCGTGCTTTCCATCCCGTCCCGAACGGCCCGTCCACCGCATGGCTTGGTCCTTTCCCTGCTGCCTGATCCATTGGGGATCGTCATAGCTGACGGTACGGATCGGGCGGCCCATTGTCGCCAACCCCAGCGGTGATCTTTGAGCTCCCCTTGGAAGGGGATCGTCTACGCCCCAGGTCTGATGACCGATGTCACACTGTCACTGTCAAATTGGGCGCCCGTGGTCGGGCAGCAGGCCCGACTCGTAGGCGAGGACGACGGCCTGGATGCGATCCCGGAGGTGCAGCTTGGAGAGGATGTGGGCGACGTGTGTCTTCACGGTCGCCTCGCCGATGAACAGCCGCTCGCCGATCTCTGCGTTCGACAGGCCCCGCCCGATCTCCAGTAGCACCTCCAGCTCACGGTCAGTCAGTTCCTTGAGGGCGGCCGGAGCCGGCATCATCTGCGCGGGCTCAGGGCGGCGGGCGAACTCCTCGAGCAGCCGTTTGGTCATTCGTGGCTCGATGAGGGCATCACCGCGCGCAACCGCACGCACCGCGGCGATGAGATCTTCGGGAGGAACCGCTTTGAGCAGAAACCCGCTGGCGCCAGCCCTGATTGCCGCGAAGAGGTGGGCGTCGAGATCGAACGTGGTGAGGATCAAGACACGGGCGTCGCCCGCGTCGACCAGGCGGCGGGTCGCCTCGACACCATCGAGGCGCGGCATCCGGACATCCATGAGGATCACGTCGGGACGAAGATGGTCGGCCTTCTGAATGGCGTCCTCGCCGTCTTCGGCCTCGCCGACGATCGTGAACTCGGGCTCGCTCTGCAGGATGAGGCGAAGGCCTGAACGAACCAGCGCCTCGTCGTCCGCTAACAGGATCCTTATCACGAGCTGCCTGACTTCATGGGGTGATAGGGATCTTGGCGTGGACTCGCCAGCCGGGACCGGGTTGACGGGGCCCTGCCTCAAGGGTTCCGCCGACCGCCGCCACGCGCTCATACATGCCGACCAGGCCGTGGCCGGGCGACGTCGTTTTCCCCGCCTGGGCTGCCGCACCGTCATCGTCCACGAACACGAGCACATGCTGGGGCGCGTAGGTGACCTCGAGTTGCACGTGCGCTTTGGGGGCGTAGCGCATCGCGTTCGTCAGCGCCTCCTGGATGACGCGGTAGATCACCAGCTCGACGCTAGGAGAAAGCGGCGGTGACGTACCGACGATCGTCGAGTCGACGTTCAGTCCCGCCTGGCGCATGCTGTCGACCAGCTGGCCCATGTCAGCCAGACGGGGCAACGGCGCCCGGTTGGTCTTGGGCGGCTCGCGTTTCGGCGGAGCCGGTGGCTGGGCAGGCCGGGGCGGGCTCGGGATCCGGACGGTGCCGGGAAGGGCCCATCGAGCGGCCCTACGTTCCCAATGGGCGGCCCAGTGCGCCGCCTTCTCCTCCCAGTGGGCCGCGTGGCGGGCCGCCTTCTCCTCCATGCGAGCGGCCCGCCGGGCTGCGTCGGCCGCCCAGCGGGCGGCCCGGTCCTCGGTCGCTTCGAACGTTTCCCGCCTGGGGATCGGGTCGGCTGCCCCGATGGACGCATCGGCGCCTCGCAGCATGTTGAGCATGCCCTGCAGCTGGGCCAGGCTTTGCCGTCCCGTCTCCTCGGCGGCCTTCAGGGACTCCTCGGCCGCTTCCGGTTGGGCCTGTTGGACCCGGCGGGCCGCGGCGATCTGGATGGTCATGAGGCTGACCCCGTGGGCGACGATGTCGTGCAGCTCACGAGCGATGCGGACCCGTTCCTCGGCCACGGCGAGCTGCGCGCTGCGATCCTCCTCGGTCCTGATCCGGTGGAACCGACCGAGCACCACCGCGGTGCCGACAGCAATGAGGAGGAGCGGCCACAGATCGACGGAATGGACCTCCCAGACCTGGAAGCTTTCGAGGAGGAAGGCCGTACCGGTCAAGACGAACAGCACGCCGGCGACGACCCGTGTCGTCTGACGGTGGGCCATCACGGGTTGGTGACGCATCCGATGACGCGAGCGTCGCCGACGCCACCGTGGAGCAAGAGGTGAAGGTGCGGGTGCTCACCGACCAGGTTGTTGTCGAAGCTGTCGTTGACCCCGAAGCCGTCCGCAACGTGGCGACCGCACACCCGCAGCTGGCCCACCCCGAAGTTGGCCTGGACGTTGACATCGGTTTCGGGTGGCACCAGGACCCGCACGTGACCGACGCCGACGTTGATCTCCACCGTCCGGTTGAGGTCAGCGCCGTGGAGTTGGGTCAGGTCGAGGGTGAACTCGCCCACGCCACCCCGATACTGCGAGCGCACATCGGCAGCCGTGAGGGGCTGGAACCGCTGGCTGCCAAACCCCGAACCCATGGACGGCAGGTGCAGCGACGGTGAGTTGCCGATGAGCACCAGGATGGTCACGGCCCCGAGAATGATCGGCAGCCGGGCCCGGCCACCCTGGCGCGCGGTCAGCAGCAACCCGGCGCCCAGGGCGATCAGAAAGATGGACAGCAGGCTCTCGACCGAGAGGCCCAGCAGGCCAGAGCCCTCCAGGAACCAGAGGACCCCGAAGGCGATCAAGAGAAACCCGAACAGCCGGCGGTCGAGGCCCGTCGGGCGTGACGCGGTGGTCTGGTCGGCGTCTGGCCCACCCATGTGGTGACGGTACCGGGGACCGCTCACGGAGCGCATCATCCGGGCGGCGGATACGGGTCCGCCGGAGGGGTGATCGGGGCCCTATCGATGGGCTATCGGTCCAGGCTGGACCAGTCTTCGGGGTTGTCTTCCACGATGTGGTCCCCCACCGCCCCCGTGACGCCGTCGACCTGGACCAGGCCCCGCTTGGTCGGGGGATCGTCAGCCGAATACAGCAAGATGCGCCAGGTCGGGCGGGAGATCAGGCCCCGCCAGCTGAGCTGGGCCGAGGCGTGCCCGATGGGAAAGCCCACCTCCCTGGTGGCGGCCACGAGGGCGTCGGTCTCGGTCACCCGGAGCGTCACGCCGGCGACGACGTGATAGGCGGCCAGCGCCAGCAGGAACAGCCCGCCGTACAGGAAACCCCGGTTCACGAGCACGGCATCCGATCCGCTGATGGCCCACAGGGTGATCGACGCCGCGCCGGCGATGGCGAGGATGAGGGCCGAGATGCGGCGCCGGTTGTTGTTGGGGAACCGATAGGGGCCGACATAGCCGCCCGCGTCCAGTTCTTCTGGCAGCTCGTCCCGGTACTCGTCGCTCATCGTGCTCACAGGCTAGAACGAGGAGCCGTGACCGATCCTCTCGAGGGGTACAGCAAGTCCACGTTCGCCGCCGAGGGCAAGACACGGGACGTGTCTCGAACTGGTATCCGTAGATGCAACGAGTCCTCGGGCAGAAGTCGGTTGCCGGTGACGGTGTTGTGCCCGCGGAATGGCTCAGGTCACTGTGTGACCGCGAAATCGCTGAGCCGCCAGTTCAGGGCCAGGCGCCGGCCGCCGGCCAGGCGGCCCGCAGCTTCGTGTCCGAGTCGGACAGGGCCTCCGGCAGGACTCGCGTATCGGCGACTGCAGTCATGAAGTTGGTGTCGCCCATCCATCGGGGCAGGACATGCATGTGGAAGTGGCTGGGGACGCCGGCGCCGGCGACCCGGCCGAGGTTGGCGCCGAGGTTCAACCCATCGGGGTGGTAAGCAGCCTTGATGGCCTGCACGGCGGCGGCCAGGCCCGACCACACTGCAGCCGACTCGTCGCCGCCGAGCAGCTCCAGCTCCCCGACGTGGCGGGTCGGCATGACCATGAGATGGCCGCTGGTGTAGGGGTACGCGTTGAGGATCGCAAACGCCAGCCCGTCCGGATGACGCCACAGGATGTGGGTCTCGGGGTCGGGCAGGCCGCTGGCGAGCAGGGCGCAGAAAACGCAGCCTTCCGTCGTGTCGCCAGCCGCGCCGGTGACGAACGCGTTGCGCCACCCGGCCCACAGCCGGTCCAGCCGCGAATCGGTCACGGGGTTGATGGGCTCAGCTTCGCCGATACCTCGGCCTGGAGCTGCTCCACGAACGCGTCGGCCGGGACGTCCCTGACCGGCCGGTCCTGTCCCCTTGCATTGACGCCAACGGTCCCGGCGGCGACATCATCGTCGCCGACCACCAGGATGTACGGAACCTTCTCCAGCTTGGAGCGGCGGATCCGTGCGCCCAGCTGCTCGTCGGCCTCCACCACCTCGACCCGGAAGCCTTCGGCCCGCAACCGGTCGGCGACGCGATCCGCGTAGGCCTGGTGGGTCTCGGCCACCGGCAGGACCCGTACCTGCACCGGGCTCAACCAGGTGGGAAAGGCCCCGGCGTAGTGCTCGATCAGGATGGCCAGGAACCGCTCGATCGATCCAAAGAGGGCCCGGTGGATCATCCACGGCCGGTGCCGCTGGTTGTCGGCGCCGACGTATTCGAGCTCGAAGCGCTGGGGCTCCTGGAAGTCGACCTGGAGCGTCGAGACCTGCCAGCGCCGGCCGATTGCATCGCGCACGTGCACGTCGATCTTGGGGGCGTAGAAGGCGCCCTCGCCCTCGGCGACGACGTAGGGCAACTCGGCCGCTTCCAGGGCCTGCCGTAGCGCCTCGGTCGCCTCGTCCCACTCGGCCGGTTCGCCGACGAACTTGTCGGGCCGGGTGGCCAGCTCGGCTTCGAACTCGGTGAGCCCGTAGGTGCGGAGGATCATGAGGACAAAGGCCAGCAAGCTGGCCAGCTCGCTCCCTAATTGCTCGCGGGTGCAGAAGATGTGGGAGTCGTCCTGGGTGATGCCGCGGACGCGGAGCAGACCGTTCAGGACGCCGGAGCGCTCGAAGCGATACACCGTGCCGAACTCGAACAGCCGCACCGGCAGCTCCCGGTAGGAACGCTGACGGCTCTGGTAGATCAAGCAGTGCATCGGGCAGTTCATGGGCTTCGGGTAGTAGGTGGCGCCCTCCATCTCCATGGGCGGGTACATGCTCTCGGCGTAGAACCCGAGGTGACCGGACTTCTCGAACAGGGCCGCCTTGGCGATGTGTGGCGTCCACACGAACTGGTAGCCGGCCCGCTCGTGCTCGGCTTTCGAGTGGTCCTCCATGAGCTTGCGGATCAGGCCTCCGCGCGGGTGGAAGACCGGCAGTCCCCCGCCGATCTCAGGCGGGAAGTGAAACAGGTCGAGTTCGGCGCCGAGCCGGCGGTGGTCCCGCTTTTCGGCCTCCTCGAGCCGGTGCAGGTATCCGTGGAGCGCCTGCTCGGACTCCCACGCCGTGCCGTAGATGCGCTGCAACTGGGGCCGGCGCTCATCGCCCCGCCAGTAGGCGGCCGCGACCTTCATCAGTTTGAAATGACCGAGCTTTTTGGTGCTGGGAACGTGCGGTCCCCGGCACAGATCGACGAAGCGTTCGGTGTTGCGGTAGGCGCTGACGATGCCATCGCCGGCGCCCTCTGACATCTCGGCGCCCTGGATGATCTCGACCTTGAACCGATTGTCCTGAAAGAGGGTCAGGCCTTCGGAGATGGTGTGCTCTTCCCGGATGAACGGCTGGTCCTCTTCGACGATCTCGCGCATCCGGTTTTCGATACGGGCCAGATCGTCGTCGCTGAAGTGGGCGCCGCCGGGCAGCTCGAAGTCGTAGTAGAAGCCGTCTTCGATGGGAGGGCCGATGGCGTACTTGGCGCCCGGCCAGAGGTCGGTGACCGCCTGGGCCGTGACGTGCGCAGTCGAGTGGCGCAGGATGTAACGGCCTTCGGGGCGATCGGCGGTGATGATGTCGACAGTCGCACCGCCGGGGAGCGTGGCGTTGAGGTCAACCTGCGTGCCGTCGACGTTGGCGGCGACGGCCGCCTTGGCCAGGCCGCGACCCACGGAGCGGGCCAGGTCGGCCACGGTCGATCCGGCGGGCATCTCCTTCGTCGAGCCGTCCGGCAGCGTAAGGGTGATCGAGTCAGCCATCGGTTGGAGGATACGGGAGTGTGGCCAGGCGGCCGGCGGATTAGTGGTCATCGCATGGTCCTATAGCTAGTCACCCCGGATGGAAGAAATGGCACCATCGGGCTATAGCCCCCAAGGCCGCAAACGTGGACACTTAGGACTGGGTCGCCGCACCGCACTACCCCGGCCGGATGCAAACTCACGCATCGGGTCGGAGACCCACCCCCGGCGGCCCCAACTGACGTCGTTTATTCGCACTTCATGCGACGCCAAGAAGGCCGGCGGCCTCGGAGACTCCCTGCCCCGAGGCCGCCGCCTCATCGATGGCGGCAATGGCCCGCGGGACGTCGAGGTCGTCGTCGAGGGCAGCCCGGACTTCCTCCAGGGCGGCGTCACCTCGTCCCGCCGTCCGCCAGCGATCCAGCCGCTCGGCAGCCTCTCCTGGCAAGTCGTCAGTCCAGTCCCAGCTGGCCCGGTAATGGTTGCGCAGGACAGCCAGCCGGATGGCGGGCCCTTCCCACTCCTTTAGCAGGTCGCTGACGAAGACCAGATTGCCGAGCGACTTCGACATCTTCGTGCCGCCCAGACGGACCAGGCTGACGTGCATCCAGTGCCGGACGAACGGTTCGCCCGTGACGGCTTCGGACTGGGCCGCCTCGCATTCGTGATGGGGGAAGATCAGGTCGGTCCCGCCGCCGTGCAGATCGATGGTGAGACCCAGCTCGCGCATGGCCAGCGCCGAGCATTCGATGTGCCACCCCGGCCGGCCCCGACCCCACAACGAATCCCACGTCGGCTCATCAGGCGCCGACGGTTGCCATAACACAAAATCGAGCGGGTCGCGCTTGTGGGGGTCGCCGGGATTGCCCCCGTTGTCGGCTGCGAGCCGCAACATCGTCCCCCTGTCAAGATGGCTCACCTGACCGAACCGGTCGAACGACGACACGCTGAAGTAAACCCCGCCGCCGGCCTGGTAGGCGTGGCCGGACTCGAGCACCATGCCGATGAAACCGAGGATGTCGGGGATCGCCGAGGTCGCCCTCGGTTCACTGAACGCGGGCAGCAGCCCGAGCGCCTTCATGTCGGCATCGAAGCGAGCCATCTCCTCGGCCGCCAGGTCGAGGTAGTGCACGCCGAGCTCGCGGGCCTTGCGGAGGATGTCGTCATCGACGTCGGTGACGTTGCGGACGCACTGTGTCTCGTGGCCCCGGTCGCGTAGCCGGCGCTGCAACACGTCGTAGGTGAGGTAGGTCGCGGCGTGACCCAGGTGGGCCGCGTCGTACGGCGTGATGCCGCAGGTGTACAGGGTGACGATCGGGGCGGGTTCGAATGGAACCACCGCGGCACGGGCGGTGTCGTACAGCATCATGGGCTTGGCGGCAATCACGCCGTCACGCCTCAATGCCCGTCAACCGGATCGACGATCGCGTCTTGTAGCGCATGTTGATATTGAGTAACACAGGTGTCAGGGCTTCTATTGCCGCCGCGTTCGACAAGCTCCCGGCGTCGAGGGCCCGCAACCCCTGAACCTTGGCGATCAACTCGCTGGTCGTCCTGGTGGCCTCGGGCACATCGGAACAGACCAGCACGTCAGCATCCAGGTCGTGACCCAAGGCACCCAGATCCGCCGCCGCCAAATGATGGAGGGCGGCTGAGACCAGGGCGCCGGGGATGGCCGCCTGCACCGACGCCGCCACCGACCCTCGGGGCGGGATCAGGGCGATGAACTCATCGCCCACCCTTGCCAGCGCGTTGGCCATCGACACCACGACCTTGCCCTGCAGGTGGGCCGCCAGGCTGGCCGCGGTCGGCGCGGCCGCGTCCCACGGGGTCGCGACGATGACAAGGTCGGCGTCGGCCGCGTCGGGATTGATGGCGGGTCGCAGCGGGAGGTCCCGATCGGGCCACTTGTCCCGCAGCTGCCCGCACGTGTCCTGGGCCCGCTCGAGCTGGCGGGACCCGATGATGACGTCGAGACCGACCGACGCCAGTCGGGCCGCCACCGCTTTTCCGGCCGGGCCGGTACCTCCTAATACCCCAATACGCACCGCCCCACCTTTGCACGGAGCGGCTGCGTCCGGCGAGGCAGCCCTCATTCTGGTGTTAATCCGTCAACTTCTGTGCAAACCCGTCACATATGAGTGGGTTTGCACGTAAGTTGACGAAATCACACCTGTCGCGATGGCCGTGACAGCCATGACCGAGCCATGAAATGCCATGAGCTTGGTATTTCATCCCTGTTTGGGCGCTACCTGGGCGGCCCTGGGCTGGCGCCGGCTTGGCGCCGGCTTGGCGCCAGAATGCGCAAGATCACGCCGGCGGACGGGGCCCCTCCAGGTACCGGGGGTTGGACACCTTCAG
>WNFE01003427.1_pt1 | contig 11787 bp, 11 predicted proteins | sample 5400451 | NCBI WGS metagenome assembly WNFE01 (sample SAMN13153344, study PRJNA577476) | soil metagenome | isolation source: 200 cm saprolite under Douglas fir tree site 2 hole 2 | place: USA:California | collected 2015-04-18
ATGCTCCCCCTCGAACTATCGACCGACGTCTGCAGCCTGCGCCCGCAAGTCGACCGGCTGGTGCTGTCTTGTGTAATGCAGATTGATCCTCGCGGCGAAATCATCGGCTACGAACTCTGTGAAGGAGTTATCCGCTCTGCCGAGCGCATGACTTATACGGCCGTCAACGCAGTAATCGAAGGCGATGCCGCGGCGCGTGAGCGGTACGCGGGGCTCGTTCCCACCTTCGAACTCATGCGCGATCTTGCCCTGATCCTCAACCGCAAACGCCAGCGCCGTGGATCGATTGACTTCGACCTGCCCGAGCCGGTCATTGAGTTCGACGAATTTGGTTTGATGAAGAGCATCACGCGCTCGGAGCGCAACATCGCGCATCGCCTGATCGAAGAGTTCATGCTTTCGGCAAACGAGTGCGTGGCGCAGTATCTGGAATCGAAAGGCATCGCGTCGCTCTACCGCGTCCACGAGAAGCCGGACGCCAAGCGCGTCTACGATTTCGAAGTAATCGCAGCGACGTTCGGATATTCCCTCGGTGTAGGCCCGCTGCCGATTCACCGCGTGCAGTTCAAAACCGACCGCCGCGCCGCGCGCGGCACCGGGAAGCAGGCGCGAACCATCGAAGTGCCCAAAGATGTCCACATCACGCCGCGGATGTATCAGAAGCTAGCCGCCAAAATTGCCGGAAAACCGGAAGAGCGCATTCTGAGCTACCTGATGCTGCGCTCGCTCAAGCAGGCGCGGTATTCGGAAGAGAACCTTGGCCACTTCGCGCTGGCGGCGACCAGCTACACGCACTTCACCTCGCCTATCCGCCGCTATCCCGACTTGATCGTCCATCGCATTTTAAAAGACGTGCTGCACGCCTCAGCTGAAAAGCGGGACGGGAATGTGCCGGTTGGCATTTTCGCGTATGACAGTAGCGCCGGCGTCCCGCCGGCTATTTCTGCGGCGCCGAGCACAGAGATGCAGCGGGTTTTCAGCCCGCAACCCAGCCGGCGGGACGCCGGCGCTACCCCCTGGTCCAAGCGGCGCGATCACCATGAGTCGCTCGAAAAGCTCAGCGGACCCATCTCGCTCGACGAACTGCACAGCATCGCCGAAGAATCCAGCCAGTCCGAGCGCCGCGCCGACGAGGCTGAGCGCGACCTCATGGAGGGAAAGAAAGCCAAGTTCATGCAGGACCGCGTGGGCGAAGACTTCGACGGCCTGATCACCAGCGTCACCAAGTTTGGCTTCTTCGTCGAACTCACCGATTTGTTCGTCGAAGGCCTGGTCCCGCTGAATACCCTCACCGACGACTTCTATACCTACCACGAGAACACGCGCCAGATCATCGGCCAACGCTCGCGAAAGACTTACAGTTTGGGACAGAGAATCCGCGTGCTCGTCGACCGCATCGATCCTGGAGAAAAGAAAATTCAGTTTGCGATTTTCGAAGAAGCGCCGTCAAGGCCGGTGTCGCGCCCGTCCTCGCGAAAGTCAAAACGTAAGCGAAAGTGACAATCAAATCAGGCGAAACTGCGCCGCTGGTGGTAAAATTCTTTAGTTAACCCTATCCGTTGCGGATGCAAAGCAGCGGGTTCCTTCCTAGTCGGGACGTGGCTCAGCCTGGTAGAGCACTCGCTTGGGGTGCGAGGGGTCGGCAGTTCAAATCTGCCCGTCCCGACAAATCATCCGCAATCGTGGAGGCACGGCTTCCTTCAGCTCAGGATTTCGCCAACGGGCTCGCGCTTCGCGCACTCTCAAACCGGAGATCGCTGCCGTAAATCACTCCGCCCTGATAGTTCGTGAGCAGGTTGCAGGCGTTCTTGATGCTCTTACACAGATCATCTCCGCTCGTGTCCCAGATGCCCGGATCATGCAGATGGATCACGCCCCCAGTCAGCGGCGCGGCAGAAGTTTGGGCAGCAACGCGCGATAGGATAAGAACGCCGACCAAGAACCCATTGAGCAAGGTCCTCATGTCTCTCCGTTCTTGTTGTGTGTTCGCGGCGAAGTTCTAGGGCAACAGGACCACCGACTCGACCACGTAGTAGAGGGAATATACGGTAGTGTGCGATTGGTCGGTGTGTACCGTCTGAATCCCGAGAGGTGTGCCAGCCACTGCCTCGATCACGACGCTGCTACTACCAAAGCTACCAGCGTCCTGAACGACGATCGGACCGCCAGACTCTTGTCCGGCATCGTCCGTCCAGCTTTCGAAAACCGCCCACTCACCCTTGCTGGCAAGGTCGGGCGTCGTCAGAACGAAGTAAGTGGACACGCGGTAAATCCCTGCCTGGGTCGGCGTAAAAATGGTTTGCGTTAGGTTTCCTTTTCGCCCAATAAACTTGCCCTTTGCGACGATGTGCGGCGCCTGCGCGGTTTGGCCGCCAGCCAGACCTAGCGATGCGAGCAGAACGACGGTAATCCAAAACGTTTTTCTCATGGCGAGCCTCCCATGAGCTTGGATCGTATCACTGTTCAGCGTCCCAGCAGCAAACGCCGCTGTCCGTGGCGGATGTGGCTCAGCCTGGTAGAGCACTCGCTTGGGGTGTGAGGGGTTGGCAGTTCAAATCTGCCCGTCCTGACAATTCAGCTCGCCAATAATCGAGCCTGCACTTCTGTTTATCCCGCGAACCAAGAAAAGCACTTTGACCGGAAGCCTCGCTTCCCGCACAATCGGATGAAGTTTGAGTTGCGCAAGGCTGTTGGCACGCCGCCTCGTCAAAGTTCTTTCGGAAAGCCGTGGTTGAAAGTAGTTCACACTCGGGGGAATTCTTATGTCCGGGCAAGTCATTCTGTATTTCGAGGATCAGGCCGACGCGCTGCGTTTCGCATTGGCCGCAGGGTCGGTAATGGCGGGCGATGGCGCTCGCGTCACCGACGATCTGATTCAGGAGACGGCTCGCGTCAGCCGCATCCGCCTGGACGCTGCCAACGCGGGGAAGATCAAGAAGCCAACTTCCGAGCGCGTCGCGTGAAGACTAAGAATTAAGCTCTGAGCGTGCGCGGATGGACCAGCCGCAGCCTCACGGCAGACTACACTTGCCTGTTTCGAATCCAACGCAACACCCAACTATCCCGTGCGCCGCGTGGAAAGCAAACTCAAAATCTCGCGCAAGCCCTGGCGGATGCGCTGGATCTCAGCTGATGACTGTGCCGGAAATGGTATCGCGGCCTGCCCTTTATCGGGTTTCGACTCGGATCGCAGTTGCTGCCGCGCGCCCACAATGGTGAATCCTTGATCGTAGAGCAGTTGCTTGATCCGCAAAACGCTTTCCACGTCGCGTCTGCGATACATGCGCTGTCCGGTGCTGCTCTTCACCGGCTTCAGTTGCGGAAACTCGCTCTCCCAGAAACGCAGCACGTAAGCGGGCAGGCGGCATAAGGTCGCAACTTCGCCGATGCGGAAGTACAGCTTGTCCGGGATGAAAATTTCATCCGCCTTGTTCTTCCCCGCGCTCTTCGTCCTGGAACTCATATTCTTCGCACCCGTCCACGATCTGGTTTGAGGCCAGCGTGCTGAATATTGTGACACACCCCTGGCTTCAGGCGTGGAGAAATTTGCTCCGGAGCAATTGGCAGTTAGCAGTTAGCAATTAGCGACTACTACCTGGCCTTCGCGTGAGCTGTTACAAGAACAGAATTCGCGAAACTGGCCCAAATGCTAAGTGCCAATTGCTAATTGCCCAAAAAGGAAACGCCTCTCAAGAGGTGCTTCTCCTGAGAGGCTGGTTGAAATTCTCGGCCCGTGCGAAGTTTCGTTTCGCCGACGATTAGTGTTTCTTCTTTTTTGCCTTCTTTTTCGTTGCCATGAAGGTTCCTCCGTGAGCGATTTTTCCCTTGCAAAGGTTGCTAACTACTGGGCCCGAAATGCAATGTGCCACCCAAGTTCTAGTACAGGTAGCGTTGTTAATACAAGATATTGCGGCAGTGTTAACGAACTGTCAACACAATTTTGCGGCAATTGAGAGAAATTCTTCGTTCGTCGTTGAGTCCGAGCAACCGAGAACTCGCTCCTGCTGAATGAAACCCCGACCGGAGCTGGCCACTTCTGCAGCTCGAATAGTGCGCGACCCACCGAACAACGCTGGACAGGCTGGCTCCCCGTTTCCGGTTCCGGTACACTGCGCCACATGCAGCCCGATCCTGTCGAGTTGGAAATCTTCAAGAATCTCTTCCACTCCATCGCCGAGGAGATGGGCGCGGCGCTTCGGCGCACAGCGTTTTCTCCAAACATCAAGGAGAGGCGCGATTATTCGTGCGCCGTGTTCGACGGCACTGGCGAAGTGATTGCCATGGGCGATCACATGCCAGTCCATTTGGGATCGATGCCCATGTCGGTGCGCGCCGCAATTGCCGCCTGCGACATGGGGCCGGGCGATGTGGTCATGCTGAATGCTCCTTTCCGCGGAGGAACGCATCTGCCCGACATCACGCTGGTCGCGCCCGTGTACGTGTGGCGCGGGCGCCCCTTCGGCAGGCTCAGGGCAGGCCCTCGCCCGCGTAAAACCGGCACTCATCCCGATTTCTACGTCGCCTCGCGCGCCCATCACTCCGACGTGGGCGGAGCTTACCCAGGGTCCATGGGATTATGCCGCGAAATCTACCAGGAAGGTTTTCGCATTCCTCCAGTGCGCCTCATGCGCGAAGGCGTGATGGATCGCGATGTGCTAGCCCTTCTGCTCAACAACGTCCGCACGCCGGAAGAGCGTGAAGGCGACCTGGGCGCGCAGATCGCCGCTTGCCACACCGGTGCCGAACGACTGCGGGAAGTGTGTGCGCGATACGGCATCGCCAAGACCACGCACGCGGCGCAGGAACTGATGGAGTATTCCGAGAAACTGATGCGCGCATTTCTCCTACAGGTGCCGCGAGGCACGTATCAAGCGGAAGATTTTCTGGATAACGACGGCATCAGCGACAAGCCGGTGAAGATCGCAGTGGCGATTTCGTGGCGTCGGGTCGCTGACCCGGCCCGCGCTCGTCGAAGATCTAACCCCACACAGCCAATGATAACGGTCGATTTCACCGGCAGCGATCCGCAGGTCGAAGGCAGCGTAAACGCAGTCGAAGCGATCACATACTCCGCCTGCTTTTACGTTTTCCGCTGCCTGCTTGCGGACGATGTTCCAGCAACGGCGGGCCTGATGCGGCCCATTCAAGTGATCGCTCCGGAAGGCACGATTGTGAATGCACGGCCACCCGCAGCGGTGGCAGGCGGGAACGTCGAAACTTCGCAACGAATCGTGGATGTTCTGCTTCGCGCCTTGGCCCGGGCAATTCCAGATCGAATTCCCGCGGCCGCTTCAGGCACGATGAACAATTTAACCATTGGTGGAATCGATCCGCGCACAAGCGAGCCCTTTGCATACTACGAAACGATCGCCGGCGGCATGGGCGCAAGACCTGCCAAGCCCGGCGTTTCCGGCGTGCATACTCACATGACGAATTCGCTGAACACTCCGGTCGAAGCCTTGGAGTATGCCTATCCCTTGCGCGTTCGCCGCTACTCGCTGCGTCCCGGCAGCGGTGGAGGCGGCAAGCATCGCGGTGGCGACGGAATTATCCGCGAGATCGAAGTGCTCACCGAATGCGAAGTGACTCTGCTTGCAGACCGGCGCACGCGCGGCCCCTGGGGATTAGCCGGAGGCGAGGCGGGAGCGCCGGGAAGGGCCAAAATAATCCGCCGCAACGGATCGGTCGAAGAGATGCCGGGGAAGTTCAGCACGCGCCTGCTGCCCGGCGAGCGCATTAGAATTGAATCGCCGGGCGGCGGCGGATGGGGCGGCGCTTCATCCTGACCTCTTTTCCTCGTCTCTCCGGCAAACCCTGCATCCTAATTCATAGAGGACGGGTGTTATGGCAGACGTTGCTTCTCACTATCTCGACGAAGCCCGCCGCCAATTCCGCGGGCACAAGCGCATGGCCGAAGGCGCGATGGCACAGCTCAGCGACGAAGATTTCTTCGTCACCCTCGATCCGGAATCGAACTCGGTCGCGATCCTGGTCAAGCACCTTGCGGGAAACATGCGCTCACGCTTCACCGACTTCCTCACCACTGACGGCGAAAAGCCCGGCCGTTTTCGCGACCGCGAATTTGAGCTTAGCGCCGGAACTACTCGTGCGGACGTGATGACGTGGTGGGAAGAAGGCTGGAACTGCGTCTTCGCCGCCATCGACTCGCTCAAGCCAGACGATGTAATGCATACGGTGACGGTGCGCGGCCAGCCGCATACTGTAATGCAGGCCATCAACCGGCAGATCGCGCACTACGCTCAGCACATCGGACAGATCGTTTTCTTGTGCAAGCATCTGCGGTCCAGCGAGTGGAAGACCCTCAGCATTCCGCGCGGCAAGTCAGAAGAGTTCAAAGTTGCCTCATCCAAGACCGGCCGGGGCTTGCCGCCCGAGCGGTGAACCGTTCCCGGTCAGTCAAAGCGGCAACCTTCCCACGGTGCTAGAATCAAACGTTTTGTGTCTGAGGCCGAATTCATAAGGTAGCCTTCATGTCGTCCACCATGCTTGCCGTCGTAAAGCCGGAGGCTGCGCCGGGCGCGGAGATCCGGGAAGTCAAAATCCCCAGCTTCGGGCGCAACGACGTTCTGGTTAAAGTAAAGGTCGCATCCATCTGCGGCACCGACCTGCATATCTATAACTGGGACCGTTGGGCGCAGAACCGCATTCATCCTCCTCTGATTCCAGGTCACGAATTCTGCGGTGAAGTTGCGGCGTTCGGTGACGAAGTCACCAGCGTCAAGGAAGGCGACTTCGTATCCGCTGAAATGCACGTAGCGTGCGGCAAGTGCCTGCAATGCCGCACCGGCGAAGCTCACATCTGCCAGAACGTGAAGATCATCGGCGTCGACGCCGACGGCGCTTTCGCCGAATACGTCGTTATTCCCGAATCGAATATCTGGAAGCTCGATCCCGCCATTCCGCAGGAGTACGCTTCCATACTCGACCCGCTCGGCAACGCCGTGCACAGCGTGCTCGCCGGAGAAATCGCCGCCAAGACCGTCGCCATCACCGGCTGCGGTCCGATCGGCCTGTTTTCGATTGCCGTCGCCCGAGCCGTGGGCGCGACGACCGTTTTCGCGATCGAAGTCAACGAGCATCGTCGCAAGCTCGCGACCAAAATGCATGCCGACTACGTGCTCGATCCGTCGAAAGAAGATGTCCGCGCCATCGTAGCCGAGCGAACAGGCGGCCTCGGCGTCGATGTGGTCCTCGAGATGGCCGGCCATCCCGACGCGATTCGAACAGCCTTCGACATCGTCCGCCGCGGCGGAAGGATCTCCCTTCTCGGCCTCACCAGCAAACCCATCCCCCTGAACTTTTCCGAAGACATCATTTTCAAAGGCCTGACGATTCAAGGCATCAACGGACGACGCATGTATCAGACCTGGTACCAGATGACGGCCTTGCTCAAAGGCGGCAAGCTCGACCTGCATCCTGTAATCACCGACCGCATCCCGATGAAAGACTTCTCGAAAGCGATGGCCCGCCTGAAGACCGGCGAGGCGAGCAAGATTTTGGTTTATCCCAATGGGGCACGCTAGCCCGAACTCTTAGCTGCCAGGGAGTCCACAGGGCTACGAATTTGGTCCACGCAGCACGGAGACGCCATGCCGGAACCCAGCAAAGACAACCGTCTGACCCGAGCGGCAAACACGATCAAGGCGGTCTGCCAAGCGCTGGTGTCGCTTATTCTCGCTTCGGTGCTGGTGGGTATTGTGGTTTCCAAGTCCTGCCGTACCAGAATTCCGACGATGGCGAAGGAGGCTGGAATTGCAGAGATCTCCGGCAACGGAGTCAAGTTCCGGCAAATCGAAGAGCACGCCCAAGATGTGGCGACCCAAATCGCCGCTTTGAAGATTCAAGACTTGGGCAAACAAGGTCCAAAAACTTTGGATGTGCCTTCCGATCCGCAGACTACCCGGCTGCTTGTGTCTACACAGGAATTACGCGCCAGCGCGGGCGAGCTGGTGACCAATGATTCTTGGGTGTATGTGGGAGAGTATGACAGAGCCAAGCATGTTTTTGTGCGTAAGCCCGCGTTCAACGTAGACGATAGCCCTCCCAGTCGCGACAGCACGATTATTGCGAACGTGGACGTTTACGAACGGAAGAAAGCCCCCTACAAGGATGAACGGGGCCAGTGGCAGCTCGGGCCGGTCCGCGGAGTGCTGCCCGAAGGCAAGAGTGTGCGGGTGAAGGAAGTGCTCGAGGTGGAAGGAGAAACCGCTGCCCGCGTGAACCTGTGGGTCCGAGCGTCAGAATCCTGATACAAATTGCTGCAAACTCGCCGTCCATTGATAAACTCTCCTTAGCCGCGGAGGGATGTGTGAGCGGTTGAAACAGTCGGTCTTGAAAACCGATGTACCTGAAAGGGTACCGGGGGTTCGAATCCCTCTCCCTCCGCCATGACTTGTTGGTGGAAGCTGGTAATCTACTCTCAGAGTTGTCGTCACTTCCACACGCCCACCAGTCCCGTGACCCCCGTAACCTTCCTCGCTACTACGACTGATGCTGCAATGGCCTCAGCATTGGTGTGCGGAGGGCTATCCGATGAACGTGACGGTATTGTTGGCGCTAGTGGCTGCGCTGGCGGCTATCTTCATGCTGAAGCGCATCCTGACCTATCTGCTGATGCGCAGGGCGGGCCGACAGGCTCTGGCCGAGGTCGGCAAGCGGGCGCTCACCAAGCTGCCCGAATATGTCAGTCTGTCACGCGTCGAATCTCCCGACTGGACCAATGAGGAACTCGTTCGTCAGCAGGCCGAACCGCTGCTTGGCTGCGCATTTCAGGAGGCGGGTGTTTACAGCGTCGATAAAATGCCGGGCGTACTGATCCGCATGATGTGCCAGCCTCAGTCGGGCGTAGCGGCCCACATTTACGATCATCCCCGATCGGGCAGCTGGATTGAAATGGTGACCCGCTACAACGATGGCAGCACGCACGCGGTCAGCACGTTGCCGCCCAATGGCATGAAACATCCGGAATGGTTTCGAAAAATCCAGGCCGACAAGACGATTCCGACCAACAAGATCTACGAACGCTTCCTTCCGCAAAGGCAGCAGCATGGAATCAAGTTACTGACAACCAGCGACGTGGTCCGGGAGTTCGAAGAGGATTACCATAAGCTGGCACTATGGCGGCAGGAGGCGGGAATCTCGCCGCAGGAAGTGGCGCGCGTCGCCGTGAAATGGATGAAGGAAAAACAGGCGAACGCCGCGGGGCAGATTTAGTCAAATGAGTCGTAGGGTAAGCGGCGCACGGCGTGAGTGCGACGTTGGAGCGAAAACGGACGTTGCTACAAATCCCCTCCTACAGTTTTTTTGGTACGAAGGATTTCCCCGGCAAATCCCCGAGTTACGCGATCCCGCGCGCGGCGTTCTGGCCAAGCTTCTCCAAGATGTTGACACTACGTCACTCTGGCTCTGGCAAGCGCCGTGCACTTATGTTGAGTGCGAATTATCGCCAACTTTGACCAACGGAGAAAAGGCAACAATGAAACGAACCAGCTTGATTCTGATCGCAGTTTTCACCATGGTGATGCTGCCGGCCGCATTTGGTCAGGGCACACCGTCACAGTCGCAAGATCCGAACACCCAGCCGACGGCCACGCCGTCACAGCAGACGCCGAGTGCGGAGCCGGCCCAGACTCCTAGCACCAGCTCGCCATCATCCAGCGCTTCGCCCTCCGACGCGCAGCGTATGTTCGTCGGCAGCATCGCGAAGAACAGCAGCGGCAAATTCGTGCTGCACACCGGCGGCACCGATTACCAGCTCGACGACCAGGCTCAGGCCGGCAAGTTCGACGGCAAGGACGTGAAAGTGACCGGTCAGCTCGACCAGTCTTCCAACACGATCCGAGTCCAATCCATTGAGCCGTCCAGCTCGATGTAAATGTAGAGCCTCCACAACCGGGCTAAGGGCGCGAGTGAATCGCGCCTTTTTTTTGTGGGAGAAGAGAACCCGCCTTGTTTCGCGTTACGCCGGTAACTTCTTAGGCATCGCCGCTCTCAATTACTGTTACTCTGATAACATTTTTCCATCCCCCCCGCGCGTGCCGGCGCGGCCAATGACCGCTGTCAGAGCGAGTGTTTGTGCACGATAACGGACAACCAGAACCCGCGTACCAGGAATTCCTGAGTCGGCCCATTCGTGACCTCGGCCTGAAGCTGGAGGGGTCGCCGGTGGAGCGCTTCGTAGAGCAACTCTATCGGGAACTCAACGCCAAGGGATTGACCAAGTTCCGGCCCGCCTGTTATCTGACCGACGAGTGGGGATGCCCGTCAGGCGAGCCCATCATCGGAATCCCGTTCTACCTGGCGCACGCTGCGCTTTCGGAACTTGAAAGAGCCACGCACGATCTGGAAGACGCGCGAGAAATCATGATGTATCTGCGCCACGAAGCCGGACACGCCTTCACCTACGCTTATCGGCTCCATAACTCGCTGGAGTGGAAACAGTTGTTTGGACCGTTTCGCCGGCCCTATCGCGAGAATTATCGGCCAGCGCCGTTTTCGCGGGATTACGTGCGCCATTTGCCGGGCTGGTATGCGCAGAAGCATCCGGACGAGGATTTTGCCGAAACGTTTGCGGTCTGGCTTACGCCGCGTTCGAACTGGCGCAAACGCTATCGCGGATGGAATGCGATGGAGAAACTGCGCTACCTCGATCGTCTGGCACGCAAAGTCGGGCGAATCGATCCGCCGCGCCGGCGAGGGCGCACCGATATTACCGTCGATGAAATGGATGCGACGGTCGCGGAGTTCTACCACCAGGCCGCGCGCGAAGAAATTGCAGTCACCGAGCTTGCGCCCGATACGGATTTGCGCGACATCTTTCGCGTGTCCAAGCGCCGCAAGGGGGCTCGACCGGCACAGGAATTCCTGCGCCAGCATCGCAAGGCCGTCATCGACAAAGTCGCCCAGTGGACCGGCGCGCAACGACCGCTCATCAAAACGCTGGTCGAGACAATTGAAGACCGTGCGGCAAAACTGGATCTCCGAGCCGACGAGTCGCGGCAGGCCGAGCACCTGGCGGAACTGACGGCCTACACGACCGCGCTGGTAATGACGTATGTTGCAAAAGGAAAGTTCATTCAGCCGTAAAAGAGCTGCGAGCTTCGGGCCGCGAGCTTCGAGCAGTCGGCGATAGAAAGGAGTCAAGCAGGAACTGGGGCCTGAGACCTGACACCTGACACCTGTGAGCTAACCCATGATCAGCGCAAAACTCAAAATCGCGTTGTTGTATGACGTCTGGAACGAGGATCCGGTCGCGGCGGCGGCGAAGGAAAAAGAAGACGAGCCGCCCGCGCGCAAGACTCGCCGCAAGAAAACAAAAAAGAAACGGAAAGAGATGACCGACCGCGAGGAGATCTTTGAGGCCCTGGCAAAACTTGGCCACGAACCCTCGTACATCGAACTGGATGGGCGTCCGCAGTCTCTCCATTCGCTCGCGCGTTGCGATGCCGACTTGATTTTCAACCTGACCGAATCCTTCGACGGCGACGATACCAAAGAAATGAACGTGGTCGCTTACGTCGACCTGCTCGGTATCCCTTATACCGGCGCCGGCCCGCACTCGATCTTCCTGGCGCAAGACAAAGCGATTGCCAAAAAGATTTTTGCCTTTCACGACATCAAGACCCCGTTCTTTGCCACTGCCTATCGGGGACGCATCGAGCACGCCCACGACATTTCCTTTCCGCTTATCGTCAAGCCGGGCCTGGAGGATGGCTCCATCGGAATTGACGTCGGCTCGGTCGTGAAGAACATCAAGGAAATGATGGA
>WNFE01003429.1_pt1 | contig 11785 bp, 7 predicted proteins | sample 5400451 | NCBI WGS metagenome assembly WNFE01 (sample SAMN13153344, study PRJNA577476) | soil metagenome | isolation source: 200 cm saprolite under Douglas fir tree site 2 hole 2 | place: USA:California | collected 2015-04-18
GTAGGTTCCGTTACTTGCCACACATTTTTCAAATTAAAGTTGCGCGTTCCATTTTGGAACGAACGCCTTGCAAATTTCGCAGCGCCCGTTATTCCCATTCTGGAACTCGTCCGTCCTTTTGCTCCCTCTACGTCCTCTACTTCCTCAATATCCTCCGCTTTCTCTACCTCCATCCGTTTCCGCTACAATACTTGTCTGCCGATTTTCAGCCACCCGAGCTGCCGGCTACCCACAGCACAGAAGGGGAGTAATGAAAGTCATCGTAGCGGACAAGATCAGCGAGCGCGGAGTAGAGTTGTTGAAGAAGTCGGGACTGAACACCGTGCTGACCACCAAGGAGACGATTACAGCGGAGTTGGCGGACGCGGATGCGCTGATCGTGCGCAGCGCCACGCGGGTAACGGCGGAATTGCTGGACAAGGCGCCCAAGTTGCGTGCGGTTGGCCGCGCCGGCGTGGGAGTCGACAACATCGATTTGCCCGAAGCGACCAAGCGCGGCGTGCTGGTGATGAGCACGCCCGGCGGAAATGCAGTCAGCGTCGCCGAGCACACTTTTGCGCTGATGCTGGCACTGGCGCGGCAAGTCCCGAAAGTGGACGCGGCGTTGCGCGAAGGCCGCTGGGAAAAATCATCCAGCGGCACCGAACTGCGCGGCAAAACTTTGGGTCTGATCGGATTGGGAAGAATTGGTGGCGAAGTCGCGCGCCGCGCCGAAGCCTTCGATATGAAAGTAATTGCTTACGATCCGTACATCAGCGAAGCCGCAGCCAAAGAGCTGCAGGTCGGGCTGGTGACGCTGGACAAACTTCTGGCTGAGAGTGATTTTATTTCCATGCACAGCGCGTTGAGTCCCGCCACGCAAAAAATGATCAATGCCGAGTCCATTCAAAAAATGAAGAAGACGGCGCGCATCGTGAACGCGGCGCGCGGCGAACTGATCGACGAAGCGGCGCTGGCCGAAGCGCTGAAAAGTGGACGGCTGGCGGGGGCGGCACTGGATGTTTTTGTGGAAGAGCCGCCAAAGAATTCTCCGCTGATCGGCTTGCCGAACGTAATTTGCACTCCGCACATCGCGGGCTCGACGGCGGAAGCGCAGGAAGAAGTCGGCACGCAAGTTGCTCTTCAGATTCGCGATTATCTGACCGACGGAATTATTCGCAATGCCGTGAATTTGCCGGCACTCTCCGCGGACCAGTATCGTCGCGTGCGCCCCTATCTGGAATTGGCGGAGCGGCTTGGCTCGCTGGTCTCGCAGGCAGTCGCTACGCGTCCGGAGAGAATTCGTATCCGTTACGCGGGAGAAGTGGCAGAAGTAGGCACGCACCTTTTGCGCAGCGCGGTGCTGGCCGGTGTCCTCAACGCAGTGTTGGACGAAAAAGTGAACGTGGTAAATGCTCCGGCAATGGCCGCGGCTCGAGGCCTCACCGTAGAAGAAGAAACGCGCAAGCGCGAGCGCGCATTTCCCAACACACTGGAAGTTTCGGCACTCTCAAGAAAATCCAGCGACACCGGGTTCATGGCCGAGGGAACAGTGTTGTTCGACGGTTCACCGCGGGTGCTGGCGATTGACGGAATTTCCCTCGAATCGCAACTGGGCGGCACCATCCTTTATTTGCGCAATCACGACGAGCCCGGCGTCATCGGCCAAGTCGGAAATACTTTGGGTCGACTCGGCGTCAACATCGCCACCTTTGCTTTGGGAAGGCGCGAAGCTACGCGCGGCGCGGAAGCAGTTTCTCTGGTGCGCGTAGACGGGCCAGTACAGGACACGATTCTCAACGAAATTCTGAAAATCAAGGCCATCACTGAAGCCAAACTGCTGCGCTTCGCCGATTAGGAAAAAAGCTTTTCTCGACGTCTGGATGGACCCGGCCTTAAACGTGTCAACGAGATGTAAATTATAAGAACTTTCCTTGACACTTAGCCGCTTTTGTCCTAAAAAAGTTGTAATTTGCAATAGCGACGGTGATGGGGTGGTCGCCAGAAGAGTAAATCGTCTTCCCGTTCGAGGTAGCGACCTCAATTGTTGGCGCGACTGTGTTTTTTTCGTTGCTCAACCTTCCCTGCATAGGTAGTAGCTCATCTTCATGTGTGAAAGGATCCGTCTATTATGTGGTCTTTCGTGAGCCGCAATCTTCTGGTTTCTTTTGTTTTAGTTCTGTTTACGGTGCCGAGCGTTTGGGCGCAGAACGTAGGCAGCTTGCAAGGAACGGTTGTTGATCCCAGTGGTGAAACCGTTGCCGAAGCAAACATCACACTGATAGACTTGGTAAATGGTGCTCAGCGCACAGCCACGACGGATGCCGCCGGAACATTCGGCTTCGTGCAGCTCAACCCGGGAAATTATCGATTGGAGATTTCGAAGGAAGGGTTCCGAACCCATGTCGAGGAGCACGTCTCTGTTCTTGTGGCTACACCGACGCACCTGGATATTCACCTGGAATTGGGTTCCGTCACCGAGCGGATTACAGTGGAAGTCACGGAAGCACCAGCACTGAACACGCAGGATGCGACCGTAGGAAATTCTTTGGGTGAGAGAGAGGTCGGCTCTCTTCCGTTTTCGGCGCGCAACGTAGTGAACCTGCTGACGTTGCAGCCTGGTGTTGTTTTTACGGGAATGTCGGATACGGACAAGTTGTCGATGGGCTCGATTGCCACGTTGGATCAACGCGAAGGCGCGGTGGACGGTGTGCGCGGCAACCAGACTAACGTCACGGTGGATGGAATTGACGCCAACGACTGGCAAAATCAAGCGGCCTTTACCAGCGCCCTGCCGGTAACCTTGGACTCCGTCCAAGAGTTCCGCGTGACAACTACGAACGCTAATGCTACGAGCGGCGTCGTGGGTGGGCCGCAGGTCGAACTGGTTACCAAGAGCGGCACGGACAAGTTTCACGGGAATGCACGCTGGTACTACCGGACATCGGGCACCTCTGCAAACGATTTCTTTAACAATCAGCTCGGTATTCCCCGTGGTAAGGATCAGCGGAATATTGCGGGCGGTTCACTGGGCGGGCCGATCTGGAAGAATCGTGTCTTTTTCTTTGTGGATAATGAAGACCGGCGCGAGGTCGTGACAGAGGCTCTGGCACTTCCGCGTCAAGTACCATCAGATGCGCTGAAACATGGAGTGCTAGTTTATGACTGCACGGGTTCAGCGGGTTGCCCGGCAGCCGCTACGACCGTAACGGGAATTGACGGTACTCAGGTTTCTGTTCCTGCCAATGCTTTCGGCCTTTCACAAGATCAGTTCAGAAACGCCGACCCCGCTGGAATCGGCGTCAATCCCGCTATGGTTACATATTTGAATCTGTTCCCGGCCGGCAATAATCCTGCCGCGGCGTTTGATGGAGGTTTTGCTTTTGACGCGTTGAGTTTCAATACTCCAGAAGCGACTCTAAATAACATTTACACAGCTCGTCTTGACTTCCTCCTAACTAAAAACGGGCACCATGTGATTTTCTGGCGAGGCCAGCTTCAGGGACTGAAGACCGATATTCTTACCGGGCAATTCCCGGGCCTTCCGTCCAACTCGCAACTGCTCAACAATAGCCGCGGGTTCGCGGTAAATTATCAGGCGCAAATCAGCCCGGCGATTGTGAACACTCTCCGCTACGGCTTGACTCGAATCGGAGTGGCGCAGTCTGGAACCACGGGCACGAGTTTCGCCGTTCGCAGCTTTACCGATGTGCAAGACTTCGGGGCGCGGCCACTGGCACGTGTTGTGCCTGTTCACGAGATCAACGACGATTTGAGCTGGACTCGAGGCCGACATACGTTGCAATTCGGCGGTTCCATGTATTTTGTTCGCAACACGAATACCAACGAGACCAACTCGTTTCCGGCTTTCGTTGTGAATAATGGGTTCTGCATAAACCTGTGTTCAGATTTTGACCTGTCGGCGGTACCGGCTCCTGCTGACCCAACCTCCTTCGTTCGCGCCTTTACGGCTCTCACCGGATCCATCACCCAGGTAAGTGCTACGATTTTTGCTACCCCTCAGGGCTCGTTCCTCCCAGCAGGAAGTCCCGAAGTCCGGCATTTTGCAGAGAACCTTTATGAGGGTTACTTCCAGGATAGTTGGAAGATAAGACGAAATGTCAACATAACGCTTGGCCTCCACTACTCTTATGAGACGCCGCCCTGGGAAACAAAAGGATTTGAGGTGCGGCCCACGACGGATCTTATGCAGTGGTTTACGCAGCGTGAGATCGGGATGAATCAAGGCATTCCCTCGGACGCCTCTCCTCTGTTGAGCTGGGGGCTGGCCGGCAAAGCCAACCACGGAGCCAATTCCTGGTACGACCCGAACTACAAGAACTTTGCCCCGCGGATAGCGTTAGCGTATTCGCCGAATTTTGAAGGCGGACTTCTGAATTCACTTTTTGGAAAGGACAAGTCCGTCATCCGTGTCGGCGCCGGCATCTTTTATGACCGGATTGGACAAGCGCTAGCTCTTGATAGCGATCAGAACGGCTCACCCGGTACCGCAACCGCTTTGATCGACGGCTCTCAGCAGTTTTCACTTGCGACTGCGCCACGCTTTTCGGGCAGTTGTGCAATCAACGGTGGATGCACCGGCCTGCCTGATATCGGACCACCATTTTTCAACGTCCCGACCTCCGCTGCGTTTCCGTTCACTCCGGCTGCGGACACGTCGAATCTTGGATTTGGTGTCGATCCTCACCTTAAAACTCCTTACACCATCCATCTGACGGCATCTTTCCAGCGTCAATTGGGGAAGGGTGTAGTCTTGGATGTCGCTTATGTTGGAACGCTGGGCCGGCGGTTGCTCGGCAAGGCTGATTTTGCTCAGTATTTGAATATTAAGGACCCGACATCTGGACAGGATCTCTTCAGCGCGTTTCGGCAGACTGCCCGACTCGCCAATGCAACGCCCGCTGGTCCTGCGGGGATCGATCCGTTTGATATCGCAGCATTGAAGACTATTCCTGCGATTCCCTTCTTTACGAATATGATGCCGAATATGCCGGCTTTTGCGGCGGCTGAGTTTGGCGATCCGGCTTACGCTGGGTTAACGCCTACCCAGGCCTTCTATGCGTTTACTACAGCGGCCTCGGGCGTTGGAAGTGGCGGAGCAAGTTGGTCTTGTGCGCTGTTCGCGCTTGATACGAACTTGGCCGCTAAAGGCGTACCTAGTCCCTGGAATTCAACTGTGGACCCACAGGGGGACGGGTTTGTGCTGTTCCAACCCCAATTTTCGCAACTCGGCGCCTGGACCAACTGGGCGAACTCGAACTATCACAGCTTGCAAGTGACCGTTAAGAAGACCGCTGGTTTTGGGACCTTCGCGTTCAACTACGTATTTTCAAAATCGATCGACAACGATTCGACGGCAGAGAATGGCGACTTGATACCGGGCAGTAACGGGACAGTACAGGGTCTGATACAAAATCCGTTTGATCTGCGCCTGAACCGCGCGGTCTCAGATTTCGATTTGACGCACAATTTCAACGGCTTCGCGGTGATCGATTTGCCGTTCGGACACGGACGCAGGTGGCTGTCGAACGGCGGCGGAATTGTGAATGCACTGGTCGGCGATTGGGAAGTGACGGACACGGCTCGCTGGCGATCCGGATTCCCATTGAGTCCGAGCAACGGTTTCAACTTTCCGACGAACTTTTTCCTGACCACAGCCGGTACGCTTACTTCTTCAATAAACTCTAGCGTTACGCGCAATGCCAATGCTGCGGGGCCAAACCTATTTTCAAATCCCGACGCAGCATTAGCCGATTTCGGCTTCACTCTGCCTGGCTTGCCCGGGTCCCGAAACGTCTTACGCGGGCCGGGTTATGCCGCCATGGACATGGGGGTTACCAAGAGCTTCCGCTTGACCGAAAGGACCAAGTTGCAGTTCCGCGCGACTGTATTCAACGTCTTTAACAGCGTCAACTTTAATGACGGCAGCATATCGCTTGACCCGACTTCGCCTGCAACATTTGGCATCATCACATCAAGCGCCTTGACCAAAGGCTTTAACAGAGATATGGAGTTTGCCATCCGCCTTGAGTTCTAAGCGGCAAACTGGTTCCTTGCGAGAGCCCCCGGACAGTTCCCGGGGGCTTTTGCTTTCTGCCGTTTGTATTCCAAGTGGATGTACGCTTTCAGATAACATAATGAAGATTGAGTCTGGTGCTCAGAATGAATCGCCCTATCGAAGAGAGAATTAGCCGGAGGAAATTACTGCGAGGATCAATCGTTGCAAGCGGTACACTTCTGCTTCGTTTCGACAAAATGGCTTGGCCAAAGTCAACACAGGTCGGAGTTAGAGACCCTTTTGCGGGAGGCAGACAGCTTAAGGACCCTCAAATCGCAGCCACTCGGCTGAATGCGGGTTATTACTTGCGGTCAGTGGAAATCACGGAAATGTAGTTCGCTGTACTGAAGAAATATGAAAACTGTCTGCCGATATTGTTGTGAGTATGGCGCATCGCGATTTCTTATGAGCTTCGCGATTTGGGTGTTGTTTTTTCTTGGTGCGAAGTCTATGCGGGCGCAGCCTCAGCACACGGGCCATGATGCGGCGGGTCCTGTTCCGCGCGAGATTTTGGAACGCCCGCTCCCGCTACGGCAAGGAATCGGTAAAGTTCATGAGGCGGTGACCACCTCGTCGCCTGAGGCGCAGGCGTTTTACGATCAAGGGCTGGCCTATCTAAACTCGTTTGTTTGGATCGAGGCAGCGCGCTCATTCAATCAGGCTTTGCGCTTGGACCCGTCCTTGGGAATGGCCCAACTCGGTTTGAGCGACGCTTATGTAGGTTTGCAGGAGCTTCCAGAAGCGCTCCAGGCTTTTCAGAAAGCGCAGTCCGGCGTGGAGAAAATGAGTGATGGGGAGCGCGCGCGGCTCACGATTCGTGCGCGGCAACTCGATTACCTCCGGGACAGCGGCGATATGCAGAAGTATTTTGCCTATCGGCAATCAGTTGCAGACGCGCTGACACGAAGCCCGGAAGATCCAGAGTTGTGGATTTTGCGCGGCTTCGCTGACGAGGGATCCCCATTAGCACACGGACAAGGCGGTGGCGTAGACACGATCGCATTCTATGAAACAGCACTGAAGTTTTCTCCGGACAGTTTTGTCGCGCACCATTATTTGGCGCACACTCTCGAAAACCATGGTCCGGTGAAGCAGGCGCTGGAGGAAACACAGACTTATGCTCGGATGGCTCCTGCAATTCCGCACGCACATCATATGGTCGGGCATAACCTGCGACGCTTGGGGCGCACGGAGGAGGCGATTCAGGAATTCCTGAAAGCGCAAGAACTGGAGAACGCCTATTATCGTGCCGAGAATATTCCGGCGGAATATGACTGGCACCACGCGCACAATCTGCAACTTCTCGGTCTGTCGTATCAATCGCTGGGGCAGATGAAATCTGCAGAGGTGGCTTTGCGAGAGGCTTTTTCCTTGCCGGCGGCAGTTGACTTAGCAGAGTTCAACCGAAAAGCGTGGCCGCAATTTTTGCTCAATCGGGAGCGGCCGCAGGAAGCTCTCGAGGCCGCGCAAGAGATGATCGCGAAAAGTCGGCAACCCATGGGGCGGCTAGCAGGGCAGAGTTTAGCTGGCCAGGCGTACCTGGCGATGAACCGTCTGGAAGAAGCAAAAAGCAGCCTCGCACAGGCGGAACGGGAGATGGAGCAGATTCCCGCCGCTGTCGTTAAATTGCTTCCGGATGCGGGATTGTTGCATGCGGAAATCATGCTTTATGAAAAAAACTGGGACAAAGGGAACGCGTTGGTTGAGAAGCTCCAAGAAGAAATGACTGCCGTTCCTGGACCAGACGCGTGGAGCGAAGCGCTCTTTCGGCTGGAATCCATCGCAAAAATGGCGCGCCGAATTGGCGATTGGGAATTGGTGGAGCACACGGCGCAAAAAATGATTCAGCATGATCCCAGCTATGCCGGGGGATATTTTGCACTTGGCTGGGTGGCCGAGCATCAGGGAGACGCTTCTGAGGCTCGGCAGAAGTTTGCTACTGGCGAAAAACTCTGGAACAAAGCCGACGCAAACGTCCGGTCGAACTGAAGCGGTGCCTCAAAAACTCAGTTTTGCATAGCTCTTTTTGACAGTTTTATATAAATTGTCTTAAATCGAAGAACTTATATTGACATCCGGCACGATTCGCCCTAAAACTTTGTGCAATCAAATCGGGGACTGTGGTCGGTTCGGTGGATTTGCGCGAAGCGCCAGACGTTCCGCCAAGAGTGCAATCAGCCACAGGGTGTGCGCCAGCTCGCAAGACGAAGTTAGATCCCAATAAAGAAGTCAGGTGCGGAAAAGGAGTCTTTCATGCTTCGGCATAATAAAGGCCTATTTGGCCTTTCTATTGCACTGGTGATGGTGTCCTTAATTTTTGGTAATGCGACGATGGGGCAGACCTCCACCACCTCGTTACACGGAACAGTGATTGACATAAATGGTGCGTCGGTTCCAGACGCGACGCTCACCCTAACCAATACTGAAATCGGGTGACGCTTACTGAAAAAACAGATAAGGACGGAGCTTATCGATTTCTGGAAGTGCGTCCAGCAACGTACGTGCTTACTGTGACGGCCTCCGGGTTTGCAACTTATAAGCAAATACAATTGCAATTGCTCGTGGGAACGCCTGCGACCCAAGATGTGAAAAATGCAGCTAGCAAGTGTTGCGACGGTGGTGGAAGTCGTAACTGCCTTCGCAGGTGATCAATACGCAAGACGCGACAATCGGGACGGCATTTGGCCAGACTCAGATTGACTCGTTGCCCTTCGAAGGGCGAGATCCTGCCGGAATTCTGAGTCTGCAGCCTGGAGTGGTTACCGTCGCGGACCGCGGCAAAGTGGACACCAATGGCGACAGCCGTGGCGGCTCAGTGAATGGCGCCCGCAGCGACCAAACAAACAGCTTCTAAGAGGCTAAACTTCAGAGGAAGACGCGTCGCGATCTTTTGGTCGTGACGGCGTCTTGCTTTTTAGTAGACGCTTTTGGTCGACCGGCGTGGCGAGGGGAGCAGCAAAACAGACCGTGGCCGAAGCGAGACGGCTGTGATATTCTAAGGTTCCTTGCGGCGACGTCGTTTCTGGATTCGCTGCAAACTGTCGGGGCGTAGCGCAGCCTGGCTAGCGCGCCTGGTTCGGGACCAGGAGGTCGAAGGTTCAAATCCTTTCGCCCCGACCACTTCCAAATTCCTGCCTTTCATTGGTTTACGCGACGTTCGACGTTTCGCTTGTTAGTTCGTTTTGTGTACCAAAGTGGACCAATTGAAAGCCAAGCCCAACCCGCTCGGCCCATTCCTGGCGGGACAAAGTGTCATCATTCAGTTTTGAATAGAGGTCGCCGACTTCTTCGGGTGCGTGCCCCATCCAAAGAAGTTCGAGGTCCCGTGGGACTGCAACTTTTCGCAGCCGCGTCATCCGAAATCGCCGGAAGACATGGAAGCCCACTGGCCTCGACCGGTGGAGAATGCGCAGAACGTTTCGCTGCTGCAACGGTTTGCCCTGAGCAGTCGAGAACAAGTAATCGCTGACGTCCGAAAGATAGTCCCTAAGCTCACGGGCAAGAACTTCGGGAATATCTATCACTCGAACTGAGTATGGTGTCTTCGGTTCCTGTTCTTTTCCCCGCCAAATACTTCTGCGAACGTGGAGCACTCGGCAGTTCGGACCGAAGTCCGTGGCTTTCACTCCAAGCGCCTCGCCGATTCGCAAACCTGTCGCGGCCAAAAGCGCGAAGAGCGCAACATACTTTCGTTCGCTGGTCCTGGACAGGATGTCCACCAGATCCCCTTCGGTAACCGTGGGTCTATGCTGTTTTTTCTTGCAGACCATCGGCAATTAAATGAAGTCGTGATTCCATTTACGCGGATAGATCTCCTGGCCTTCTTCGTCCACCGCGGATGCAATCACGAGTTTGGCAACCTGTATATAGTTCACGATGGTTTTCGCCGAAAGATTCGCGGCCGACATCTTTTCCACCAGTTCGCGAACGGTTTTATTGGAGACTTCGGCAAGCAACTTTTCACCGAGGTGCGGCAGAAGCCGTGCGTTCAGTGCATCCCGCCAACCCGAAACCGTCGCTGGTTTTAGCGGGCGACGCTTGCGTGAAGGGAGAGAGGCAATCCAAGTATCGGCTTGCTGTCGAAAAGTGATTGCCGGCGCTGTGTTCTGATGGAATGCCTCCTTAGAATTGACGCCCTCGCGGTCGAGGTACTCTCGAAGCCGCTGACGTGCAAATGATTTTGTTTTGCAAATTCCCAGAGCAACTGTCTGACGTTTCCGGGAAGGGCTGCCCGGAACGTCCACCCAGAATTTTCCGTAGCAGGGTGTAGTTGGATCCCACGTCTTTGAGTGTTGAACCACAGTTCCTGATTGACCAGTTCGACGGGCCAAGCATGGTCCTCTCCGCCTTGCTGGTGTCGCGGGCCAAACCTTAGTGGGGCTGAACGAAGAATGCAACCGTAAGTGCGATCCGAGATCTTCGGTGCGATGCGCGATGCTATTCGAAGGTGGAATTACTGCGGTAGAATTCTGCAGTCCGTGTGCAACGCTGCGCGGTTTTCCATTCCGCATAGCCTCACTTTCTGGCGGTGCGTTCCAGGCGGCTCGGACCCGCTTCCATCCGGCCACTGTCGCGTCTACGGTTGCGACGTCCGCTTGTGCTGCTTTGCGGAACCGTTCTCCCGAACATCACATTAACGTCTGGATGTTCTCAGACGACCAACCCAATCACCTATATTCTACAATTTTTCTTTTTGGTATCTGGCAGTTTCGGTAGCCCAGGTGGGGCTTTGAGACTGGGCATGGGAATTCATTTACACTTGGAGCTAGAATGCGGGGATGGTTCGCCAAGAACGCATTGAGAACAGTCTGCATTCGATTTTCTCAGAATGTCGCTTCGCTCTCCGCCAACTTCGCAAATCCCCAGGCTTCGCCGTCACTGCAGTTCTTACGCTCGCCCTCGGCATTGGCTCCACTACAGCCATTTTCAGCGTCATCAACGGCGTTCTGCTCAATCCATATCCCTATAAGAATGCCGATCGGCTAGCGACTTTCACCGTTTTTTCCGCCGAACAATTCAGAGCATGGCGCTTTCCCGCAGCGGCCTTCGTCGATTTCAGACAGCAGAACCATACTTTCGACGACATGTTCGGTCTGGTCTGGCGCGTGGTCCACTTCGTCCGCCCTGGTGGTACTGTGGAATTGTCCGGCGCCTCGGCTACTCCCGGCGCCTTCGAATCTCTCGGTATTCCGCCCCTCCTCGGCCGATCCCTTACCGACGAAGACGCCAGACCCGGTGCGCCGCCTGTTTTTGTGATCGGTTACAAACTCTGGACCAAGCTCTTTCACCGCGATCCCAACATCTTGGGCACCACCCAGACTCTCAATGGCAAGCGCATGACTTTGGTGGGCATCATGCCTCCGCGTTTTCAAATTGGCGGTTTTGATCTCTGGATGCCTCTGAGTATCGCCAGAGATACCCTCGTCCCCGGCGCTGGAATTCAGTCAAACGAAATCTGGACCGTCGGTCACCTCAAGCCCGGTGTCAGCCCCGAAACTGCTGCCGCGGATCTCCAAGTCATCGCTACGCCGTTTCAAAAGGAAGACCCCATCTACTTTCCCCCTCATTTCAAGATTGTAGTCAACACCCTCAGCAGTCAGTCTGTGGGCCGTGACTTCAAGGCCGGCCTGTTCGCGTTAATGGCCGCGGTTACCGTCTTGCTTTTCATCGCCTGTAGCAATGTCGCGAATCTCCTCCTGGCTCGCGCCACAACGCGGGAAGGAGAAT
>WNFE01004121.1_pt1 | contig 11782 bp, 11 predicted proteins | sample 5400451 | NCBI WGS metagenome assembly WNFE01 (sample SAMN13153344, study PRJNA577476) | soil metagenome | isolation source: 200 cm saprolite under Douglas fir tree site 2 hole 2 | place: USA:California | collected 2015-04-18
GAACATGACGCCGTAACGCTGGAGTTCGGCGACGGCGGCCGGCGCCGCTGCGGCGATGCGGGCAGCGACGGCGGGGTCGCTGAGCCCGTCCCCGGCCGCCAGAGTGTCGGCGGCATGCAGCGCCGGATCGTCGCCCTCGCCCACGGCGGCGGCGACGCCGCCCTGCGCCCAGGCCGAGGCGGCGCCTTGGGCGAGCGGCGTCTTGGCGAGCAGGATCACGGGCTGCGGCGCCAGCCGCAGCGCCGTCATGAGACCGGCCAGGCCGCCGCCGATGATGACCGGCGCGCCGGCCAATTCCGAGCGGATCGTTTCCATCGCGTCCTCCTAATGGATCGCCAGCATGCGCTCGACGGCGCGGCGGGCGGCCGCGGCGACGGCGGGATCGATCGTCACCTCGTGCTGCATGGTCTCGAGCGCGCGGCGGATCTTGGGCAGGGTGATGCGCTTCATGTGCGGGCAGAGGTTGCAAGGCCGCACGAAGTCGATGCCGGGATTGAGGGCGGCGATGTTGTCGCTCATCGAGCACTCGGTCATCAGCACGACGCGGGCGGGCTGCTCGCGCGTCACATACTCGGCCATCGCCGCGGTCGAGCCTGCGAAGTCGGCTTCGGCCACCACCTCGGGCGGGCATTCGGGATGGGCCAGCACGACTACGCCGGGATGGCCGGCGCGAAGCTGGCGCACGTCCGCGGCGGAAAAGCGCTCGTGGACCTCGCAATGGCCGGCCCAGGTCACGATCTCGACCTTGGTCTCGGCGGCGATGTTCTGCGCCAGGTATTCGTCGGGCAGCATGATCACCTTCGGCACACCGAGGCTCTCGACGACCTTGCGGGCGTTGCCCGAGGTGCAGCAGATGTCGCTCTCGGCCTTCACCGCCGCGGACGTGTTGACGTAGGTCACGATCGGCACGCCGGGCCAGCGCTGGCGCAGCAGCCGCACGTCCTCAGCCGTGATCGAGGCGGCGAGCGAGCAGCCCGCCCTGAGATCGGGAATCAGCACGCGCTTGGCCGGATTGAGAAGCTTGGCGGTCTCGGCCATGAAGTGCACGCCGGCCAGCACGATCACCTCGGCGTCGACCTTCATGGCCTCGCGAGCAAGGGCGAGACTGTCGCCCACGATGTCGGCGACGCCATGGAAGATCTCGGGCGTCTGGTAGTTGTGGGCGAGGATGACGGCGTTGCGCTCGCGCTTCAGCGCCAGGATGGCGTCGACATCGGGCGCGAATTCCGACCATTCGGCCGGCAGGATCACCGACTTCACCTTGTCATAGAGCTGGGCAGCTTGAGGGGAGACGGACATGGGGCACCTCTTATGCTCTATTTGAGCATTATTCGGTTATGCTAGACCTGAGCATAAGAGGCCGTCAAGGGGTGGTTCTGTGACTTCTAGCGATCGTGCCGTCAGGCGGGGCGAGCCAGCGGGAGCTTGGTGCCGGCCAGGGCGCGCTCGAGCAGGATCTCGCGGCGGAAACGGTAGAGCTTGGCCGGCCGGCCGCCGGTGCCGACGGACATGGCGCCGGTCTCCTCGACCAACCCCTGCTGCTCGACCAGACGGCGGAAATTCTGCTTGTGCAGGCGGCGCCCGGCCAATGCCTCGACCGCGAGCTGCAACTGGCCGAGGGTGAAGTCGGGCGGCATCAGCTCGAACACGACCGGCCGGTATTTGATCTTGGCGCGCAGGCGGGCGATGCCGGTGGCGAGGATGCGGCGATGATCGTAGCGCATCGGCTCGCCCGGGACCGGATCGGCAACGGGCTTGCGCGGCCGTCCCGCCTCCGGCACCAGCCCCGCCTCGTATAAAAGCTCGTAGCGCTGCAGCACCAGATCCTCGTTCCATGCCTGCTCGTCGAAGGTCCCCTCGACGCGCTGGCGCCGCCCGCGCTTGGTTGCCGCGTCCGCTGCCTGGTCGATCCATTGGCCCAGTCGCGGGAGGATCGCCGCTGCCAGCAGCTTGGGCGCGCCGTCGCGCCAATCCTCCCACGGGAAGTAGCGATACCAACTGTGCCAGCCCGGCTCGCGCGTGCCCGCCCGGGCGCGCTCGCGCGTCAGTCCGAGATAGGAGATTGACACGATGCGCCAACCGGAACCTGCTGCGGCGCGGTTGCGGTCGGCGAAGGTGTAGAGCTGCTCGACATAGCCCAGTGGATGATGGGTCTGGCGCTCGACCCAGGCCCGCAGGCCGGTCTGCAGGGTGGGATGGCGGCTTTCAAACGGCCCCGACGGCAACAGCGCCCCGTCCTGCAGGGTGAGCACCTGCGGCGCATCGTCGATCAGGGCGACGAGCACGGCGTTCAGCTCGATGGCGACTTCGTTCGGTCTCGTGCGATTCACGCTCGATCCACCGTCAGGAGGCGACGACGGCAACGCCCAAATGCCGGGCGGCACGCGCCAAGGCGCGGTCAAGCGTCGCCAAGGTACCATTGATGCGAATGGCAAGTTCGAGGTACGCCGCATCGTAAAGTGTCAACCGCCCGGCGCGCGCCAGCAGCATCGTGTCGTTCCAAGCTCGCGCCTCGGTTTCGGCATCAATCGAGATCGGAAGGGCGGCCAGCAACCGAAGGCGCTGCTCCACGCCAAGCCTGTCGAGACGGCCGCGCCGTTCGGCAAGCAGCAACGCATTGGCAACTTCAAGCCGCCACAGAGTGGGAACAACGGCACCGTCGGCGTCGACTTGGGCACCGATGGCTTCGGTCGCTGCCGTCACTTCGTCCTCGAAGCACCAGGTAAGGGCGATCGAGGCATCGACGACCAGCATGATCAGTACTTGCGGCCCGCGTCGCGCAATTCCTTCCATGACAGCTTACCAAGCGTGGTTCCCTTACGCAGCTCGCGCAGCTTCGCCATGGCATCCGACACTTTGCCCTCCGGCGATTTCGCGATCGGCATCAGCCGGGCAACGGGCTTGCCCCGCCTGGTAATGACGATCTGCTCGCCACGCTCGACACGCTCCAGAAGCGCAGAGAAATTGGTCTTGGCATCGAAGGAGCCAACGGTATCCATGAAATCTCCTTTCTGGATAAACTAGTCTATTAAACTAGTCTGTTCAAGACCGATGTGAGATCAGCTCTCAATCGAGCCCGTTGCCGCCGTAGAGCCATTCCAGCGCGTCGAGCCATTGGTCCTGACTTTTAGCGGTCATGATCGCGTTGCGCAGGGCGGCGTGCGGGCCCGCGGGATGATAGACGTGATCGCCCATGGCGCGCGACATGAGCTGCAGGCGCGTGGTGCGCAGCACGCGGCGGTCACGATAGCGCGCGAGGCCGGCCTCGAGGGCGTTCGTCCCTGCCAGCGAATCGGCCAGGCACACCGCATCCTCCATCGCCATGCAGGCGCCCTGCGCCATGTATTGCAGCATGGGATGGGCGGCATCGCCGAGCAGCGCCACCCGGCCGTCGACCCAGCGGTCCGTCGGCTCGCGATCGCACAGCACCCACATGCGCCAGTCCTTGCCGTGGCGGATGATGCTTTGCGCGCGCTCGCAGACATGGGCAAAGCCCTTGCGCACCTCCTCGACCGGCACCGGCTGGCCGGCGACCGGCTCGGGCGCCTCGCTGTGATAGGTGACCACCAGGTTGAACACCTTCCAGCCCGACAGCGGGTAGTGGACGATGTGGCACTTCGGGCCGGCCCACAGCGTGGCGGCGTTCCAGCGCAGGTCTTCCGGCATCTGCTCGGTCGGAATCACCGAACGATAAGTCGTGTGGCCCGACACCCGCGGCGCGCCGTCGCCGGTGACCTGGCGGCGCACGCTCGACCACAGGCCGTCGGCGCCGATCAGGGCCGCGCCGCGCACGGTCTCGCCATTGGCGAGCCTGGCCGTGACGGTGCGGCCATCCTGGTCGTAGCTCGCGACGTCGGCCCTGGTGCGAAGCTCGATCAGGCCGTGGTCGCGGCAGCCCTTCAACAGCACGCCGTGCAGATCGCCGCGATGGACCACGGCGTAGGGGTTGCCGAAACGGGCGCGGAATTTCTCGCCGAGATCGATGTGAGTGATCTCGCCATCGGCCATGGCGTCCATCAGCCGCAGCGTGTCGATATAGACCGCCATGGCGCGCGCGGCCTCGCCGACGCCCAGCCGGTCGAAACAGTGGAAAGCATTGGGCCCGAGCTGGATGCCGGCGCCGATCTCGCCCAGTTGCGCGGCCTTCTCCAGCACCAGCGAGGCGATGCCCTTTTGGGCCAGCCCGAGCGCCGCGGCCAACCCGCCGATGCCGCCGCCGGCGATCAGGACCCTATCGCGGTCCACCTATCACCTTGTCGTCATGGAGCTTGGCGATCTCGTGGTCGGGCAGTCCGAGGATGCCCGACAGGATCTCGTCGGTATGCTGGCCGAGCATGGGCGCCGTCTTCGGCGGCTGGCGCGGGGCCGCGCCGAACTGCAAGGGCGAGGCGGCGACCGGATAGCGGCCGATGCCCGGCTGGTCGAGCATGGTGAACATCGGATTGTCGAGCAGGTTTTCCTGGTCGGCCGCCAGTTCGCGGAAGCTCTGGTAGGGCGCCCACAGCGCGCCGGCCTGCTTCAGCGCCGCACCGACTTCCGCCGCCGTGTGCGCGGCCACCCACGGCTCGATGAGGGCGCAGAGCTCGGCGCGGGCGTTCCAGCGGCCGGCGTCGGTCTTGAGGTCGACGCCCTTGGTGGCCTCGACTTTCCTGAAGGCCTCGGCGAAGCCGCCGGCCGCCGCCAGGGCGTCGACATGGCGATCGGAGAAAATGCAGATCATGACGAAGCGGCCGTCCCTGGTTTTGAAGTCGCGGCCGAAGGTGCCGAAGATCTCGTTGCCGAACCGCGGCCGGTCGACCTGGTTGATCACCGCCTCGCCGATGTAGCCCAGCGCCGAGGTCGCGGCGAGCGCCATGTCCTGCAGCGGGAGCACGATCCGCTGCCCTTGCCCGGTCAGCCGCCGGTGCCGTTCGGCCGCCAGGATCGCCATGGCGCCGGCATAGGCGGTGGCGAGGTCCCACGGCGGCGCCACGGCGTTCACCGGCCCGTCATGGTCCACCGGGCCGGTCACCAGGGGAAAGCCGGTGATGGCGTTCACCGTGTAGTCGACATGGGCGCTGCCGTCGCGCGCGCCCACGATATTGAGCGCGATCAGGTCGGCGCGCTTCTTGGCGAGTGCCTCGTAGGCAAGCCAGCCGCGCGCCGGCATGTTGGTGGTGAAGATGCCGGCGCCCTCGCCCGGCGCGGTGATCAGCGCGCTCAGAAGCTCGCGGCCGCGCGGCGAGCGCAGGTCGACGGCGATCGAGCGCTTGCCCTTGTTCAAGCCAGCCCAATAGATCGAGCGGCCGTCCTGGGTGATCGGCCAGCGGTCGTTGTCGAGCCCGCCCTTGATGTCGTCGAAGCGGATCACGTCGGCGCCCAGCTGGGCGAGCGTCATCCCGCCCAGAGGGGCGGCGATGAACGCCGAGCCTTCGACGATGCGAAGGCCGGCGAGAATGCCTGTCATCGTGCGTTTCCCGTTGTCTTTACTTCTTGAGGCCGACGAGGTTGTTCTTGCGCTTGTCCAGCCACCAGCCGTACTCGGGCGTCCACATCGCGAAGTCGGCGTCGCAGCCCAGCTCTTGTGCCGCATGCAACGCCCAGAACGGATCGTAGAGAGCCTGGCGGCCGATGGCGATCAGGTCGGCGTCGCCCGCCTGCAGGATCGCTTCGGCCTGCGGCCCATCGAGGATCAGGCCGACTGCCATGGTGGCGATACCCGCCTGGCGCTTCACCGCCGCGGCGAACGGCACCTGGAAACCGAGCGAGCGTTTGACCGGCAACGCCGTCGACAGGCCGGTGAGCCCGCCCGAGGAACAGTCGATCACATCGACGCCCAGCTCCTTCAGCGCCTTGGCGAACACCACCGTGTCCTCGACCTCCCAGCCGCCCGCGCCATCGACCGTCGAGACTCTGATGAACATCGGCTTGTGGTCGGGCCAGTTCGAGCGCACCGCGCGCGCCGCGGCGAGCGGAAAGCGCATGCGGCCGGCGCGGTCGCCGCCATACTGATCGTTGCGCGTGTTGCTGATCGGCGACAGGAACTGCGCCAGCAGATAGCCGTGCGCACCGTGGATCTCGATGACGTCATAGCCCGCAGCATCGGCGCGCTTCGCGGCTTCGCCGAACTTCTGCACCAGCTTCTCGATCTCGGCGACGCCGAGCTGCCGGGGTATTGGCCAGCCTTCGGCCGCCGACAGCTCGGAGGGGCCGACCACTTCCCATTTCTGCCAGCTCGCGCCCGCCGGCCCGAGCTGGCCCGGCTTGTCGAACGAGCGCGGCGTTGAGCCCTTGCGGCCGGAATGGGTGATCTGCGTGCCGGCGAGCGCGCCCTCGCCCTTGATGAAGGCGACCAGCCGCTTGTGGCCGGCGATCTGGCTGTCGTCCCACATTCCGAGGTCGCCCTGGGTGACGCGGCCCCGAGGCTCGATAGCGCAGTTCTCGGTGAAGACGATGCCGAACTTGCCGAGCGCGAACTTGCCGAGATGAACCAAGTGGTAGTCGTTCACCTGCCCGTCGCTAGCGCGATACTGCACCATGGGCGAGACGACCGAGCGGTTGGGCGCGGTGACGCCGCGCAATTTCAGCGGCGTGAAGAGAAGCGGTTGTGCCAAGCAGGGATCCCCGGGTGTTCGGGGAGGACAATAGAGCCGGCCGCTCACACCGTCATGTGACGGCGCACGGCTTCGCTATCGAAATTGTCGCGGCTGCCGGCCATCACGATCTCGCCCCTGTCCATGACGGCGAAATCGTCGGCCAGTTCATGGGCGAAATCGAGATATTGTTCGACCAGCAGAATTGCCATGTCGCCGCGCTGGCGCAGGAAGGTGATGGCGCGGCCGATATCCTTGATCACCGACGGCTGGATGCCTTCGGTCGGCTCGTCGAGCACCAGGAGCTTGGGCCGCATGGTGAGGGCGCGGCCGATGGCGAGCTGCTGCTGCTGGCCGCCCGACAGGTCGCCGCCGCGCCGCCGCAGCATCGAACCCAGCACCGGGAAGAGCTCGAACACCTCGTCGGGGATCTTCTTCTGGTCGCGGCCGAGCGGCGCGAAACCGGTCTCGAGATTCTCCTTGACCGTCAGGAGCGGGAAGATCTCGCGACCCTGCGGCACCATGGCGACGCCGCGCCGCGCCCGCTCATAGGGTGGCATGCGCGAGACGTCGGCGCCGTCGAGCGTTATCGATCCGGCGGCGATCGGATACAGGCCGCAAATCGCGCGCAGCAGGCTGGTCTTGCCGACGCCGTTGCGTCCCAGCAGGCAGGTCACCCGGCCCAGGGCGGCGCTGAGCGAGACCGAGCGCAGCGCCTGGGCGGCGCCGTAGAAGAGATCGACGTTGTGGACCGCGAGCATGTTCGTCAGAGCCCGTTGCGATTGGCTTGAATCAGGTCATGCTCATCCGGACCGCGCGCGTCCCGCGCGCTCATGATCATGAGCGCGCGGGACGCGCGCGGTCCGGAAGACGATGATACGTTGCGAACCGTCAGCATCTTATTCAGCGCCCGAGATAGACTTCGACGACCCTGGGATCGGCGCTCACCTGCTCGAGCGTACCCTCGGCCAGCATCGAGCCCTCGTGCAGCACCGTCACCTTGACGCCGAGCGCGCGCACGAAGCTCATGTCATGCTCGACCACGACGACGGAGTGAGTGCGGTTGATCTCGCGCAGCACATGCGCGGTGGTCTCGGTCTCGACGTCGGTCATGCCGGCCACCGGCTCGTCGACCAGCAGGAGCTTGGGGTCCTGGGCGAGCAGCATGCCGATCTCGAGCCACTGCTTCTGGCCGTGGCTGAGACGCGCGCCCAGCATGTGCTGCTGCGGGCCCATGCGGATGATCGACAGGATCTCCTCCAGCCGGTCGTTCTCGGCCTTGGTCGGTGCCGCCAGCAAGAGACGATACCAGCTGCGCAGGCCGGCCAGCGCCAGCAGGAGATTGTCGCGCACCGTGTGGTTCTCGAACACGGTGGGCTTCTGGAACTTCCGCCCGATGCCGAGCGTGGCGATGTCGGTCTCGTCGAGCTTGGTGAGGTCGGCGCGGCCGTCGAACACCACCTCGCCCTCGTCGGGCCGAGTCTTGCCGGTGACGACGTCCATCATGGTGGTCTTGCCGGCGCCGTTGGGGCCGATGATGGCGCGCATCTCGCCGGGCTCGACCAGCAGGGAGAGATTGTTCAGCGCCTTGAAGCCGTCGAACGAGACGGTGACGCCGCTGAGATAGAGCAGCGCCGAGGTGCTTCTCATGGCGTCTGTCATGCCCCTGTCCTCATGCGGGGGCCCTCGCCTTATGCGTGGCACCGCGCGTGCGGATCTGAGCCCACAGCCCGACGACGCCCTTGGGCAGCAACAGCGTGACGGCGATGAACATCGCGCCCAGCACGAACAGCCAGACCTCGGGCAGGGCGCCGGTCAGCCAGGTCTTGCCGAAGTTGACGATGAAGGCGCCGATCACCGGACCGATCAGGGTGCCGCGGCCGCCGACGGCGACCCAAAGCACTGCCTCGATCGAGTTGCCGGGCGAGAACTCGCTGGGATTGATGATGCCGACCTGCGGCACATAGAGCGCCCCCGCGACGCCCGCCATGGCCGCCGACAGCACGAAGACGAAGAGCTTATAACCCTCGACCCGGTAACCGAGGAAGCGCATGCGGCTTTCGGCGTCGCGCACCGCCGTCAGCGCCTTGCCGAAGCGTGAGCCGACGACGGCACCGGCGATCACCAGGAAGATCGCCAGCGCCAAGGCCGACGCAAAGCACAGCACGGCGCGCGTGCCGTCGGCCTGCACGGAGAAGCCCAGTATGTCCTTGAAGTCGGTCATGCCGTTGTTGCCGCCCAGGCCCATGTCGTTCCTGAAGAAGGCCAGCAGCAGGGCGAAGGTCATCGCCTGGGTGATGATCGAGAGATAGACGCCGGTGACGCGGCTTCTGAAGGCAAACCAGCCCAGCGCCAGGGCGAGCAGGCTCGGCACGATGACGACCATGATAGCGGCGAACCAGAACTGGTCGAAGCCGTGCCAGAACCAGGGCAGCTCCTTGTAGTTCAGGAACACCATGAAGTCGGGCAGGATCGGATTGCCGTAGACGCCGCGGCTGCCGATCTGGCGCATCAGGTACATGCCCATGCAGTAGCCGCCCAGCGCGAAGAAGGCGGCGTGGCCGAGCGTGAGGATGCCGCAGTAGCCCCACACGAGATCGACCGCGAGTGCCAGCGAGGCGAAACAGAGGTACTTGCCGATGAGCTGCAGCGCCCAGGCCGGCACGTAGAACGGACTGTTGGACGGCAGGAGCTGATTCAAGAGCGGCAGGATGATGCCGACCGCCAGCACCAGCAGCACGAACAGGCGCAAGTTGCGGCCCATGCCCTGCCACAGGAAGCGCGTGATCATTCGACCGCCCGGCCCTTGAGTGCGAACAGGCCGCGCGGGCGGCGCTGGATGAACAGGATGATGAACACCAGCACCAGGATCTTGCCCAGCACCGCGCCGGCATAGGGTTCGAGGAATTTGTTGACGATGCCGAGCGCGGTGGCGCCGACCAGCGTGCCGAACAGGTTACCGACGCCGCCGAACACCACGACCATGAAGGAGTCGATGATGTAACCCTGGCCGAGATTGGGGCTGACATTGTCGATTTGGCTGAGCGCCACGCCGGCCAGGCCGGCGATGCCCGAGCCCAGGCCGAAGGTGAGCGCGTCGACCCGGGGCGTGCGGATGCCCATGGCCGCGGCCATCGGGCGGTTCTGGGTGACGGCCCGCATGTAGAGGCCGAGCGGCGTGCGGCGCAGCAACAGGATCAGGGCGAAGAACACCACGAGCGCGAACACGACGATCCACAGGCGGCCGTAGGTGATGTTGAGCTGGCCCACCTGGAAGGCCCCCGACATCCACGACGGCGCACCGACCTCGCGGTTGGACGGGCCGAAAATCGAGCGCACCGCCTGCTGCAGCACCAGCGACAGGCCCCAGGTGGCCAGCAGGGTATCGAGCGGCCTGCCGTAGAGGAAGCGGATGATGCCGCGCTCGATCAGGATGCCGATGCCGCCGGAGACCAGGAAGGCCAGCGGCAGCGCGATCACCAGCGAGGCGTCGAACAGGTGCGGCGCCGACGTGCGGATCACTTCCTGGACGACGAAGGTCGTGTAGGCGCCCAGCATCACCATCTCGCCATGCGCCATGTTGATCACGCCCATGGTGCCGAAGGTGATGGCCAGCCCGATCGCCGCCAACAGCAACACCGAGCCGAGCGAGATGCCGTACCAGACGTTCTGCGCGGCTTCCCAGGCGGCGAGCGTCTGGCGCACCGCTTCGGCGCCGGCGGTTGCCGCCGCCTTGACCTCGCCGTCGGACGACGAGGCGGTCGCCTGCAGCACGCCCAAGGCATCGCGGTCACCGCGCTCGCGCACCAGCGCGATGGCTTCGACTTTCTGCGCCGCGGGCGCATCGGAGGCGAGCACGCTCGCGGCGCGGGCCTCGCTCATGATGCGCTTGATGCGCGGATCCTTCTCGACGGCGAGCGCCTGGTCGAGGGCGGCCAGCGACGAGGCATCGCGCCGCTTGAACAGCGCGTCGGCGGCCTCGCGCCGCACCCTGGCGTCGGGACTCATCAAGGTGAGCGAGCCGACCGCGGCCTCGATGACACCGCGCAGGCGGTTGTTGACGCGGACGCGGTCGAGCTCGGCTTCCGAGCCGCTGCCGGCCGGCTTGCCGGAGATCGCCTCCGTCAGAGCGAGCTGGTTGCCGTCCGGCTTGCCGATCAGCACCGTATTGTCGGACTTGCGGACATAGAGCTGGCCCGCCGCCAGAGCGTCGAGAAAACTGCCGGTCGTGAGATTGGCCACGAGAACCGGAAGGTCTACAGCCAAGGCCATGCCGGCGATCAACAGCGAGGCCAGCGCCGACAACAGCCCCGCGAGCGAGCGCAGGAAGAGCATGGCTGAGAATTAACCCGGAGACGAGAACGGGGCGACTCGAAAGTCGCCCCGCCCCCTGTTAGTTACCGGAGTCGAGTTGCCGGTGCGAGGGGCTACTTGCCCTTGCCGCCGCACTTGCCGGTGACGACGTTGAAGTTGCCGCAGTTCATCGGCTTGCGCCAATCGGCGATCAGGTCCTTGGAGTCCGGCAGGTAGGGCGACCACTCGTTGGCGACCACCGTGCCGGAGGTCTGCCACACCGTGTCGAACTGGCCGTTGCCCTGGATCTCGCCGATCAGCACCGGCTTGGTGATGTGGTGGTTCGGCATCATCGCCGAGTAGCCACCGGTCAGGTTCGGCACCGAGATGCCGACGATGGCGTCGATCACCGCGTCCGGATCGGTCGTGCCGGCCTTCTTCACCGCCTCGATCCACATGGCGAAGCCGATGACATGGGCTTCCATCGGATCGTTGGTTACCCGCTTGGGATTCTTGGTGAAGCTCTGCCAGGTCTTGATGAAGGCCTCGTTGCCCGGGTTCTTGACCGACTGGAAATAGTTCCAGGCGGCGAGATGGCCGACCAGCGGCTTGGTGTCGACGCCGGCGAGCTCTTCCTCGCCGACCGAGAAGGCCACCACGGGGATGTCCTTGGCCTTGATGCCGGCGTTGCCCAGTTCCTTGTAGAACGGCACGTTGGCATCGCCGTTTATGGTCGACACGACGGCGGTCTTCTTGCCGGCCGAGCCGAACTTCTTGATCTCCGCCACGATCGACTGCCAGTCGGAATGACCGAACGGCGTGTAGTTGATCATGATGTCTTCCTGCTTGACGCCCTTCAGCTTGAGGTACGCCTCGAGGATCTTGTTGGTCGTGCGCGGATAGACGTAGTCGGTGCC
>WNFE01003698.1_pt1 | contig 11780 bp, 10 predicted proteins | sample 5400451 | NCBI WGS metagenome assembly WNFE01 (sample SAMN13153344, study PRJNA577476) | soil metagenome | isolation source: 200 cm saprolite under Douglas fir tree site 2 hole 2 | place: USA:California | collected 2015-04-18
GATCGTGCCATTCCCGGCCATGACCGCCACCTCGCTGACCGGGTGGATGAAATGCGCGGGCTCCAGCGGCGCGTAACGGTGCGTCGCGACCACGTTCCACCAGTCGTCGTAGGGGAGCGAGACCGTTTCCGCCCCCAGCCGCTGGATTGCGTCCAGCTTGGTGCGCGGTGCCCCGTCAGGTACTACGACCGTGCACCGGATGCCAAGCCGTCTGGCGTTCCAGGCGACCCCCTGGGCCATATTCCCCGCGCTGGCCGTGTACACACCGGCCCTGAGCGTGCCGGCATCGAGAAGAGCCATTGCGTTGGCGGAGCCGCGGACCTTGAACGACCGGATCGGCTGCAGGTTCTCGAGCTTGAGATAGAGCTCCCCGGCGTCCTCGAGGCGAACAAGCGGCGTGCGAGGCACGATGCCCGCGATGCGCGTGCGCGCCTCCTGCACGTCGGCGAGGGTGATCGAGTCGGGGTCGCGTTCGCTCACGGCTTCGCGGGTGGCGGCACCGCAGGGTCCTGCGCGAGGAGGAGGAATGCGCCGGCCAGCAAGATCGCCAGCCCCGGTGGCCCGTAGTCGGCGACCCAACCGTTCGGGAAGAACACGCGGATCACCGCCGATATGATCACGTACACGCCCGCGAGCCGGATGGCGAGCACGGTCGCGCTGAGGCCCGCGAGCATCAGCAGCCCCAGCAGGAATGCCCTCATATAAGGCTCAGGATCGGAGGTCTCGGGTCATCTCCGCGAAATTGTCCACGTAACGCTGGACATCGTCGGCCGAATGCTGGACCGACAGCGTCTATATAAGGACGAAGTCCGGCACTAGAATCTAAATCCGTAGCGGGAGCCAAGCGATGGCTGAGAGGGCGCGCAGCGCCGACCGCATGAACCTGAACTGGGTAATGCCAGCGGAGGGAAAAGGATGAGCGTTCAAAGCGTCGACGCCGACGCTTTCGGAAAGGTCGAGACGCACGGCATCGATGCGATCCCGGCCGCCGAAAGGCACGGCCGGCCGCGCGAGCTAGGCTTCCTCTGGGCCGGCGCCTTCGCCAATTACGCGAGCCTTTTCACGGCGAGCCTGCTGACGACGTACTACGGGCTCGGCGTTTGGGACGGCCTTGCCGCCACGGTGCTGGGAACGCTCGCGGCGGCGCTCATCCTCGGCCTGCTCAGCAACACAGGGCCGAGGAGCGGGCTGCCCCAGATCATCTTTACGCGGGGCATCTTTGGGCGGCGCGGATCCTACGTCGGGGCGGCGCTGACGCTGTTCCTCGCGGTGGGCTGGTTCGCGGTCGACTGCGTCATCGCCGCCAAGGCCGGCGCGCAGCTCTTCGGTGGCGGCAACCGCGTGGTCACCTTCGCGCTTGTGATCCTGATCGCCGGCATCAGTGTCGCCGTCGCCGTGTACGGCCACGCGACGATCAAGGTCCTGGAAACGTACGGCGCGATCATCTTCGCCGCGCTGGCCGCCGTCCTCTTCTTGCTCCTTGCGCCGCATTTCCACTGGGGGCAGGGCCCGTCGGTTTCAGGTGCCGACTACCCCGGCGCATTCGTGCTCGGCTTCATGACCTGCTTCGCCCTGGTCGCCTCGTGGTACCCGTTCGCAAGCGATTACTCGCGCTACCTGCCGGCGTCCAGCCCGACCCGATCCGTGACGTGGTGGCCGGTTCTCGGTGTGGCGCTGCCGATGGCCCTGCTCGGCCTGTTCGGCCTCTTGCTGCCGACCATCGACGCCAGGCTCGCGGCCGACCAGGGCGTGCTGGCTGTTATCAGCTCGCACGCCCCAGCCTGGGTCGCGGTCCCGTTCTTCCTGTTCGTGGTCGTGGGCGAGATCTGGGCCAACTACCTCGACGTCTACACGGCGGGGCTCGTCACGCTGACGATGGGGATCCGTCTGCAGCGGTGGCAGACCGCGCTGGGCTGCGGGATCCTGGGCACCGCGCTGGCCGCGTACGCCGTGCTCGTGACCGACCTCCATGTCGCTTATGAGGACTTCCTCATCCTCACGTACCTCTGGGCGCCGGCGTGGGCGGCTGTCGTGCTGCTGAGCTTCTTCGTCTTCGAGGGCAAGGCGCGCCCGCGGCTGGCGATCGCGGCCTGGCTCACCGGCACCGCGGCGAGCCTGGTGTTCGTCAACTACGAGAACCTCTTCGGCAACGTTCTGTCCTCGCCCCACTTCTTCAACGACGGGCTGATCGGCGGTCTCCGCGGCGCGGACGCCAGCGGGCTGGTGAGCATCGCCCTGGCCGCCGCCGTGTACTGGGGCGGCCGCCGCCTGCGCCCGAGTTGACGCCGGGCGCGCGCAGGGCGCACATTTGAGAATTCCCGTCGCGCTCACGATCGCGGGTTCCGACAGCGGCGGGGGCGCCGGCATCCAGGCCGACCTCAAGACGTTTGCCGCCCTGGGCGTGCACGGGACCTCGGCGATCACCGCCATCACCGCCCAGAACACCCTGACCGTCACAGAGATTCACGAGGTGCCGGTGCGTGTGATCCGCGCCCAGATCGATGCTGTGGTGGAGGACATCGGGGTGCAGGCGGCGAAGAGCGGCATGCTCGCCAGCGCGGAGATCATCGAGGCAGTGTCGGATGCCATTCGGGAGCACGGGATCCGCAACCTGGTGGTCGACCCGGTCATGGTCGCCAAGGGCGGGGCCAGGCTGCTTCACAACGATGCCATCGCGGCGCTGTACAGGCACCTCCTTCCCCTAGCGCTCGTCGTGACGCCGAACATCCCCGAGGCCGAGGTGCTCCTGGGCCGGGCGCTCGAGACCCTTGACGACCGGCGGCAGGCCGCGCGCGACCTCGTCGCCCTCGGGCCGCGGGTCGCGGTGGTCAAGGGCGGCCACGCGAGTGAATCGGACGCCATCGACGTCTTTTGGAACGGCCGGGAAATGGTGGAGCTCAAGGCCCGCCGGATCCAGACCAAGAACACCCATGGCAGCGGCTGCGCGTTCTCGGCCGCCATCACAGCCGGCCTGGCCAAGGGCGAGGATCCGCTCACGGCCGTCCGAGCCGCCAAGGCTTTCATCAGCGCCGCCATCGAGCACTCGCTCGAGCTGGGTAGGGGACATGGGCCCGTCAACCCGATGTTCGGGCTCGATTCCTGACCCGACCCCGGCCGACGCCGCTTGCGGTGCCGCCATTCGCATAGCATCCTGTGTCCCACCGTGAGCGCTAACGGTCGATTCGGAGTCGTGGACCCCCGGAACTGGTCGGGCACGAGGTTCGACTGGGGCTTTTCGGCCCTGGGCGCAATCCTTGTCGGCGGCGGCTACCTCGACGCGTGGGAGCTCCGCAATCCGACCGTGCACCTCTGGGAGCACGCCGCCTCGCAGACGGGGTGGCTCCTGGTCACCCTGCTCCTGGCGGCAGTCGGGACGAGGAACTGGATCCGTGATCGGCGGTTCGATTCGATCGTTCCCCATGGTTACCGGCTGTCTGTCATCGGATGCCTGGTCTTTGCGGGCGGGATCCTGGTCGGAGCGTGGTGGGAGAGACTTTTCGGTCCCGACGTGATCGCGATACCCGCAGTGTTCCGCCCGCCCAACCTGATCCAGATCGCAGGCGCCGGCCTGATCGTGACCGGCCCCCTTCGGGCCGCGATCAGCAGGGGGGAGCTGGTCGCCGGGCCGACTGCCCTGATCTCGGCCACTCTCCTGCTCTCGACAGTCTTTTTCTTCACCCAGTTCGACCATCCCTATGTGAACCCGTGGGTGAACGACCCGCACGGGTTGCCGGTCAATCCATACGGATTCGTCGGTGAGGAGCTCGGGACGCTGAGCTTGATGATGCAGGCAGTTGTCGTCGTCGGCGTCACCCTCCTGGTTCTGCGCACGATTCGGCTGCGCCCAGGAAGCATGACCTTCATGCTCACCGTGACCGCAATCCCGCTGTGTGCCCAACTGGGGCACTTCGAGTACCTGGCGACCGCCGTGGTGGTGGGCGTGCTGAGCGACCTCCTTCTGTTTTGGGCTCAACCGCGTTCGGACCGCCTGACGCAGCTGCGGGTGTGGACAGCCGCGACAGGCGCGCTGCTGGCGGGCGTCTACATGGTCCAGGTGACCCTTGGCGGAGGCACGTACTGGCACACGGACGTCGTCTACGGGAGCATCGTCGTTTGCGGGCTGGTCGGTTGGCTCATGAGCTACCTCACCTTCCCCGAGCGCGAGCTGGCAAAGGCGGCTGCCGTGCTGTGGCCACCCGCGGATCAAGACTCCAGCCCAACCGCTCCCGACGTCACTGTCGAGCGCCTCGAGCACGCGCTCAAGGTCTTCAACAACATGCGCGACCTGGGCGACAGTCCCTTGGTCGGGATGCGCTGCCTACCGACACATTCGGCGGTATCGCTGAGGCAGCTGATAGAGGACGGAATCTCGGCGATGCGGGCGTCGCCGTCGCAGATCGATGCGCAGGCGGGCGAGATCCTGAACCTCTATTACGTCCACCACATCGGCGGCCACTACGCGGTCGAGCGGCGGGTCGGGCTGAGCCGCGCCGCGTATTTCAACCGCCGCTCCTACGGCGTCAGACGGCTGGTCGATCGTTTGAAAGAGCTCGAGGAGCAAGCGACTCCAGCCTGACGCTTAGCTAGCGCATCCCTAGACCAGTCCAGCCACCTGGGTGGACTTGTCCAGCCTTCGTACCCCGACTCATTGCGGACTTGATTCGGACCTCAGCGGTAGAGGTCTGTTTCGACGCTCCCCCTCACCGAGCCCAACCGGGCCGGAAGGAGGAGCCAGATGTTCGGAACCAGCCGTCAGAACAAGCGCTCAGGACTCGAGCGCCTCGACCTCGCGGAGCTGCACTTCGCCGCGGAGATGCCGGTCGGGAGGCGGGTGGATCTGCCGGGCCGCGGCACGATCTTCGTCCGCGAGGCCGCGGGCCCCCCAGGAGCGCCCACGGTGCTGCTCGTGCACGGGCTGCTCGCCAGCGCCGACCTCAACTGGTCGCTGGCCGTCCCCGAGCTCGCCACGTGCTTTCGTGTCATCGCTCCCGACCTGCGTGGTCATGGCGACGGCATCCCGACGCGCCGGTTCGACGGGGCGCAGTGCGCCGACGACCTGGCCGCGATCGTCGAGACCCTCGAGCTCGGCCGGGTAATCGTCGTCGGCTATTCGTTGGGCGGGTTGGTGGCGCAGCTGTTCGCGCGCCGCCATCCAGGGCTGGTCTCGGGCCTTGTGCTCTGCGCGACCGCCCACAACTTCGCTTCGGCCGGCGGCGGTTCCGCGATGCGTTTGCTGACGCGCGCTGCACAGTTCGCGCCCGCACGGGTGCGCAGGGCGGCGATGATGGCCGTGCTTGCCCCGCGGTCGGCGGATGGCGGTCAGGGTCGTTGGGTGATGGACCAGGTCGCCAAGCACGACACACGCGCCATCCTCCAGGCGGCGACCGAGGCGATCGGCTTCGATTCCAGCGACTGGCTGGGCGCCGTGGTGGGTCCGAGCGCAGTGGTGTTGACCACGCAAGACCAGGTCGTGTCGCCGGCGGTCCAGCGCGAGCTGTGCCGGGTCCTCGCCAACCCTGTCGTGCACGAGGTCGAGGGCGACCACTTCATCTGCGTCAAGCGGCCCGAGGTGTTCAACCGGGCCCTGGTCGCCGCCTGCACCAGCGTTACTGGGAGTTAAAGCCCCACGAACGCAGAGGCTTCGCCGTGCGTTCGCGGGGACCCCTTATTAGTCGGCGAGCGGTGCCGGGATGCCGACTTTCATCAGCTCGATCTGCGAGGAGACGTTGAGCTTCTGATAGACCTTCTGCAGGTGGGTCTCCACAGTCCGCGGCGAAAGTGACAGGTGCTCCGCGATCTGGCGCACCTTGAGTCCGTCGGCGGCGAGCGCGGCCACGCGCCGCTCCTGGGGCGTGAGGTCGTCCGGGCCGAGGTGCTTGCGCTGGCGGCCGCCGGCCGCATGCAGCTCTTCCATGGCCTGCTGCGCCAGCCACGTCGCGCCGGATTCGGTCGCGACGTCGGCAGCCTTGTTGAGATACGGTCTCGCCTCGACCGATTTGCCGAGCTGCCGGAGGAAGCGCCCGAAGAAGATCATCGTGCGGATCTCGGAAAGCGGCTGGCGGATCTGCGCGTACAGGTTCAGGGCGTCGCGATAGAGCGTCTCGGCCAGCTCGTTGTCGCCCGCCTTCTCGGCCAGCTGCGCGCGGCCGAACAGCGCGGTGGCCCGCGGCCACTGGCAGGGCAGGTCCGGGCTCCGGGCCTCGAGCCCTGCGACGACCCGTGCAGCATCGTCGAGGCGCCCGCAGGCGACGTGCGCGGTGATCGCGTCGCGCGACCACGGCACAATGCAGGGTTCGAAGAGCCCGGCCTGGTTGGCGATCGTCTCGGCGACCAGAAAGAAATCGCTCGCCTGCTGCTGCTGGCCGCGGCGGCCCGCGATTATGCCTCGCATGCGCTGGATCCAGATCCGGAGGATTAGGGCCTGCGGCAGCTTCTCCAACCGGTCGCACCAGGCGGCCGCCTCGTCGATGCGTCCCAGCTCCAGGACCGTGGCAGCGTTCGCGATCCACGCATAGCCGGCCAAGGATGGCACGAGGTCCACCATCCTCAAGGCGTGCTCGGCGTGGGCCAGCGCGTCGCTCAGGCGGCCGCGCCTGATGAGCGCGTTCGTGCGCAGTGAATCGAGGAGGCCGATCGCCATCGGCGCGCCGAGCTGCTCGGCGGCATGGTAGGCGATGTCGAGCACGCGGCCGGCCTCGTCGTAGTTTTCCGCGAACTCGGAGATGAACATGTAGTTGCCGAGCGGTCCCCAGCTCCACGTGGGGTCGACGGTTTCCAGGAGCGGGTTGAGCTCCGCCTCTGCGGCGGCAGCAGCCGCCGCGGGCAAGCCCTCGGCGGACCCAGAGATGAAGGTGACCATTGCCCAGGTCGAATCTGCCCGCCGTCTCACGTCCGGATCGGCACCTTGAGCCAGGAGTCGGGCTCGCGTTGCGTAGTCGACGGCGCGCGCGATCCCTCCCGCAATCCAGCATGCCGTCGCGCGGTCGAGCAGCGCCTCGATCGCGGGTGTGGGGTCCGAGCCGGCGAGCCCCAGCTCGGCTGCGGCCGCAAAATGCGACTCCGCGGCGCGCGCGTCGCCGCTCGCGAACAGGGCGCGGCCGAGCATGCGATGGACGTGCGAGCGGCCATCGCCATCAACAGCAGACCCATCCAGGACGCGGGTGTAGATGGCGACCGCCTTGGCCGGCTCGCCGGTGGACAGGAGTGTTTCCGCAAGGCCCATCAGCAGCTGCGGCGACGGGCTGTCACCCGCGAGCGTGAGCGCGGACTGCAGGCGGTGACGGGCAGTGGCCACCGCGCCGTCGGCCATCGCCGCGCGGCCCGCTCGCTGGAGGACAGCGATCGCCTCGGCATCACCGAGGAGCTGTCCGCTCACAGCGTGCTCGGCGGCTTCCGCCGGCTGGGCGCCGTGAGCGAGGAGGTGCCGGAATGCCTCGGCATGCCATCGCTCGCGGACCGGCGGAGCCATGTCTTCGTACAGGGCCTGCTGAAAGAGCGGGTGCGTGAACTGCGCCCAACCCGCCTGGGCCGGCCGGACCAAACCGGTGTCGACGAGAACAGCCAGGGCTTCGGTCGCTTCGCGCTCATCGAGCCCAGCCACCCGCGCCGCGAGCAGCGGCCTGAACTCGATGCCGAACACGCTGGCGGCGTGGGCGTAGCGGAGGTCGGCGCCCGGGCCCGCGATGCGGGCCAGCATGATGGTGGCCTCCGGTCCGCGTTCGTCGAGCTCAGCCAGGCTGCGACCATCTCGCAGATGGCGCGCGATCTCCTCAAGGAAGAGGGGGTTGCCGCCGCTCGCGGCCCAGGCCCGGTCGATGGTCTCCTCGGCTGGCTTGCCACCCATCTGCTCCGTAAGCAGCGCAGTCGCCGCCGGCGGGCTGAGTGGCACCAGCTGTTCCAACTGTGCTTGACCCTGCTGGGCCAGGTGGCGCGCGAGGTCGAGCGCCGCCCGCGGCCAGGGCCGAAGCGTTGCCACCAGCGCCACCGGGATCGAGCTCAGGCGGTGGGTGAGGAAGGAGACCAGCGCCAGTGAGTCGGGGTCGGCCCAATGGAGGTCGTCGAGCAGGATCAGCGCCGGCTCTTTTCGAGATTCGAGGTGGCGCAGGGTCGCATAGAAGTACGCCGCCCGCGCATCGAGGCCGGCCGAGGCCGCGGTCCTCCGTACGTCGATCGGAGTCCCTGCGCCGACACCTCGTAGGGCTTCGCTGACGATCCCGAAATGGAGCGTTGCCTCCATCGCCTGTCCCCGGCCTATCCCGACGGCGAACCCCGTGGCCTGCTCTCGCGCTTGCTCGAGCACGCTCGTCTTGCCGAGCCCGGCTTCGCCGATCACGAAGATAGCCTGCCCCTGCCCAGCACGCGCTCTTTCGAGCACGAGGGCGATGGCCGCCATAACCCCTTCCCTTTCGAACAAGGCGTCCGGGGCGAATCTTAAGTCTCCGTGGCCTTACGGATGCCCAAAGGACCCGCCGCGCCTAGCATTCGGGTCGACGTGATGGCCGACGGGGCGCCGGGGGGCGTGAAGCGGAGGTTGGCGCGGGTCCGCCGCAAGCTGCCCGCACTCTGGGAGCGAGCGGCGTCCGCCCTTGCCGGAGGTCAGGAGCACCTCGCGGGCCTGGCTCTCCGGCGGCGGCGCGTGCTTTTGCGGGAGCTCGACAACCTGTCGCAGCTCATCGTCACGAAGGCACCCCACAGCGGGGTGCTGGCACGCATCGATGCCGCCGACCGGCTGCTCGACGCGAGCCTCTGCGAAGCGTCTCGCACCAGCTCGCCCCAGCCGCGCGAGGTGGTCGCGCTCGATCTCGACCCCGCGGTTCAGTCCGATCTTCGGCAGCTGCGAGCGAAAATCCGAAACGAAAGAGGCCCCGGCTCAGTTTCTGACCAAAAGGAAGAAGGAGCGTGATGGCCCCCGCGACCTCGCCCGCCCTGCGCAAACCCAGGCAGCCCGGAGTCGCCAGCTCGCGCTTCACATGGACGTTCGTGCTCCTGTGCGTGTGGCTGATGGCCGGCGCGTATCTCGACTCCTGGCACCACCACAACCTGGTCCGGCCCGAGACCAATTTCCTCTCGCCCTACCACATCCTTCTCTACTCGGGAATGCTCGCGATCGGGATCTTTCTTGCCATCAACGTCTACCGCAACTACCGCCGCTACGGCACCTGGGATGAGCTCCTCCCCGACGGCTACGGCGTCTCGCTGCTCGGCACGGTGCTCTTCGGCGTCGGTGGGGCGCTCGACTTCCTGTGGCACAGCCGCTTCGGCTTTGAGCTCAGTGTGGCTGCCCTGTTCAGCCCACCACACCTGTTCCTGATGCTCACGGGCGGGCTGATCGTGAGCGGTCCCCTGCGCGCGGCCATACGCCGAGGCGGGAACTTCGCGACCTGGCCCGCCATCATCTCGGGCGCGCTCACGCTCTCGATGCTCACCTTCTTCCTGCAGTTCGACCAGCCTCTCATCGATCGCTGGGCGGCCGGAATCGTGCCTGATGGGCGTGGCCCGATCTGGATGGAAGAGGAGTTGGGGATGATCGGGCTGATCCTGTATGCCGCGATGGTGACCGGCCTGCTGGTGATACTCCTCCGGAGGTTTGAGCTTCCGATCGGCGCCGTGACGGTGACCATCACCATCAACGCCTTGCTCGTGAGCCCGGTCGCCAACCACACCGAGCTGGTCCTGGCGGCGCTGCTCGGCGGTGTCGCCGGCGACGTGCTCCTTTACGCCCTGCGACCTTCACCTGCTCGCCCGCGCGCCTTCCATACCTTCATGTTCGCGGCGCCCGCCGCCCTGACCGCCGCTTACCTGACCGTCCTCGGGGCGACCACAGGCGTGTGGTGGGAACCCACGATCTGGGTCGGTGCCGTGCCCGTGACCGGCATGGTCGGCTGGTTGGTGAGCTTCATCGCGCTCCCCGGCCCTGCCGCCAGGAGCCGGATCGTGCAGACCGACCCCGCCGCCTAAAGATCAGTACATCCGCTGACGACATCGGCTCGGGCGCTGCCTACGGTGGACCCATCGCAGTCCACGTTAGGAGGAGAACGAAGACCATGTCTCTCAACCCGGAAGTCGAAGGAACCGACGCCCTCGGCCAGCCGGCCGAGGCGGAGGTTCGGAACCCGTATGCGATCGCAGCGCCGGTGGCGCCGCCCGTCGCGTACGCACCGCCTCCACCCCAGGCGCCGCCGTGGGAAGCACAGGTCGTCGCCGCCCCGGCGCCGGCCCAGGCTCCGGCCCGCAGGCGGCCGGGCTGGATCGTCCCCGCGGCCATCGCCGTCGTGGGCCTGATCGTTTCGGGCACGCTCGGCTACTTCCTCTACGCCACCACCGGGCAGCGGGACACCGCCAGGCACCAGCTGGCTTCGACGCAGGCCACGCTGGCCGACACCGAGAAGCAGTTGGCTGCGCGCAAAGCCACCGACGCGTACCTGGGCGTCTACCTGACGAACAGCGGGCGCGTCATGACCGAGTACCAGAACGTGGTCGCTTGCGACACCTACGCCACCTGCCGGACCTCCAGCCAGGAAGCACTGACTGATATGAAGTCGTTCCAGACCGCTCGTACCACTGTTGCGGTCCCGTCGTCGCTTGCGAGCTCAGACAGCCAGATGGGCGATGCGCTCAGCGCGGCCATCGCGGCGGACCAGGAGTTCATCAACGGCCTCGACACCAACAACCAGGCCAAGATCGACGAAGGTTTCAAGAAGTTCAACGCCGCCATGCTCAGCTTCGCGAAGGCCGAGGCGGCACTCGCGGCCTCTCTCAACTAGGCGACGTGGAAACCATCGCGGGCAACCGTGCAGCGCTGGCCGGCATCTGGTCCGGGGACCGGGTCCGGCCGGTCGCGCGCGGCCTCCGCCGGCTGGGCCAGCTACCCAGATGGACCATGGTGGCGGCCGTCGCGGTGATGCTGTCAGTGGCGGCGCCCGCAGCCGGACTTGGCCTCGCCATCCACACGATGAGCTCGCAGGCGCGCGCGATCGACGCGCTTCGGGCCGACGTCCGCGGCCTCCAGGCTAAGGTCGACGCGCAGCCGGATTGGAGCGTGATCGCCGCCAAAGTGGAGCCGTCGGTTTTCATCATCGAGACCGATTACGGTCTTGGGTCCGGCTGGGTCGCCCGCTCCGACCAGTCGGGCTCAGAGCTGGTGACGAACTTCCACGTCATCGCGGACGCGTGGAACGCCGGGATCGTCACAGTCCGCGTCCGCCAGGGCGACCGCACCATCAAGGCCCTGATCACGAGGGTCGATCCCAACGACGACCTCGCCGTCATCCACGTCGCGGGGATCCTTCCCGCCCTACAGACCGCTCAGGCCCGACCCACCCTGGCCCAGGCCGTCATGGTCGTCGGCGCACCGCTGGGGTTGGGCGGCAGCCTGTCGGTGGGCGTGATCTCAGGCTTTCGAAGCCTGGAGGGGAGCGACTTCGTGCAGTTCTCCGCTCCCATCAGCCCCGGCAACAGCGGGGGACCGGTCGTGGACGCCCGTGGTCGCGTGGTGGCCGTCGCATCGGCCAAGTTCGAAGGGCAGGGCGTCGAGGCGCTCTCGCTGGCGATCCCCGTCCAGATCGCGTGCAACATGGTCGTCGCCTGTTCGGTCGGCTCTGATCAGTAGCCTATCGGAGGATAGGTAAGCGACCGACCCCCTCGACTGGTGCGTTGTGGATCTGTAAACCAGTAACTAATGGGGGTAGCGGATGGCGATCGTGATCCCAAGCCCGCTGATTGGGGCAGCCCAGACCAGGATCGGAAAGGCGCGCATCGTGCGGGTCTCCGATCGTGAGATC
>WNFE01003433.1_pt1 | contig 11774 bp, 12 predicted proteins | sample 5400451 | NCBI WGS metagenome assembly WNFE01 (sample SAMN13153344, study PRJNA577476) | soil metagenome | isolation source: 200 cm saprolite under Douglas fir tree site 2 hole 2 | place: USA:California | collected 2015-04-18
CCCGATCACCTCGCCCAGGTCCTCGCGAATCTGCTCCAGAACGCGGTCCGTTACACGCCGTCGGGCGGCCGGGTGACCGTTCGGGCGGAGGCACGGCCGGGGACCGCCCTTGTGCACATCACCAACACCGGCGATGGGATCCCCGCCGCGGACCTTCCCTATATTTTCGAGCGGTTCTACCGGGTCGAGAAGTCACGCGACCGGGCGCGCGGGGGAGCCGGAATCGGATTGGCCATCGTCAAGCAGCTAGTCGAGTCCGGCGGTGGGAGGGTGGGAGTGGAATCTCACGCCGACTTCACGCACTTCTGGTTCAGCTTGCCGGCCTGATCCGCAAGCGCCTTCCCCGCCCATGGCGTCGCCTTTTGGGCAGCGATTGTGACGATCCCGTGACGGAGGATATCAGGCTGTCACACGAGGCTGAGATGCTGCCCGGTGCCGCGAAATTTCTCGCGGACAAAAGAAAAGATAGGAGTGACGACCATGAGACTTTTTCGCATCGCGACGATTCCAGCAACCATCGTGACTCTGCTAGCGCTCGCCCAGCCGGTCTCGGCGAACACGGTCACGGCGAACTCGGGCTTCTACGACCACCAGATCATCGAGTACCAGGCCACCGCAGAAGTCACCTCGTCGCCCCAAGCTGCCCAGCTGATCAGCAAGGGCAACATCGTCTTCCACATCGTCGGCGCCGATGGCAACGTTCCGGCGGTGCAGACCGCGCGCCTGCTTGCCGCCTTGCCAAATGACCCCACGGGCGGCAACGTGCTCAACTTCATCCCAACCGAAATCGGATATTCAGGCGGCGCCTGGAATCTGCAGATCTTCCAGTGGAAGGCTGGCGTTACCCCGTTCGAGCTGAGCAAAGACGACGATATCGTGGCTGCTGTCCACGCCGGGCTGGGAACGCTGAAAGTCACTTCGACCCTCGTTCGCTGCCCGGTGATCAACTTCGCGGCCCTGCGATAAGAGTCTGAGAAAGTTGGGGAGAGAAGTCGGAGACACAATGCCTACCGGCGATGGCCATGGCGTCGCGCCGGCCCACGGATCGGCAAAGGTTGTTGAAGACTTCTCTCCTCTGTCAGACATGCCCGAGCTGCTGTCTTCCTCGAGCCTGGCTCCGAGGTCGGGGTAACGATAGCCCTGAACCCTTATTCAAGACACGCCGGTTAATGGAAATGAAGACTCTCATCCATTCAGGCCTTTATCCAGATGAAGGCAAACATCGACCCTCAACTTGACGGCAACCGTGACGGCAACCGCGGCGAACTATGGCGAACTTCAGCGAACGACGGCGGACGACAGACCGGCGATTCATATACAGCGCGAACGCTGGCGAACTGTGGCGAACTGAAACTAGCGGTCTTGAAAACCACCGACAGCGGAGAGGGCACCGGCGCGTTGGCCAACGCGAGGCGCTTCGGCGGATGCCGTCGCCAAATGCACCGACGTCATACTTGTTGTACGCGCTCTCTAACTGCTATCCTTCGGAGCCACACGACCCTAGGGAGGTGATAGATGAGCTGATTGTTGGTCAGTTGGTCTAGGCGACGAGTTGTATTCGAAAATTGATCACTTGACTCTTAATCAGTTGGTCCCGGGTTCGAATCCTGGTGCAGGCACCAAAACCCAAGGCCACGAAGAGGGTCACTGCGCGTAGGCAACAAAACAGCGCAGTCCTAACACCGAACCCCGCACTCATCTCCTCGGGGCCGAACTCCGCGCTGATTCATGACGCCACCTTGGAGGGGGCCAATGCGCGGAGTGCGGATTCCTCACGAACTCAACGGTGAAGACCAGTTCATCCTTGGACTGTCGGTCACACGCCTAGCCGCCCTGGCACTCGGGCTACTCGCGGCGTACACGATCCTCCATCTCTCATTACCTGCCCCACTCCAGCTCGTGGCGGCCGTGGGCGTCGCGTTGTTGGGTGCGGCGATCGCCTGGATCAGGCCAGAGGGACGGTCTCTCATCCATTGGGCAATAGCGGCGATCGAATTCAAGATGAGTGAACATCTCACGGTTGAACCCGCGCTGACTGGGCGTTCGGGTACTGGAGCACAACTCAAGCCTCAGTCGCCACGCCCCCGCCTGAGCCTGGTTGCCGGAGTCGTGCATCCAGTTTCGAGCGATCTGGCAGCGCCTCTCGATGCGGCATCGGTCGGGGACGATGTCATCGAGTTGCCTGACTCTGATGACGACAATACAGACGACGACGGTACCAATGGCGGTGGCGAAACCGCGGCGTCAGCGCCCGTATACCTGGGTAGGCCGCAGGTCATCGCCTTCTTCTCGACCAAGGGCGGCACGGGCCGCACGACGCTTGCCACCGAGGTGGCCGCACTCCTCGCTATGAAGGGTCGCTATCGAGAATCTCCGACGAGTCCGTCCCAACCGTTACGCGTCGGCCTCATCGATTTCGACCTGGGCTCGGCAAATATCTCGGCTCGACTTGGCATTGCCCAACCGACGATGCTCGACTATCTCTGCGATCTCACCCTTCCTCACCCGGATCCGCGCGACTTCGTTATTCGACATCCGGCAACGAGCCTCGACGTCATGCTTGGTCCATCCAAATGCTTGTCCGGCGACCGCGCCGAACTCTTGGGCGTCGCACAGGCGGCCCATATCCTGACGACGTTCAAGTCCGCCGGCTACCAGTTCCTCATCCTCGACATCTCAGCCACCCTCGGCGATCTTGAGACCTACCTGCTCGAGACCGCGACGCGGATCTATTGCGTGGTCACGCCGACGGCCGGATCCGTGCAATCGCTCTATCGCGGGGTCGAGGCCCTTCGCCGAATCGGTCTCGGCCCAAAGCTCGGTTACGTCGCCAACAAGATGCGCGACGGGTTCAACTTGGCCGAGCCGATGGGCGATCTGAACGGGTCGCTCGTCGCACGGATTCCGTATGATTCTGCCTTCGACACGGCTGAGAACAGACACGAGCCCCTTGTAGTACGGAGCACTGGTGCGTCGATCGATGCGCTATCCGTGCTGGCGGCATCGATTTACCCCGCCCTTAAACTGCCGGCGCCGTCACGATCCAGTTTGTCGCCGTTCGTCTGGTTCTCGAAGCGCCGCCGTGCTGGCTGAAAATATCTCGACCGCGGGACCACCGACGCCAGACGAACTCCGCCATTTCGTCCGGGCGCAGCTTGCGCTCCAGGTCGACCCCGAAATTCTCGATCCGTTCTCCGTCAATCCTCAGCGGGAGACGATCCTCAGGGATCGGATTCGTGACGCTGTAACACAGCGTCATCTCGCCGCGACCCCGCTCGTGGTCGACAGCCTCTTCGACCAGTTGGTAGGGCTTGGACCACTGCAGCCGCTGATGGCCGACCCCGAAATCACGGACATCCTCGTCAATCGCTTCGATGAGATCTACATCGAGCGGCGAGGCCGACTGGAGTTCGCCCACACGGCTTTCCGGGATGAAGCGCAACTGGAGCAGACAATCCAGAAGATCGTTGCCCTGGTTGGTCGTGAGATCAACCTCGACAAGCCACTGGTGGACGCCCGGATGGTCGACGGCAGCCGCGCCAACGCTGTGTTCGCACCTGTTGGTGGCCCCACCCTGTGCATTCGAAAGTTCAATCGGGTTCGCCTCGCCCTCCTGCCCGACGAGCACGACCCCAACCAGCCAAGCTGGGTCAGCAGCCGCGGGATGTCGGCCCAGATGGGGGCCTTTCTCGAGGCGATGGCCGTCGCCAGGGCCAACATCTTGATCGCCGGGGCCACCGGTTCAGGGAAGAGCACCCTGCTCCGCTCCGTCGTCAGCGCCTTTCCGGACGACGAGCGCGTGATCACCATCGAGGACACCGCCGAACTCGAGCTCGATAACCCGCATTGGGTCAAATTGGAATGCGTCCATTCAAGGGAGCTCGCCGGCAAGACAGCCCAAGACCGCCGGTTGGACGTGGCCGACCTGGTGCAGAACGCGCTTCGCATGCGTCCGGACCGTCTGATCATCGGCGAGATCCGACACAGTAAAGAGGCGTACTACGTCCTCGAGGCGCTGAATACAGGACACGATGGCTCGGCTACCACGATCCATGCCAGCAGCTGCGTCGACGCCCTTGGCCGGCTCGAACTGTTGATCAGTCGCGATTTCGCACAGCTCAGCCCGGTTGAGATCCGACGCTACATCGGTCGCGTCTTTGATCTGGTCGTCTTCGTGAGCCGGCTTCGGGACGGACGCCGCTGCGTCCAGGAGATCGCCGAGTTACGCGAGGCTGATGAGAGCGGCCGATACGAGTTGTGCCCTGTGTTCAAGACCGAGCTCGTCGTCGGGCAGATGGGAATGGAGGTCGAGTTCACGAGCGTTGCGGACTATCGACCTGGGCTCAGGCTGCTTCGCAAGCTCGAACTCCAGGGTATGCGATGGATTTCGTAGCGGCCGGCTGCTTATCCGTCGCCATCCTCAGTCTCGGATTAGCCATCCAACGCCGGGGGCGACACGGCCGGTCGAGCCAGCTGATCGAGCGACTGTCCAGCCATTACCAGCGGCAGCTAGCCGCCGCCCGGATCGCGGGCAACCCGGGCTCATACGTCGCCCTGGCCGTGATCGCTCCGGTGGCCTTGTTTGCCATCGGCTGGCAGCAGTCGCCGGTCCTTGGAATTTTTGGTGCTGGGGCTGGCCTTGTGATGCCGCGGCTCTACCTCGCATGGCTCGTTCATTCGCAGGCACGCCGCAGCGAGGCCGCGGCACCGGCACTGTTGCAAGCGATTGTCGCGGGGTTGACAGCCGGCAATACGTATCTCGACGCGCTGCGGCACGCGCGACGTGCTTGCAACGATCCATGGATCAGCGAGGACCTCGATTTCGTCATTCAACGTTTCATCCTCAACGTTCCTCTCTGCGACAGTCTTCGCGAGGTTCGTGCCCATACCACGACGCGAAACCTCGGCCTGATCTGGGAAACCCTGAGCCTCTGCGACGCCAACCACCTGCCGACACAGGCGGCCCGAACGCTCCTTGTCGAGTTGTCGTCTGCCGTCCAATTCAACGTTCAATTGGCGAACGAGGTTCGGGCGCGGTCGGCCGGCCAACGCGCGCAGATTTGGCTGCTCGCCGTCATCGTCCCCGGTATGTACCTCTATCTCCGGCTGGTCAACCCGCAACTGTTGAGCGTGCTCGATGAAACCATGCTCGGTCGCTTCGTTCTGTTTCCGCTGGCGGCGGCGCTCGAGGTGGCCGGCATCGCCCTCAGCTTGCGGATCGCCCGGTTCGAGGCATGACGCTCGGGGCGCTATGCGCGGCGCTCGCCTGCTTCGCTGGATTGCAGGCCGTTCTCGGTGGGACTCGACCGACCCAACCGTCCGCCGGCGAGCTGATTCGAGCCACAACGCTCTCTCCGGTCGAGTGGCGGCTGCACCAGCGGGGGCACGAGGGTTGGTACAAACGCTGGGTCCGTCCGATCGCGTTGCTCTGGGGAGACCGGCTCCATCTTCGCCCATCGCGCATAGATCCCCTCTACTTGATTCAAGCCGGCCTCGAGCCGGATCAGCTTGATGGGGTCGAACTGCGGGCACTTCGCTTGATGAGCGCCGCTGCCGGCGCGCTGCTCGCCGGTTTGGTGGCGATCCTCTTCTCGGGCGCCTTCTTGCTAGTCCCACTTTTCGCCTGGGCTGGCTATGTGGCTCCCGCTCGCTACCTCGCCGGTCGTCGCCGGAGGCGGCAGGATGCCCTCCAGCGCGAGCTGCCGCAACTGATCAGTATCCTCCGAGCTTTCACGCTAGCCGGCGTGCCTCTCGAACGGAGTCTCCACATCCTTTCCGCCAATAGTCAGCCGGACTGCCTGCTACGGAGTGAAATTCAGCGAGCCCTGGGCCGCTATGGGCTGGGGTTGAGCATCGAACAGGCACTCGAGGAGGTCGGCTTAAGGACAGGCGTGGACGACGTCGCCATGTTCGTGGGCGCCGTCGCCCAGAGCAAGCGCATCGGTGGCGACCTGGACGCGACGCTGCGCGACCAGGAACTCATGGTTCGAATGAATCAGCGCAACCGAAGCACGGCTCAAGCAGCGGCCGTGGGCACCAAACTGCTTGGCGTTCTTGGAGGCATCTACCTTCCGGAGTTCGTGATCTTGATCGTGGTTCCGCTCTTCTGGGGCATCATGCAACGGGCGTTTGGATGAGGCGGCGCGTTTACGACCGAAACGATTTTGGGACTGGAGGGAAAACGTGAAGACCTTGAAGCATGGACAGTCGACTCTGGAATGGGTGATAGGGGCTGCGATCATCCTCGGAACCCTGGTCGTCGGCATCATGGCCTGGAACAACGGCCTTGTTGCCAAGATCGGCCAGATGGTTCAGCGGCTGACCCAGACGTCATGACGAGGGGCCGCCACCAACGGCAGCGTGGACAGGAAACGCTCCAAGCGGTGCTGGCGGTGGCGTTCATCTTAGTACCGGTTCTCTTCGGCATCGTCGAACTTGGAGGCCTGATTCACATCTGGATCGGGGAACAGGCGGCAGCAGCGATCGGAGCCCGTGTTGCCGGAGAGCGAGGTGAAGATGACGCCGTTGTGCGAGACCGCATTCGCACGGAGCTTGTCGCAGCCGGCGTCGATCCGAGTCATGTGCAGGTCAACGTCACGCCTGCATTTGTTCGCTGGGGACAGCCGATCACGGTGCAGGTGCTCAGCCACCGTCATCTGGCCATCCCCTTTCTGTTCACTCAGGACCTGACCCTCGCGTCACGCTACGTCGGTCGGGGAGAGGTCAACCATTGAATCGATCCCGCGGCCAGAGTGTCCTCTATGCCGTCTTGCTCATGCCGACCTTGATCCTGGTGGTCGCCCTTGCGGTCGATATAGCAAGCCTGCAGATGCAGAAGCTGCGCCTTCGATATGCCGTCGATCTGGCAACGGTGACCGCGGCGACGGCGGTCGACGAGCGGTACTACAGTCAGACCGGCCGGCTTCAACTGGACCCGGCCCTCGCTACCTCGACAACGCGAGACTTCCTGATGCGCAATCTGACTGGCATGCCGGGTATTCCGGAGCCAGCGCAGGTAGCGGCCGCCGCCGATATCACCGTCGTAAATCAGATACCCGCGGCGGACCCGTACACGCGTGCACTGCTCGATCGGCCGGCGGTCTGCGCGCGCATCCGCGTCCCATACCGATTCTTTCTCCTCGGATGGATAGGGCTGCGAGTCGTTGATCTGACGGTAGCCGCAAACGCCGAGATCCGGACATGAAACCCGCGGCGACTGTGGCGAAGGCCGCTGTCTCGCTCGGCTTGGCCCTCGCACTGGCAGCGAGCGGGGCTACCGACAGCCAGAGCCTGAATAGGACGGTTACGACCGTATCCATCACCTCGGTCTCGGGGTATGCCGGACACGCCTTCGTCTATGCGCAGGTCAGCGATTCGACCTTTGCCTTCCCTGCCCCGACCGGCACCGGTCACCAGTCCCCATTCTTCTCGGAGTGGGTCGCCCTACCGATCGCGAGTCCCACATGTCCCTGGATTTGGGCGGTCTATGTCTTTGATCGAGCAACCAACAGACAGATCAATGCACCTCCTCCCAATGCCCCTCCGCCAAATTTCGGGACAACAACCGTCCTCTGCGCAAGCCCGACCGCGACCCCGGTCGCACAACCGCCGCAGGCGGATGCCGCTGCTCGCCTAGATCTCGACCTTCAGGTCACGGTGTCTCCGACCGTGGCAACGGCCGGCTCGACCAGCGTCGTTTCCGCTCTGCTCAGCAATGCCCTCACTCAGGATCTCAACCTCTATCTGAGCATGGCCATCGAGGACTGGTCCGTGACCAGCTGGTCGATCGATTTCGGTGATGGGCAGATGACGACGCAGAATGCCGCCGTGGGGACGTCGCTCCAGATGCCTCATGCCTATCAAGCCGCCGGAGTCTACGATGTCCGTGTCGTAGCCTTCATTTCTGGCCACGCGCAGGCCGCGGTCTACGACCGCTACGGCACGGTTCATCTGCTGCGCCGGCCGTTTTCGGTGGAGGTGGGCAATCATGCCATGGCCACCGCCAGCGCGCGGCCATCGCGCGGTTACCTGCCGCCGCGAGTTCTGGTTGGAGTCGTCCCCTTCCTGGGAATGGTGATCGGTACAACCTCAACCAGCGCCTTTCGTCATATCGATGCGCTCAGAGGAGCTCTGACGAGCCTATCCGTCCAGCTGCTGATCCTTCGTGAGGGTCAATTGACCGTTGACGGCGTGCCTCGCGGTTTCGGGCACTCATGGCTGACCGGCTGGCGGCTCGACGGGGCACCCTCGGACGCGCCGCGTGGCGTTGGAACCGTCCCCGGCGGCGACCACAGCGCCGGCGAGCCGCTGCGATTGCAATGGAACACTCCAAATCACATCGTCGGCGGCCAACCCCGCGATTACCTGGTGCCACTTACGCTTTTCATCGCGACCCGCTTTCCCGACGGCCACGTCGCCTCGTATGCGATCGCTTCGAGCTTTTCCGTTTCCGTCAACTTTGCCGCTGAAAGCGGTTAGGAGGGGGCTATGCGTCGGGGTCTCTATCTCGCGCTCTTCGTCGTTCTCTCGGGAATCGCTGGCCTGTTTTACTACTCGCACACTCGCCAAGCCACCGCATTGGTCGCGAACCATGACTTGACCGTCGGAACCCGTATCCAGGATTCCGACATCGCGGTCCGGCAGGTCAATCCAGGGTCGGTCGGTGGCAGCGTTTTGAGGTCTGCCGATCAGGCCGTCGGCCAGATCGTCTCGTTTCCGATTCTCGAGGGGCAATTTGTGGACGCCCGCGAGGTGGCTCCAATGAAGAACGCCACTCTCCTCGGTTCCGGTCTTGACATTCCACCCGGATATCGCATCATCGGGATACCGATTGCGCCCGCGGCCGCCGTCGGCGGCGTGCTCAAACCGGGGGACCAAGTGGACGTGATGGCGATCCCCAATCCTTCGAGGCAGGTGAGCCCCGTAGATCCGCAGGCACCAGCGCCGGTCATGATCGGTAAGAACATCCTGGTGATCGGTATCCGGACCGAGCAAGGTACCGAGGTCGACCAGGCCGACCATGGACTGAATATCAGTAGCAAGCCCGCTAGCGTCCTGCTTGCCATCCCCCAGACGGAAGAGACGACATATGCCGCTGCCGTCCTCGCCGCATCATTCGTACTGGCTCTGAGCACCGACTGAGGCTCGCGTGGTTAAACTGTTTCGACAGGCCGCCTTTGGCGACGAGGTGTCGGACATCCAGGGCGGACTCATTCGACTCCGTGGCGGAGCGCCACGGGCCATCGTCGCGACCAGCTCTCTGAACTACCAGGGCCTTGCCCCCGAGCAACAATCGCGATCGGTTCAGGCCTTCCGTGACCTCCTTCACGCGCAGAGTGGGCCGTTGCAGCTTTACCTGCGTATTCGCCGTGTACCCGCCGGAGATGCGCGCGAACCGGAGCGCGCTGGATTTGCGGAGACGTCGGCCTATTACGGCGCATTGACTCGCAGCTTTATCAATGCTCACCTGCAGGACACCCCGGTTTACCAGCGGGAGATCTTCATCGTTCTTGGACCGGTTGATTCCGGCCGCCAGCTGCTACGGTCGTGGCTGTTTCGCTTCGATCGATCGCGCGATCAGCCATCAATCGTCGCCAGCGACCTCGGGACGCCTCTGCGCCAGCGTGCTGAGGCGCTGATCGAACAGCTCCGTCGAATCGGCATCAGGGGTCAGCTGCTCAGCGACGATGCCTTGTCCAAGCTGCTCGCCGAACTCTACGGCCGCGGACGTCAGGATGGCGACACAGGACCCCAGCGTCAGGCTTTCGCCCACCGCGCCGATAACGTCGAGATCAACGGCCGCCACTATCTATCCTTCGTCGTCAACCGCTATCCAGGCGAGGAGGTGGAACCGGGCTGGCTTCTTCCGCTGCTGACCTTCAAAGGAGAGCTGCACGTCAGTACGCACATCTTGCCGCTGGACACGGATCGGATGCTGACCTTGCTGCATCATCGGATTCGGGACCTACGGGCCGACGATCTGGCACACCTCGAATCAGGCGAGGTCGATGGGACGACTATGCGGACCCTTCCTGAGGCGCTCGCGGTTCACCAGGCGCTGGCGCGCAACGAAGAGAAGGCCTTCGCCGTCAGTTTCTATCTCACGATTGGCGCCGACGATCCGGTCGAGCTCCGAAGTCAGGCCGAAGCGTTACGCGCGAGCTGCCGCCGCATGATGCTGCAAACGGTGCAGCCCTTCTTTGAAATGCGTCAGGGCCTGGTCTCTTCCTGGCCGCTCGGCATGGATGTGCTCGGCCGCGAACTTATTCTGCACACGAGCGCGGTCACCACGATGATGCCCTGGCTGCAGGAGGACCTGGCGGATGCGGACGGCCATTACTGGGGCTACAACAAAGAGACTGGGGGCCTCTGCATCTTCGATCCCTTCGACGAGGGTCGATTCAGCAATGCCAACATCGCGGTCCTGGCGCATTCCGGCGCCGGCAAGAGTTACGCGGCTGCATCCGTCGTGCTCAGCGGCTACACGCGAGGCATTGGCGGGATCGTACTCGATCCTGAGGCGGAATATGGCGGCATGATCCGCGCGCTGGGTGGCACGTACCTTCACCTGGCTGCCGGGTCGGGCCACGCCATCAACGCGTTGGATCCCCTCCTTTTCGGCGTCGATGCCGACGAGCCGAGCGATCAATTCAGTGACGTGCTCGACCTGATCGGTCTAATGTGCGGCAGGCTCGACGAGGTCGAGCGGGCGCAGATCGCGGCCATTACGCGATCGGTGATCTCGAACAGCAAGCAGACACCGGTGCTCGGTGACATCTGGCATCAGCTTCAACTGACCCAGCCGGAGTCGCGGGCCAGCACCATCTTGCGTCGGTGGGTTACCGGCGAGCTCGGACAGCTCTTCAGCGCCCCCACGAACGTCGACCTAGGCGCCGCCATTGTTGGCTTCAATCTTCGTGACCTGAGTGAGGAACTGATTCCCCCCGCCTACCTACTGCTCGCCAACTGGCTGTGGGCGGCACTGCGGCGAGATCGTCGACCGCGGCACCTCCTCATCGACGAGGCCGGCCTCTTGCTCGAGCATGAGGCGATCCGCCGATTCCTGATCCGATTGGCTCGCCGGATCCGCAAGTACGGCGGCAGTTTGATCCTGGTGAGCCAGAATCCTGGCGACTTTTTCGAAACCAAAGACGGCGCGGTTCTGGCAACCAATCCCAGCATCCTCTTGCTCGGCTCGCAAAAGCATTCGGAGGCAGCCAAGCTGCAAAAAGCGTTCAACCTGACCGAGCCACAAGTCAACTATCTCGAGACGGCGCAGCGGGGTGATTTTCTGCTGGTTGCCGGGCCTAACCGCGTCCCCGTGCATGTGATGGCTCCGCCCTGGATGGACGAGCTGATCGTGAGGTCGCGCGGACACTGATCGGCGGTCATTGATTTTTGCGAGGGCAGGCAGTACATTAGCGGCTGACTTTGCGCTTACCGTCACCTTAGGGGGACGGGGCCGCGTGGCTGGGGACGCCACGCAAAGGGGAAAAGAGGGTGCAAGACCTCACCGAGCGTCGCAATGAGGAGGCCCGTGAAGTGCGTGATTTGCTCGCGGCCAAACTCAAGATGCACCCGATCTGGCTGGGCGGCCTCGATACCCAGGCAGCCCGCCACATCTACCTCTTCATCCAGGCGCTCGAGGGCCGCAAGCCGTTCGGACGGGTCCGGCGCCAGCGCGCTCCGAATTTGACGCTAGACTGACGGCGATCTGGACTTAAAGCCGCTCGCCGACCAGCAGGCCGGTACCTTCTCCATCTTCGCCGGCGATC
>WNFE01004348.1_pt1 | contig 11769 bp, 4 predicted proteins | sample 5400451 | NCBI WGS metagenome assembly WNFE01 (sample SAMN13153344, study PRJNA577476) | soil metagenome | isolation source: 200 cm saprolite under Douglas fir tree site 2 hole 2 | place: USA:California | collected 2015-04-18
CGTATCGGAACATCTGCGGTGCCCTCTTCCGCTGATCCGTCCGCTTCTACGGATATCGTTTGCCCATGCCAGTGCACAAGCTCGCTGTGATCAGTATGGTTGTATACGTCCACTACAACCTGTACACCTTCTTTCATCCGCAAAACCGGACCGGGCACTTGGCCGTTGTAGCCGATGGTGTGCAATATCTTTTTGGGAGCGATTTCAAAGGAAACCGGCGCGATCTTGAGTGTGATGTCGGCCTTCTCAGGTGTGGCCCCTGGCTTCGCAAGGTCGAAATAGGGCAGGGCAGAGCTTGCGCTTAATCCGCAAGCAGCTAGAGTAGCAGTGCTGAGGAATTTTCGGCGACTGACAGAGTAATCATTCCAACCCGGCTTCATACAGGCTCACAGCACAATATATCTCATCGAGACCTGCCGTCTCTTATATATGGAAGATATGTATATATAGAAGATATGAACCCGCAACTGTTATCTCGAGCGTGTTTCAAAAATAGGTTTGTGTCAGGGCACGGATTTAGAGGTTGCGGAAAAACTCAATTTCAGTTCGACCTTTCGGAGGGGCACAGCTTTAGCTGTGCCGCTAAGCTCTGAAAATGAACAACTCCACTCTGCCGAAGGCACGCGCGTATCCCGCAAAGCGGGAGGAGCGCCTAGGAAAAAACGTTTTTCCGCAGCCTCTTTAGCCGTGCCGTAAGTTGCAGAAAAAAGAGTATCAAATAGAAATCAACTCTTCATCAGAATGCCCACGATGGCCGCCGACATCAAATTCGCCATCGTTCCCGCGAGCATGGCGCGGAAGCCGAGTTTCGCTAGTTGCTCCCGTTTGTTGGGGGCAAGTGCCCCAATGCCGCCGATCTGAATTCCGATCGAGCTGAAGTTGGCAAACCCGCACAGCGCAAAGGTCGCGATGGTAAACGACCGCGGATCGAGCGTGGCCTTTTGTGCCCCCAGCAGCGTATAGGCGTAGAGTTCGTTGATCACCATGCGCGTGCCCAGCAGATTTCCCACCGCTCCGCAATCTTTCCAGGGTATCCCGATCAGCCAGGCCACGGGCGCGAAGATAAACCCCAGTACCTTCTGAATGCTCTCCGGAAAATAACTGAAGTGGTTGTGAATTCCGCCCATGACCCCGTTCAGCAGCGCGATGAGCGCGATAAAAGAAATGAGCATGATGGCGACATTGAAGGCCAACTGTCCACCATCAATCGTGCCGCGAGCAATCGCCGCCAGCAGGTTGGAGTCCTTATGAAGCTCGTCTTTTGCGATCTGCACCGTGCCCGCGGTCTTGGGCTGTTCCGTCTCTGGCACCAGCATCTTCGAAACCAGAATCGTCCCCGGAGCGGTCATGATCACCGCCGCCAGCAGATGCCGGGCTTCAATCCCATATAAGATGTAGGCCGCCATGATTCCGCCCGAGACGTGGGCCATGCCTGCGGTCATGATGGTCATCCCCATGAACCAGGTCATCGCCCTCGCCATCACCCGGATGATCAATTGCATGATGCCAAAGTAGTAGAGCACCGCGAAAAACGCCGATATAAAGATGATGGTCGGCAACACCTGGAAGGCAAAAAAGAACCCCATGGAAGACTGCTTCACGCCCAGTTCGCCGAAGACAAATTTCGAGCCTTCAAACGAATAAGAGAGCAGCGTATTTACCTTGGCGCCTGCCCAGCCCATGATTGCCTGGCCGAACGTCCAGCGGATCACAAGCACGGCAAAAAGAAACTGCAGAGTCACCCCCCAAAGCACAGTCTTAAGACGGATCGCGCGGCGGTTCGTGGAAAAAACATACGCCAGTGTCAATAGAACAATGATGCCTAACAAGCCAGAAAATCGCGCCATTGAGCTCCCTCATTGTGCAACCTAGCCCTTCAAAACAAAGCTTCTTCAGTTTTGATCGGGAAATCCCGTCTATTGTATCTGCCCGCGGCAAAAGACCGAGGAAAAACTCAGTGCACCCAGGAGAATGTCGAAGATCGTTATCTCAAATCAAGAAGATTGTTATCTTAATCAAAGGTGTCATCCTGAGCCGTAGGCGAAGGACCTCCGATGGAGATTGGAACTACCCGCGGCTTAAATCGGGCTACCTGAAATTTCTGCTCTCTTGAGGAAATTTAGAAGATCTTGAGGATGTCCCAATAGCCAATGACTTTGTGTTTCCGTGGCACCTTTTTGTTTGTACTATCTCTTTTTGCAGAGGATTTAACCCCTCTTTTTCCACAGGAACCCCCACTTTTCCACAAAGATAAAGTCGCTTTTAAGGCTTGAATGTCTTGCTTCAGGCTCTTATCCTTGGGGCGTACTCACCGGGCCAGGCGAAGATTAATCTTATTAATCTTATAGATTTTTTAACGAACTATTAATCTTGGTTTTGTAAGATCATGAGACGAATGCAGTTCGCAGGCATTCCTATAAAAACAAAATAACAATTAATTCTTTTAGGAGGGGGAGAGCTATGCAAAAACAGGCTAGGCTGAGTATTTTTAACGGATGTTTATCTTCCGCGCGCCAGATCTTGCTGGCATTGACATGTACCTTGATTACGGTTGGCTTCGCCGCGGCGCAGTCCACCACAGACGGCGCCATCGGCGGCACAGTGTTTGACAATACCGGAGCCGTGGTTTCAAACGCGCAGGTGACGGCGCATAACAATGGCACCAACGCCGAGAAGACCGCTACCAGCGATAGTTCCGGCTACTACCGCATCACCCAACTGCAGCCCGGTCCTTACACAGTTACAGTCAAGACGACGGGCTTCGCTTCATTCAAGGCCAATGAGGTGATCGTTCAGGTAGGCACTCTCACCGATCTCACGCCGCGTCTGGCTGTAGCCGGGACCAAAGAGGTAATTGAAGTTACCTCAGATACGCCACAAATCAACTACAACTCACCCGAACTTGCGCCGGTGCTCAATCAGGCTTCCATCGAGAACCTGCCTATCAACGGTGGCCGCTGGTCGAACTTCACCCTCTTGACGCCTACCGTCGTAAGCGACTCCAACGGCTTCGGCCTGGTCAGCTTCCGCGGCATCAGCACTCTTCTCAACAACAACACCGTAGATGGCGCCGATAACAACCAGGCCTTCTTTTCCGAAGAGCGCGGACGCACCCGCGCCGGCTACTCCACCCCGAAAGTTGCCATTGAAGAGTTCCAGGTCAACACATCGAACTATTCCGCCGAATACGGCCGCTCCGCCGGCGGCGTCACCAACACCGTGACCAAGAGCGGTACGAACGGCCTCCACGGTGAAGCTTACTTCTATGACCGCGACGCCGGTTGGGGCGCGGCGAATAAGTTCACGAAGATCGCCACCCAGGATCCTACAACAGGTATTTTCAATCTCAAGAACTTCAAGCCCAAGGATTGGCGCAAGATGACTGGCTTTGGGATTGGCGGACCAATTATCAAAGACAAGTTGTTTTTCTTCCTGGCCTTTGACTATTACATTCGCAACTTCCCAGGAACCGGGGTAGCTAGCAACCCCAACAGCTTTTTTGCGACGCAAACCACAACGTCACCCACCATTACCACACTGGCGACGCGCCTGGGTGTGACTCCAGGGCAGGCACTAACGACTTACAATGCTGACCTCGCTGCGTTGAGTACCATACTGGGACCCGTCCCCCGCACAGGAGAGCAAAACATCTTCTTCCCCAAGATTGACTGGCAGATTACTCCCAAGCACCACGCTTCATTTTCCTTCAACCGTATGCGCTGGGCTTCGCCCGCGGGCATCCAAACCCAGGCCACCAATCAGAATGGAATTGCCAGCTTCGGCGATGACTTCGTGAAAGACACCTGGGGGGTTGCCAAACTCGATAGCACGCTTACCTCCAATATCGTGAACGAGCTCCGCTACCAGTACGGTCGTGACTTTGAATTTGAGTTTACCCAGAAGCCCACGCCCTATGAGTTGGCAACTCTGGTGAACACCCCAACTTACACCAACCCGCTGGGACTGCCCCCCGCTATCTCTCTCAACCCGAATTCTTTTGGTTTCAGTTTCGGCGTGCCCACCTTCCTGCAGCGGCCAGCGTTTCCTGATGAAACCCGTCACCAGATTGCCGATACCGTGAGCTGGACCCATGGTAATCACAACATCAAGTTTGGCGTAGATTTCAGCCATGTGCGTGACAACTCCAAAAACCTGCGCACGCAGTTTGGCAGCTATAGCTATAACAGTTTGTTGGACTACTTCTCTGATGTGAGCGCACCCAACCACAACGCCTGTGGAGGAAAATCCTGTTATCAAAACTACAGCCAGGCCTTCGGCCCCTTAGGCTTTGAGTTCACCACTAACGACTATGCATTCTTCGCCCAGGACGACTGGAAAATCCTGCCTCGCCTGAGCCTCTCCTTGGGTCTGCGTTATGAATACGAGCAGTTGCCCAGCCCTTTTAGCAACTTGATCAATCCCCTGGCTCCCCTGACCGGCCATATGCCCAGCGACAAGAACAACTTTGGCCCGCGCATAGGCTTCGCCTATGACATCTTCGGCGATGGCAAGACCGTGCTGCGCGGCGGCTACGGTGTCTACTACGGCCGCATCATCAACTCAACCATCTACAACGCGCTTATAAGTACTGGTGTGTCTGCTGGGCAGCAATCATTCTTCTTCAGTTCTCCAAGTGCTCCTGGTGCACCGGTGTTCCCGACTATCTTGCCCGCAGCACCGACTACCGGCCCCAGACCCAACACGGTATTCTTCTCAAAGAACTTTCAGAACCCCCAGATTTATCAGACTGATCTGACGCTGGAGCACGAATTAGGGTGGGGTACAGTGCTCTCCATCAGCTACCTCGGCAGCATGGGCCGCGACCTGCCGGGCTTTGTTGACAGCAATGTTTGTACCGGAGTGGTTCCTGGGACAGGCTGCACCAACCCTGTCGGCACCCTCACCTACAATGTCGTGAACCGCGGTCCCATAACCGCTCCCACCGTCACCGAGCCGCTGTTCACCCAGCGTCGTGATCCTAACTTTGGCAATGTAACCACGATTTTCAGTGGAATCAACAGCACCTACAATGCCCTGGTGGCCCAGGTGAACCACCGCATGAACCGTCACATCCAATTCTCGGTTAACTACACTTGGTCGCATGCCATAGACTTTGGCCAGAACCAGAGCACCTTTTCCGATACCAATGACCTGCTGGTTCCCAACAACATTGCCTTGGAAAAAGGGAATTCCATCTATGACGTACGCCACCGCTTCGTTGCCCATGCCATTATGACCTCGCCCTGGAAGGTGGGTGGCTGGCTGGGAATTCTCGCCAACGACTGGGAGTTTGACCCCGTCTACCAGGTACAGAATGGCCTCCCATACTCTCTGGTGACCAGTGGTTCGGCCCCGGGCGGTCTTAATGGCACCATTAATGGCTCGGGCGGCGACAACCGGATTGATGTTACCGGCCGCAATGCCTTCCGTCGTCCTATGACTTGGGTGACGGATATACGCGTTGCCAAGCACTTCAAGGTTCAGGAAAAATACGAGTTGGAGTTGATTGGCGACTTCTTTAATATCGCCAACAAGCAGAATGTAACCGGTGTGAATACCACAGGGTATTTCATTAAGTCTTCGGGTACGATAGTCCCACCGACTGGTCCTGCTGTTTCTTGCACTGCAACCAGCCCATGACTTGATTACTTCAACCCCAACAACGGGGCTGTATCATCTCTCTTTGGAACTATAACCAACTCTAACAGCAACTTTGTATATTCACCGAGGCAGATCCAGGTCGGCATTCGCGTCAAGTTCTAACTGCCTGAAAATTCAGACAAAACCCGCGGCAGCTTCGGCTGCCGCGTTTTCTTTTCTCACTGTATAAAAGAATGCCCGCTTCTGAAAAATGTCATTCTGAGCGCAGCGAAGAATCTGAGGAGAATGTGCGGTCTATAGTTGCTAGTGGCGCTCTTTATGATTGCTTTGGGACCGGGCTGTGTCCTTTGTGGTTAACAATTATTCCATTTTGGGAATTTGTTATAATTTTTAAACAATTGACCCACCAAAATTTCTTGACAACTTAATATGCTGATCCCTATGATTTGCGGTTACCCTCTTTTTTGAGACCAGACGTGTTCACGGACGTTAAAGCTACGTTTGTCTCAATCCTCAGCCTTCAGCTCCGGGTATTTCAATCCGGATTCTTAATCTCTTTGGTTGTCAAGGCAATGGTGCCGGGATGGTATCAAAGTGAAGATTTCTCTATTTTTGTCGTAAAGTGTGTGAAAGAAAAAGCCCGATCTTTTCGGGAAAGATTGGCAAATTACTAGATGCGTTGTCACGGAGCCCTATGCGAATTTCACGACTGAATCCGGTTTTATTGTATGCATTAGTACTTGGCTTAATACTCTGCGCTTCTGTCCTTCATGCGCAAAACGACTATCTGAATCGCGTAAACCGGCCTAACTTCGCCGTGACGGAGCCGGTGGAGATGGGCTTCAATAATCTCGCAAACGGCACTCTGCACTTAGATATTCCCATGGCCACCATGCCGCAACGCGGCGGCAACCCGTTGACTGTCAAGCTGACCTACGACAGCCGCGTCTATACCCCGATTTATAGCCCGTACTATTTTCTCCCAACGGGATGGGGTTGGTATCCCGACAATGTGCATCAGTCTCTTTCGGGATGGAAGGTCGTGCTAGCTGGAGCGGCTGATGGAATAATCTCCGACGGATGTAGTGCACCGTTTGAGGTATGCGCAGGAGTCAACAACTCATTCAGCCAAGGCACATGCGATGGCGCTCCGGGGACGAACCCAGGCAACTACATGTTATGGTCCAATTGGACGTGGGAATCGGCTGATGGTGAATCAAAGACCTTTGGCATAACGACGTCCATTGCCGACGATATTGGCGGTAATTGCAACTATTACCAGCGACCCAGCGATAGTCAACTGGCCAATGATGGATCGGGATTCAAAATGGTGGTCACGAACTACACCGATGCGGTTGTCTATGACAATGCCGGAAACCAGGTTTATCCCACAGTTGAAGACAGCAATGGCAATTACACCGGATTCGACACTAATGTGAACGTAATTGACCAACTTAGTCGTACCCCGGTCGTCAAAACGGTAAATGGAAACGTAACCTACTACGACATTTTGAATTCCCAGGGTACGCGCTCCCGGTTCACCGTGACATACACCACCATTAATGTGAACACGGCTTTTGGCAGGCCATATACGGCGGAATATAGCGGCACTTTAAACGTCGTGCAGAGCCTGACTCTTCCCAACGGAACTTCGTATTCTTTCGGATATGACTCTGGCACAGCTCCTGGAAATTACGGGTTGCTTACGAACATGACTCTTCCTACAGGCGGACAGATTCAGTTTGGTTACTCAAACTTTATTGATTCGACTGGTAACCTGAATAAATACGGGAGATGGCTGACAAGCCGAAACTCGTTGGGGAATATTTGGACTTATGTTCCACAGGTTACAGGCAATAATACTCAACAAGTTACTGTCACCCGGCCAAATGGAGAGTCCACGGTGTACAGCTTTAATGTCCCTTGGAATACCAATACCATCTATCGAGATGCTTCCGGCAACACAGTGAAAACTGAATCAAAGGACTATGTTCCTCCGTTGACAGTAGGGAATCTGGGTTCCCGGTTCCTCGGCCGCCTGACTACCTCAGTTCCAACAAGCGGGGGCAGTCTCACCAAGAAGGTTGAATACTCTTATGACGCCATCGTCAATAATAATGTGCTCTACGGAAACGTAAGCGAAGTCCGCGAATGGGACTACTACACCGGAGCACCGCCCTCAACTCCTACGAGGATAACGGACGCGACTTATACGGCAGCCAATCCGACTTACTTAGCGAAGAACATTCTGAACAAACCTGCCAGCATTGTCGTAAAAGACGGCTCTGGAAATGTTGCTGCCCAGACTGTCTATGAATACGACAACTACACTGAGGGTATCAGCGCAAGTGGAGCTGTGCAGCACGATGCTGGTTTCGGCACGGGTTATGGCACACGGGGAAACGTTACTGCGGTAGAACGCTGGCGCAATACAGATGGCGCCTGGCTGACCACGCGCAACCAGTACGATGACGCGGGCAATCTGGTCAAAATTACAGACCCCAATAGCAATCCCACCTATTTCAGTTATGCAGATTCCTGGGGAGAAGCCTCATGCGCTCCCTCGGGTGGAAACGCCGCAGCATACATTAGCAGCATCACAAATGCCCTTGGTCATGTTGCTCGCAAAACTTATAACTCCTGCACGGGCACGCTAGCTTTAAGCACTGATCCTAACAACCGGACTACAAGCTATGCCTACAACGACAGCATGGGGCGATTGACCAGCGTCATCGGCCCGCCTGATCCCAACAACGGCAACCAGCAGCCGCAGACAACCTTCGGCTACGTTGATACCCCCAGTTACAACTCTCCCGTAACGTACCGGCAAGACAAGATTGATGCCAACAACCAAACTACGTCATGGACGCTGATTGATGGAGTGGGTAGGGTCATCCGAACCGCCAAGTTCAATGGCGAAACTGATGTCAATCGCTGGGTTGATGACGTGGATACTTGCTATGACAGCCTTGGGCGTAAGCAGTATGAGACCTATCCCTATCAAGGGCCAGGATGGGGGCAGCCGGGCACCTATCACTGCCCGAGCGATCCCGCTACACCTGCAGGGGATAGCTTCGCGTACGACGCCCTTGGTCGCCTGACAGTCGTAACTCACGCCGATGGCACTATTGTCAGCACTGATTACTCGCAATTCCCCAAGATCACGGCGTCCGATGAGGCCGGGCATGCGCGCCAGAGCCAGAGTGACGCTCTGGGACGGTTGATTAAAGTGTGGGAGCCGGATCCGGCCACGGGTACGACCTTCCCCAACGAGACCGATTATCAGTATGACGCGCTCGACAACCTTATCCATGTGCAGCAGCAGGGCGGGGTCTCCGATTCCAGCCAGTGGCGTACCCGCACCTTCCAATACGATTCGCTGTCGCGGTTGCTCACCGCCACCAATCCGGAGTCAGGAACGATCTGCTATGGGCAGTGGCAAAGTGGGCAGTGCGTCAATGGCTACGATGGCAATGGGAACCTGCTATACAAAACATCGCCCGCACCCAATCAAACTAGTGGGGCCTCTCTCCAAACTACTTTCTACTATGACGCGCTCAATCGGCTGACGGCGAAGTGCTTCTCCGATAGCACCCCGTGCGAGTCCCTATACTATGACGCTGCGTCCATCTGGGGCCTGACCATGCACAATCCGATTGGGCGCCTGGTAGCGACCGGGGTCTCCAGCAACAACGCGAACACCTTGACCAGCTACGATGTGATGGGACGCCCGGAGTGGCAGGTCGAGCTCCGTCTGGGCGCGCCGCTCAAGACTTTCAACTACGCCTACAACGTGGATGGCTCGCTGAAGACGATTACATATCCCAGCGGGCGGGTCGTGAACTACAACTACAACATCGGCCAGCGGCCAGTTTCAGCAGTGGATTCCGCCAACAACATCAACTTTGCCACAGGCGTCCACTACACCGCAGCAGGCGCGCTCAGCAGCGTAGTCAACGGTAATACCTCTTCCTTCGCGGGCATTACCACCACCAATAGCTACAACATTCGAATGCAGCCCTACGAACTGAAGACGACGGCGGGCGGCGCACCGGTGCTGGACTTGACCTATGACTTCGGCCTGGGCCAATTCGATAACGGTAACGTCTCTTGGATTATCAACAATAAAGACTCGTCGCGCACCCAGCAGTTCGGCTACGATGCGCTGAACCGATTGCTCTCGGCGTATACCCCGAACCTGAATAGTGGTGGTTACCACAACTGGTGGCAAGGCTTTAGTTACGACATCTGGGGTAACCTGCTGGCCAGGAACGTTGCTGGCGGCGATACGCCTCTGAATGTCACGGTCAACGGCAACAACCAGGCGACCAACTGGTGCTATGACGCGGCCGGGAACGTTGTTGGCCCTAACAATCCCTGCTCTACTTATGCCAATAACCATACTGCCTATGAGAATGTCTTTGACGCAGAGAACCGGCTGACCCAGACCACGACCGGGGCCGGCACTACCTCCTATGGCTATGACGCTGTTGGGCAGCGAGTGAAGAAATCGAATGGCAGCACGGGCACGCTGTACTGGCAAGGGGCGGGTGGCGAGGTGCTGGAAGAAACCGATCTCAACGGTAACCTGCAGAACGATACATCTTCTTCGTGGGCAAGCGGGTTGCGCGCTACAACTTGACCAGCGGGTACTCGTATTATTTCGCTGACCACCTGGGCTCGGCGGACGTGGTGACCGATGCCGCCGGGCACATCCTGGAAGAATCAGATTACTATCCCTTCGGCGGAGAGCGGGTAGTCAACAACAGCCAGGTCATTGACGTCATTAATCCCGGCTTTGAAGGTAATTCGTCGCAGGGCTGGACCCTGGGATATTGGGGCGCAAACTCGGTGGTAACAAATACGCAGGCGCACTCGGGCAGCTACTCTCTGGCCCAGAGCGGGGCCACCACGGGAGGCTCTTTTCAGGATGTAAGCGGGCTGGCGCCGGGAGCGAGCTATCAGATTTCGGTGTGGGTGCGGGCCGATGCCGGCACCACGGCTCAGATGTTCTTGTGGCTGCACGATACCACCGGGGGCAACGCTGAAAGCACAACGGCGATCATGCCGGGGCAGAGCTGGCAGCAGGTGACGCTGACCTACGTGGCCAACAGTACCGGGCAACTGCGCATCCACCTGCATTACATCGCGGGAGCAGGGACGGTCTACTACGATGATGTGCAGGTGACAGCGCTGAACCCGTCGGGCCTCCCCAGCTTCGCGAATCACTACAAGTTCACCGCCAAAGAACGCGACCCGGAAACCGGCTGCGATTACTTCGGAGCACGCTACTACTGCAATCCAATTGGCCGATTCATAACCCCCGATTGGGCGGCTGCGCCTACTGCCGTGCCCTATGCTCATTTCGGCAATCCACAATCGTTGAATCTGTACAGTTACGTCGCGAATAATCCTACAACCTTCGGCGACCCCGATGGGCACCTTGGCGACTCCGACGCGGACGATCCGTGGCTCCATCATTGCATCGGCTGCGTGAGGCCTAAGTATGATTGCACAAGGTGTGCTATTGCGGCGGGGCCCAAACAGGAGATGTCCTTGTGGGATAAGCTCGGGGCCTTTTTCTCGACGAATGATAAGGAGCTGAAGTCGGAAATACTCCATTCGATAATCTTCGATGACCTCAAGAATAGTGTGACCGTCACTGTTCCGGTCAACCGCGGGGATAGCCTTTCCGAAGCTGGTGGTGTTCCAGTTCCTAAGAATCTCGCATGGATAATCGGTATTGCCGTGCACGGCTGGGCGGGGCATCAAGATCAATTTCCAGATATGACGCAAAAGCAATTCCAGGATTTAGTATTGGAAACTGTCCAAAACGCGACAGGCAACGATGTAAAGCGAGTGGATAAATTCAAAACTGCCTATTGGAACGATAAAGAAGACTTGATAGTTATTCGTAATAAAAGAGATCCTAATGGAGGCACCGCATTCCGACCAGATGAAGGCCGACAATTTTTTGACAACCTGAGGCCGGATCCACCGCCTGCCCCATCGCCCATTGAGCCGGAATGACAATGAAACAAATGCCCCAATTTAGTTTTCGGTTTAAGGAGTGGCACTTGCTACACAATGTTTTGAATGAGGTCACCCACGGCTTCAGAGTGGAAGATCATGAGGCGGTGATCGGACTGCCAAAATCCGATCTCGAAA
>WNFE01003441.1_pt1 | contig 11766 bp, 9 predicted proteins | sample 5400451 | NCBI WGS metagenome assembly WNFE01 (sample SAMN13153344, study PRJNA577476) | soil metagenome | isolation source: 200 cm saprolite under Douglas fir tree site 2 hole 2 | place: USA:California | collected 2015-04-18
CGTCATACACCAGCGCCTTCATACACGCCCCACCACGCATCGAGAACAAGACAGTCATGCCGTGGTCAACCGTTCCCCTGCGCGCACCACCCGTATCCCCCGACCGGCTAGTCCCCGACGAGAACCGGACAACTGTCTCCCCTTGCTCAGGCCCGCGAGGACATTGAAGCCGCGCCTGGCAGGGGTTGACAGGCGCGCCCGCCTGGCAGGGGTTGACAGGCGCGCCCGCCTGTCAGCACGCCCACCCGCTGGCGCCGCGCTATAAACCGCGTAGCGTCATGCGACCGGCGTCAGCCAGATCGGACCGCCAGTACCCGGCGTTCGAACGGATTGCGAGCGGAATCATGACACCCGCCAACGGCCGTGGGCAGTGAGCATGCTAGCTGAATTGATGATGTGCACCTCCAAGCCTCGGTTAAAGCTGGATCGGTATAATCAAAGTTGCCTACTTCAACTGGTCAAGACGCACCCATCTCACGGCCCGGTCACCGGCAGCCTGGGCCGCCAGGTTTGATCGCCGGAGACCGGCCCGGGGACCCAACCGCATTTACTGAATACGGGCGGTCTGAGGTTAGCGACCGATCCGCGGTGATTGCCTCAGCTTTCGTGCATTCGCGACTGTGACTGCTGCTCACGCTAGAGAACCGAGCCGACGACTCGAGGCTAAAGGTATCTTTACCAATGAAGCGGAAATTACGAGATGACCAACCAGGCGCCAAATGCTGGCAAGCCAACTTGGTCTATGCAGCTGACCAGTAGCGCGGGGGGACGTGAGGCGAAGTGTGACAACAGAACGCTGATCGTTTTCAGCAAGCTTCAGCCGCCGGTGGCGCGGCGCGGCACCGTCGTCCGTCAGGAATTGCTAGGTCGCCTGTCAGAGGACAATGCGACCAAACTTGTCGCGGTGATAGCGCCGACGGGCTGGGGCAAGACTTCATTGCTCGCCCAGTGGTGTTCAACTTCCGAGACAGGAAGCACCGCGTGGCTTTCACTTGATCAGGGCGACAACGACCCAGCGCGCTTCTGGGCCCATGTCCTCGCCGCGATGAATATGGTTGCTCCGGAGATAGGCTTCGATGCCCTACAACTGCTCACAGGTCCCGGCGTGAGCACAATGGACGTCCTGCTGCCGCACGTGATTAACGGCTTCGCACAGATGTCGGCCCGCGTCTCCTTGGTAGTTGATGACTACCACGTGATACGTAACCAGGCCATCCATGAGTCTATCGAGTTCCTCGTCGAGCACTTGCCGTCATCGCTGCGCCTGGTCCTTGCTGCCCGGTCGGACCCGGCACTACCGCTCGCCCGGCTGCGAGCACGGGGGGAGATGACCGAGCTTCGCGCCGAAGAGCTTCGCTTTACTGAGGCCGAGACGGCGAGATTGCTCAAGGAGACACTCGACGTTGACCTTCAGCCCGAACACGTTCGTGTTCTGCAGCAGCGGACCGAAGGCTGGGCTGCGGGGGTGTACCTTGCCGGGCTTTCGCTCTGCGGGCACAAGGACGTCGACCGGCAGGTCCGTGCGTTCGCCGGCGACAACCGGCAGATCGTCGACTATCTCGTTGCCGAGGTGCTTGACCGGCAGCCTGCCCACATCCGGTCCTTCCTGATGCGAACTGCGGTCCTGGATCGGATGTCGGGACGGCTTTGTGACGCTGTGACCGGCGCAGGCGGATCGCAACTGATCCTTGAACAGATGGAGCGATCCAACCTGTTCGTCGTCTCCCTGGATGCAAGTCGATGCTGGTACCGCTATCACACGTTGTTTGCTGACATGCTCCGGCGCGAGCTTGACCGGTCCGAGCCCGGACTTGCGCCGCTGCTCCACCGCCGCGCCTCGGAATGGCATCGCGAGTACGGATCAGCCGCTGACGCGATCAGCCACGCTATATCGGCGTCCGACCTGGCCGACGCCAGAGAGCTGATCGCGAGGCGCTGGGATAGTTATTTGAATGAGGGCCTAGCCGGGACTGTTGAGTCCTGGCTGAACTCGCTGCCGCCGGGCATGGTAACTGAGGACTCCCGGCTGTGCCTGACAAAGGCTTGGCTTGCTAGTCATATGGGGCGCCTGGACGAGGTCGAGCCGTGGGTGCAGGCTGCCGAATCGGCCACGCAAGGTACATTCATCGACGGACCCAGTTCAGTCGAGTCAGCCGCGTCGATGTTGCGGGCCGACACTTTTCACATGCTTGGCGATCTCGGAGGGGCCGAGTCAGCCAGCCGCAGGGCGCTGGAACTCGAAGCGACCGGAACGGCGCGATGGCGGGTCGTGGCCCTGGCTGGCCTCGGAGCGAGTCTGTGCTGGCAAGGTCGCGACGGCGAAGCCTGCGAGATCCTCAAGCAAGTCGCGGAGCCTGTTCATCCGCCAGCCGATAACCTGGCCAGCTTGTGGGCGCTGGGTTGCCTGGCGGCAGTCTCACTGCGGAGGGGAAATGTGGGGTCGTGCGAACGCTACCTCGAGAAGGCGACGGAGCTCGCTGGCCAGCATGGCCTTGGTAAATACCGGGAAACCGCCACGGCTGTGCTGACATCAGCCGACCTGCTCGAGGGCCGCGGCGAACTACTCGAGGCAGAAGAGGCAGCCCTCAGCGGGTTGGAACTGGCTCAGCGCGGGCAGGCGCGCCTTGAAACCGCCATCGCCTTGCTGTGCCTGGCCAGGATCAAGGCGCGGTCCGGCAAAGGTGGCGAAGCCCTCGCTCGTCTCAGCGCAGCAAGGGAGGTGATCTACTCGTGCGCCACCCCGGGCATTCTCCCGGACATCATGACCTCCACCGAGCGCTCGGCAAGCCAGCACCCGCCTCTAGCTCCCCGGTCGAGCCGGGAGCCTAGTGGCCGTAGGCCAGACGGCCTGACCGACCGCGAGGCACAAGTGCTTGGACTCCTGGCTGCTGGAAAGTCCAACAACGAAATCGCGGTAGATCTCGTGGTCAGCGTGCATACGGTCGAACGCCATCTGCAAAATGCCTACCGCAAGGTCGGCGTGCGCAATAGAGGGCAAGCCGCTGCATATATTGTCCGGACCGCACAATTACCGAACGCATGTCGGTGCCTGGCAGGCGCAGGGCTTGTTTGCACAATCCGCCAGACCACTAGATGGTGCCTGAGGCCTGGCAGCCGCTGAACGGGCACCGCCTGCGTAGTCCAATGTCTGCCAGGCTCTCGCTGCATAGCTGATCACCTGACACTTGATCAGTGGTCAAGATGGTCGATCGCATGGATGCCTTTCTTATTGCCAGCCGGTAGAAATATATTGCGGCGGCAAGCCACGGGTGTCGCATGCGCGGGCACTTAGGGCCGTTGCCTGCGTAGACAGTTGCCCTGCGTAGACAGTTGCCCTGCCTGGACAGTCGCCCTGCCTAGACAGTCGCCCTGCCTGGACAGTTGCCCTGCCTGGACAGTTGCCCTGCCTGGACAGCGGACTCGATTCCTCGCGGCTGTGGTGGAGCGATCGATCTGCATAGTGGTCCATAAAGCCAAGATGGTTGATCGCAGGGATGGCGTCCCTGGCGCGGACCCGTAGAAATTAAGTAGGGTCCTGCTGCCTCGATGGATCAGCGTCCGGGTGAAGCTGTCGAGCGTGAGGGCACACGCCTGCATGAGTGTTGGCTTTCTTACTGCGGAGGCTTTGTTGCAAAGCGACTCAACGACGATGCAAGCCAAGCGCCCTCAAGCCGACCGGATGCTCTCGACGGTATCGTCAGCCACCGCGACTGGACTGGCGGTGATAAGTAATAATGTCCGCAGCGAACATGGAGTCCCAAGCAATTATGCCTCGAGCGCCACCTGGGTGTGGGGCCGACTCTGATGGCGCGAGATCTTATCTACGCAATACTGCTGCTGGTGTCGTTTCTGGTGACGCTTCAATCGGGGCACACGCTATACCTGACGTTGTATACCTGGAACCAGCCGCGGTCCCAGGCGAGCGCGCCAGAGACATTCAGAGCTCCAGGGCTGTCCTTCACCGTCATGCTCCCGTGCCGTCACGAGGAATCAGTCATCCAGGCCACTATGGGGCGAGTCGCGGGTGCGAATTACCCGTCGAAATTGATTCAGGTACTGGTGGTGTGCTCCGCAGACGACAGTGGGACCATCGGCAAGGCCGAGGAAAAAATCGATGCGCTGCGACGGGAGGGGAAGGAAAACGTCTCCCTCGTGGTATTCCACGACGGGCCGGTCAACAAGCCGCACGCGCTCAATTGCGCCCTGCCGCACGCCGCTAATGACGTCATCACTATCTTCGACGCCGAAGACGACCTCCATGGCGACATCTTCAATGTCGTAAATACGATCATGCTAGACGAGCGGGTGAAGATCGTCCAAGCCGGAGTGCAGCTGATGGACATTGACTCCAGCTGGTACTCGGCTCTCAACGTCCTCGAATACTTTTTCTGGTTCAAGAGCCGATTGCACTATCACGCACGCCTCGGCGCGATCCCACTCGGCGGGAATACTGTCTTCTTCGACCGAGCGCTGATCGCGAACGTGGGCGGCTGGGACGAACACAACCTGACCGAGGACGCCGATCTCGGCCTTCGACTCTCTGCTGCCGGCGAGCGAACCCGCGTTGTCTACGACGACCGGTATGTGACCAGAGAGGAGACACCGCCGACGCTCGCGCACTTCATTCGTCAGCGGACGCGCTGGAACCAAGGCTTCATTCAGACCCTGCACAAAGGTGCTTGGCGCAACCTGCCGACCCGAAAACAGCGTTGGCTCGCCTGGTATACGCTGGCCTTTCCGCAGGCCCAGGCTTTCCTGGCCATTTACGTTCCGTTTTCGCTCGTGACGATGCTGGCCTTCAAGGCGCCTGTCCTAGTCGCGCTTATCTCCTACCTGCCGGTAGTCATGCTCCTAGCCCACTTCCTCACCGCCGTAGTCGGACTACATGAATTCAGTAGTGCACATGAGCTGGAAGTCTCGCTGAGGACTGTTGTCCGTTTGGCAGTCGCTTGGTTCCCCTACCAGATTGTGCTTTCCTACGCAGCTCTTCGGGCGGTGAGACGTCAGGCTCGTGGCGTCACCAATTGGGAGAAAACCCAGCATGTTGGCGCCCATCGCGCACCCCTGCGGGACCGCGCGATCGAGCAGGTGAACGACAATGCAGCGTGACCGGGTCGCCCCCCTCCGGGGGGCGCCGCGGGTGGTAGAACCCGCTAAAGGCACAGTGGAAGTAGGGCGGGACCGCTGGTCTAACGCGCTTGGCCGGTCCCAGCCGCTAGGTAGGGTGGGCAAAGTCGCGATCACTTTCGCGATAGTTAGCGGACTGATTACGCATGGCTACCACCTGTTCGACTACCCGCTCTACAATACTGATGAGGGAATCTATGTCGAGCGGGCCTGGTCGCTGATCCGGGAGAGCCGGCTCAGCCCTCAAACATACTTTTACGACCACGCCCCGGGTGGCTGGGTCATCCTCGCCTTCTGGGAGTTCGTGCTGCCCGGACACTTCGAGGCGTTTGGTAACCCTGTAAACGGCGGCCGGGTACTCATGCTGCTGCTGCATGTCGGCAGTGTTTTCTTGCTGTTCGAGATCGCGCGCAAACTCTCTGGCGGGCTGCTCGCCCCGGTCATCGCTACATTCCTGTTCAATTTTTCGCCGCTGGCGATTTACTACCAGCGCATGGTCCTGCTCGACAACATGATGGTCTTCTGGGTGCTACTGAGCATCTACCTCATACTGCGACGCGAGAGCCGGATTTTCACCGGCCTGTGGTCGGGCTTTTCCTTGGGGCTCGCCGTCATCACGAAGGAGAACGCGATATTCTTTGCACCGACGATTTTCTATCTTCTTAGCCGTCGATTCAGGGGAGATCCGAATCGCGACTTCGCGCTGATGTTCTGGCTATTCGCAGCAACTACGCCGATATTGATCTATTTTCTTTTCGCGACGCTCAAGGGCGAGCTCTTGCCGCCAAGTCTCGACTTCAGTTTGAGTCGTGCTCCACAGGGACACGTCTCGCTGCTATACGAGTTCTGGTTCCAGATCCACCGCAACCAGGGGAATCTGTTCCATCACACCCACCACAGCTATCTCTACACGATGTGGCTGCCGAAGGACGGTTTCTTGCTGGCCGCGGGGACGGCAGCGATGGTGATCAGCCTGTACGTCGGGTGGCGGGAGAGGGAACGCGACCCGGGCCTGCTTGTGGCGGGCACGCTGGCCTTCGAGATTGCCTTCTACCTGGCTCGGGGCAGCGTAATACTCGACTTCTACGTGATCCCGCTGATCCCGTTGTTCGCCTTGAATATTGGCTTGGTCGCCGACCGGGCGAAGCGGCGACTCCCTGCGCATACATCTCGCGTCGCCGTGCCTGTGGCCGTTGCATGCCTCGCGTCGGTGCTGATGCTCGACCCGTCCGGCGCATATTTCATTACGCGAGGCCAGCACCACCAACTCAAGCTGGCAGACGTCTACTACCTGCCGCTGACGTATCTTCAACAGGAGCAGATAGCGTGGGTTCGCCGCCATATCCCAACCAGCGACAAGATTATCACGGACGAGGATATATGGGTGTCGCTACATGATATACGCCCTTACTACCCTTACGCGCAGTCCCACTGGAATGCCGCCTCTGATCCGCAAGTCCGGAACAATATATTCCACGCGAACTGGCGGAATATTGATTACTTTGTGCTTTCAAATGGCATGAAATATGCGATGAACCTGAACAATACGGCTGGACAGGAGGGCTGGATGCTGTACGCCCTCAACTATCATTCGACTAAGGTCTGGCAAGCCAGTCGCGGGAACGTGAAGCTCGCAATCTATCGAGTGCTGAAATAGTCGCGGAGGCCGCCGAGATGGCAGAAATCGAGCCTAACAGGACGCCGCCTGATGACCCACGTGAGAAGACGCCGCCTGATGACCCACGTGAGAAGAAGCATAAGAAGGTCACTTGGAAATCTGTCCTCGGGGTTGTCGTCGCTCTCGTCATCGCGTGGCAGCTAGTCCACGCCTTTGTCCAGGGTCAAGGGAAGAACGCTGGCAAGGTCGCGCCGCCGAGCACATCGGCGCCCGCGGCGAAGCCGACGCCAACGCCGACGGTAACCCTGGGCGGCCGCCGGATCGCGGCCGGAAGTGGCCCGGTCATCGCGCTTAGTCCCGGCTTGGTGTCACCGGGCGGTCACGTAGGCATTGCCGGACAAGGCTTTGCTCGGAGGACGACCGTCGTTGTCTCGCTGCGCACGCCGCGCTCGCGGGCAGCAAAAGTAGTGACGCACGGCCGCACCTCCGGGTCGGGCACCCTGACTACGGGATTCAGCATGCCGCTGTCTTTTACCGGTTCCAAAGCCACGGTCGTAGTTCGCCAGGCCGATGGCGTGCAGACAACTGCCCCGCTTGTGACTCCAGGCGGGATGGGCACTGCCAAAATCGTCGGCAAGGCGGCAGGGAAGCCGGGCGACCATATCACGGTCTCCGCCCGCGGGTTCGCTCCGGGCGAGAAGGTCAACGTGTACTGGGGCCGGATTAGCGGAACTCCGGCAGCGACCCTGACCGCTGACAGCAGCGGTTCGATCAGCAGCGCGAGCGTCCGCGTGGGGATTGCCCCGGTGGGTCCCACGACCCTGGTGCTGGTTGGCATGAAGACCCACACGACGGCGACGGTGCCGTACCAGATGCTGGGCTTGTACCCGGCGACTGCTTCACGTCCCTACGCGGTCAAGGCTGGTAAGTCGATTTCGTTCAGGGGTAACGGCTTCGCGCCCGGTGAACCGGTAAATATCTACCTCGATGCGTCTGGCGGTGTTCCGGCGCTGACGTCTCACGCCGATAGCAGCGGCGGCTTCTCAGTCAGCTTCGTGGTGCCGTTCGGGCTGAAGGGCAGCCAGCGACTGATCGCTGTCGGCGAGTTGAGCCGTGCCTCGGTGAGCTCGGGCTTCCAGGTTCTGCCCTACATTCCGACGGCACAGGCAAGCACTTACAGCGCCCTTCCCGGCACAACTGTGAGTTTTTATGCCCACGGCTACGCCCCCAACGAAGTAGTGCTCGTTTACCTCGGAGGCGGCAAGGGCCATGGCGGACAACTCGTGACGGCCTTCCGGGTCGACAGCCGCGGCAGTGCGTCCGCAGCCGGAAGCTATGTTGTCCCGAGCGGGGTCGGGCCGTCGGTGAGCTTCAGCCTGGTCGGTCATCAGAGTGGCGGTACGGCGAGAGCGAAGCTTTCGGTCGGCGCAGCGGCGCAGTCGGTCACGGTTCCGCCGCAGCACCCGTACGTCCTGCCCCCCAGCCTGGGCGGCAAGCCTCCGGCGACGAGCTCGCCTGCGCATGGTTCGCACAGTACGTCGCCGTCGGGCTCTGCTTCTGGGCCGGCCAGCTCACATTCATGACAGGCAGCACCGATCACTCGTAACCGAAAGAATGGAAACTTCTCATGAGGGCAATTTTCGGGCCTCATACGGAGCAGGTACTGGCCCTACTTTCCGATCTCTGGCGCCTGTCGCCACAGGAGATTAACAAGGTGACCAGGGCCTGGAAGGAGGCCAGTGACCTGAACCGCGCCGAGGCGTTGGCACAGCTAAATCGTGCCGCTTCGAGGGAGGAGCGGTACCGGATCCTGGCGGCGGCGTCCGCCGCGCGCAGGCAGGCGATGGATGTCGCATACATGCATCACCGCACGGACTGGGCGTTCTGGGCCGCGGCGTGGGATGCGGCGTCGGCAATTGCCGCAGACGACAACAGTGGCAGCGAATACGACATTCTGACCGCCCCGCTCATGACGGTGCTTCCTGCTCTGTCGCAGGGCCGCGGTGCTGTCCAGATTCCAGCCCAGAGGTCCAGCCGGCAGCGCGGGGCGAGGCTCATGCCGCCTGCGACAGCCGGGCAAGGACGGTCCGAGCCCCCCAGCAACTCGGAGCGCACGGAGCGGGCATGAGCGGCCCGGACGCACGATGAAGAGCCGGTTCATTCAGCTCTTTGAGCTCTCGCCAGAAGCCATGGTGATAGTGGATCGCACCGGCCAGATTCACCAGGCCAACAAGCAGGCTGAGGAGCTGTTCGGCTACGGCAGGGACCAATTGCGCGGTGAGTCAGTCCACACCCTCTTCCCTGGCCAGCCAATAGCTCTGCCCGGCAGCCAGGGGCCGGCCGAGAACCTTGGCCGACACCTGCAACTGGTCGGCAGCAGCAGCGATCTCAGGCAGTTCCCGGCGGACGTCAACGTGATCCCGCTACAGACTGAGCGGGGCGCAGAGAACGTCGTAAGCATCAGGGACATCACCGAGGAGCAGCGGGCCCAGTTCGTCCTTGAGCTTGGCCTAGACGCCCAGGAGCTGGCCAACCGAGACCGGCGGGCTCTGCTTGACCACCTCATCCGGGCCCAGGAAGAGGAGCGAGGCCGCATCGCCGCCGGCATTCATGACGACACCATCCAGGTACTGGCGGCGGCGAATCTGCGACTGCAACAGCTTAAGAACCGACTGCACGACCCTGAGGAACTGGACATAGTCGACAAACTCGAGAAAACGCTGGGCTCGGCGCTAAGTCATCTTCGTCAGCTCATCTTCGATCTGAGGCCGACCAGCCTGGAACATGGCAGCCTCTCCACAGCCGTGCATGTTGTGCTCGAGGAGATGCGCTCCGACCTCGGGATCTCCTATCAGCTCGACGATCGTTGCGGAACCCATTTGCGCCCGAGCGCGGCTGTGCTCATATACCGAACGACCCGTGAGGCGCTCGCAAATGTGCGCCAGCACGCCAGGGCTAACAACGTGCTGGTCCAGTTCAGGGACGTGGGCGGCGGCTGCCTCGCGAGGATCGTCGACGACGGGGTTGGTTACAACCCGGCTGAAGTTGAGGATCGCCCAGGGCACATCGGCCTGAGTCTCATGCGTGAGCGAGCCGAGATTGCCGAGGGATGGTGTCGGATCGAAAGCACTCCAGGAGCGGGAACGACGGTGGAGTTCTGGGTCCCGGATCGCGGGCTGCCCAGGCGACCCAGGACAGGACATGAGCGGGCCGCGTGAGCCTCTTAACCCAATCCGGGTGCTCATCGTTGAGGACCACCTCGTCGTTGCCGAGGGCCTCGCATCACTGCTGGGGTGCTACTCGGATCTGGTAGTAGTCGCGATCGCCACGTCGGTCGCCGAGGTGACTCTTGCCACGGGCACGGTGTGCCCTGATGTCGCCATGGTCGATTTTCATCTGCCCGATGGGACCGGAGCCGATGCTGCGGAGCAGATCCGCGCTCGATGCGGCGAGACGGCTATCGTCTTCCTCAGCGCGGACGATAGCGATGAGCGGCTCCTCGAAGCTATCGAGGCTGGTGCGAGCAGTTATCAGCTCAAGTCGGCGAGCGGCGAGCAGATCATCGAGTCGATACGTGCGGCTGCAGCAGGCGAGACCGTTATACCTGCCGGTACGATCGCCGCCGCCCTTGCGGAACGTCGCAGAATCACCCGCGAGCGCTCGATGCAAGAGCAGTTGCTGGCGAGCCTGACTGCTAGGGAAACAGAGATCCTGGGGCTCATGATCGAGGGCGTCGACAACAGGGCTATGGCCAAGCGGCTGCATATTAGCTACGCGACTGTGCGAACGCATGTTCGCTCGATCCTCGGCAAACTGGGCGCCCGCTCTCAGCTTGACGCCGTAGCGAAGGCAACTCAGCTGGGCTTCCGCCCGTGACGGCAATGAAGCGCATGAAGAAAGCTGTGGTCAGCTTGGCGGTGATCGCAGGATGCACCGCACTCGCCGCCGGAGTCACGAGCTGCGCCGCATCTTCCAGCCCGCAGCAAGCAGCGGCGTCCAGGTTCCTCGCGAAGTACACGCGGCCAGATGGCAGAGTTGTGCGCCTCGACCAGGGCCGCGACACGGTAAGTGAGGGTCAGGCCTACGGGATGCTGCTGGCTGAAGTGGCCGGCGACTACGGCGCATTCCAGCGCATCTGGCTGTGGACGCATCGTCACCTGCAGCACCGCGATGGCTTGTTCAGCTTCCATACGAATGCAAGAGGTAAGGTCACCAGCCGGCAGCCTGCCAGCGACGCCGACCTCCTGATTGCCTGGGCGCTGCTTCGCTATTCCGGGCCGAAGGCAGCAGTTTGGCACCGGGCCGGTCGCCGCGTCGCCCACGCGATCCTGGCGTATGAGCTCGCCTCTGGCCCTGGCGGGATGCTGGTTCTCACGGCCGGCCCCTGGGCCACCGGATCGTCAGCTGGATCCACGCTGGATCCCAGCTATTGGTCGCTGCCTGCGATGGAAAGCCTCGCGCGGCTGACCGGTAGCGATGTGTGGCATCGCCTGGCGGTCAGTGCTGTTACCCTGACGGGCCAACTCAGCAAGAACGGCAAGCTCCTGCCACCCGACTGGGCGAGACTGGACTCGGCGGGAGCGGTCCAGCCTGAGCCCGCTCCGGACGGCAGCGAGCCTCAGGTGGAGTACGGTCCAGACGCAGCGAGGACGGTCATTTGGTTCGCCGCTTCTTGCGATGCCCAGGCCAGAGCGCTAGCTGGGCGCTGGTGGCCACTGCTAAGGTCCCGCGCTCGTTCACGCGCGCTCGCGCTGGGCGTCAACGGCGCAGTCATGACGGCCACGCCTGCGCCGCTGTCACTTGTTGCATCCGCAGCGGCAGCGAAGTCAGCCGACGACGGCACGGCCGCCTCGCATCTGCTCCGGCAAGCGATGGCTAAGCAGAGAAGTTACCCCACCTATTACGGCGGAGCCTGGGCTGCACTTGGACTAGCCCTCCTGCCCAGTGGCGGCGCTCTCGCCGGGTGCCATCACTAGCCTCAGGCTGGGCTGCTGACGGCACTGCCCGCGATAAGGCACTCA
>WNFE01006230.1_pt1 | contig 11766 bp, 12 predicted proteins | sample 5400451 | NCBI WGS metagenome assembly WNFE01 (sample SAMN13153344, study PRJNA577476) | soil metagenome | isolation source: 200 cm saprolite under Douglas fir tree site 2 hole 2 | place: USA:California | collected 2015-04-18
ATGTGGTCATCGATGGCTCGGCGGATCACACGACACATTCGTACGAAGCCCTGATCGCCGCGGGACGAGAGGCGCCGCCCTCAACACCGGCAGATCTCTCCGCTTGCTACTTCCAGGGCTATACATCGGGCACGACGGGCTTTCCGAAGGGCTGCGTCAATCCACATAGAGAGTTTGCCGACTGCCTGCGCAGGATCGCAACAATCTACGGCATAACCGAGGACGATCGGGAGCTGGTCGCCGCGCCCCTGTTCCACGAAGCGCCGGCGTTGTTCGCCCTGTTGCAGATTTTCCGGGGTGGCACCGTCATCGTGACGAGCGACAGTTCGCCGGCCAATGTTTTCGAGATGATCGATCAAACCCAGGCGACCTGGATCTTCATGGTGCCAACCATGTGGGCCTCGATGGTCGCCAGTGAAGAAATAGATCGGTTCGACCTGGGATCGCTGCGGGTTCTGTTGAGCGGCGGGTCACCCCTCCTGACGCACACGAAGGACGCGATCCTCCGGAGATTTCCAAAGGCTGGCCTCAACGAATTCTATGGCGCCACCGAAGTCGGCTTGGTGACGAATCTCTCTCCCGAGGACCAACGGCGCAAGGTTCGATCTGTCGGCCGACCGGTGATCGGAATGTTCGTCGAACTGCGCGATGAGCAGGGAAACGTGGTTCCCCAAGGGGAAGTCGGGGAAATTCACATCGGGGGCGCAACGATCATCCGGGAATATTTCAACAACCCGGAAGCGACGGCCGACGCAAAACGAGGCGGCTTCTTCACGCTGGGAGACATGGGCCGATTCGACGAGGAGGGCTACCTCTATATAGTCGATCGCAAGAAGGATATGATCATTAGCGGCGGCGAGAATATATTCCCCAACGACATCGAGGAGATTCTTTACAAGCATCCCGCCGTCGAAATGGCCGCCGTAGTCGGCGCTCCCGATCCGAAGTGGGGCGAAATCGTTGTCGCGGCCATCAAATTGAAGCCTGGCAGTTCGGTCGATCAGGCCGAACTCATCGCGCACTGCAAGACATTCCTGTCCAGCTTCAAGGTTCCCAAGAAGATTGACTTCCGTGACCAGATGCCGATGTCTTCCTTCGGTAAAATACTTCGGCGCGATGTCAGAAAATCCTACTGGGAACACCAGGAAGTGAAGGTCTGACGCCACGCCGGAGATTGCGTTCGGGCGTCCGGTCGGTGATCAAGCCGGGAATTTATCGCCGAACATCGGGAGACCGCTGCGCGATTGCTCACGCGTGGCCTCGTCCTGGATGACGTCCCAGTGTTCCGCGAGCACTCCATCCTCCATGCGCACGATGTCAGCGACGACCCACGCCGGCGTTTGCCCGAGACCGCTGAACCGTCCGTGGAGAATGACGAAATCACCGGTCGCCGCCGCAATGTGGTTCTCGTACCGCAGCGTCGCGGGCAGGGTCTTGACCAAGTCAAAGAGCCCGTCACGGCCGGGCGGAATATGTGCGCTGTGCTGGATGTAGCGCGAAGACCAGAAGCGCTCTGCGGAAGCGTAGTCGCGCTTGTTGAAAAGGGTATCAAACGCTTTGAGGACGATTTGGACACTGCGGTCTTCGCTGCTCGGTTTGGTTGGTGTGGCCATGGCATTTCCCCTCAAGACAGACTCCCGACAACCGAGGCCCGGCGGGAAAGCTCGATCCAATTGCCGTCCGGATCGAGGATCATCGATATCCGCGCGACGTCTCCAAGTGTTATCGGTGCAAGGCCCTCGCGCACGCCTTTGCTTCGTAGCTCGTCATGCACGGCGTCGATATCGGCGACCTGCAGTGTGATGTAGCGCCAGCCGCGTGCCTGACGAACCGGATCGACGGTCGCGGCGCGGTCTTCCTCGAGAAGAAGCAGGCTGTCTCCCAGGCGGAAGGCCGGACCGCCCGACCAGGATTGCTCCGCGAAGCCGAGAATATCGCCATAGAATCTCCGGTGTTCGCTGAGGCTTCGGACCCCCATGGCGACGGCTAGCTGGGTGACGCCATCGTATTTCGGAGGCACCAACTGAACACGATTGCCGTCGGGGTCGACCATTCGTCGCGGCTTCTGCAGACCCGCTCTCGCGATAATCAGTTCGCGGTAGCCGCTCGGAGTCGCCTCCGGCAGGGGCTCCGCATGATGGTTGAGCTTGATGACGGAGCCTTGCTCATTCAGCCTGTACTGCTTCTGTCCGCGGCGGACCGGCAACACATGATCGAAGCGAACAGCAACATCCTGCTGCCAGAACCGCAGCATTGGCTCCAGATTGTTCGTCGAAAGTCCGACGTCGATGACGCTTTTTGCCAGTTGCATCTGCCGGCCGTTATTCGAACGATGTACCCACCAGCCTCTCGGAGGCATCCCATAGTCTGGCGGCCGCTGCCGCGTCTCGCGCCTGCGGCATGATCAGCGCGCGCGCCGGTGCCCCTCGCAGCTCGCCAAATCCTCCCGGTCCGTAATAGGCGCCCGGCTTTGCCTCCGGGCTCGTCGCCGCGAACAGGATCGGCCGGGCGCCGTCCGCCGCGGAATGACCGAACAGTGGAGCCGCGAACCCGCTCGCAAGAGAAACAAGACCGCCCGGACCGCTCGTGAACAGGTTGGTTCGGGCAAATCCCGGATGGGCCGCGTTGCTGATCAGGTTCCAGCCCGCGGCGTCGCTCCGCCGTTGCAGTTCAAGCGCGAACATCAAACACGCGAGCTTCGATTGTCCGTAGGCCTTCCATGGCGAGTACACCCGTGCGCCCTGCAGATCATCGAAATCGATGAACCCGGTACGGTGCGCCAGGCTGCTGAGGCTGACGACTCTCGGTCCGCTTGCCCGACGCAACAGCGGCATCAGCCGAGCCGTGAGAGCGAAGTGACCCAGATGGTTTGTTCCAAACTGCATCTCAAAGCCATCCGCCGTGGTTTGCCGGCGGGGCAGCGCCATCACACCCGCATTGTTTACCAGGAGATCAAGGGATTGCCGGGCGTGCATCCGCTGCGCGAAGTCGGCGATCGATGCGAGATTGGCCAGATCGAGATGTTCATAGCTTACCCTGGCGCCGGTCACCTCGCGGCAGATCTTCTCGATAGCCGACTGTCCCTTGCGATCGTCGCGACCGGTCAGAATGACCTCCGAACCGGCCTTGGCCAGGGCCAGGGTCGTCTCGTAACCGAGACCGCCCGTGGCCCCCGTAACAACGGCGGTTCTGCCGACCTGTGAAGGGATTTCCGAACCAGCCATGAAACAACCTGCTCAAGGGATCAAATCGCTTCGCAAGCCCACGGTTACTTTCGGATCAGCGGGATCTGCAAGTTGGTGGGGCGGTTCTGTTCGGTATCAAACCCGCGGCCGTCGATATTGCGGGCGCCCCAGAACAGCATGTCCCCTCTGAGATACACGAGGTCGTATTCCATGAAGTTCGTTCCTTCTTTCAGAGCGAATGGAACAAAGCTCTTTCCGAATACACTCTGGGACGTGTTGACGGCCCAGGCACCATATCCATCGGAGGCGACCTTGTTGAGCACGTCGGAAAATCCTTGGGCGAGGGGAGTGACCTCGTAGCTCTCATCGGCAACGAAGTCGACTTTCTGCGCGCCCGGAGCGATCGGATGCGGGCCCTGCCACAGCATGTGCCCGCCGATCTTGATGCGTGCGAGCGGCACGGCACCGTAGGGGTCGGCCGAGTTGACGATCTCGAGCTCGAACCGGTCGGACGGCAGGTATTTGAAGGCGCGCTTGAGGTAGAACGGCTTGAGCGAGCCGTCGGCATTCTTGCTTGCGCTCGGCCGCACCTCCGGAGTGATGCTCTCCCAGTTTCCGAGCATCGCCTCCTTGATCTTCGTGACGTCTGCTTCCATGCCGCTTGCCCTCGGTTGATTGCTAGGGGACTGCGCCGCGGCTCCGCCATATCCTGTCACCACCAAAAAGAATAACAGCGACGCCTTGATGCCATTACACATGAACACGCTCCAGTAGGGGTCAACGCGTTGGCCCTCGTAACGAGCCGGAGGGATCAGGTGCGATTGCGCCCTGCCTGCTGGGCAGACCCTGCCTGCACTGCTATAGAGGCCGCTGGCCGGTTCGAAAAAGACTTTGTAAGCTGGCCCCATGCTTCCGAGATATGGGAGATTGGAATGGAACTTCGGCATCTCCGCTACTTCGTCGCAGTCGCCGATGCCGGCAGTTTGACCGTTGCCGCCGAACAAAAGTTGCACACTTCCCAGCCTTCTCTCAGCCGGCAAATCCGGGACCTCGAACAGGAAGTCGGCGTTCCGCTGATGCATCGCAGCGCCCACGGCATTGAGCTGACGTCGGCCGGAAAGGCCTTTCTGGATCATGCACGAATGGCGCTGGTTCAAGCAGAAGCAGCCAAGGAAGCAGCGTTGCGCGCAGCCCAGCCGGCGAGGCCGACGTTCGCTCTTGGATTTATGTCGGGGGCCGAAATTGGCCTGTTGCCCGAGGTGGACCGCGTCCTTCGCGACGAGTTTCCTGGCATCGAAATCCGCCTGTCGAGTGATTACTCTCCGGTGCTTGCCAAAGCCTTGATGAGGCGCAAGCTCGATGCGGCTTTCATTCGGCCGGAAGAGCAGATGGGAGATTTGAGCTACAGGCGCGTGCGCACGGATCCGCTGGTTTTTGTTTTTCCGAGCGACCACCGGTTGGCTTCGCAAGCGGCCATCACGCCGCAAGAGATAGCGAACGAAAACTTCTGTCTTCCGTCCAAGTCCGCCCCTGCGGTTCGCCGCGTCGTTCTGGAGTATTTCAACCGGGCCGGCATCGACCTCAAGCCGCAACACGAAGTGCACAATGTCGTCCATGCAATATCGATGATCACATCGACGCGCGCGGTCATGATGTTGCCGGCTTACACAAAACGTTATCTACCCGAATCAATAACTACTCGTCCGGTGCAGGGAGAAGTGCCCACGCTCGACCTGATGCTCGCCTACCATAAGGCGAACAAGTCGCCGATCCTGAAATTGCTTCTTTCCAGAGTCGGCAAGCTCGCTGGGGCACCTTCCTAGGCGCGACGGGCCTCCTCAACGAGCCAGTCCCGAAAAGCCACCAGGGCCGGGTTGGACTCCGAAGCGATCGGGTAAACCGCATAGTGGCAGTAAGCAACGCGCAAACTGTGTTCGGACAGGCGAACCAGTTTTCCCGCGAGAATGTCCGATCGTGCGACCGACAGGCGCCCGAGCGCAATGCCCTGTCCCATCACGGCGGCCTCCATCAGCGCGTTTGTATCGGTAAATGAAGTGCCTGCGATATCGCGATCGAGCTTCAAACCGGCAGACTTGAACCAGGCGTGCCACGACAAGTTGCGGTCAATCAGCAGCGGCTGTGACAACATCGAGGCTGGATCGTTTGGCAGACGGCCGCCGTTGAGGCCAGGACTGCATACCGGGAAGAACTCTTCATCGAGAAGCTTGATTGCCCGGAGTCCTTTCCAATCGCCCGTCCCGAACCGAATTGCAATGTCGACGCCGTCCGATTTGAAATTGGCCAACGACTGGCCGGTCTTGATGTGCAGATTGATGTGCGGAAACCGGGCCGTGAAACGGGATAAGCGTGGAACCAGCCAGCGGGCCGCCATGACCGGCAGCAAGCTTACGGTGATTTCGGCGTCCTTCCGACGTGTCTGAATGCCGGCAAGTGCGGCATTCATTTCCGAGAACGCGCTTTTGACACCTGCATGCAGTCTGAGTCCGCTCGAGGTGGGCACCATTCGGTTACCCTGCCGCTCGAACAGCGTGAGGCCCAGTTCTTCTTCCAGTTGTCGTATGCGTTGGCTGACGGCGCTGTGCGTCACGTGCAACTCGCGCGCCGCCTCGGAGTAGCTGCCGTGGCGGCAGGCCACCTCGAATACCCGCAAGGTCTCCAGCGACGGTAAACGCGTCATTCGTCAATTGTTAGGAGCGCTAACATGTCCTGTCAAATCATATCGTTCGATCCGCGGTCGGCTCTGGAGTAATTGCACAGGCTCCAAGATGGAGCACCAGCCATGCAAGCTTCCTGTGTCCTGTCACCTCAAGCGCGCAAGCTTTCGCTGCCCGAGACCTGCAGCAAGCCTCGTGCTCGTCTTGTGGAAACAGACGCCCGCACTCACATGCTGCTGGCAAAGCCGATCGCGCCCACGATCCTGCGGCTTGCAGTGCCCAACTCCACAGTGATGATCGTCCAGATCCTCATTGGATTGCTCGAGGTCTATTTCGTATCGCGAACGGGCGTCGATGCCCTGGCCGGTGTCTCGCCTGTGTTTCCGCTGGTTTCGCTGGTGGTTGCCATCGCGCAAGGTGCGCTCGGCGGCGGCATCGTCACGACCGTTGCACGCGTCCTTGGGGCCGGCCGAATCGGCGATGCCAGCGAATTCGCGTGGTACGCGGTGGTGCTGGGTGTTCCGCTCGGCATTGCGACGACAGTCGTGATGGTTGCACTGGGTCCGACCCTTTACGCGCACATGGGTATCTCCGGAAATGCTCTGGAGATCGCCATCTCTTATTCGTCCATCATTTTTGCGGGCGCCACGGTGATCTGGTTGTTCAACCTCCTGATGGCGGTGGTTCGCGGCACCGGCAATCTACAGGTTCCGGTGATCGTGGTTTGTGGCGGCGGATTGATGCTTATCCCGCTTTCGTTGGCGCTGATCTTTGGCGCCTTTGGCTATCCAGGGCTTGGCCCCTCGGGCGGCGCCGTCGCGATGCTGGTGTATTATGCGTTGGGAACGCTGGCCTACGCCGCCTATCTCTGGGGCGGGTTCGGCGTGCTCAAGCCGTCGTTTCGTGTGCCAAGGCTATCGCTGGCGCCGGCGCTTGCCATTCTCCGTGTCGGCGGCATGTCGGCTGTCGTCTCGGCCACCACGAATCTGACGCTCGCGATCGTCACTGCCTATGTGGCAATGGGCGGTGTTGAGGCCCTGGCCGGTTATGGTGCGGGCTCGCGGCTCGAGTTTCTTCTGGTGCCGCTCGCCTACGGCATCGGCGGTCCGGTCGGAATCGTGATCAGCGCGAACCTCGGCGCTGGTCAGATCGAACGGGCCGTGAAGGCGTCCTGGATTGGCGTGCTGATGGCCTTCGCCCTCACCGAATTGGTCGGATTGGCCGCGGCTGCCTTTCCGCAGCAATGGATTGGACTGTTCAGCCAGGATCCGTCCGTGCTGCAAGTCGGCGCAGAATACCTGCACCGCGTGGGGCCGTTCTTTGGGTTCTTCGGCCTCGGCTATGCTCTCTACTGCGTCGGCCAGGCGACCAGGCGCATGGAAGCCTCGGTCCTCGCCGCGCTGCTCAGAGCCGCCATCGCGGTGCTCGGAGGGCTGGTGGTGGTCTGGCTGAAGGCCGACGTTGTGTGGAATTTCATTGCCGTGGCGCTAGGAATGGTGGCTTTCGGCCTGTTCGCATTGCCGCCGCTGATTAACCGCGCCGGCTATGAATAATACATCTGTGGCGGAGGCGGGTTTGCGTCGCGACATCCGTCTCAAGCCTTTAGCGCGCAGGCCCGCCGCCTCTTTCCTGCGGTTTGACCTGCGTCTGCTCTGACGGCGGACACGCGCGCGTTGCTTCCAGGGTGTCGAGTATGTGTCTCAGGCCTGCGCTGCGGTGAACATGCTGTTTCCGTTGGCACTCTGAGCCGCCGGGACCTCCTCCTGCATAACGTCCCAGTGTTCGGCGATCTTGCCATTGGCGACGCGAAAAATATCGACCGCAATCATGGGCTTCGGTCCCCATCCGATATAGCGGCCGTGAATGCTGACGTAATCGCCGTCCGCCATCACGAGACCAGGCTCGTACTTGAAGTCGGGCGACAGGTTGCCCAGCAGAGCCTTGATCGCCGCAGGACCGTTTGGGATCAGTGGATTATGTTGGCGATAGTCGCCGCTGAAGAGGCGGTCGAGAACAGCAGGATCTCGATCGATAAAAATGCCCTTGATCCCTGCAAGGACAAGCGCCTTGTTCGCTTCGGTCGAACTCGATGTCGTCATGCCATGATGCTCCGCTCACGGTGGCGGCTTGTCAGTGCAAGCCTCGCCGCGTAAAGGTACGATCCGGTATACTTATAGGTACCGATCAGTTCCTTTATAGGTAATGATCTGTTCTTTTGTCAACTATCGATCGACGGAGATGGCGCAAGCAATGGGTCCGACGAAAAAACGCCGAGGCGCGCCGAGGCGAGACGAACCTTCCGCGCGTGCCCGCTTGATCGAAACTGCGACCGAGCTTTTTTATCAGGAGGGAATTCGCGCCATTGGCATCGATACGGTCGTAGCGCGCTCAGGGGTGTCGAAGTCCTCGCTCTATCGGACTTTTGCCTCGAAGGAGGAGTTAATCGCGGCCTTTGCAGAGGAGGAGAACCGGCGGTTCTGGCGATGGTGGGACGAGACCGTGCAACGCCACGCCGGCGCACCGCGTCAGCAGATTATGACGCTGCTCGAGGGCATCAGCGAGCAGATCGCAAGCCCGCGATTTCGCGGCTGTCCTTTCATCAATCTTGCCACTGAGTTCCCTGATCGTCAGCACCTAGGCACCGCCATTGCTCGTACCAATAAGCGAGAAATGCGCGAACGCCTGCGCGCACTCGCTCGCGCTCTTTGCGTGCGCAATCCTGATCGGCTTGGAAATCAACTCGCGCTATTGATTGACGGCGCTTACGGCCACGCCGTGACGCTTGGGCCCGATGGCTTGAGACGCGAGCTCATCGACACTGCAACAGTGTTGATCGACGCCCAGCTTCGGTAGTCCCGCCGTGGCGACTACGAAGAAGGCATTCGCTCATCCAGTCGGCTCCTTCGGTCCGCGCAGCTTCGCCAACGTTTGGTCGGAAGGAGGACACGTCAAGGTCGCTTCAAGGGTATCGAGCATGTTCTCGATCGTGAACGACTGCCCCCATAGCCGGCTATTCCTGGTGTTGCGCGACTCAAGTGTGGCTTCATGCGCCGAGAGGATCGAGTTGGCGTAGATCGCGAACATCGACAGGCGCTGCTCGATGATCGCCGCCGGCAGCGGCAGCATTTGCTTCAGATAGTTGAAGCAGGTGACATAGCCCGAGTTCCAGCGGTTGTTGAGCGCGGCGCGCAGCGTCTGCCCAGTTCGATCACCGGCATCATCAGCACCAGCATTACTTCGCGGACGCCGTTCGGGCCGCCGCGCGCCTCGATCTCATCCAGCATCTCGCGTCGGCGGCTGTCCAGCACGGCAGCGCCATCGACAACCATCTGGCGGATCAATTCCTCTTTGGAGCCAAAATGATAGTGCAGGGCGGCATTATTGCGCTGCCCGGCCGCATTGACGATTTCCTGCACCGTAACGCCGTCCACTCCTCGCTGCGCAAACAGCAACTGCGCCGCCGCCTTAATCTGGTTCTTGGTCTCTTCCGACGCGGCGCGCGGCGCCGTGCGCATTCTGGTTGACATGTCAGGTACCTTATCCTATTTTTAAGTGAAATCACTTAAATAAAAAATGGGCGGAGACAATCATGCGCGTCATCGTCGCGGGTGGAGGCATCGGGGGTCTGACTACTGCGATTGCGCTGCGTCATCGAGGCATCGACGTAGTGGTGCTGGAGCAGGCCGCGGTGCTCAACGAGATCGGCGCCGGCATCCAGATCGCCGCCAATGCCGCGATCGTGCTGCGCGAACTCGGGCTCGAGGCGGGAATGCGTGCCTTCGGCACCAAGCCGCAGTCGTATGATTATCGCGATCTGCGCACCGGCAAGATGCTCTACCAGGCTCCGCTCGGCGATGAGGCCGCCGGCCGCTATGGCGCCCCGATGTACAACGTTCACCGCGCCGACCTGATCCAGCTTCTGTTCGATGCGGTGCCGCCGGAGGCAAAAAAGCTCGGCGCGCGCTGCGTCGCCGTGTCCCAGGACAGGGACGGCGTCGAAGTGACGCTGCAGACCGGCGAGAAGGTCCATGGCGACGCGCTGGTCGGCTGCGACGGCATCCATTCCGTGGTGCGCAAGCATCTGCGCGGCGAGGAAGAGAAGCACTTTGCCAACATCCTGATGTGGCGTTCGCTGATCCCGGCGGAGCGGCTCGAAGGCCTCAATCTGGAAGAGCGCGGCAACTACTGGTTCGGCCCGGGACGGACACTGATCACCTACTGGGTGCGGCCGAAAAATCTCTACAGCATTCTGGCGTCAGTGCCGGCGCAGGAAGTACAGCGTGAATCCTGGGACGACAACGGCGACATTTCCGAGATGCTGCGCTCGTTCGACGACGCCGAGCCGCGCGCCCGCAAGATGCTCGAGCAGTGCCCAAGCATCTTCATCACCGGCATGTTCTATCGCGACCCGATCGACAACTGGACCAGCGGCCGGATCACGCTGCTCGGCGACGCCGCGCATCCGATGGTTCCGTTCCTTGCCGCGGGCGCCGGCCAGAGCATCGAGGATGCCTGGACATTTGCGCGCGTGCTCGCGCGGCGGAAGGACGACGTCCCTGGCGCGCTGCTGGAATATCAACAGCGGCGATTGCCGCGCACCACGCGCATCCAGGCCGGCGCGCGCGCCGCCGTCAAGTTGATGCACGAGACGGAATCACAGCGCGTGCGCGACCGCAACGGCCGCTGGAAAGGTATGGCGCGGATCGATCCACTTGCCGAAACCAGCTGGGGCCTCGCGTGGTCTTATGATGTCGTCAAGGCAGCCGAGGGACCGCCCGGCGAGGTGCTCAACGTCACCGGTCTGCGCGAGGGCAAGCGGCTCCAGCGCCCGGAAGGCCAGCGCGCCTTCGACCTCTGGAAATACGCCTTCCGTCCCGAGGATGTCGCGCGCGGCCACGACGGGCTGCGCGAGGCATATGATCGCTTCCTCACCACGAACTTCCCGCTGCCCGAAAGCGTGAGCGCGGTCGAGGACGAACTCGGCGACGTCAAGGCATGGTGCGTCGCGGCGCCGGATGCAGCGCGCGGCAATGTCGTGCTGCATTTCCATGGCGGCGGCTACCTGATCGGCTCTGCGAAAGGCTCGCTCGAATATGCCAGCCGCCTCGCGGACGCTGTCGAGGGCGCCTGCTACACCGTGGACTATCGCCTTGCGCCGGAGCATCCATACCCTGCAGCGATCGACGATGCCGTGATGGCGTATCGTGCGCTGCTGGCGCGCGGCATTCCCGCAAGCTCGATCATGGTCTCCGGCGAATCGGCCGGCGGCGGACTCGCGGTCGCGCTGGTGCTGGCGTTGCGTAATGCGGGCGATCCGTTGCCGGCCGCCATCTTTGCAGCGGCACCGTTCGCAGACCTTACGCTGTCGGGGCCTACCATCAAGGCCTTCAATGGCGACGATCCCGCCGCCAATCGCGACCTCCTGACCTTCATGGGCGCGTCCTACTTCCAGGGACGCGAGCCGACCGATCCACTGGTGTCGCCGCTGTTTGGCGATCTCGCGGGCCTGCCGCCACTGTTCGTCACGGCGACGCAGGGCGAGGTGCTGCTCAGCGATACGACCCGCCTTGCCGAGCGGGCGCAAAAGGCGGGCGTCGACGTCACGCTGCGGCTCGTCGAGGATTCCGTCCACGTCTACACGATCTTCCCGTTCCTGCCGGAGACCAAAAGCACAATGGAGGAAGTAGCTGCCTGGGCGCAGCGCAAGCTCCGCCGCAACGATACGAGGCCGCAGGCCGCAGAGTAGTTCGCATCGACAGCAACCCAAGAACAACGCGCGATGCAAATCGCGCGAATGATGGAGGACGCCATGAGAAAAGAGATTTTGCGCGCAGTGATGATCGCCGCAACGTTCGTCGCTGGGTTTGCCGCACAAGCGGAGGGTATCTCGGATGGCACCGTGAGGA
>WNFE01007078.1_pt1 | contig 11763 bp, 10 predicted proteins | sample 5400451 | NCBI WGS metagenome assembly WNFE01 (sample SAMN13153344, study PRJNA577476) | soil metagenome | isolation source: 200 cm saprolite under Douglas fir tree site 2 hole 2 | place: USA:California | collected 2015-04-18
ATTACCGTAAAGCTTTGCTTTGTGAGATACCCGATAAGCCAGTGAGCGTCCACGCGGCTGGGCCAGATCGCCCAAAGCATATTCCCCAAGGACTCCACTCTCGGACCCACAAACGTTTAGTGTTGATATCGCACAGTTGGCGCCACGTCGATCATGCCTAAATCGACAAGTGTGCGGTGGAAGCGGCGTTTCCGTTCCGAGGACGATGCGAAGTAGGCTCCGCCGCAATGCTCGAGCAGGCTCGCGCGCGTGGCAAAGATCTCATCAAGCGGAAGACCAGCCTGCTGCAAAGCCACTGTTCCAAGAAAAGCAATATCTAAGTCTTGGCCCCGCCCAGAAGGAAGTCGATCAGAGCAGTCATTCAAAGTTTCTATGGCATAGAACGTGCGGAACTGGCGCCTCGCGTCTATGTGGAGTTTGAGTTTTCCCTCGATCCGCCGTGTCATTACGGGTTGATGATCTCCGTAGTGCATAATCAGTGTCGAACGTCTGGGAAAACGGGAGGAAAGCTCGGACTTGAGCCTATTCCAGGTCACGGCGGTCTCTACGAGTCGAGCGTAGTACTCAGCATAATAAGCATCGGGGAGGCTTGCGGCAGCAAAGGCTCGCTCGCTATCAAAGTGTCCAGGCGCAACCAGCCTTCGGTTGTGTGGGCCGTGATTGAAGTTAGTTAGCGCATATAGAAAGCGAGGTGCCGCATCGCCAGCAATCCTTTTCATATGAGCACCGAGTGCAGCTTCCAGAAACAATGCATCGGAATTTGTCGTTTCGAATCGATTGACATCGAAGGGCGGATGAAAATTATCTGTGAAAATACGTTCGTTGATACCAATTGAACGGTAAAACTCATCGTAGTTGAGAAAGCTGCGACGGCAGCTCGAAGTGAGCATTGTTCTATACCCAAGCGCAGTTAGCGTCTTTGGAAGACTGTTGTGGAATCGGCCGACGCCTCGCTTAAAAAGAAAATAGGCGTTTGAACCGAAGCTCGCGCTTGAAAGGCCAGTTAGTAGGCTAAATTCAGATTGCCACGATCCTCCGCCAAAAATATCGACGTTAAGGCTTCCATAGAGACCATTTTTCGGTGACAGAAATGCTTCGACAATTGGCTCAACCGGGAGCCCAAATATGCGCGGATCGAAGATTGACTCGTGCTGGATGACGATAATGTCGGGATAGTCGAGGCTGCGCGCTGGTACGGCCGCCATCAGCGGCAACGGGTGTTTAGCTATATCGCTCAGAGTCAGCCCGCCGAACTGCCGCCAGGAAAGTGGGTTGAGAAGGGAGGCTATGAAGGTCGAAAAAAAACACCGCCGCAGAGCCGCTATTCGCTGGAAAGAAACGGCCCCGCCGCCCGCCCTATATGCCGCTACTAAACTAATACATGCAATGCTGAATAAGAGAACTTGAAGTTCTAGAGAAACTGGCGGCCCGCGGACGTAGAGTAGAGCTGCGACTGCGGCCAGAATGAGTGCGATGCCTCCAGCGAGAGCAGCTATTACTGCGAGCGGATACTGTACGATAAAAAATGGAACTGTTCCCGCAAACGCCAATGGCAGATCTGTTACAATTAGTTTGAGCCCGCTATGATTGTATTTGAATCTGGACGCTCCGAAGATTGCTGCTGCCAGGATAGATGATAACAGAATCGCTCGTTCGAAATCGGTAACGACAAACAGCAGCACCGCGGCGCTAAAACACAGCGCGGCAATCGCCAATTTAAGGTGCTCAACGCTACGTTCTGCTAACCAAATAGCGGCGATGGCAGCCACAATTATCAGGGTCAATGACATATAAATAAGATGCCCGAGCAGTGGATTGAAGTCCACAATTGCGACGCAATCAAAACAGGCAAAGACAGCTGGTGTTCTAAAAGCGCGCGTTGAAGAACGCTAATGAAGACCGAGTTCTTAGACATCGCCAGGCTCCGTCGCCGCGAAGCATCCTAGAACGCGACAAGTAGAAACGGCAATCACGATCCATGCTATGCTGCGAAGCATCATGGCGCCGACCGTTCTCGCCTCGACGGCGCCTCCCAAAGCAACATGAATGCCAAAGCGACAACAGAACAGGATGCGAGTTTTTGTTTTGGTTGCACTGCTGGCGGTCGCAGGCGCTGGTGAAGTCAGAGCGCAGGATGCCGCCGCCGGCTCTTTGGCGTATGCAAGATGTGCCATCGGATCGGTGGGGACGCGAAAAATGCCGTCGGACCGGTCCTCAATGGCGTGATCGGCCGTAAGGCAAGCAGTTTTCCCGGCTATTCCTGTTCGGACGCGAACAAGAAGTCGGACATCACCTGGAGTGAAGCGACCTTCCGCGAGTACATCAGGGATCCGAAGGCGAAAGTACCGGGCACGAAATGATCTATGGCGGTCTAAAGGACGAGCAGAAGGCCAACGACCTCGTCGCATTTCTGAAGCAGTTCGATGCCGACGGGAAAAAACCCTTTTAGGGGCCGGCCGTGCCGGGCCCTATTGCCTATGGCACTTACTCGCATAGACGGCGATCTGACCCGGCGATGGTTGCATCTACGTCGTTCCGATTTCATGCTTGGCCGGATAGGTTAGCACTCCGTCAGGATGCGAGATCGCTGCCGGCGTAAGGCTCGCCGGATTGACGGTACCGAGCCTGAGTATATGTCTCGCCGGCTACGAGAAGGTAATCCGCAATGATCCGGCGATGGCAGCGCCACCATAATGCCTCAGCGCACATCACAGCGCAACGCTGGGCGCGGCTCAATTCCAGCAGTTTGGCGAAGCCGGAATGAAAACTGCTGTCCATCGCGTAGTCGGCATAGTTGTGAAAACTCTGATTTTCCCAATAGCCGTTTATGCGCGGTGTAATATCCCGTGCCTTCGTACGTCGACCTGCCAGCTCTCCAATATACTCGTAGGCGATTTGAAAGCCCGACAACGTCTCGCGATTGTATTGCGGCATGAATTGGGTAGGGTTCATGTCTGGTTGTTAGCCGCAGGCCGGAGACAGGATTATATATGATCTTGACAGTTTTGAATGATTCGTAACGATGGACGTCAACAAGGAACAAGCTACGTCGGGGGGAATACTTTGAGCGGTAACACGGAAGCGATCACGCCGCGGGCTGGCGGCTCTCGCGCCGCCCCGTTGGCGGTTGCGCCGCGTGATTCCAGATTCTTTGCGACACAACACACAGAAATCCATGACTGTCTTAAGAGGGAGCAGCGCGGCTAACACGTCAAATTTCGAACCGGGAGGGACATACTATGCCAATCACAACAAGGCGTCGCCTGCTCGTTGGATCCGCTGCCGCGCTTGCACTGCCGGCGTTTGCTCGAGCCCAAAGCGAGGCAAAGCCGCGAATAACCGCCATCTCGCAGTGGTCTGCCGGCAGCGACGGCGCTGCGATCTCTGCCCTTGGCAAATTGTTCGAGGAGCGCGGCGGAGTCTGGCAGCATAATCCTGTGCCCGGCTTCACCACAGAGATGATGAACAAGCTACGGGCGCAAATCATGGCCGGCGATCCGCCCGCGATCTCGCAGCTCAAGGGGCCCGAGATTGCCGCATGGTCTAAGATCGCACCGACCGTCGATATCAGCCCGTGGGTAAAGACGGCCGGCTTTGCCGATCGCGTGCCGGCGGAGCTTGCCAAGAGTTGCCAGCCGGCCGGCCATTGGATCGCGCTGCCATTGCAGGTCTATCGGATCAACACGCTGTTTCTTTCCACCAAGGGCATGCAGCGCGCCGGCGTAACCAAGGCACCGACCTCCTGGGCGGAATTCAATGATACGGCGGAAAAAATGAAGGCCACCGGCATGATTCCGGTGGCCAATGGCGGCATCCGCTGGGACGACGGCATGAAATTCGAGATTGCGCTCGCCGGCATCAGTCCTGAGGTCTATCGCCGCGCGATCATGCAGCTCGATACCGATGCATTGAAAGGCAAGGAAGTTCTGGCTTCCTTCGAACAACTTCGCAAACTCGCCAACTGGATGAACCCGAACATCGCGGCGCAAGGATGGGCCGTGAATCTGCCGGCTTTCGTGAAGGGCGACATGGGCATGGTGCTGATGGGTGGCTGGGCGCAAGGCAATTTGATGCGGGCCGGCGCCACCGATGCGGATTTCAGCAGTGGCCCCGCTCCGCAGGAGAGCGGTCCGCCATGCTTCGACCTCAACGCCGACTGTTTCATCTTCTGGAAGCCGAAGGGGGCCGATCTTGACGCCGGGCAGAAACTGTTTGCCGAGATCGTCATGGAGCCGTCGACGCAGGAGATGTACTCGAAGATCACGGGCTCCATTCCGGCGCGCACCGATGTCAATCTGGCGGCCCCGGGCTTTACCGACGGGCAGCGTAACTCGGCGCAGAATTTGCGTGACGCCATTGCTAAGGACCGTGTGCTCCTGAGTCTGGGGCACAATATGGCCCAGTCGAACGGCATGACCGCGGCCATGATCGACGTGCTGACCGAATACGTGCACAACAGCGCAATTCCCGCCGTCGAAGGACAGAAGCGGCTGGTCGCGGCGGTAGCGAGCGCGCAGTAGGACCGTGTCGATGCGAACGGGACTAACTCTACCCGCAGCCAAGCAGGATGCGGGGAGGGAGCAAGGTGTCTGGCGCCGCCGCTTCGGCGGCGTCCTGACCGAGCTTGCGATCTGGCTGCCGTTATCGATCGCGGCCGGACACGTCGTGCTGTTCACGGCGTGGACGACCTGGGTGTCTTTCACGGCCTCGTCCTTGATGCCGGACTACACATGGGTCGGACTGCGCAATTATCGGGCGGTGACCCGCACGGCGAACTTTCAGATTGCCTATGTGAACCTGGTCATCTTCGGCTTCGGCTTCGTGCTGCTGACGATGGCGCTGGGCTTGTTGCTGGCCATCCTGCTCGATCAACGCGTGCGCGGCGAAAACGTGCTGCGCACGATCTTTCTCTATCCTTTGGCGGTCTCCTTCGTGGTGACGGGCACGGTGTGGAGCTGGCTGCTCAACCCCGGGCTTGGCCTGCAAAAGCTGGTGCAGAATCTTGGCTGGCTGGATTTCCGGTTTGACTGGCTGGTGCAGTCGGACAAGGCCATTTACACGTTGATCCTCGCCGGCGTTTGGCAGGGCGCCGGCTTTGCCATGGCGTTGTTCCTCGCGGGGTTGCGATCGGTGGACGCGGATCTGGTCAAGGCCGCGCAGATCGATGGCGCGGGACCGTGGCGGATGTATCGCCGCGTGTTGCTGCCGACCATCTGGCCGATTTTTATCACCGTGTTCGTGATCCTGTTGCGCTCCGCGATCACGTCGTTCGACCTGGTTCGGGCGCTGACCGGCGGCGGACCCGGTATTTCCACCATGCTGCCGACCCTCGTCGTCTATGACTTCATGTTCCAGCGCAGCGAACTGGGACGCGGCTCGGCGGCCGCGGTGCTGATGCTGCTCTCGCTGGTCGTGGTGATGGCGCCTTACGGACTCTATGTGCGTTGGCAGCGGCAACGGCAGGCACAGGCATGAAGTGGACACGCGTGATCGTCTACGCCGCGCTGATCATCCTGGCGCTGCTGTTCCTGGTGCCGTTAGGTGTGGTGGTCGTGAACTCGTTGCGCTCCAGCCGGGAGATCGCCGCCACCTCGCTGATCGGCTGGCCGCGCCATCTGATCTTTTCCAACTACGGCCAGGCCTGGAACAAGTTCTGCATGGCCGAGCATTGCTGGGGCATCGAACCCTATGTGATCAATTCCCTGACGCTGGCGATCCCAGCCACCGTCCTCTCCACCTTGCTGGGCGCTCTTGCCGGCTATTCGATCTCGCTCTGGCGTTTTCGCGGCGATCAGTTCGTATTCGGGCTGGTGACGCTTGGCATCTTCCTGCCGGAACAAATGAAGTTGATCCCCTGGGTGGTCGTCCTGCGCGATCTCTCGCTGATGAACACCATCGCCGGTCTGGTCTTGATCCATACCGTCCAGGGCATGAGTTTCACGACGCTGTTCTGCCGTAACTACTATCTCGGTATTCCCCAGGACCTGCTGAAAGCGGCGCGAATCGACGGGGCCGGCTTCTTCCGGATTTTCTGGCGGATCATATTGCCGCTCTCGCCCCCGATTCTGATCGTGACCGTGATCTTCCAGTTTACCGGGATCTGGAACGAGTTCCTCTATGGCGTCACCTTTACCTCTGGTGGGCAGCAGCCGGTCACCGCCGCGTTGATCGCGCTCAGCGCCGCGATCACCAGCGAGCCGATGTATGGCGAGCAGAGCGCGGCGGTGTTGATCGCCGCGTTGCCGACGCTGCTGGTGTATCTGTTTGGCGGACGGTATTTCCTGAGAGGCCTCACCGCAGGGGCCGTGAAATGATGGGGGCATCATGGCAGCGTTGAGCATTCGCGGCCTGTCGAAGCGGTACGCCAATCTGGAAGTGTTGAAGGGGATCGATCTCGACATCGAAAGCGGTGAGTTCACCGTACTGGTTGGACCATCCGGGTGCGGCAAATCCACGCTGCTCAACATCGTTGCCGGGCTGGATCGCCCTAGCGCGGGGATCGTGGAGATCGGTGGACGGGTCGTCAACGACATCCCGCCGAAGGACCGCGACATCGCCATGGTATTCCAGTCCTATGCGCTCTATCCGTCGATGACGGTGCGCCAGAACATCACGTTCGGAATGGAATGTCGCCATGTCCCTAGGGCGCAGCAGGAGACAGCCGTGGCGAATGTGGCCCGGCTGCTGCAGATCGAACCGTTGCTCGACCGCCGGCCGTCGCAGCTTTCCGGCGGCCAGCGTCAGCGCGTGGCGATGGGCCGCGCCCTGGTGCGTGATCCCTTGCTGTTCCTGTTCGACGAACCGCTCTCCAATCTCGACGCAAAACTGCGCGTCGAGATGCGGATGGAGATCAAGCGGCTGCATCAGCGCATCGGCGCGACCATCGTCTATGTCACCCACGACCAGATCGAGGCGATGACGATGGCGACGCGGATCGCTGTCATGCATCAGGGAGCGGTGCAGCAATTCGCCGATCCGGATACGGTGTACCGCTATCCGGCCAATCTGTTCGTTGCACGTTTCATGGGCTCGCCGCCCATGAACACGATGCCGGCGCGGCTGGTGGCGGAAGAGGGCGGGCCGGTGGTCGTGATCGGCGCGGGGCGGCCGGACGAGGTCCGCCTTCGCCTGCAGGGATACGACGCGGCCGCGGCTTTTCGCGGCAGCGAAGTGGTGCTTGGGATCAGGCCGGAGTGCATTGCCGAGGGGAGCCGCGGGTTTTCGGGCGCATCGGGCGCGCCCATCGTCGTCAATGCGCCGGTTGAGATGATCGAGCCCACCGGCGCGGAGACCATCGTCTTGCTGCGGCTCGGTGGTGAGCCTGTGCTGGCGCGCATCACGCCGGATATCCGGCCTGCGCCGGGTGGGCTCGCCGCCTTCGCGCTCGACACGCGTCGCATTTGCCTGTTCGACCCGGTGACGGAGGGGCTGATCGCATGACCCAAACCAGCTATGCCGGCCTCCCGGGTCGTGTCGTGTTGATCACCGGAGGTGCCAGCGGCATCGGCGCTGCGTTCGTGCGTGCATTCGCGGCCCAGCAGGCCCGTGTCGCCTTTCTCGACATCGATGCCGATGCCGGTGAAGCGTTGGTGCGGGAGGTGGCAAGCGAGTGCGACGCAACTCCACTTTTCGTGCCTTGCGACTTGCTGGACATCGCCGCATTGCGCGCCGCGATGGCGCGGGTCCGCGCCGCACTTGGCGACGCCGCGGTGCTGGTCAACAACGCCGCCAACGACCAGCGTCAGGTGCTTTCCGAGGTGACGCCGGCTGAATTCGACTGGATGATCGGCGTCAACCTGCGGCACGTCTTCTTCGCCGCACAGGCGGTAGTGCCGCAGATGCAGGCGCGCGGCGGCGGTTCGATCATCAACATGTCATCCATCGCATGGATGCGCGGCGTACCGGCGTTGCCGGCCTACGCCGCGGCGAAGGCGGCGATTGTCGGCTTCACCAACTCCCTGGCTCGGCTGGTCGGACCCGACCGCATTCGCGTCAACGCCATCGCGCCCGGCATGGTGATCACCGAGCGCCAGCGTCGGCTGTGGTTCCCGGACGAGCAAAAGATCGCTGAAGTTCGCGCGCGTCAGGCTATTCCCGATGCGGTGACGCCCGACGACATCGCACGTCTGGCGCTGTTTTTGGCGTCCGACGAGAGCCAACGTATTACGCGCCAGTGCTTCCAGGTCGACGGAGGCCTCGGCTAGGAGGGGGATTGCTGCTTTCGATCAAACCGTCTCCTCACCCGTCGGCGGCTGCGTCGCAGAATCTCGCGCTATATCGCAGATTCGGCGGGACGTAGGCCTACTGCGTTTCGAACCCGCGTCCTTAGCCATAGTAAGCCTTGCTATGCGGCGAGCTGGGGAATCGCCTGTTCGACCAATCGCAGGAATCGGGTGTTGCGTGTCCCCGTAACCAGACAAACCGAAACTCCCGTAGCGAAAGCTGCGGGAGTTTCGCGTTTCCGGGTCTACCCCCGCGGCTATCCCAACGATTTGCGCTTCGATCCAGCCGAGGATCGCGCCGAATTCGCCGTGCAAGGTGGCGTCGATTTCGCCCGCGGTCCGGGCAACGCAGAAGCGTAATCGTCTCCGCCAGGGTTCGGATCGTTTCCACGTAGTGCTGCCAATTCCAGACCGGTCGGCCAACATTGCCACAATTTCCGTCACGGCTGATGCCGGACGCAAACTCCTTGAAACTAGGTTACCCAACCATTGCCTGCCCATTGCCTGCGCTTCGTCACTCTCGTGGGCCACCGCGGAACGGCTCGCCACGCGCCTCCAGCCTTTTCACATCTGAGTTTCCGCCCGGTGCGAGCCAAGCGATGTCGATGGCATGATGGCCGCAATATTGCGATCGTAACCCGAATTCTCGCGATGGCCCTTCTTTTGTCTTGAGCCCGCCATTCCGGTCACGCATGAGACGGATTGGGGCTCCGGCAGAGACCTCGTGGCATCGTCAGTTCAGCTGCCAGCGAGCCGATGGTGATCCAAGAAACACCGGAGGAAGCGGCCCCAGCCGTTTTTTTGTAATTCGCCCGACTTCCCCTCCGACCTCAGGTCGTCGCAAAATGTTCAAAAATCTGTCAATCCGATTGCGAATCCTGGCGCTTGCCGGGCTCCTCATTCTCCTGTCGATCGTGATCGCGGGGGCGGGATGGTACGCCATATCACAGGTGTCGGCGGCGCTGGCGGAAAGCATCCGCGTCGCCAGGCAGGCGCAATTCGTCACCGTCGGAATCCGCGAGTTCGCCGGAGCCGATCGGCGCGTCGTCAGCTACCTTCAGACTGCAACGGATGACGACGAGCAAAGGTACACGACGCGAAAGACCGATTCCGATGCAGCGTTCGGCCAGGCGCTCGAGCTGGTGCGCGACCCCGCTCGCCGGCAAGCCATGCTGGACGGTCGCCAGAGCCTGAAGGATTATTTTGCCACCGCCGACGCTATCATTCGAGATCGCAAGGCGCTGCGTCAACGGGTGACCAGCATTCAGGAGGCGCTTGCCGCCCTGCCCGGGAGCGCGAAAAAGGAGCGGGACTCGGCACAGTCGCCGGTTCAGCGACTTGCCAGCATGGACAGCCTTCGCCGAGCGGCTCAGATCGGCCCGAAGAGCTCACCGATCCGACCATCATCCGCCACGGCTGCCGGTCGAAGCCCACGGGAGAGCGATGTCGGGCTTGTGGCCGCGGCTTCCGGGACCGGGCTGGGCCTCGCGGATGCCGGTCCAGTTTCGGACACGGCCAAGCCGGACGTAGCGGGCGGCGCGGCCGGGCGCCACGCCGGGCTCCTCCAGCACATCGGCGAGGCGGCGCAACTCGTCGCGCTCGATCCGTCCGACGCCACGCTTGCAAACTATGCCGCGGCGATCCAGGCGTTCGGCGATACGCCGCCGCCGAACGACGCCGCGGCCCGCTTGCTGCTCGTTGCCGGGGACGCGACCGCCGCGGCGCGATCGATCCTGCAGAACTACGACAAGCTTCAGGAAACAGAACCCGCGTTCATGGACAAGCTGAAGGCGCTGCGGCTCGAACTCACCGCATTCGCGGGAGAGATTGCGAATGGCGCGATCGCCACCGCGGCGTCGGGGACCAGCGAAGTCATCTACGCCAGCGCATTTGCCGTCGTCGCCGGCAGCCTTCTCGCATGGTTCATCGTGCGCGGAATCATCGTGCCTCTGAACGCGATGACGGGTGCCATGACGGGCCTCGCGGCCGGAGACGGCACGGTCGATATCCCGGAAATGCGCAGCAAAAGCGAGCTCGGCGCCATGGCCCGGGCGGTCGATGTGTTCAAACAGAATGCCGACAAGATCGCCGCGATGCTCACCGCCGAAACCACCACGCGCGAGATCGGCGAGGTCATTTCCGGGGCCGCCGCCGGCGATCTCACGATCCGCGTGCCGCTGGACAACAAGGTTGGGTTCCTCAAGGACATCGGCGAACAGGTCAATCGCCTGCTCAATGCGACGAACACTGCGTTCAAGGAATTCGGCGAGAAGGCGCGCCACACGGCGATCTCGGTCGGTGAGGCGAGCGCGGCGGTGGGGCAGGTCTCGGATGGTGCACGCTCGCAGAGCGCCGCGTTGTCGCAGGTCGCAACCGCGCTTCGGGAGTCGACCGACGCGCTCAAGAGCGTCTCCGACAACACCAAGGCTGCGAGCGACAAGGCGAGCACCGCGTCCCAGCTGGTCCAGAAGGGCCTCACATCGGTCGAGCGGCTCGCTGACATCGTCGAAGCGATCGCGCAGAATAGCCGCAAGGTGAACCAGATCACGCAGGTCATCGCGCAGATCGCCAATCGCACCCACATCCTGTCGCTCAACGCCGCGATCGAAGCCGCGCGCGCAGGCGAGCACGGCAAGGGCTTCGTCGTTGTGGCGCAGGAGGTCGGCAAGCTCGCCGAAAGCGCCGGCCAGAACGCCAAGCAGATCACCGACATCGTGGAGCAGGCGACGATCGACTCCAATGAGGGCAAGTCCGCTACCGACGTGGTCCGCGGCGCCATGCAGGGCATCGCCGCGCAGACCGATCAGACAACGCAGATGATCCATTCCTCGGCCGCGGCCGTCGAAGAACAGCAGGCGACCATTACCCAGATCGACAGCAGCGTGTCACAGCTGCGGTCGATCGCGACGTCGAATTCCTCCGCCGCCGAGGAAATCACCGCCACCATGGTGCAGCTCTCGCAGCTTGCCGATGAGACACGCGGCCGGCTCGCCCAATTCAAGACCGCATGAGCGGTTGCGTTGAACCCAGGGAGCCAAGCCGGCATGAACCTCGCCGAAATCGAACCGGACTCCATGGCCTTGCGCCTCGCGGAGGTGGTCAACCGGCGGGTCGGCCTGAGGCCCGCCGATGCGGTCCGAAAGGTGGCCCTAAGCCTCGCCTGCGTCGAGGACGCGCACCGTCTGGCCTATGTCGAGCGGATGATCGCTGCGTCTCCGCGCGATCGCGACTGGATCGATTTCGTCGAGCGAATGCTGGTCCACGAAACCTATTTCTTCCGCCATACCGCCCAGCTTGATTTGCTGCGTGACGAGATCCTGCCCCGCCTCGACGCGCAGCGCCGCGAGGCGGGGCGACCCATGCTCGTGGTGTGGATCGCCGGATGTTCGACCGGCGAGGAAGCCTGGACGATGGCGTTTCTGGCGCACGCGCGCGGCGCCGGGGTATTCGGCGAGGCCGTTCCGGTCTCGATCCTCGCCACCGATCTCAGCGAGACATCGCTCGCCACCGCAAGGCACGGCGTCTACGACCGTCTGCACGG
>WNFE01009012.1_pt1 | contig 11758 bp, 8 predicted proteins | sample 5400451 | NCBI WGS metagenome assembly WNFE01 (sample SAMN13153344, study PRJNA577476) | soil metagenome | isolation source: 200 cm saprolite under Douglas fir tree site 2 hole 2 | place: USA:California | collected 2015-04-18
TTCTGGTATTCGGCATGCAAGAATTGCTGAAAACCTGCCCCCGCCTGTTGTCGCTTCCGGTCCATGAGCTTTTGGCGATACTCAGCCTTGTCTGTCACATACGCCGGCATGTCAGCCGGCTGGCGTTCCGTCACCTGGAGCACAAAATGCCGTGCGCCGTCGTGCGCTGTCCCGACATCGTTTACCTGCAGGCCAAAAGCCACACGGCTGAAGGCAGCCTGCTGGCCGAGTTGGGGCACAGGGTCACGACGCTTGAACAAGCCGGTCTCCACTACCTGGACAGCCTGCGCTGCAGCCAGTGCAGCCATGGGTGTGCCAGCGTGCACCAGCTTGGCCAACTCCTCCGCCTGTTGCCGTGCCAGTTCCAGGCTTTTTTGCGCTCGGAGATCCTGCGTGACACGGTCTTGCACAGCACTGAATGCCTGAATCGTCGATGGACGGACCGCAGCAGTCTGGAAAATATAGTGCGTGCCATCCTGCCCCTGCTGGGTATCCACGCCAAGCTCGGGCATGGCGAAAACACGCTTCACGAGGTCAGGCACACCCTCCACGCCTTCCACCCGTCCAGTAGCAGGGATAAACGGGGTAGTCACGACCTCGAGCTCGTGCTGCTGAGCCAGCGCGATAAACTGCTGGGGATTGGCCTCGAAGGCGGTCAGTATGTCATCGGCATACGCTGCTGCGGCATCGCGGGCTTTATCCTCACGAATTTTGTCCTTGATCTCTGGTTCGATCTCGGCGAGGGGCTGTGTTTCCGCTTCGCGCTTGTCCTCGACCTGGAGGATATGCCATCCAAAGGGGGTGCGTACCAAGTCGCTGAGTTGCCCCACCGGAAGCGAGAAAGTGGCTTCCTCGAACGGTGCGACCATTTGCCCACGCGGGAAATAGCCGAGGTCGCCCCCCTGCTCCGCCGTCGCGGTATCCTCTGAGTGCTGTTTGGCCAAGGTCGCAAAATCCTCACCATTCCGCAAAGCGGCTAACACCGCTTCGGCGCGCGTACGGGCTTGCGCCTCCTGCTCCGCAGTGGCTGATGACGCCACTTTGAAGAGAATATGTCGCGCCCGCACTTGCTCCGGGCGCTGGAAGGTTTCAAGATGACGTGTATAGTAGTCGTTCACTTCCTCCGCGGCGGGATTGTAGTGCGGCGTAAAGCGCTGCAAAGGAATCGCCACGTAGCGGAGCTGCCGCTGCTCTGAGTCACGATACTCCTCTTTATGCGCCTCATAGTAGCCCTGCAGCTCCTCGTCCGTCATGGGAACCTGGGCCTCCAATGATGACGCCGTCAGCATGACGTAGCGTACAGCGACCCGTTCATTGTCGCGACGATACGTCTGTTCGACTTCGGCGTCCGTCACGTGGCTCCCCTCTGTCAGCAGCGCGATGACCTTCTGGAGTAACAGAGCCTGCCGCTGTTGTGCCTCGAACTGACGCGGTGTAATAGGGGGTACCTGACTCCGCAATAGCGCCTGATAGCGTGCGAAACTGAACTGCCCCTGCTCCTGGAAAGGCGCCATCTCAGCGATGGAGTCTTCGAGTTCTTGCTGCGTGATCACCACCCTGTATTGCTGGGCCAGGCGCAGGAGGATGGCGCGTTTGGCCAGCTCTTCCAGGGCCATCTCGCGGAAATTAAACTGTTCGTTGAGGTCTACCGCCGACTGCATCCGCAAGATAGCGCGATACCGTTGCTGCAGCGCATTATACGTGGACTGGAATTCACGTACACTGATCGGCTGGCCAAAAACCGTCGCGACCTCTGAGCGGCTTAGGCCACCACCTGAACGCACGCCCCACTGATAAAAAATGGTGACGACAAAGGCCAGTACGACGGCCAGGAGAACCCCCTTAATGACCCAGGTCTGGGCGTTTCGCATCCATTGCAACATACGCTTCCCCTACAGGAGGCACGGCATTGCCTCCGCTGTTTTGTGCTCTGCCCCTGCTGTTCATTCTAGAAAATGCTGGAAATTTTGCAACTACACTCCCTGCGAGCCTGGCAGGACACTGGTGCATATTCGCATTGTCAACCACCCTGTTTCTCGTTATAGTTGGGGGACACCAAGCAGAGACGGAAAATGGCGCAGACCCTCGCGAGGGAGGCAAGGGCGTTGGTGCTTAATTCGCTGTACGGACTCTTTTCAAACGATCTGGCTATTGATCTCGGGACGGCCAACACCCTCGTATATATGGCCGGCAAAGGGGTGGTGCTGCGCGAACCGTCCGTGGTCGCCGTGCATCGAGATTCCAAGCAGGTGTTGGCGGTTGGCATGGCAGCCAAGCGCATGCTCGGTCGCACTCCTGGCAGTATTGTAGCTATCCGTCCTATGAAAGACGGCGTGATTGCGAATTTTGAAATCACCGAGGCAATGCTGAAGTATTTTATCACCGAAGTGCATAATCGCCGCACCTTGGTACGTCCGCGCATTGTCATTGGTGTGCCGTCCGGCATCACCCAGGTGGAAAAACGGGCCGTGCGCGATTCGGCAGAATCTGCTGGCGCCCGTGAGGTGTATCTCATCGAGGAACCGATGGCGGCTGCCATCGGTGTGGGGCTCCCCATCCAAGAGCCTTCTGGGAACATGATTGTCGATATTGGGGGCGGTACCACCGAAGTTGCCGTCATTTCCCTCTCTGGGATTGTGTACAGCCGGTCGATGCGTATTGGTGGTGATGTCATGGACGAAACGATCGTCAATTATATCAAGCGTAAATATAACCTGCTCATTGGCGAGCGCACGGGTGAGGAAATTAAAGTGCGTCTGGGGTCAGCCGTGGCTGTTGGCGAAACGCTGACCCTGGAGGTCAAGGGCCGGGATTTGGTTGCCGGGATTCCGAAAACGCTCCTGATCAATGACGCGGAGATTCGCGAAGCCCTGGCTGAACCGATCGGCAACATTGTCGAAACGGTGCGTATTACGTTGGAACGCACGCCACCGGAGCTGGCGGCAGACATCATCGACCAAGGCATTGTGCTGGCGGGTGGGGGGGCGCTGTTGCGCGGGTTGGATGTGCTGCTGCGGGAAGAAACGGGCTTGCCTGTGACAATTGCCGAGAACGCCCTGTCAGCCGTGGTCCTGGGGGCTGGCCGGCTGCTGGACGAGTTGGATTTGCTCCGCAAAGTCTCCGTCTGATTGAGGGCCTGGGGACGTGCACGATGAAAGCTCTCACAGAGCGCTGGAAACCCATCGCCCTCCTCCTCTGTTTGCTCCTGTTGGCGCTCGCACTGACCACGTTCAACACCCGTCTGGCGCCGCAGACCTCGCTGTTCGAACGTCTGGGACTCTCAGTGGTGATGCCGCTCCAACAAGCCATTGCGAGTCTCGCACAACGCCTCAGTGGCTTCTGGAATGGCTATATCAATCTCGTGCACGTACGCCAGGAGAACGTGCGCCTGCAGCGCCAGGTGGAAGTGCTGCAAGGGCAACTGACCCACTACCAGGAAGCCTACGTGCAACAGCAGCGCCTGCGCGAGCTCCTCGGGTTTCGCGCCCTAGCCTTTCCACAAGCCGTGGTGGCCGAAGTGGTGGGTATCGATCCCAGTCCGTGGTCAGAAGTGGTTACAATTAATAAGGGCAGTCGGGATAGTCTCCGGAAGGACATCGCAGTGGCCACCCATCAGGGACTGGTGGGACGCACGATCGAGATGGCGCCGCACTATGCCACAGTGCTCCTGGTGACGGATCGGCGTAGTGCCGTGGATGCGCTCATCCAACGGACCCGAGCGCGTGGGATTGTGGTCGGGAAGACCCGGCGTCTCTGCGAGCTGCGCTACGTCGATCTGCACGCTGATATTCAAGTGGGAGATACAGTGGTGGCGTCCGGTCTCGGGGAAGTGTATCCCAAGGGCCTGCTGATTGGCACCGTTGCTGCCGTGCATCAAAAACCTCAAGGTCTCTTCCATGAAGTCGAGGTCCAACCGGCGGTGGACCTGGCGCAACTGGAGGAGGTGCTGGTCCTGGTGCCCTAACCTATGTTCAGTGCAGTGTACGTGACGGCGGTCTTGCTCGCGCTGCTGGCACAAACCAGTCCCTTATTGTTCACGGTTGGCCCCGGCTTGCGGGTGGATCTGGCCCTGATGGTGGTGGTATATTTCAGCCTCTTTTGGGGTGGGGAGCGGGCGCTGGTGCTAGGATTTCTCACTGGACTCTGTCAAGACGCGCTTTCCAGTGAAGTGTTGGGACTCAGCGCCCTCAGTAACAGAGTCTTACTGTCCAGGTGCTGTTTACCTGCCTGGCCGTGGCGGTCGATACCCTGGCACGCCTGGTGATGCTGATGGTCTTCCAGCTGCCAAGCGTGGCGTTGCCCATCGTGTGCAGTACGTTCGTGCAACAGACTCTGCTCAGTATCTTGTTGGCGCCGTGCGTCTATTACGGACTCCAGAGCGCCATGCAGTATGGCCATATACGTCCGGACAAAGGCTAGAGCTATGGCACGCTATAGCAGCCCCGGTGAACCTGGCACCTGCGACGATGAGGTCATCTATATCCAGCGGCCTTTGCCGCCGTATGATGATGGCTTCCGTCGTCGCTTGTGGGGTTTGATGACGGTCCTGCTGATCAGTCTCGGCCTGTTGCTGGGACGGACGTGGCAACTCCAGGTCCTCCAGGGAGAATACTTCCTGCACCTGTCTGAACAGAACCGCCTGCGGAGTCTGCGCACGAAAAGTCTGCGCGGCAAGATCCTGGATCGTCATGGGTCTGTGCTGGCAGATAACCGTGCAGCGTACACGCTGATGGCCATTCCTGCTGATCTCCCCCCGCGGGACGAACTCGTGCCGCTCCTGCGCACGCTGAACATTGATATCGACCCTGAGACGCTGCGACCACGCCGGCGTGCCGCAGCGTTAAAACCCGTGCCGATCCAGCGTGACTTCCCACGTGATCAGGTCGCCTACTTCGCTGAGCACCGCATGGACTTTCCAGGGATGTTCATCGAAGTGGAGCCATTACGGACCTATCCCTACAATACGTTGGCGGCGCACCTGCTGGGCTACCTCGGGGAAATTAACGAGGTGCAACTCCAACAGAGTAAGGACCTCGGCTACTATCCGGGCGATCTGGTGGGACAGTCCGGGCTTGAACAGGCCTTCGAAGAGGTGCTCCGCGGTCAACCAGGGCTGCGCCAGGTAGAGGTCGATGCCGTTGGGCGTGAAACGCAAGTCATCGCGGCGCGCCCCGCCACACCCGGTATGGATCTCGTGCTGACCCTCGATCTCCAGTTACAACAGCTCGCCGAGCGTCTCCTCGAAGGTCACAGCGGCTCCATTGTGGCCCTCGACCCGCGTAACGGCCAGATTCTCGCTCTGGCGAGCCAGCCGACCTTTGATCCAAACGCCTTCGTCCCTCGTCCCTCTCCCGCCACGTGGCGAGCGTTGAGCACCGATCCGCATTTTCCGTTGCACAATCGTGCGACGCAAGGACAGTATCCACCTGGCTCGGTGTTCAAGATTGTCACGGCCCTGGCCGCACTCGCGGATGGGGTGATCACACCGCAGACCACTGTATGCTGTCCTGGCTATTATGATTATGGGGAGCATACCTTCCGTGACTGGAGACCGTCCGGCCATGGGTGCGTGCAGCTACGCCAGGCCTTAACCCAGTCGTGTGATGTCTATTTTTATCATGTTGGACAACTCCTGGGCGTGGACCGTATTGCCCACTATGCGCAGGCTTTTGGCTTTGGACAACCGACGGGTTTCGCGGGTGGCTTCGAGAAGAGCGGCCTGGTGCCTTCCAGCCAGTGGAAACGTCGTGTCCGCGGCCAACCCTGGTATGCTGGGGAAACCCTCTCGGTGGCCATTGGCCAGGGGTATACGATGACTACCCCCTTGCAGGTGGCGAATATGATCGCGACCCTGGCCAATGGGGGCACCCTGTACAAACCCTCTATTGTGTTGCGCCAAGAAATGTTGCATGCCCCCACACCGCTGGATACGGCCCCCACGGTGCTGCACCAACTCCGGGTGCCTCCGCAGTACGTCGCTGCCGTACAGCAAGGACTTTGGAGCGTCGTGAACGACCCGAGAGGCACTGGGAAACTGGCACACCATGAGCAGATTGCCATCGCGGGAAAAACGGGCACCGCCCAGGTCGTGCAGCTCCCAGAACATGACGCGTCACCGGGCCGTCAGCGCTACCTGCTGGAACAGTACCGCCACCATGCCTGGTTCGTCGCCTACGCACCGTTTGAGGCGCCACGCATTGCCGTCGTCGTGATGATTGAACACGCTGGCAAAGGCGGCAGCCAATTTGCCGGCTATGCCAAGGCGCTTATTGAAGCCTATCTGCGGCAGAGCTATCCTGTAGCGGCGATGCCTCTCAAGACGACCAAGCTCACGCGGTGAGTTTTCCCTCGGAGGTGGTGTGTGGCCTTTGATCGGCGGCTGGCAATAAACTTTGATTGGGGTACGCTGGCCTTTTCCCTCGCCATTGTCTCCTTGAGTATCGTCTTGCTCTACAGTGCCACGTCTGAGCGTCTTGAAGGCCCCAGTGGCATGCATTTGAAACAACTGGTGTGGGCCGTGATCGGGCTGGTCAGTATGTTTGCCGTGCTCTGTATTGATTACCAGACGCTCTGCCGGCATGCCTATGTGTTGTATGGGGCCTTGCTGGTCAGCCTGGTCATTGTGCTCCTGTTCGGTCGGGTCGTGAATGGGTCGCAACGCTGGCTGGTGCTTGGACCCTGGCATGTGCAAACCTCTGAGCTGGCGAAACCTGTACTCATCCTCGTCCTGGCCCGCTATTTTACCGAGCATACGCCGGCCGGTACGGCCTCGCTGACCTTCCGTGCGCTCCTCTTACCCGTGCTCCTGGTGGGCCTGCCTTTTGTGCTGATTGTCAAACAACCGAACCTGAGCACGGCGATGGTCTTGGTGGTCCTTCTGGGCGTCATGGCCCTCATGATCGGCCTGCGTCGCACCACCCTGATCACCCTGCTCCTGCTCGGTGTGGGCGTTGTGCCGCTGGCATGGACCCTGGTGCTCAAAGACTATCAGCGCGAACGGCTTTTAACGCTGTTGAACCCGCAGCCTGACTTGTTGGGGGCAGGCTACCATAGCTGGCAATCCAAGATCGCTATTGGCTCAGGAGGGTTGTGGGGGAAAGGCCTGCTGGCTGGCACCCAGAGCCGCCTCAGCTTTCTGCCCGAGCGTCATACGGATTTTATTTTTGCCGTGTTGGCAGAAGAAGTTGGTTTTGTCGGGGTCGTCTTGCTGCTGGGTCTCTTTGGCTGTCTGCTCGTGCATGGTTTTATCATTGCGTATCGGTCGCGCGATCGCCTGGGGGCACTCGTCGCCACAGGGGTGGTGACCATGCTGGCCGCGCAAATTTTTTTGAATATCGGCATGACCATCGGCTTAGTGCCGATTATTGGTCTGCCGCTGCCGTTGATGAGCTACGGCGGCTCATCACTGGTCATGACGTTTTTGTGCCTGGGGCTGTTAATGAATGTGCGCATGCGACGCTTTAAGTCCGGGATGTTTCCGTCCTAAACCTCGCTTGTCAACGTCTTCAAGGCTCATTATAATGCCTTATAATGCCTTTATTCTGCCTGAGGAGCTAGATATTGAGCGACATTGTTGTGAATGCTACTCCACGTGAGACGCGTATTGCGCTGCTTGAACAGCGTATCGTGACTGAGTTGTTCATCGAGCGACATACCAATCATGGTTTTGTTGGCCACATCTATCGCGGCCGTGTGGCGAAAATTCTGCCTGGGATGCAAGCCGCTTTTGTGGATATTGCCCTCCCAAAAGCCGGCTTTCTGCATGTCTCTGACATTCTTGTCGACCCGCATATTCCACCATGGGGCCATGAGACAGCCCCGCTCGACTTGGACACGAGCCGTGATGGGGCAGCGCCCCAACCCGCCTTGCCTCCCGAGCCGGCCTACGCCATTGAAGAACTCCTTGAGGAAGGTCAGGAACTCCTGGTGCAAGTGGCCAAAGAACCGCTGGGGACCAAAGGCTGTCGCCTGACGACCTATCTGTCACTGGCAGGGCGCTATCTCGTCCTCATGCCTGGGGTCGAGCACATTGGCGTCTCACGCCGTATCCCTGATGAGGCGGAAAAGGAACGGTTGCGCGCCTGCATCAAAGCCCTCCTCCCAGAGGGGATGGGCTGCATTATGCGCACGCTCAGCGCCGGGGTCTCGCCGCAGGAATTGCAGGCGGATCTGCACTTTCTCACGGCGCTCTGGCAGCACGTGCAACATACCGCACGTCAGCTGAACGCTCCTTGCCTGGTACACCAAGAAGTTGACCTCGTCCTGCGGACCCTGCGTGATTTTCTGACCCCTGAGGTGGAGCGGGTGATTATTGATGACGTCGAAGCATACGAACGCGCCCAGGTCTTCCTCCAGGCCGCGGACTTACCCCATCTGGCGGCAAACCTCGTCCTCTATCAGGAGACGGTGCCGCTGTTCGAGGCGTTTGGCATTGAAAAAGAAATCGAACGCGCCTTGCAACGCAAAGTCTGGCTGAAATCGGGTGGCTATATCATCATTGATCTCACCGAAGCGCTCGTTGCCATCGATGTCAACACCGGACGGTTTGTCGGCAAGAGCGATCCGGCGGCGACGATGCTCACCACGAATCTCGAGGCCGTGCACGAGATTGTGCGTCAACTCCGCTTGCGAAATATCGGCGGCTTGGTCATCATTGATTTTATCGATATGGACACGGACGAGCATAAACAGCTCGTGTTCCAGGCGCTGGAAGAGGCGCTGCGGCATGACCGGGCACGCACCAAGATCCTGCAAATATCGGAGTTCGGTCTCGTCGAAATGACGCGCAAACGTGTGCGGGCCAGTCTCGACCAGGTACTCTGTGAACCCTGTGCCTACTGCAACGGCACCGGACGTATGGAATCCGCAGCGGCAGTGTGTTCCAAGGTGCTGCGTGAGATCCAACGTGTCATGCACGTGACCCCCTACGCCAAAAAGGTGATACTCAATGTGCACCCCACGGTGGCGGCCATGCTGTACCATGAGGAAAGGGCGCATGTGGCAGCGTTGGAGCACACCTGGCACATTACCCTGGCGATCCAGGGTGATAACGACATGCCGCACGGGCACTTCGAAGTGCTCTCGTTGTAAGACTGGAAGGCGCTGGGTGCCATGGCCTGGTACGCCAGCGGACTACGCCTGACGGCTGGGTAATCCTCCGGCTGGTCAGACCACCATCAGGCGCGGTATGGGAATGTGACGCCCTACCGCAGGAGGTCGTGCCCATGCAATGTAGGCGCTATCTGTGCTCGAAGCTTCTGGCTGTGCTCATCACGCTGCTGAGTGTGACTGCCGCGCCGCACGTCGGCGTAGCCCAAACGGCTTCCAGCGTCACCGAGAAAGACATTGCGGGCTTGATTATCGCGACGCAAGAAGACCGGGTCTCGGTGAGTGCGGGTGATACCGTCATCCTCGATCAGGGACAGCTGCAAGGCGTCGAAGTGGGTGATCGCTATGCGGTGTTCCAAGACGGTCGTACCAGTGTCCATCCGTTTACCGGGCGTCTCGTTCGGGTGCCACGTGAAATGATCGGTGAACTCACCGTGGTACGGGTCTATGAGCGGACGTCGACAGCCCAGATCCGGCGTAGTACACGTGAGGTCAACGTCGGTGCACCGATTGCCCCTCTACGTGCGGCGCTGGCCCGCCAGCCCGAAGGTCGTCCTGAGGAGACAGACTTCCAGGTGCAGGCCCAGGCGCGCTTGACACGGGTCTCTCCCTGCATAGACAGGACGCGGCAGACGCTGCAGACGGCAGAATCCGCCGGTGCCAGAGCAGCAGACCTGGCGGATGCTAGGGGCGCTCTGGCCAGTGCTGAACTCGCTGTGGAGCAAGCGCATACGCTTCTGGACGCTGGCGAGGCTGAGCGTGCCGCCAATCGTCTGGACAACGCCCTGGCCGACTGCTTACGGGCCGAAGAGCTGCTGCAGCGCACCGGCGTGGTCACCGCGAGCCGCGCGTCGGCAGTACAGCCGGAACGCTATGCGGTGCAGCGTGGGGATACGCTATGGGGTATTTCAGGGCGTGAGCAGATCTACCACAATCCTTTCATGTGGCCGTTAATCTATAAGGCCAACAGCCAGCAAATTCGCGATCCTGACCTCATTTTCCCCAGGCAAATTTTTGTGATTCCTCGGAACTACGCTCCAGAAGAGGCGGCGGCGGCTATCCAACGGGCCAAGCAACACGGTGCCTGGAGTTTACGAGACGGCCGCTAGGAGGAGAGGGAGAGAGACTGGTGGTATCCAGGGCACCGAAAGCCCCCGAGGAGTTCACAACCAAACTCCCATGGCTGGCTCTGAACATGGCCTGTGTGACGTGGCCAGCCCTGCGGACCCAATTAGCGCAGTATGTGGCCGCTCCAGGCGCTGTGCAACGTCTGCAGGAAGGGGGTATACCGCGCTTAGAGGCCGCGCTCCCTGGGCTCACCGAGAAGCTTGCGGTGGTGCAGCAGGGCCGTGCTTTTACTCGCGAGATGGAACATCTGCAGGCCACAGAGATTCGCCTAACGACCCTGGGAGATGCTGACTATCCTGAGGCGTTACGCTGGATCCCTGAACCACCTCCGGTGCTCTATATCTGGGGGACGCTCCGGCACGAAGACAGTCTCGCTGTGGCGGTGGTTGGGTCACGGAAGCCGAGCCCGTATGGCCAACTGGCAGCCCAGCGTCTGAGTGCAGAGCTGGCCCAGCATGGTTTCACGGTGGTCAGCGGCCTGGCGCGTGGGGTTGATAGCCTGGCCCACCAGGGGGCCCTGCAGGCTGGTGGACGGACGATCGCCGTGCTTGGCAGCGGGATCAATGTGGTCTATCCCCCGGAACATCGTCGCTTATATGAGGCGATCCGCGACCAGGGGGCGGTGGTCTCGGAGTTCCCCTTTGATACGAAACCTGACCGCTGGAATTTTCCCCGCCGTAATCGGATTATTAGTGGTCTGACGCTTGGCACTCTCGTCGTCGAAGCCTCCGACCAGAGTGGCTCGCTGCACACGGCCCGTCATGCTCTGGAACAAGGGCGTGAGGTCTTTGCGGTGCCGGGGCGTATTGACGTGCCCAGTAGCCGTGGCACGAACAATCTCATTAAGCGTGGCGCCAAACTGGTGGAAGGGCTCGACGATATTCTGGAAGAATTCCCTGAAGCAGTGCGCCTCGCCGTCCGCCAGCGCAGCACGGCACCGGTGCCGATGGACGCACTGCAGATGCCGACAGATCTTACCCCTGATGAGGCACGGGTCCTGGGGCTGGTGCCACCCGAGGAGACCCACATCGAGGCGATTATTCATGCCAGCCAGTTGCCAGCACAGGCAGTGGCCAGTATATTACTCACACTAGAGTTGCGTGGTTTGGTCCGCCAGTTCCCTGGCACATTCTTTGTGCGTTGTTGAAAGAGTAGAGTTATATCTTCAGAGATAAGGAACGGTGGCAGTGCCATGGCAAAGTCGTTGATCATTGTTGAATCCCCCGCAAAAGCCAAAACCATTAAAAAATATCTCGGCGCTGGCTTTACGGTGAAGGCATCCGTTGGGCACGTCAAAGATTTGCCGGAACACCGTCTCGGGATTGATATTGCGCATGATTTTGCGCCGGAGTACGTGCCGATTAATGGCAAAAGAAAACTCTTGCAAGAACTACGTGCCGAAGCCGAGAAGGTCGAACGGGTCTACCTGGCACCTGATCCAGATCGGGAGGGCGAAGCGATTGCCTGGCATATCGCAAGCGAACTTCATCGCACCTCGCCAGACCATATTTACCGTATTCTG
>WNFE01003445.1_pt1 | contig 11757 bp, 7 predicted proteins | sample 5400451 | NCBI WGS metagenome assembly WNFE01 (sample SAMN13153344, study PRJNA577476) | soil metagenome | isolation source: 200 cm saprolite under Douglas fir tree site 2 hole 2 | place: USA:California | collected 2015-04-18
GAGGTGAAGGGCGACATGATCGCGCAGGTGGGCACAATCAGTGCGAACACCGACAAGCAGGTGGGCAGCATCATCGCCGAAGCGATGAAGAAGGTCGGTAAGGATGGCGTCATCACCGTTGAGGAATCCAAGACGATGGAGACGACCCTCGAAGTAGTCGAAGGCATGCAATTTGACCGCGGCTACCTCTCGCCCTACTTTGTGACCGACCCGGAGCGCATGGAATGCGTACTCGAGGACGTGCACATCCTGATCCACGAGAAGAAGATCAGCTCGATGAAGGATCTGCTGCCTTTGCTCGAACAGACGGCCAAAATGAGCAAGCCGCTGCTGATCATCGCTGAGGATGTTGAGGGCGAAGCGCTGGCGACCCTGGTGGTGAATAAACTCCGCGGCACACTGCAGTGCGCGGCGGTGAAAGCCCCGGGCTTTGGCGACCGCCGCAAGGCTATGCTCGAGGACATTGCCATTCTCACCGGTGGCAAGGCCATCACCGAGGACCTGGGCATCAAGCTCGAGAAGGTCGAGGTCGAGGAGCTGGGCAAGGCCAAGAAAGTGACCATCGACAAGGACAACACTACGATCGTCGCAGGCGCCGGCAAGGCCAGCGAGATCGAAGGCCGAATCAAGCAGCTCCGTGTTCAGGTTGAAGAGAGCACCTCGGACTACGACAAGGAAAAGCTCCAGGAGCGTCTTGCCAAACTGGTTGGGGGCGTCGCGGTCATCAAGGTGGGCGCGGCAACCGAGACCGAATTGAAAGAGAAAAAGGCTCGCGTCGAGGACGCCATGCACGCCACCCGTGCGGCAGTTGAGGAGGGCATTGTCTCCGGGGGCGGCACTGCTCTTCTGCGCTGCTTGCCGGCCCTGGAGAAGCTCAAGCTCCACGACGATGAAGCCGTCGGGGTGAACATCGTAAAGCGCGCGCTCGAAGAACCCTTGCGCCAGATCGCCGAGAACGCAGGGCACGAAGGCGCCTTAGTCGTTGGACGCGTGCGCGAATCGAAGGATGAGAACTTCGGCTTCAACGCAGAGACTGGTGACTTCGGCGACTTGGTCAAGGCCGGTGTGATTGATCCAGCTAAGGTCACCCGTCTCGCACTCCAGAACGCTGCGTCCATCGTCTCACTGATGCTAACAACCGAAGTCCTGATAGCCGACCTTAAGGAAGAGGAAAAGATGGCCGCGGCTGGTGCAGGCCATGGCGGCGCTTACTGATGCCATCAGTTTCCTTGGTCCCGCTCTCTTGGCGCGGTTGGACCGTTTGCGGTTCTTGGTTGTGGGCTCAGATGCCGCTAAACGAGAAATCTAATTGGAGGCTAAGCCGTATGCGTGTCTTTGGGGAAAGAGGTCTGTCGTGAAGCGCAACCGAGGAATCGGCGACTTCACAGGACTGTCAGATTGCGAAAGAACCGCGTATTGCCTTCTCGCTTTTCTGGAGTTGGTCGGCGTGGCAAGGAGATAGCAAATCGAATGTCGTTGCCAAAGACGATGTCCCCAGTAGAAACCGTGGCCCGAATCAATCTTAGTTCCCTCACCGTTGAGGAGGAGACACCAACACTCACGCCCGTGCAACTGCGTCCGGCGCTTCCAAGTCGAGTCGCCATCGTTGGGAACTATCTTCCACGACAGTGTGGAATCGCTACGTTCACAACCGACTTGTGTGGAGCTCTCAGTGCGGAATACGGTGCGATGGATTTGTTGGCGCTACCGGTCAACGATACAGAAGCAGGATATAGCTACCCCGCGCGGGTACGATTCGAGTTGTCCGAAGATAACTTGGCTTCCTATCGACGGGCTGCGGACTTTCTGAATTTCGGCAATGTCGATATCGTGTGCCTCCAGCACGAATATGGAATCTTTGGTGGCCGGGCCGGTAGCCATATTCTGGAATTGCTGCGCCGCCTCCAGATGCCGTTTGTTACTACCCTGCATACAGTCCTTCGCGAGCCAGATACTGACCAACGCATCGTAATGGAAGAAATTGCAACACTCTCGGACCGTCTCATTGTCATGAGCGAGCACTCTGCCGAGATCCTTCAGGAAGTGTTCCGAGTGCCTGACAATAAGATCGACCTAATTCCACACGGCGTCCCGGATCTACCTTTCATCGATCCAAATTTCTACAAGGATTGCTTCGGCACAGAAGGAAAAGTGGTGCTGCTCACGTTTGGCCTTCTGTCGCCGAACAAAGGCATCGAAAATGTCATTCGAGCTCTGCCAAAGATCCTGTCGCGACACAGCAATGTGGTCTACATGGTTGCCGGAGCAACGCATCCGCATCTCAAGCGGCGTGAAGGTGATCAATATCGGCTCTACTTGCAGAAACTGGCGATTGATCTGGGAGTGCAAGCCAATGTGATCTTCCACAACCGGTTTGTCAGCCCTCAGGAAATGGTTGAATTGGTCAGCGCGGCGGACATTTACATCACTCCGTACAAGCACAAGGCACAAGTTGTCTCCGGAACACTTGCTTATGCACTAAGCGCTGGCAAAGCGGTCATCTCCACGCCCTATTTGCACGCTCTCGAGCTCTTAGACGACGAGCGCGGCGTGCTTGTTCCCTTCGATGATCCGGATGCTGTTGCTACAAAGACGATCGAACTCCTGGACGATGAGACCAAACGTCATGCCATGCGCAAACGCGCCTATCTGTATGCGAGAGGTATGGTTTGGAACCGAGTGGCGCAGAAGTATATGAGGAGCTTTGAACGCGTGTACAATGAGCGCTTGCGGAATCCACGCGCCACGTTTTCAGCTCAAGACACTGAAAAGGCTGTCGACAAGCTTCCCGCGATAAAACTTGATCACCTGAATCGGATGACAGATCAGACGGGAATCGTGGAGCATGCTGTTTTCGTGGTCCCGAACTATCCAGAAGGTTACACCACGGATGACAATGCCCGCGCACTGATCGTAGCCATTCTTCTAGAAGAGCACGGAGCCGGCGCACCGGCAGGCTCGACCGAGCTAGCCTCTCGGTATCTAGCCTTCCTCTGGCTTGCTTTCGATCCGACATCCAAGCGGTTCAGGAATCTCCTCAGTTATGACCGTCAATGGCAGGAAACAGTAGGCTCAGAAGATAGTCACGGTCGCGCATTATGGGGCCTCGGGACTGTGGTAGGCAGGTCCAAAGACCTGGGGTTGCGTGGTGCCGCAGGACGCCTCTTCAAGCTTGCCGTTCCCGCCGCTCTGGAGTTCAAGAGTCCGCGTGCATGGGCCTTCGCATTGTTAGGACTCGAGGAATATCTTGATTCGTTCCCAGGGGATCGAGCGGCTCTAAGTGCGGCAGACGCGCTGGCAAATCGTTTGTTCAGTTCATACCGCGCAAGCAAGTCAGCTGGATGGCACTGGTTTGAGGGGGTTCTCGCTTATTCGAATGCCAGATTGCCGCAAGCTCTCCTACGATCGGGCCTGCGTAGCGCGAACAAAGAAATGATCGCGGCAGGTCTTGAAGCGCTGGATTGGCTGGCAACAATTCAACGCTGCGAAGTGAAAGGCCATTTTGTACCGATCGGATCTCAGGGCTTCTATTCCCAAAAGACCCCAAAGGCTCGATTCGACCAACAGCCAATCGAAGCATGCGCTGCGGTGTCGGCTTGTCTGCAAGCCAATCGTGCAACGGGCCAGAGCAAGTGGCGTAAAGAGGCGTGGTCAGCCTTTAATTGGTTTTTGGGGGATAACGATCTGCAAATTGCCCTTTACGATCCAACCACCGGCGGTTGTCGGGACGGTCTGCATCCCGACAGAGTCAATGAGAATCAGGGAGCGGAGTCGACGCTTTCCTTCCTGATGGCCCTGCTGGAAATGCGCAAATCGGAAGAATCTGATCTGACAGAGAACAGTCTCTGATGAGCGCGGGGCTTCCTTCTCGCCCCAAACCGGGGCTCTATGAAAATTCCTCGATTTTGATTTCAAATTATCCACGAGAGTGATGATGAATCAACACGAGACTCTATTTCGCCGTCATCCCGCCAATCCAATCTTAACGGGAAAAGATTGGCCCTATTCCATGAACAGCGTATTCAACGCTGGTGCGACACTTCTGCCGGATGGCTCAACTCTTTTGCTTTGCCGCGTAGAAGATCGCCGCGGGTTGTCTCACTTGTGCGCCGCCCGTTCGGCGAACGGCGTTGACGGATGGCAGATCGATCGTGAACCGACTCTCATGCCCGATCCGGATCAATACCCAGAGGAGTTATGGGGCATCGAGGATCCGCGCATTACCTACGTGCCGGAACTCAAGCAATTTGCTGTGGCTTACACGTCGTATTCGCGTGGCGGTCCTGGAGTGTCCCTGGCACTTACGAGAGACTTCCGCGCTTACGAGAGACTTGGCGTCGTCATGTCGCCGGACGACAAAGATGCAGCCCTCCTGCCCAGAAGGATTAACGGACTCTGGGCGTTGATCCATCGGCCCATGACGCCACTAGGAGCGCACATCTGGATCTCCTACTCTCCGGATCTGCGGCATTGGGGCAATCACAAGCTCATGCTGGAAGCCCGCCGGGGCGCTTGGTGGGATGCGAACAAGATTGGAATGTCGCCTCCGCCGATTGAAACGCCGAGGGGCTGGCTGGTGATCTACCACGGCGTCCGAAGGACGCCATCGAGTTCCATATATCGGCTCGGCCTTGCCCTCTTCGATCTTGAACAACCAGAAAAATGCCTGATTCGAGGGGATTCCTGGATGTTTGCGCCCGAAGCGGAATATGAACGTCACGGAGATGTTCAAGACGTAGTATTTCCTTGTGGCTACACGGTGGCATCAGATGGGGACACGATCAACCTCTACTACGGCGCCGCCGATTCGAGCATTGCGTTGGCGTACGGCAGCATTCGCAATCTCTTGACCTGGCTGGACGCGAATGGCCATTCGGAAGAAGCTCACGATCGACGGCTACGCAAGTAATCGTCTGGTTCTGCTGCCGGCACATTCCTCGCTATGAACTGGCGAATTGACGCTATAGAGAGAATCATGAGGTCGATTAATTGCCCATACTGTCAGAGTCAAAGAATCCATCGATCTAAGCCTAAAGGTGTCCTTGAATCAGGTCTTCTGGCCATGATTTTCGTGCGACCGTTTCGCTGCGAGAAATGCGATTACCGATTTTTCCGTTGGTCCATTAGCGAAAAGCCTGGACCGGCAAGGCCGCCTGCGACGAGTTAGGTTCAGGTAAAGTCCACGAGCAAGTGGCCAGTCGTGCGCCGGCACATGCCGGGCGTATCGTCGGCAATCCGGAAACTATCCAGAAACGGCGTTCTGAGAAGTCTGCGAAGACTGCTGAATGAGTATGATTTGGCCAGAAAGCCGCCAACCGGAGAACTGAAATCTTCCTTACAATTGGCCGGTACAGTAAAAATCCCGCGTTCCAGATACGTTCCAGTTAGGCGCAATTTTGCCGTTTTCTGCGTTTCGGGCGTCTCGAAAAATCAATAAGTTACGTGTTTTCAATGCGCTGGAACATTCCGACTCCCCCGCCTCCACCAACTCTTACGCCGACAAGTGACTTAGCAAGCGAGTCAGAGGCCGTGCTTGGCGGACTCGAGTACGACTCTCCCTAAGGCGCGAGCTTTAGCCTTTGCGGCTTTTTCTTCTCGATTCCTCGGCGGTGCGTTCGTTTCGAGGGAATGAATGAGACGAGTCGAGACCTCGGCTATTTCATCGACAGCAGCCAGGAACGAGGCCTCATTTGCTCTCGACGGTTTGTTAAAACCGCTGATTTTTCTCACGAACTGGAGAGAGGCATTTTGAATCTCTTCGGCGGTGACGGGCGGATCAAAATTGAAAAGTGTTTTGATATTCCTGCACATTCCTCTGACCTCAACGAGACTTGACTAAACCCTTTGTACTGCCCTGTTGACGGCTGAAACCAGGTTTCTGTGTCGCTCATTCGCGCGCAGTCGCTATTACGTACTGCGGGCCGACCTCGTCTTCGCGGAAGAAGCGAGGCGCTGGCGGGCATAGTTGCACCACGGGCCCGCGGGGTCCAGTCGGACATACGCTTCCCAGTGCTGCCTCGCCTCGGCATAAGCGCCCAGCTTCTCGCAAACGAAAGCCAGATTGTAGTGCGCATCAGGATAGTTCGGATCCAGAAGGACTGCTTGCCGGAGGTGCTGCCGCGCTGCTTCGACTTCACCGGCTTCCTCCAGCACACTCCCCAGATTGTAATGGGCCAGAGCGTTTTCGGCGTCCAATGCAAGAGCGCGCCGGAAATACTCGGTCGCCTTTTCGAGATTCCCATCCTCGTAGTAGAGCGTCCCGCAATTGATCAGTACTTCAGACCTTTGGGGATCGACGCACAAAGCACGATCATACGCGTCGATCGCTTCGGCCCTGGTCTTTCCCTCGGCTTCATACTCGAGTGCCGTGGCCAGCCACTCGTCGGCATTGCGCCCGGCTATGACACGCACTCTTTCGTCAAGCTCGCGAGTCTCGAAATTTAATACGAACTGACCAGACAGCGGTTCCAGCCGCGCTCCGCCGCGTTCCACAACGATATCTTTTCCGTCGGAAAGAACACGCAACTCCGACAGCGGTGCGTGGACTTGGGCAAGTTTCTCACGAAGCGCGGCAAGTGCTCGCCGCAGACGGTTGGCGGGCACTCCTTTTTCGACCAGCTGCTTTACTGTGCGCAGGCCAATCAGGTCGCCAAAGTCGTAGAAGCGGTTTCCTTGCTCTTTTCGGGGAGAAACAAGGCGCAAGCGGTCCCAGTAATCCAGCTGCTTCCCGGTCAGACCAAGAATGCGCTGAACCTCGTCTGGGCTGAATCTGTCCCTCGCACCCATCAGAAATTAGCCGGCTATCTTCTTTCCTGCCCTTTTCTGCACAGATGAGATCGGTTGCACGGCTCGAGCCGGAGGTTTCTTGCCCACTGGCGCTGCCGCTGCAGGCGCGGCGGCCGCAGCCGGCGCTTGCTTTTCCGCGAGACTCTTCTTGAGGGCTTCCATCAAATCAATCACGGGAGCCATATGCGGCTGCGCCACTTCGGTCACTTCCTGGCCTTTGAGCTTGGCAGCGATCATCGCCCGCACATTCTCTTGATACTCGTCCCGATATTTTTGTGGCTCGAAAGGAGCCGCAAGACTTTCAATGAGTTGTCGCGCCAGCTTCTTTTCCTGCTCTTTCACTTCGATCTTATCGGTCGGAACGGATTCAGCCGCGCGTATCTCATTGGAATAGAACATCGTGTGCAGCGCCATCCCCTTGGTCCCCGGCCGCACAATCACGATGTGTTCACGCTGATGCATGGTGAGCTTTGCGATGGCTCCGTAGCCGGACTCTTCCATGGCCTTCATAAGCAGTTGATAAGCCTTCACTCCGGCGTCCTCCGGCGTGACGTAATAGGAGGAGTCGAAATATAGCGGATCCATCTCATCCAGCTTCACGAACTCCAGGATTTCCATGACGCGCGCCGAGGAAGGCTCGATCTTGTCGAGTTCTTCTTCGCTGAACAGTACATACTGATCTTTTTCGTATTCGTAGCCCTTCACAATCTCGGACCGTTCCACGTTGCGATTGCAAACGGGACAAAACAAGGGCTGCTTGAGACGCGAATGGCACTCTTTGTGGAGTTGGTTGAAACTGATTCGCTCACCGCGGGCCGCTGCGAACATGCGAACCGGCATCGAAATCAGGCCAAACGTGAGGTGGCCTTTCCAGACGGTCGTGGCCATATGGGTACTCCTTCGAAAACAGGCTGGGACTGTACACGAGCTTTTAAGATTAGCCGTCCACCCCGTTAGGAAGCAAGACGAATCCTGGGCAGGTAGTTTATCAGCCAGCCTAATTAAGATCGGACGGGCAGGTCTGCGACCCATGGAAAGGTCTGGGATAGAATGCCTTCATGCCCAAACTCGAAGAATACAGGCGAAAACGCCGCTTCGACCGGACGCCCGAGCCGTCAGGTGGTCCTGAGGAACCTGCGAAGCCAGAGCGATTGAGCAAGCCAGCCCCGACGGACCAGCCCGCCTCGGCGGGTAGGCGCACACGTTTGCCAAAGCCGAAACTGCCACAATTGGAAGTCCGTGCTGACGCGGAACACGGGGATACCTTCGTGGTGCAGAAGCACAGAGCAACGCGGCTTCACTACGACTTCCGCCTGGCCATCGATGGGACGTTGAAGTCCTGGGCTGTGCCCAAGGGGCCTTCGCAGAGCCATGCCGACAAGCGACTGGCGGTGCAGACGGAGAATCATCCGCTGGACTACGCCGGCTTCGAGGGAAAAATTCCCGAGGGCAATTACGGCGCAGGAACGGTAATGGTGTGGGACCGCGGCACGTTCCATCTCGAAGGAAGCGGCGATGCGCTGAAGCAACTGGCCAAGGGCGAGATCAAGTTTTCGTTGAACGGAGAGAAGCTGCGCGGCAGCTTCGTGCTGGTCAAACTGAAGCAAAGCGAAAAAGGCAACGAATGGCTGATGATTAAACACAAGGACGCCGCCGAGGATTCCGCCTGGAACATCGATGACCACGACGGCTCTGCGCTGACTGGGCGAACGCTGGAAGAGATCAAGGTGGAACTGCCGCCGAGGCACGGGCGAATTCCTATCCAGGGGCAGGAAGTGAGTGGCGCGCGCAAGGCCGCAATGCCGTCCCGCTTGGAGCCCATGTTAGCCACGTTGGCTGAGCGTCCCTTCTCCGATCCAAACTGGCTGTTTGAGATCAAATGGGACGGTGTGCGGGCGCTGGCGTGGATTGATGACGGAGCTTTGACGCTGCGCTCGCGCAATGCAATCGACATCACCAGACGCTATCCGGAGCTGGCTGGATTGCCCGCAGAGCTTGCTGCACGGCACGTGATTCTCGACGGAGAGATTGCCGCGTTGGATGAACGCGGGCACAGCGACTTCGAACGCTTGCAGGAACGCATGCATGTCCGCGTTCCCAGCGAAAACCTGATTTCGCAGATCCCTGTCATTTACTACGCCTTTGACCTTCTATACTGCGATGGATATGACCTGCGCGAAGCGCCTCTCTTGGAGCGCAAGCAACTGCTGCAAAAGCTGCTACGGACGTCCGAGTGGCTTCGGTATTCCGACCACCAATTGGAGCATGGAAAGGAGCTATTCAAGCTGGCGGAGGAAAACGGGCTGGAAGGGATGCTCGCGAAACAGATCGACAGCCGGTACGTTTCCGAAAGAAGTTCGAGCTGGCTGAAGTTGAAAATCACGAAAACGGTTGACGCTGCGATTGGCGGGTGGTCGGAAGCGCGCACTTCGGCCCTTCCCTTCGGCTCGCTGCTGTTGGGCCTGTATCAAGGCAGGAAACTCCGCTTCATCGGGCACGTTGGCAGCGGATTTGACGCGAAAAAGCTGGCGGAACTCAGCAACAGGTTGAAAGAGCTGGCAGCCTCCGCTTGCCCGTTTGATGCCGTGCCCAAAACGAACGAAAAGCCATCCTGGGTCTCTCCCGCTCTGGTCGCGCGCGTCAAGTTCAGCGGATGGACACAGGAGCACTCCTTGCGCCACCCTGTTTTCCTCGCGCTTCGCGAGGACGCGCGTCCCACAGATTGCCAATGGGAGAGCGAGGTCGCCCCTGCCATCACCGCTCCCGCGGTCGTTCGGGCTCCCGAGGTCGTCGGCCGCGTGCTCAACACAAAAGCTCAGATCGAAGCTGAGTTGTTCAAGGGCCGCTCGGAAACTGTCACCATCGAACTCGACGGCAAACGGCTCCGGCTAAGCAACCTGAACAAAATCTATTTCCCGGAGTCCGGCTACACAAAACGAAATCTGCTGGCCTACTACTACCGTATGGCCGACTTCATCTTGCCCTTTCTTCGCGACCGGCCTTTGGTTTTGCGCCGTTATCCGGACGGAATCAAGGGCCAGGCTTTCTTTCAAAAGGATTTGCGCGACGGCATACCGGAGTGGTTCACAACCGTGCCCCTCGATTCCGAAAAACGCGGAGAAGAAATACGCTACGCGACCGCCAACGACCGCGCTTCCCTACTGTTCTTGACCGGCCTCGGTTGCATCGACCACAACCCATGGTCCAGCCGCTATGCCGATCTTGAGCATCCTGACTATTTCTTTTTCGACCTCGACCCTTCCGAGGGTACAGATTTCTCAGTGGTCGTGACCATCGCTCAAGCCCTTCATGAAAAGTTGGGAGAATTGCGCTTGGTGAGCTTCCTGAAAACTTCAGGCGCAACAGGAATCCACCTGTATATTCCTGTTGAGCCTGTCTATACGTACGAACAGTTGCGAACTTTCGCCGAGATCGTCGCACGCACCGTAACCGCCGAGCACCCGAATCTGGTGACCAACGAACGGTCCGTCGCACGGCGGCCCGCCGGTCGCGTCCTGATTGACGTCCAGCAAAATGCTCTTGGCCGCCCGCTGGCGGCCCCCTATTCCGTGCGAGCATTCCCCGAAGCGCCTGTTTCCGCGCCCCTGTTACCCCGTGAATTGCGTCCCAGCTTGCGTCCCGAGATGTCGAACATAAAGACTGTCTCTACGCGTTTGAAGGAGAAGGGTGATCTCTGGGCTGATTTCTGGAAGCAGCGTCAGCGACTAGAACGAGCCATCGAACTTCTCAGCAACCGTATGCCACCGAGAACGAAGAAGGCGCCTTGATCGCAAAGGGCGCCTTTGCCTTTTCCGAGCGCGGTGGCTGTGATTAAATGCCAGGACACGGAGGTGCACCATTCCTCTCACGGGCCGGCTTCGTGTTGGGACTTCTGGATACTCCTATAAAGAGTGGAAAGGCAACTTCTATCCCCAGAAGCTTCCGGATCGCGAAATGCTCAGTTTCTACGCCAAGCAGTTCTCGACGGTCGAAATCAATCACAGTTTCTATCGCATGCCGACAGAGAATTTGCTCCTGCAGTGGGCCAAAAGTGTTCCAGAAGGCTTTCGCTTCGCCTTGAAGGCCAACCAGCAAATCACTCACATTCAAAGGCTCCGCAACTGCGAGAGCACTCTGAAGCGTTTCCTGGAAGTCGCCAGTGTTCTTAACGACGGCGACCACCTCGGACCAATCCTCGTTCAACTCCCGCCCACGTTCAAGTTCGATCGTCCCCTGCTGGAAGATTTCCTTGCTCTTCGCCCGCCGGCGTTCAATTTTGCATTTGAAGTGCGTCACCCGTCTTGGTACACAGATGAAACGTATGCCGTTCTTCGCCAGCACGAGACAGCGCTCTGTCTGTCCGAAACCGAAAAGCAAACACCTCCCGACGTGCTCACCGCCAGTTTCACCTACGCCCGCCTGCGCCTCGAAAATTACACTCCGAAGCAAATCGCCACCTGGAGTAAGCGCTTCGACGCCTGGCTTGACCAGGGCGTGGATGCGTACGCCTATTTCAAGCACGAGGACGCTGGCAAAGCGCCAGCCTACGCTCGCCAGCTTCTCGGAAAGCCGCGCTGATCGCAGGTCCTCAATCGCGTTCGTGGACCTGCCTGAAAGCTCCGGGAGCGCCCGCTCCGGAATCTGCATCGGCAGCGTCCCAGGCTTTGCGATCGATGGGCTGGATGGCTTCCAGCCTTTTCTGCGAAAGCATTTTGTTCACCGCTGCGAGCTCCTTGGTAACGAAGGCCTCGAATTCGCCGGCCACGTCATCCAGCTCTTTTTTCAGCGAATCGATCCGCGCGGTTTGATAATCGGCTGGACGCCCTTCATAATTCAAAATAGCTCCGTAGAGTGCCGTCGTTTTTTCGCGGATGCGTTCCTCACCGGTGATGGCGCCTCCTTCCGTCGTGGCCACGATCTTCTTGCGCATGGCTTCCACTTTGCCGGCGAGTTCCTGCAGCCGCTTGCTGA
>WNFE01005943.1_pt1 | contig 11757 bp, 10 predicted proteins | sample 5400451 | NCBI WGS metagenome assembly WNFE01 (sample SAMN13153344, study PRJNA577476) | soil metagenome | isolation source: 200 cm saprolite under Douglas fir tree site 2 hole 2 | place: USA:California | collected 2015-04-18
TCGTTGCTGACTAGCAAGGAATTTTTCAACGTTTGTGCGCATGTCCGATTTCCTTGGATGTTTGGAACTAGATGCGGCGGGAGATGTTGGGGAAGTCGAGCCAGACTTTGATGCCGCAGAAGTGGGAGCCTTCGGTGCAGATGGGGGTGGTGATGCCGGCGCGGATGTGGCAGGGAGGGCCGATGTAGCGAGTGAGTTCGGGGTGGACTTCGCGGAGCTGGGCGAGTTCGTCCATCGAGGCGTTGTAGATCTCTTCCTGGGCGTTGAAACAGGTGCGCATGGTCCATTTGTGGAGAAGATGGAGGAGCGAGCCGGTTTCGTAGAGGCGGATGGATTTGGCGTTAGGGAGGAGATAGAGCGCGATTTCCGGAGGCACGCCGCGATCGAGGAGTTCGTTTTTTGCTTGCCAGGCGTCGTGCATGGCGCGGTCGTAGACTTCTTTGGCGCGGGGATTGTTGGCGAGAAGCGTGGGAGTGATGTAATCGGGTTCGCGGGTGTCGGCGAGAGTGAGAAGAGGGCGCGAACCGGGGACCATGCGATGGCGCTGATCCTGGCTGTCCGCGGTGTGGCTGATTTTTTTGGCGAAGGTGTAGTTGGCGTGCTGGAGGGCGCGCATGATGGGGGCGTGGACGCCGACGTTTAGTGTTTCGAGACGGTAGAGGTTGCGCGCGGGATTCAGAAGGCGGTCGACGGCCTCGGGGTCGCTGCATTGGGATTCGGTGAGACCGACGACGGAGCGGTAGGATTCGGCCATGACGCGGACGGCGTTGGGGGAATAGTCGACGAGGCGGGAAGTCTTGCCGTTGAGCTTGGCGTCGAATTCGCGGGCGAAAGGTTCACCGGCGGATGGCTGCGCCATCGCGCTTTTCCATTCAGGCATTTCCACAAGCGGTTCGGTACCGAAGCGATCGAAGAACTGGGCGTCGATTTCCTTGACGTGCGCGACCATCGCGCCGATCACGGCGCGAGCTTCGCTGGGCGTGTCCGAGGCGGCGCTCATGCGCCACAGGCGGTGGAGGACGATGCCGGAGATGGTGTGCACCATGGTGGTGAAGGCGGCGACGGGCAAGACGTAGCGGGCGATTTCGATGGCGCGCTTTTCTGCGGAGCGCTCGATTTTCTGGAGACGCTTGGGGTGGGACATCGGGCCGATGTGCCAGATGTCGTTGAGAATGGTGCGGGCGTCGGCGATCAGAAGAGAAGAAAGCTCGCGGTAGTAATTCCAGGCACGGGCGATGGCGGCTTCGTAGAGTTCTTTGCTTTTTTCGTCGAAGAAGAGAGACGTGGTTGGGACGTAGGCTTGCGCGCGATCGAGGCGGACGTAACGCTGGCTTTGCTGCTCGGAGTTGTAGAAGGGATGCGCGTGTAGGAACGACCAGACGAATTGGCGGCTGACGTTTTCGAGGCCGAATTCGAAATGGGCGTGCTGGTAAACGGTGTGATGGCCGCTGTAGAAGGTGGCGGCGCCGATGTTGAGGCGCTGCTTGTCGGTGATTTCTTCCGGGCCGATGAGTCGGGGGGCGTAGCAGGTGCGGGCGGCGGCGATGGCGGAATCAAAAGGGTGAGCGAAGGCGTTACGGAGAGTGACGCGCGGCGGGGCGGATTCGACGAGTTCGCCGGGGCGTGCGCCATCGAACATGCGGGATTGAGTAGCCACGATGGAAGTTCATTGTACACGGGCGGAAGAGTTAATAAAGTTGAAAGTCGAAAGTTAAAAGTTGAAAGTTAAGAGAACGAAAGAAGAAAGAAAGAAGAAAGAAGGAAGAAGGAAGGAAGAAGGAAGGAAGAAAAGATAACGCAGAGACGCAGAGCGCGCTGAGGAGCGCAGAGAGGCCGGGGAGGAATTCACAATCCTGGGGGAGGGAAAAAAAAGAGGGACAGCCAGGATTGGCTGTCCCACCGAGGAATTCGATCCATTGAGATGACGAGAGGCAAGCCAGTAGAGATTGAAGTGGATCTGGAGGACGGAAAAGCGGCAGCAAGCTGCCGCACTCCAAAAACTACTTCTTGGCGGCTTCGACTTTTGCGGCTGCGGACTTGGCAGCGGCGTCGGCATACTTCTTGGTGAAGCGTTCGACGCGGCCGGCGGTGTCAATCAACTTCTGCTTGCCGGTGAAGAAAGGGTGGCAGTTCGAGCAGATTTCCACGCGCAGCATGTCGCCCTTGATGGTCGAGCGAGTCTGAAACGTGTGGCCGCAGGCACAATGCACCGTTACGGCGTGATAGTCGGGGTGAATACCGGGTTTCATGGAGCTCCATTCTGTCGCGTCCGGTCTGCACGGCTCCTCGACAGGGTCGAGGGGCTATAGCCGCGTCGCTAGGTCGCGAGGCAATTCTTAATCATACGCGAAGTGTCAAATTCCGCCAAATGGGGTCCGGAATGCTACTTCTCCGGAAAGTTCCAGCGTGTGACTGCGTCGGTGAAATTATTGGCGTGCTCGCCCTGGCCGAAAGCGAGTTGCGGAGTGACGCGGAAGACGCAGCCATCGCAGGCCATGAGAATGGGCTCGACGTCGCCACCGTACTTGTTGTTGTAGATTTGAGCGAGTTGCTTCCAGACGGAACGATCTTTGATTTCTTCGTCGCCACCGTACTTGTTGTTGTAGATTTGAGCGAGTTGCTTCCAGACGGAACGATCTTTGATTTCTTCGGCGGTGCCTTCCAGGATAACGGCTTCGTCAGCTTTTTCGGTGCCGATGACAATATGAGGGTCTGCAGCGATGTTCTTTGCTTTGCGGGTGCGCGGGCCGGTGCTGAACCAGAAGGCGTCTTGCCACCAGATTCCCCAAACGAGCATGAGATGAGGGCGCCCAGCGGGGCGCGACGTGGCGATCCAATAGTTGTGTGATTTTTCGAGGAGCTCGAGAGCCCAGGGCCAGGGCTTTAGACCACTTAAGTCTTGCGAGGGATTTTGAAGGGCATCGGGCCAGCGGGGGCGACTTGCCTTGGGTTCGATCATAGCGCCTCCTTTCGGGGCACGGAGATGCGGCGGAATTGTATCAGGGCCGGAGGGATTGGGTTGATAAGTTCTAAGTCCCTTTTGAGAAGGAATCAAAGCTGTTAGTGGAATTTGCAGAGACGCTCAGGAAACGAAGGAGCATCCGACACGGAAGCCGCCCTGACCGGTCTGCTGTTTCCACACGGGCTTCAGATTCACGCGAACGGGCGGAAGAATAGGCACGTGTAGAACGGCCAGAAGATTTTCCGGAAGATCCTCGGGCGAATCCAGTTCTATCGCGACGCCGCCAAAGCCAAGATCGAGGACGCGGGCACGCCGGGCAGCTAGGTCGCCCAGAACCGCATAGGCATTGGTACCGGTCATGGACACGCGTTCGGCCTTGCGCTGGACGGCGAAAACACGCGAAGGAGCCGGGGTGAGGTCCCCGGAGATCGCAGCGGAGGTTGCAGAGGCAGCGGCCGCGATGGTTGTTTCGGTTTTTTCAGGCGCGCGCCCGGTTTCGATCGAAATCGGCTCTGGTGCGGGGGCAGAGCGCTCTGGGGCGGGAGCTGGCGGCGCCTCGGGAGTAGACGAAGGCTCGGTCCGCGCGGAGCCGCTGCCGGACCTGCTGTGGTTCTCGTGCTTCAGGCGATAGAGACGCTCGTCAGCAACGCGAATCAGCTGATCAGCCTGCTCCGCATCTTGGGGAAAAATCGCGACGCCGGGATCCATGCCTACGGTGACGGCAAGCTGCAGGGGTTGGAGCATCTCGGCAAATACAGTTTGGACGCGGCGGCTCAACGCAAGCGCCTGCGGGGAATCCGTTTGCGGAAGCAATAAGGCGAACTCATCGCCGCCGATTCGGAAAGCCGAGTCGGAAGTGCGCAAGGCTTTTTTCAAGGTAGCCGCAGCAGCGCGCAATACGTCATCACCACGCGGATGGCCGTGCTTGTCATTTACTTCCTTGAAGCGGTGCAGGTCGAGGGTAACCAATCCCAGAGGCTGACCATAGCGCCGTGCGCGATTGAGCTCTTTTTCGAAAGTTTCCGCGAAGAGCCGGCGGTTGTAGAGACCCGTCAAGGGATCGGTCACGGCATTGAGTTCCAGCCTCTTCAGTTCGTCATACTCGATAAGGATGGGAACACGAAGAAGACCGGAGGACGAGAGGACATCCGTAAGCGCGGTTTTGAGGGAAACTTGACGACCGATGAGATCGGTAAGCTCGCGGCGACGCGAGAGCATCTCATCCCAAATTTGTACACTTTGGGTTTCGCGCAAATCGAGGTGAGCGATCGCACGGAGATATCGCTGAAGGAACTGGCCTCGCGCGGGCAAATCGAGGCTCTCGAGCGTGTCGGCTAACAGCTCGAAATAGGAATCCTCAATCGGCAAGCGCGGGGGCGCAGGGGCGCCGGGGCTGGGCATAACCGGTATAGACCTAACCTCTGCCTATCCCCGCGGGGTTTGGGGAAAGCGACTCTAGTTTTCTCTATCAATGTGGAGCAAGCAAGAGTCCATTCGTACTGGGCCCTGGCGACTCCACCTGGGAATCGTACCTCCCGAATTCTGAGCGTATCCTATTACAAAAGCGGGATAATAGGGTATGAAAAAGAGCAGGGAGCTAGAATTGGGGAGAGCTATGTAACAAAATTACCCAGGTGAAAAGAAGGCATGGCAAGAAACTGCCAGGATTTACTCAAGCGGACGGAGGAACTCCAAGCCAAAGAGGCGCATTTCTCCCGCCGACTCCTGTCGCAAGACCTTCGCAACGATCGGTGGAGTCTCGCTGGGAACAAGACTGGAAGAGGCAGGCGATGGGGCGGGAATGGTCAGATGAACTGTTTGATCCGGCCTAAGGATGTGCGCTGAGGTAATACAGGCACCCGTGGCGCTGATATTCAGGGTCTTGGTGAGCTCGATGAACTCGGCGCCAGACACATCTGTACCCCTCAGGAAGACGGGCACTTGCAAGCGGATACGCGGGGAGCGTCGGGTCGACGAAGTTTCCACCAGCTGCCCCTTCTTGAGAATGTCGATCTTCAAGTGATCTCTCTGGCTTAGTACCAAGGCACTAGTACGGGTATATGCATCTGGAATGCCAGAGGACACAACCGGGAGGTTCAATAAGTCATTTATTATAAACAGATTGTAGGTATCTACCGACGGAAACAACTTGTTGAGACAAGCGCACTGCTCGGGAAATCCACTTCCTTTCCCCAAATGTGCAAATGGAACGCTTTTACCATTGACTCTTCAAGTCCCCTCTGTAACGATGCCGCTTAGGGAAAACTTTTACCACTTACCACGAGGGGCGGAATCGATTGATGGCCGGACGGATTGTTTTGCCTCCGATGTCGGAAGAGAGAAATCGGGCGGTTCTTCCTCTTGGCTTCGTCCGTGGACTGCTCGACACGATAGAAAAGCCGCTGATCGTCGCCGAGCGAGACGGCAATCTATTACTCATAAACACCCGCGCAAGGCAGCGGCTGGAATCTTACGGATACGCGACAACTCCAGGTTTTAATCTGTTTAACGATCTTCTGCAAGTGGATGCTCGGAAAATCTTCGGCGAGCTGGAAAAGGGCGAACACGAGGTGAACCTGCAGGTCCAACGCGGAGAAGCGAAACCCACCGTGCGTATCGAGTGGATGCCCGAGCCCGACTGGCTGGTGGTGGAGATTGAGAATAAATCGGAGACGCAGCCGGCCCCGGATCCTGCCACACAACTTACGGTACAAGAGCTTCTGCAGGAACGCGAGATCACATACCGGAATCTCCTGGCAGCCTACCTGAAATTGCAGGAAGTGAACCGGCAGAAGACGGTGTTCCTGGCGTCGGCGGCCCACGAGTTGAAAACGCCACTCGCGGTGATCAAGGGTTACTACGATCTTCTGCTGGCCGGTTCTCTCGGCCGCCTGACGGACAAGCAGCGGGACATTCTGGAAGAGTCGAAGGACAGTTGCGAACGCCTGGTGCGTCTGGTGTCCATGTTCCTGAACTACTCTGCGCTGGAGAGCGGGAAACTGGTGCTGCAGCTTCGAGAGAATGATGTGCGAGATTGTCTCGATGAGCTTTCCAAGCGCTGGTCGGAAGCGTTTCAGCGCAAAGGCGTCAAATTGGATGCTGGCTTTGACCCATCCATCCCGACATTCCGATTCGATTATCAGAAGGTGCAGCAGGCGGCGGCGAATCTGCTTGATAACGCGTTGAAGCATACACCGAGCGGGGGAAGCGTCACGCTGCGCGCGGCGCCGCATTTCTGGGAACGGCGTGTGGCGCCCCTGGCTCCGGTGGAAGAGCGGCGCAGGTTTCGGTTGCCGCGCCCGAACAGCGTGGAAGTAAGCGTAACGGACTCGGGGCCCGGCATCGCAGCGGAACATCATCAAGAGATTTTTGAGGATTTTGTACGTGTGGACAGGAACACTTCCGGAATGGGCTTGGGGTTGGCGATCGCCAAGCGGCTCATCCAGGCGCATCGCGGAAAGATATGGGTGGAGAGCGAGTCGCGTACGGGAAGCAGATTTACATTTTTATTGCCGATGGATCAGGGCTAGAACGCTCGAATTTTGGCGGTTGAAAGGGAAAAGTCAATGGCCGTGAAAGAGAAAATCCTTGTCGTGGATGACGAGCCCAGCATTCGAAAGTACTTGCAGACACTGCTGGAAGTCGACGGATTCGATGTGGAAGCCGTCAGTTCCGGGAAAGATGCGCTTGAGAGGGTGAACAAGGGAGAGCGGCCCGACTTCATCATCCTGGACGTATTGATGCCGGAGATGAACGGCATCGAAACATTGAAGGAATTGATGCAGGTGGACCGCAGCCTCAACGTCATCATGCTTTCGTGTTCGAACGAAGTAGGCACCGTCGTCGAAGCCATCCGGATTGGAGCACATGATTATCTGACCAAGCCTTTCGAGAAAACGGAACTGGACGCAGCGATGCTGAAATCGCGGCAAAAGAAGGAACTGGCCACGGAAAATCAGGCGCTGCGCGATTACTGCGACCAAGTGACAGAGGACTTGAGCTTTCTGGCCGCCAGCCCCCAGATGGTTCGAATCCGCCAGCAGATCCTGCAGATTGCGCCGGTAGATGTGCCTGTTTTTATCTGTGGCGAGAGCGGGGTGGGGAAAGAAGTTGTTGCGCGAATGATTCACCTGCGCTCGAAGCGGCGAAACCAGGCGTTCGTGAAAGTAAATTGCGCTGCGCTGCCAGGCGAACTTCTGGAATCGGAACTTTTCGGATTTGAGCAGGGCGCATTCACGGGAGCGGTGCGCAGCAAACCAGGCAAGTTTGAAATGGCCAACAAGGGCACGATCTTCCTCGATGAAATCGCGGAAATGAGCACGCACTTGCAGGCAAAACTGCTTCACGTCCTACAGGATCACCAGTATTCGCGGCTGGGCGGGCGGCACCTGGTGGAAACCGACGTGCGCGTGCTGGCGGCGACAAACGTTGATGTTCACGAAGCGATGAAGACGGGACGATTCCGCGAAGATCTCTATTACCGATTGAACGTTTTGTCCATCAACGTGCCGCCACTGCGCGAGCGGACGGCTGAGATTCCGCTTCTCTTCCGTCATTTCCTGCAGAAGTACAGCGAGAAATTCGGCAAGACGCCACCGGGACCCTCCAAGTATCTTCTGGATGCAGCAGTGAACTATCCCTGGCCGGGCAACCTACGCGAACTGGAGAATTTCGTAAAGCGCTACGTGATTCTCGAAGATGATGAAGGCAGCTTGCGCGAATTGGTGGAGATGTCCTCGACGCGCCAGCGTACTTCACCTCGAGAGGAACCTACGCCACCCAAGGAGCAGGGGTTGAAGGCCCTGGTGCGCGGCTTGAAAGACGAGGCCGAGATGGAAGCGATCGCCGACGCGCTGGAAAAGACGCGCTGGTGCCGGAAGGACGCCGCAAAAATGCTGGGGATCAGTTACAAGGCGCTGCTCTACAAGATGCGGCAATTCAACCTGGATACGCCGCGGACGCGGAAAGCAGCCTCCACAGCAGGAGTAGAGGAGCCGGCTTCGGCGGTGGCAACACGGCGCGACTAGCGCTACCGACCATTCCGGTGATTGATTTCGGGCACGCGGGCAGAAAAAAGGCAATTGCGGAAGCTTGTGGAGGCGGTAGTCTCGACGGCACGAAAGAAATCGAAACTTTCGTTCGCGAGAGCCGGCGATTTTTGGTCCAGCAACAAATGTTGGACGAAGGACCGGAGTAGTTGTATACACTAAGGATCAAGTGGGAGTCAGGTCGGGGCAGCCGAAGGAATTCTTAGTCAGCTTTAATCTCATTGCCTGGCAAGATGGTCGTCAAAGGAGAATTGGACCCTGTGCCGCAAGGCCATTCCAAACCTGGAAATGGCACGCGCCGATCGATGCAAAATATTGGGTTAAGCGTGTAACTGGGTTTGCGCAATTCAAGTAAGTGGAATTTTTAGAGAGAAACGCGGGTAAGCCAAAATATCCGCGGCGTGGCAGAGAGGTTGGGGGAATGACGGAGCGCCGTACAACTCGACGTTATGACTTATCCTTACCGATCATTATTCGCGTCCCTACCGAACGGAAATCAGATTCGCAGCAGGGCAAGACCCGCGATATCTCCACACGCGGACTCTATTTTGTTGTGGATCAGAACATGGAATCCGGTTCACAACTGGACATCACGCTGACGCTTCCCACGGAGATAACGCATGGTTCGGAAGTTTTTGTCCGAGCCCTGGGCAAAGTGGTGCGAGTGGAGCGCCGGATGGAAGACGGCAGTGCGCGGATGGGCGTGGCCGCGGTGATTGAGCGGTACGATATTATCCGCGGGGAAGCTGCGCGGGCTTGATCCACGTTTCCTGAGCCGGCGCAGATTCCATCCTGCTTGACGGTTCGCCAGTGTCTCTTCTCTCCCCTTTCGTTCCGAGTTTTTTCCTGGGGTGAAATTTCTCGAATTCATGTTGCAATCTAGGGCGGGTTGGGCCTACTATCCCGCCAGAAAGTCCCGCGGAGGGTCCAGTGAAAGTATCGGATCTCATCGGGTCCCGCACGGAAGTTTTCTCCATCACGGAAGAGACGAGCGTGCATCAGGCCGCGCAATATCTGCGCGAGAAGCAGGTGCGCGCGGTCGGCGTGATGAATGCAAGCGGCAAGCTTGTAGGGGTGATCTCGCACAGCGATGTCTCCGACAAAGTCGCGGCGGAGAACAAATGCCCAGCGTGGATGAAGGCGTCGGATATCATGACGCGCGAACTCGTCAAGGTGACGCCCGACATCACGCTGGAAGAATGCCTGCGATTGATGGACCAGAACACGATCTTCCACCTTCTCGTAGTCGATGAAGGGCAAATGTTCCGCGGGATGCTCTCGATTAGCGACATTTTGCGCGTGGTTGCATCAGACGAGAAGGCACGCGCGGATCTGCTGGAAGCGTTCATATTTCCGCCGAGGTAGAGGCGGTTCAACAATTTATTGACGCGTAAGCGCCTCTCTTCGGGCCCAATCCCCTGAAAAGTCTATGCGGGAAGAGTTTGTCTCCTTTGCGAAATCATTTTCCGCAGAGCAAGGGGCTTTTGCCGCGGGGATGATTGACCCCCTTGCCGGTGAGGTCCTCGTCTACCTTTCTCGTTAACACATATATATTCAATCGTTTACGAGGGAGACAGGCGAGATCTATAGTCCGTCCCACTCAAAGAACGGAGAGTCCAGATTTGGTTCTTTGAGTGCAACCAAGAGAGGAGGGAAGTTCCCACCCGAACGCGCGAAGGGACCAGGATGGCAGTTTCCGAACACACAAACGGTGGATCGACTCAAAGTGCGGGAGGGTTGCCTCCAGAAGAGATTATCTTCGGCCGCTCCGGGGCGATGAGTTCGATTCGGCAAAAAGTGCAGAAGGTGATTGGAACCGATGTCCCGATCCTGATTCAAGGAGAGAACGGAACGGGAAAGGGACTGCTGGCGCAGTACATTCACTCCCGTTCGGCAATGTCCTCCGGTGCGTTTGTAAAGGTGAACTGCGCGGCAATCCCGGGAGCCCTTCTCGAGAGTGAATTGTTCGGTTACGAAAAAGGATCATTTACGGATGCGCACGCATCAAAGCCGGGCTACGTGGAAATGGCGCACCGCGGAACACTCTTTCTTGATGAGATCGCGGATCTGGATTTGAGCCTGCAAGCCAAGGTCTTACAGTTGCTTCAAGATGGACATTTCAGCCGAATCGGAGACAAGCAAGAAAGACGAGCCGAAACCCGGGTCATCTGCGCCACCAATCGAGATTTGCGGACGGAGATAGAGGCCGGACGCTTCCGGCAAGATTTGTTCTACCGGATTAACGTCATCAGCATCCATTTGCCGAGCTTGCGCGAACGGCGCGAAGATGTCGCGCTGCTTGCGGACTACTTCCTGGGACAACTGAACGCCCGCTTCGAGCGCGATACGCCACCCTTTTCCGAAGAGAACATCGATAACCTAGCGAGCCGGGAATGGCGAGGAAATATTCGCGAACTCGAGAATGTGGTTGCGCGGTACGCGATTCTGGGTTCGCTCGACACTGTAGAGCCGGAGCGGCCGCCGAGACGCTCTTCCATAGCTCCTCGCCGAGTGGGCCTGGACGGCACGATCCCGCTGAAGCGAATTGCCAAGCAAGCGGTCCGCGAGATGGAAGGGAACCTGATACTCAATGCGCTGCGCGAAAATAAATGGAACCGCCGAAAGGCGGCGCTGGCGCTGAACATCAGCTACCGGGCGTTGATTTACAAGATTCGGGAAGCGGGCCTCTCCCCGAAAGGCAACCGCAAAAGACCTCAGGCAGAACTTCCACGCGACCACGCGACAGGGATGGAGTAGGGGTTATAATCCACTGTCGACGTTCAGACGCAGCCCAAAGCGTTAGTCTCTCCTGGCCCCTGATGATGTTATCGGAACTGTTTCTCGGAGCGCACATCTTGATGCTTCTCCGAAGGCGGTGATTTCCAAGATTTTTGCGAGGCCGGAAATCCGTCGGGCTGGAGTCTCCCCGGACTGCGTATTCCAGCGAGAATGCGGCGGGCTCCGATAGACCGAGACCGCTTGAGCGGGCAGAAGGAGCGCTGAGATAATGTACCTCGCGATGAAAACAATCCTATTTGGCGAGGCCTTTCGACGAAATGCGCTGTCGATGCTCTTGCTTGCGCTGGCCATGACGAAGACCGGGTGCAGCGGTGCGGCAAACTCGAATCAAGGTGGGGGAGGGAATCCTTCCCCGGCGAGCATTGCGAGCCTGAATCCGACTTCCGGAGCGGTGGGAAGCTCGGTGACGATCGCGGGCGCGAATTTTGGCGCGTCGCAAGGGACGAGCACGGTGAAGTTCAATGGGACGGCGGCGACGCCGACGAGTTGGAGCGCGACGAGCATTGTGGTGAAGGTTCCAGCGGGCGCGACGAGCGGGACTGTTGTTGTGACGGTGGGCGGTGTGGTTAGCAACGGCGCGATCTTTATGGTTTCGAGCGGGACAGGCCCGGCGATAGGACCTTTGAAACAGAGCAGTGTGAATAGTCGGTACTTTGTGGATCCGGCGGGGAACGCGGTGTTCCTGTCGGGGTCGCACACCTGGGATGATTTCCAGGACACGGACACGAACGCGGGTTCGACACCGGCGGCGTTTGACTTCAACAGCTACGTGAACTTTCTGAAGGCGCACAACCAGAACGTGACGATCGTGTGGCACAAGGACTTGCCGGAGTATTGCGGGTGGAACGTGAGCGGGAGCACGTGGCGGATGGCGCCGTGGCCGTGGCTGAGGCCGGGACCGGGAGTGGCCACGGACGGGAACGCGAAGTTTGACTTGACGCAGTTCAA
>WNFE01003446.1_pt1 | contig 11755 bp, 12 predicted proteins | sample 5400451 | NCBI WGS metagenome assembly WNFE01 (sample SAMN13153344, study PRJNA577476) | soil metagenome | isolation source: 200 cm saprolite under Douglas fir tree site 2 hole 2 | place: USA:California | collected 2015-04-18
GATTGGGCTGGTCGCCCCGACGACGAACGTGGCAGCGACGGCGAGAACGGCCAGGAATGCGGCCATCCGTCGAAATGAAACACGAGCAGTCCGACCGATCGACAACGGGGGAAACCTCCGGAAAGAGAGGATGTAAAACTCTCATCAGGCGCGCCCCCTCATAAACCTCTGCCCGTGATTGTCGCTGGCCGACAAAGTTCGCCGAGGGTGGGGTTCAGAGGCGCTTCGCCAGCTCAGCGAATTTCGCACTCGCGCCGCCCTTGATCGGAGACCCATGTCCCACCACCGCGTTCTCGAAGTGGAACTTCGCGAGTTTCTTGATCGACTCGCGGTGCTGCTTCGGGTCGACGTTGTATCGGTCGTCCATCGGCCCGAGTCCCGACTCGTTCCTCACGGCATCGCCCGCGATCAGAAGGGAGCGCGATGTGTCGAGGAGCGAGATGCTGCCGCGTGTATGACCCGGCGTGAAGATGACCTGGAGTCCGTCGTGCTTCTGACCATCCTCTAAGATCACGTCGACCGCGGTCCCGGGGTGGCTCTGGGGGCCCGACGGTCCGTCGTAGACCCGCTTGCGGGAAATGAAGTCCGCCTCGATGCGGTGGGCGGCGACCTTTGCCGGCGAACCGTGCTTGATCGCCGCGAGGCCCCCGACATGGTCGGGATGCGTGTGGGTGATGAAGATCGTCGAGAGGTCTTTGGGCTTCACCTTGATGCGCGAGAGGTAGTCCAAGACCTTTCCCGCGTCGGCATCGGTCGCTGTGTCGATGAGGATCATCCGGTCGTCGACAAGGAGCGTGGTCGTCGCATACGTCTCGATCACATGCACGCCTTTGAGGAGTTCCAACGACACCACCCTGGGGCGTCAGGGGCATCCGCAGACATATTCCTTTCGCGGAAGCAGGGACCCGGCCGTGCGAGGATGGCGGGGACGCGGGCCCCTCCGCTGCATCCTGACGCGTCGGCTTCTTATGGCCCTCCGACTTTATCGCGATCGGTGTGAGATGGCGCTATCGGACGTCCTCGCGCGCGTGGACACGGATGCGGAGAAGGCCCTGGAAACCCTCAAGGAATACTGTCGCTTCCCGACGATTTCCGCGCACAAGAAAGCGCAACCCGAGACTGCGGCGTTCGTCCGTCGTCTCCTCATTGAGAACGGTTTCGAGGCCCGCGAATATCCGACGGACGGCGGTCCGAATGTCGTCTTCGGCCAGATGGTCGTCGACGAGCGGAAGCCCACCCTGCTCATGTACCAGCATTACGACGTCCAACCCGTCGACCCCCTGAACGAGTGGAAGCGGGATCCGTTCGATCCCGTGATCCAGGACGGCAAGTTCTGGGGACGCGGATGCGGCGACACGAAGGGGAACCTCATCTCCCAGCTCCTTGCAGTGCAGGCCTGGCAGAGGGTCGAAGGCCGACCTCCCATCAACCTGAAGTTCGTCGTCGAAGGGGAGGAGGAGGTCGGGAGTCCGCACTTCGCCTCCTTCGTCCACGCCAACCGGGAGATCCTGAAGGCGGACGGCGCCACGATCGAGGGAGGGGACCATCTCCATGAGGGTACGCCGAAGATCGAGCTCGGTTGCAAGGGCATCTTGTACGTCGAGATGGTGAGCCGGACGGCCGCCGTAGACCAGCATTCTTCCTATGCGGCGATCGCTCCGAATCCCGCGTGGCGACTGATCCACGCGTTGATCACGCTACGCGATGCGAAGGGGCGGATCAAAGTCCCTGGCTGGTACGAAGACGCGCGCCGACCCACTGCCCGCGAGTTGCGATACCTCAAAGCCAGCGTCTTCTCGTCCCAGGCCTTGAAGGGGTACTGGGGTGTGAAGGAATTCGTCGGGGGAGGAAACGACTTCGAGATCCTCCGGCGGCTCATCTACTCGCCGACCTGCACGGTCTGTGGGTTCGTCAGCGGCTACATCGAGCAGGGAACGAAGACCGTGAACCCCGCCGTCGCGAAGGTGAAGATTGATTTCCGGCTCGTGCCGAACATGAAGAAGGAGAAGCAGCTCGCGAAGCTCCGCGACCACCTGAAGGCAAAGGGTTTCGATGACATCGAGCTCCTTCCCGCGCCGGAGAACCTTGAGGCCGCGGCGATTTCGCTCAGCGCGCGTGTCGTGAAGGCGGCCATCAAGGGCTCCGTGGACGCGTTCGGACGCGAGCCGGAGGTCTGGCCTTGGTCACCCGGCGCGTCGGCCCATGGATTCTTCAACGAGGTCGTCGGCGTGCCCTCGATTTCGGGCCCTGGCGTCGGCTATGACGGCTCGAACTATCACGCCCCGAACGAGAACATCCGACTCACGGACTTCGTCAGCGGGACGAAGCACATGGCGGCCATGTTCGCACGCATGTAGGCGAGGCGACTGCCGATCGAGGGTCGGGGCCTGAGGCTCATGCCTCCACTTAGGGGTAGGAGGTTCACCCGGCCCGGTGCGTTGTGAGGGCCTCCCACCCCCTCGGAGGGCTTCACCGCGGCCTGCCCGGCCAACCCTTTTATTCGCGGACGGCCCCTTGTCGTCCGGGAGTGTTGGGTATGGCGGGAGAGGAACTCATTCTGGCGATTGTGCTTGTGGTTATCTTGGTCCTCGTGATCTTGCGGGGGGCCGTCAAAGTCGTCCGCGAATACGAGCGGCTGGTCATCTTCCGCCTCGGCCGTCTCTTCCCGAAGCCGAAAGGCCCGGGATTGACAGTGATCATCCCGATCTTCGATCGTCGGGTCCTGATCGATCTGCGAGTCGTCGCGTTCGATGTCCCCCGTCAGCGGGTCGTGACTCGCGACAATGTGTCCGTCGAGGTCGACGCCGTCGTTTACTACCGCGTGTACGATCCCCTGAAGGCGGTCACGGAGGTACAGAATTATGTCATGGCGACGAACCTTCTCGCCCAGACAACGCTCCGGGACGTCCTTGGCCAAGTCGAGCTGGACGGGCTCCTCTCGAAGCGAGAGGAGCTGAGCAAGCGGATCCAGATCCTTCTGGACACAGCGACGGAACCATGGGGGGTCAAGGTTTCGGCGGTCACACTACGGGACGTCTCCCTTCCTGACACGATGGTGCGGGCGATCGCGAAGCAGGCGGAGGCGGAACGGGAGCGCCGCTCGCGCGTGATCATGGCGGAAGGCGAAGCCCAGGCCGCGGAGAAGATGCGCGAGGCCGCGATGCTCTACGGCTCGGCCCCGAGCGCGATGCGCCTGCGAGAGTTGCAGACGCTGACGGAAATCGCGCGGGAAAAGAACATGATCGTCGTCACGAACACGACGGCCGCGGGAGACATCACAGGCGAGGTCGCCTCGCTGACCGCCGCTCTGGCCCGGAAAGGAGGCGAGAAGAAAGAGTGAAGGCCGCTCCCGCCCGACGGGCTCGCATCGCCCTTCTGATTGCCATGTCCGCGGTCATCGTGGCCGCCGCCATGCCGGCGGCGCGAGCCCAGGGGCCGCGCGTACTCCTTGCTGTCGTGGACGGCGCCATCGGTCGATCCACCGTGGACTATCTGCAAGAGGCGATCCAGGAGGCCCAAGCCGGCGGCTACGCGGCCCTGATGGTCCGCTTCGACACCCCGGGAGGTGGCCTGCTGGAGACGGTGGCGATCACGGAGATGTTCAACAACGCCCGGACGGTGCCGATCCTCGGATGGGTTGGGCCGGTGGGGGCTCACGCATGGAGCGCGGGCACGATTCTCCTCGTGTCTACAGATCTAGCGGCCATGGCCCCAGGGACGACGATCGGCTCCGTCCAACCCGTCGAAGTCGGGCCGGGTGGGGTCGTGCCGGTGACCGACCCCAAGATCATCAACGCCGTAGTCACGGCGATCTCCGAGGAGCTCGCCCTCCATAATCGGAATGTGTCCCTCGCCGCCCGCTTCGTGGTGGACAACCTGAATCTCAACGCCTCGAGGGCGCGAAGTCTCGGGGCCACAGAACTCGTAGCCGACAGCCCGCAGTCGTTCGCGACCCTCGCGGACGGACGCCACGTGGTCGTCCGGAGCAACACCACCGTGTACAAGGATTTCACGCTGACGACGGCGAACGCGGAGATCGTGACGTTCAGCTCGTCCTCCCGCGTCCGGCTCCTCCAGATCCTGTCGGACCCGCTCGTGGCGTCCCTCTTGCTGATCCTCGGGATCTACCTCGTCATCTTCGGCATCTCCGCCCCGGGCCATGGGGCCGAGATCGCGGGGATCATCATCCTGTTGCTAGCCCTCATCGGCCTTGGGTTCTACGTAGACACGTTTGCGATCATCTTGCTCATCGTTGGCATCATCCTGATCATCCTCGAGATCAAAGCTCCCGGGTTCGGCGCGTTCGGCATCGGCGGCATCGTCGCCATCGTCCTCGCGGCCGCGTTCCTCGCGCCGCTCCGGCCGCCGCGGTTCGTCGTCTCGCCGGACTACCAACTGTACTTCCTCGCCTCGCTGCTCACCCCCACAGCGGTCCTCGGCGGATTCATCCTATTCGCGATGTACAAGGTCCAACAAGTCCGACATCGCGCGCCGATCGTGGGTGCGACGATTGGCCAGCCGGCGACCGTCGTGGATGGCCTGCGTGCCAAGGAAAAAGGATACGTTATGTTCCGCGGAGAGCTGTGGCAGGCGATCGCGGACGAAGAGCTGCCCCGCGACGCGAAGGTCTATGTCGCCGGCGTCGACGGAATCATCCTGCGCGTCTCGTCCCATCCGCTCTCCACCCCGGAGGAAAACCATCCCCTGAAATCCCGTTTCGCGTTCCTCCTCCGTCGCAAGGCCGCGTAGCCCCAAATGCTTAAGGCCCTCAGGGGGTTCGCCAGCCCAATGGACACGGACGTCACGCTGTGCAGGGTCGAGGAGATGCCGGACGGCGGGATGAAGCACTTCGAGATTATGGGGTACGACGTCATGGTCGTCCGCCTCGGCGACCAGTTCTATTGCGTGGACGAGGCGTGCACGTACAAGTGGGCGATGTTGACCGACGGCCATGTGGACCGGGAGAGGCTTGCGATCGTGTGCAAAGACTGCAACGGCGCTTGGGATCTGCAGACGGGCCAGCCCAAGGATCCTCCCGCGAAGTTTCCATTGAACGCCTACCGCATCGAAGCGGAGGGCGACGACCTGATTGTGACCTTCACGTACTGAGTTCCTCTTTTCGCGGCCGCGCTTCGGGGAGAAAAGGCTTATGAACGAGGGGTCCCTCGCTTCAATCACCTCAGCCTCCTGACGAACGAGTCGGCCGCCTCGCGTCCCGATCGCGTTCTCATCGAGCATAGAGGCGGTGCCGACGATGGTCGACGACAAGAACCAGCAATTCACCCGGATGTGGAACGAAGAGAACAAGTCGAAACGGGCGAAGTTCCGCAACCTCATGAAAGCGAAGCTGGACTTGCTGCATGTCGAAGTCAATGAAGAGAACGCCCGCGCTTTCTATAACGGGCGGCTCGAGTCTCGGCAGCCGGAGCGAATCTATCAGACGCCGGAGCGATTCGAGGACCGGCGGCCCCCGCGACGCCGCTAAGCCGGGTCGATTTTCAGAAGCTCCATCCAACCGAACGGATGAAAGCGGCCGCTCGACCTTCTGAAAATAAATGGGAAAAACCTGGCCCGAAGGCCAGGGCGTTGAATCTGGTTTAGAAGCGTCGCCGGCCGCGGTCGCGCCGATCTCGGTCGCGTCCGCCGCCGCCGCCGCTGCCACTACCACTGCCGCCGCTGCGGCCGCCGCCGAAGGTCCCGAACTCGAACTGCCGGTCCCCTCCGCCGCTCCCGCTGCGTCGCTCGCCGCTGTAGCCACCGCTTCGGTAGCGCGGCTCGCGCTCGTATTCGACCGCACTGACATCGAGCGCGGTGTTCACCGTGTCGATCGTCTGGTCCGACTTCGCCATCGACCCATACTTGCCGACGTTCAGCCGGATGTGGCCGCGCACGAGGGTCACGTAGCCGTTGTCGATCAGGACCGTCTCATCCTTCTGGACCTGGCCAATCTGGTCGTTCCACAAGGTGAGCAGGACCGTCGCGGTTTCGTCCCCAACCGTCGCTTCGACGAGCTTTCTCGCTTCGCCGAACTTCGACGTGATCTCTCGCTCTTCACTCAGGCCTACCACCTTGACCAAGACATTCACTTGCTTGGACGAGGGGGTCAGGTCTTTGACTTTCGTCATTGTCTTTTCTTCCATGTTCTCACTTCTGCCGACATTGGGCCGAGTCGCAAAGGGTCGGGAAAAACCGCCACCAGGCGAATTCAGACGATGTGGGCTAAGCTTCCTCACGAGGCGCTGATATAAAAACATTCGGGAGTGGTCGAGCTGAGCACTCAACCGTGGATTCTGTCAAGGGGTCGGAACGACGGCCACGAGCTGTTTCCGCGTTCGGCGCAAGGGAGGTCACTCGGAGACGTAGGCATGGGCCTTTTTTATTGAGTGAGCGTATCTTCCCCCGGTGGAGGCTGTGCGGATAGGAAACAAGATCGTCCTTCGCGTGGTTGAGCGCGAGGATCTGAAGATTCTTCACCAATGGCAGAACGACGAAGAGGTGATGCGCCTCGCAAGGTCGTATCCGGATCACACGACTTCGATGGCGGCCCTCGAGGTGAAACTCGAGAAGATCCTGAAGGGCGAAGAGCCCCGCCACCGGGAGTACATCATCGAGGAGAAAGGGAGCAAGAAGCCGCTCGGTTGGGCGGGCCTCACGATTCATGGATGGCCCCGCGAGGGGGTCGCGCAATCGGCGGACCTCGGCCTCGCGATTGGCGAGAAGGATCGCTGGAGAAAGGGATACGGGACGGAGGTCGTTCAGCTGTTGCTAATCGAGGCCTTTGAGCAATTGAACCTGCACCGGGTTGCCTGGTGGACCTTTGCGGAGAATGCCGCGAGCCTCGGGTTGGCCCGGAAGATGGGATTCAAAGAGGAATGCCGGGTCCGCGACTCGGTCTTCTTTGACAACCGGTATCACGACAGCGTTGGGCTGGGCCTCCTGAAGACCGAATACGAGCCGGCGCGGCGTCTGTCCGCAAATCCGAAGCGGTCCCCGTAACACATCCACATCTCCAGGATTTCGTGCACGACCTTTCAGATGAGGACGATCCCTTGCCTCGGCGGGCTGGGACGGACGCACCACCCTCAGCACTAACTATTTAGCCAATTCTCTGGCTTCCTCATTCACCGTGCTCGTCGACGCTTTCGGCCGCGAGGTCACCGACATCCGGATCAGTGTGACGAAGCGATGCAACTTCGGATGCATCTACTGCCACGACGAAGGCCTCGGGCCGGTGTTGAAGCCGCGGATGCCTCACGAAGACGAGATGTCTGTGGGGGAGATCGAGCGCCTTCTCCGGATCGCGCGTGAGTTCGATATCCGGTCCGTGAAGTTCACCGGCGGCGAGCCGCTCGTCCGGTTGGACATGGAGGACATCATCAATCGCGCGGTGCGGCAGATCCCGGACGTCTCGATGACGACGAATGGATCGATGCTCGCGAGGCGCGCGGAGGGACTTCGGTCGGCGGGACTGAAGCGCGTGAACGTCTCGATCGATTCGCTCGATCCGGCAGCCTTCCGAGAGATCCGGAAGGGAGAACTCGCCCCGGTCTTGCGCGGCATCGAGGAGGCCCTGCGAGTCGGCCTGAAGCCCGTGAAGCTCAATATGGTGGTGTTCAAGCAGACGCTCCCGCACATTCCCGCGATGATCGAGCACATCTCACACGGCGACGGCCTGAAGCTCCAACTCATCCAGTTCATGCCCGAGCTTGTGGGCCAAGAGGAATGGATGGTCGACATCGATTCCTTGAAGAAATGGCTCGAGCTGCGCGCCGACAAGGTGTTGGTGCGGGAGATGCATCACCGTCGGATCTACCTCTTCAACGGAGCCGAAGTCGAGGTCGTTGATCCAGTGTACAACGCGGAGTTCTGCATGAACTGCCACCGGATCCGCGTGACGCACAAAGGGGAATTGAAGGGTTGTCTGAATCGGAACGACGATCTCATTCCGACGAGAGGAATGGACGACGACGGCCTGCGCGATGCGTTCCGGAGCGTGGTGGCCAACCGCATTCCCTACTACGGTGCGCACGTTACGGAGTATCCCCGCAGAGATCAGACCCGAGCGGTCCCGATTGAATTTTCGACCCCGTCGGTCCGGTAATTGGTTCGACTTTTCTTTCGTCTTGCACAGATGATGCGTGGCCGCGAATCCTCAAATAGCGCCTCGCTCTCCGCGGCAATGTGGCGACAACGACTCGCTCGGTCGAGGAAGTCCTCCGGGAGGGAGGGTTCACCTCGTTTCACCGCCGCGTCGTCCTGCTAACCGGATTCGCTTGGACCTTCGTGGCGTTCGAGATCATCCTGATCAGTTTCGTCCTTCCTGCGATCTTCACCCAGTTCGGCCTGACCCCCGCGTCGAATCCCTTCCTTTATTTCCTGGTCGCCTCGGCGACGTTGATCGGCTCGTTCATTGGCAGCCTCATCCTCGGGCGCCTCGCCGACGATCGGGGTCGTCGCACCGTGTTTCTGACGAGCATCCTCTGGTATTCCGCCTTCACGGCCCTCACAGCGGTTGCGTGGGACCCGTGGAGCGTCTTCGGGTTTCGCCTGCTTGCGGGGCTGGGTCTTGGGGGGATGCTCGTCGTGGATCCATCCCTGCTCTCGGAGTTCCTGCCTCCACAGTCCCGCGGCCGGTACATGGTGCTCCTTGACTTCTTCTGGCCGATCGGATTCCTTCTCGCGATTGCGTTCTGGTGGATCTTCATCATCCAGGGGGGCGGGCAGTGGCGTTGGTTGTTCGTCGCGGCGGCGTTCCCGGCGTTCATCGCGTTCCTCGCCAGAACGACCGTTCCCGAGAGCCCGTTCTATTTCGCGCGCCGCGGTCGTCTTGACGATGCGGCCGAGGTCTTGCGCCGCGTGACAGGACTCAACGTGTCTTCCTCCTCTCTCTCGAAAGAGCAAGCGATCCCCCGGGCCCCGATTGCGGCGTTGTTCGGGGGGTCCCTTCTCCGACGGTCGGGGGTCACGATCGCCGTGTGGATTGCCTTGAACTTCAGCTACTACGGATTGTTCCTCTCGCTCCCGTTCGCGCTCCCGGTCTTCGCGGCGGTCGGATCGGACGTCCGGCTCCTCGCGACGTTCTTCATCGTCTCGGCCTTCGCGCAGTTCCCGGGGTACCTCGTGTCGATGTTTCTTGTGGAGGCGTGGGGCCGTAAACGAACCCTGGCGGTCTTCCTTATTCTGGGCGGCGTGAGCGGATTCTTCTTCGCGACGGCGACGCAGCTCACGACCTTATTCGTCAGCCTGGCCCTTGTGAGCTTCTTCAATCTGGGCGCATGGGGGGCGGTGTATCCCTACACCAGCGAGCTCTTCCCTACCCAGTACCGGGCGACGGGCTTCGGTTTGGCGGAAGGAGTCGGCAAGGTGACCGCGATCCTCGGACCCGTGATCTTCGGGGCTTTGTACGCATCGACAGGTGGAATCATTGCGCCTCTGACCGCGATCGCGGCTGTCATGGTCCTCGGCGGAGTCGTGCTCGCCGGGATTGGGCCCGAGACGAAGGGCCAGACCTTCACCTGATTTGCCGTCGGGTGTAGAAAGCCTATAACCCTCGCGGCATGTTCCCTTCGACGGGCCGCCACAGTGGCACATGAAACGTGATCCGATGGCGAAACCGAAGGCCTTGCGAGGACCGAGGGGGCCGAAGATTGTGACCCTTCCGCCGGGACCGAGGTCGAAGGCCGCGCTCGCGCGGAAGGAGAAATTCCTGACGAACGGGGTGCGGGTGGGCCTGCCGATCGATGTTACCTGGGCGGAAGGCCCTCTCGTCCGTGATGCGGACGGGAACGTCTATGTGGACCTGGGCGGAGGAATCGGAGTCCAAACGATCGGCCATCGTCCTCCATCTGTGGTCCGTGCCGCGAAGAACCAGCTTGACCAGCTCACACACATCAGCTTCATGGTGGCGACGTACGGACCGTACCTCGATCTTGCGGAGCGCATGGCGGACATCTGCCCGCCGGGACTGAACAAGTCGATCTTCGTGAACTCCGGGTCCGAGGCGATTGAGAACGCGGTGAAGATCGCGCGGGCGTCCACGAAGAGGCCGTGGCTCGTCTCCTTCAAGACCGCCTTCCACGGTCGCACGCTCCTCACGATCAGCCTGACGGGGAAGGAGAAGCCCTATCGGGAAGGATTCGGGCCTTTGGTCCGCGAAGTCCTCCTCGCCGACTACGCCTATCCGTATCGGGACCCCGAAGGCCGGTCCCCGTCGGAAGTCGCGAAGGCCCGCGTCGAGGAGCTAGAGGGGCTGATCAACCGGCCCGAGGTCGCCGGCCAGGTCGCCGCGATCCTCGCGGAGCCGGTCCAGGGGGAGGGAGGCATGATCGTGCCTCCGAAGGAATTCTTCCCGCTCCTCCGTCGGCTCTGCGATGACCACGGGATCCTCCTCATTGACGACGAGGTGCAAGCCGGGGCCGGTCGGACGGGGAAAATGTGGGCGATTGAGAACTGGGACACGGTGCCGGACATCCTCGTGAGCGGCAAGGCGATCGGAGGGGGCCTGCCCTTCGGGGGCGTGACGGGCAAGGCCGCGGTCATGGATGCTCCCCGTCCAGGGTCACTCGGCGGGACCTTCGGAGGCAACCCGGTCGTGTGTGCGGCGGCCCTGAAGGCCATCGACGAGATCGAGAAGGCCCTACCAGGCACGAAGCGGCTCGAGGCCCGCATCCGAAAAAGGCTCGACGAGATGGCCCAGAGCCATGATCGAATCGGCGAGGCGCGCGGCCTGGGGGCCATGTGGGCCCTGGAGTTCGTGAAGGACCGCCGCAGCAAGGAGCCGGACGTCGACCTCGCTAAGGCCGTCCAGCTCGCGGGCCTTCGGAACGGGCTGATCCTGCTCACGGCGGGCTTCTTCAACAACTGCATCCGTTTGCTCCCCCCGATAAACATCCCGATCCCCCTCATCGAGACCGCCCTGGACCTCCTCGAGGACAGCCTCGACATGGCCCTCGCGGGAAAGGGCTCCTGAGCCCGAGGAGATGTTTCACGACCGAACCAGGTTCTCACCTGAAACGTAGTACGAAAACGAAACTATTTATACCCCGGGGCCCCAATATATGAGTGCGAGAACAGAATGCGATGACCGAGGAAGAAAGCCCCTGTTCGGGACCGGGATGTGGAGCGGAAGCCGCCATCGAGGTGGTCGGCTCGGAGCTCAAGCTGACGGTCCTTCACGGTCTCCTGTCCGGCCCCAAGCGGTTCAACGAACTGCGCGAGGCCACGGGAATCTGCCAGAGCTCCCTGGCGAAGACACTCAAGGAGCTCGAGGAAGTGGGCATCGCCGAACGGAAGGTCCTCGATCGGCCGGTAGCGGTGGAATACCGCCTCTCGCCGAAAGGTCAGGACCTCTTCAGTGCGATCCGGGAATTGGAGGCCTGGACCGCGCGGTGGGTCATCGCGTCCGGAGCTCGTGAGGTGACACAATGAGTCAATTCGCATCAATAGAGGCGCGCGACGCGACGTTCAAGGGGGAGCGGAAGCCCGAGCACGCTCGGGATCCGGCCCGCTGTCCGAATTGCGGGAGCTTCGCCCTGTACGTCGACCCCGTCCGCGGGGAGCGCGTCTGCGACAACTGCGGGTTCGTCGTCGATGAGGGCCTCGTGGACCAGGGGCCCGACTGGACGACCTTCGAAGGAGACGACCGCATCCGAGTCGGTCCGCCGCCGTCCGTGATGGCCCCGGACAAGGGCCTCGGTTCCATGGTCGGGAACGGGCTTCGGGACGCCAAAGGCAACCCGATCGACGCTCGGAGCGT
>WNFE01003449.1_pt1 | contig 11752 bp, 15 predicted proteins | sample 5400451 | NCBI WGS metagenome assembly WNFE01 (sample SAMN13153344, study PRJNA577476) | soil metagenome | isolation source: 200 cm saprolite under Douglas fir tree site 2 hole 2 | place: USA:California | collected 2015-04-18
TGAAGGATATCGCCCTCTCGTCCGGTTCGGCCTGTACCTCGGCCACATTGGAACCCTCGTACGTGCTCCGCGCGTTGGGGGTCGGGACGGATCTGGCACACTCCTCGATTCGCTTCGGTCTGGGCCGTTTCAACACGGACGATGAGATCGACTATACGATCAAGAAGGTGATTGAGATCGTCACCAAGTTGCGCGAAATGTCCCCGCTGTACGAAATGGCAAAAGAAGGCGTCGATTTGAAATCGGTCCAATGGGCTGCCCACTGACCTGGATAGTCAATCAAGAGGAGGATGAACCATGGCCTACAGTGACAAAGTCATCGATCATTTCAATAACCCCCGCAACATGGGGAGCTTCAAGAAGGACGAGGAAGGGGTCGGCACCGGCATGGTCGGAGCTCCGGAGTGCGGCGACGTGATGAAGCTCCAGATCAAGGTGCAGAACGATACGATCGTGGACGCGAAGTTCAAGACCTTCGGCTGCGGGTCCGCGATCGCCAGCTCGAGCCTCGCCACCGAGTGGTTGAAGGGCAAGACGGTCGAAGAAGCCCAGAAGATCAAGAACACCGACATCGTGCAGGAGCTGAACCTGCCGCCTGTGAAGATCCATTGTTCCGTGTTGGCCGAGGATGCGATCAAGGCCGCCCTCGCGGACTACCAGAAGAAAGCCGACGGAGCACTGACCGACGCGAAGTAACGTGAACAAAGGGAGCGCGCCATGGACACGACGAACGCAGAAATCCAAGCTCCGGTGATTACGCTCAGCGAGGCAGCGCTGAAGGAAGTGAAGCGCCTCATCAACGTGCAGGGCCTCACTGAAGGGGGGCTCCGCCTCGGCGTGAAAGGCGGCGGCTGCTCAGGCCTCAGCTACACGATCAACTTCGACGAAAAGATCAGCCAGCACGACCAAGTCCTTGACTTTGACGGTGTTAAAGTCATTGTCGACGCCAAGAGCGCTATTTATCTTCAAGGCACGCAGTTGGACTTCCAAAAAGACCTGATGGGCGGAAACTTCAAATTCGTCAATCCGAACGCCGACAAGACCTGTGGCTGCGGAGAGTCGTTCTCGGCCTAACGAGTGTCAGCAGCGCACAGCAAGTGTCCTACGGGCATGGCAGGCCGCCATGCCCGTGCTGTCAGAGGAGGCCGCATGGACCATCACACCCACAGCACCGTCGGCCCACGTGAGCTGCCTATGGCTCGCAGCATGTGCTGGCACTGCCAGTCTGAAGTGGCAGGTGAATATTTCTGTGAGCGGTGCGTTAAGGTCCAGCCGGTTTCGAAAGACCTCGATTACTTCACCTGCCTGGGCTTCCCCCGCCGCCTCACGATCGACCAGCACCAGCTGGAAACCAAATTCTACGAACTTAGCCGGGCATTCCACCCCGATTTCTATCAGAACAAGAGCGCTGCCGAGCAGACTATCAGCCTCGGCAATTCCGCCATGTTGAATATCGCGTACCGGACACTCCGTGATCCGATCGAGCGGGCCGAGTATCTCCTCGATCTGGAAGCCGGGTCGGTGAAAGAGATTCGGAATTCTCCTCCCGCCGACCTCTTTGAAGAAATTCTTGAACTCCAAGATACATTGAGCGAGTACCGAGCCGCCGGTCACGCGTCAGAAACCGAGTCGACGTTCCGCGCGAAACTCCAATCGGAACGGAACACGCTCGAACAACGGCAACGGGACATGGAAGCCACCCTGCAGCAGCTCTTTGTTCAGTGGGACACACTCCAAGATCGCGGGGAGGCGACCGATCAGGCGAGGACCGAGCGCGACCGTATTCTGAAGCAGATGCGCGAAAATCTCTCCAACCGCACCTACGTCAAGAACATCGTGAGCGACCTCGCCTCAACTATTGGATAATCACCGCCATGGCACGTATCGTCGGCATCGATCTCGGCACAACGAATTCGCTCGTAGCCTATATAGCAGACGGACGTCCGCGTGTCATCCCAGATCTGCACGATCGGACGATGGTTCCCTCTGTCGTGGCGATGACCGACAATGGCCTCATCGTCGGCGATCCGGCGAAAGAACACTTGACGCGCAACCCGGAACGGACCGTCTATTCCGTGAAGCGATTCATGGGAAAGAGTCTTGAGGACGTACAGGGCGAGCTGGCCTACTTCCCCTACCACTTGACGGAACAGGGTGGAGTCATCCGGATCAAGCTCGGTGAGAAAACCTATTCGCCCCCGCAGATCTCGGCCATGATCCTCAAGGAACTAAAGCGACGGGCAGAAGCGCATCTCGGCGAGAGCATTACCAAGGCCGTCATCACCGTCCCCGCCTATTTCAACGATAGCCAGCGGCAAGCGACGAAGGATGCTGGCATGATTGCAGGGCTCGACGTCTTACGGATCATCAATGAACCGACCGCTGCCTCGCTGGCCTATGGGCTCCAACAGAAGACTCAGGGCACGATTGCCGTCTATGACCTTGGTGGAGGAACCTTCGATATTTCTATCCTGAAACTCAAGAACGGCATCTTTGAAGTCCTTGCGACCAACGGCGACACACATCTCGGAGGCGATGACTTCGACCGCCAGATCGCAGATCTCTTCGTAAAGGAAGTCCGCGAACAACATGGTCTCGACTTGAACGCCTATCCCGACCATATGCAGGCGGTCAGACTGGAGGCTGAACGGACAAAGATCAGACTCTCCGATGAGCTGAAGACCACGGCCAGCCTCGACCTGCCGGAGGGCAAAGGCCGGTATTCGAAAGATCTCACGCGTGATCAACTCGAAACCCTCACCATGGAATTGGTGGAGCGCACGCTCGGGCCTTGCCGTCTCGCCCTGAAAGACGCCGGCCTCACCTCGAGCGATCTCGATGAGGTTGTTCTCGTCGGCGGCTCGACTCGTATGCCACTCGTTCGGCAGCGTATTCAAACTCTGTTCGGCAAGGAACCCCACTGCGAACTCAATCCCGACGAAGTCGTCGCGCTCGGCGCGGCCGTCCAGGCCGACATTCTCAGTGGCGGAACGACCGATCTGTTGCTACTCGACGTGACACCCCTCTCCCTTGGCATCGAAACCATGGGTGAAGTGATGAGCAGCTTGATTCGACGCAACACGACCATCCCGGCCAGTGCCAAGGAAATGTTTACAACCTACGTCGACGGCCAAACCGGTGTGGATATCCATATCCTCCAAGGCGAACGGGAAATGGTGAAGAACAACCGCAGTCTGGCCCGTTTTCGGCTGAAGGTCCCCCCACTGCCGGCCGGCGTTCCGCGCATCGAAGTCACATTCTTAATCGATGCGAACGGGATCCTGAATGTCTCGGCGCGGGATGTTCGCACCGGCGAAACCCAATCACTCGCCGTAAAACCGTCATACGGCTTGAGCGATGACGAGGTCGAACGGATGATCGGCGAATCGTACAAGTTCGCCGCCGATGACTTGAAAGCGCGCCAGCTCATTGAAGCCAGAACCGAGGCTGAAACCATCCTCATGGCCACGGAGAAGGCCCTCAAGCAGGGCGCTCACCTGGTGGGAAAGGAAGACCTGTCCTCGATCAGGGCTTCGATGGCCGCAGTTGAAGCGGCCAAATCCGGAGAAGATCACAAGGCCATCCGAGCCAAGATGGTTGATCTCGAAAAGGCCACCCATCATCTCGCCGAAGTCTTGATGGACACTTCGTTGAAAGCAGCCTTAGAGAACAAGAAGTTGTCCGAGTTGACATCGGGAGAGTAGGGAGCTTATGGCCTATGGCTTATAGCAGAAGCAAGATCCATCTCGCTGCCTCTCGCCATACGCCATTTGCGATCAGCTCTGGAGGATAGGCATGGATCTGAAGTGGCAGGATACCGAGGATATTGCGATCCGTTTAGTCGAAGAGCATCCGGAGACGGACCCGCTCACGGTTCGATTCACCGATATGCACGCCTGGATCGTGGCGCTCCCCGACTTCACGGACGATCCAAAGAAATCGAACGAGAAAATCCTCGAAGCGATCCAGATGGCCTGGCACGAGGAATATCGGGACTCGAAGTCCTGATTCGTTGAACCCCCCTCCTCGAATTGATACGGAAATCCGTTGAATTTTCCAGAGTGGCTCCCTCCGTGGAGTACTCCACGGCAGCGATAACAAAAGGAGCCACAGATGAGAACAGCCACGAAGCAACGGAAGACGGCCTTGGCCGGATTGAATTGCTGGCGGCCATAATAGTGTTTCTGAAGTCTGCGAACACCCTATCACTTATAAGCCATTGTAATGCCAGTTGAATTAAGCGTAAGCCAAAATGCAGGCAAGGGGAGCAGCTCTCTATGTAGAGCCAGGTTTCCCCCTCCCTTTGGGGCATTGTGGAACAACAGAGGATTCGGCGATAAATGGGGCTGGCCCAATGATCGAGCTGGAGCCTCTCCGATGTCCAAGATTTTGAACCTGAGCGCGCACACGAGTGACGAGGAATTGCAGCACCTCACGAACTTGCTTATTTTTCACTTCGTTGAGCAAAGTGGCGGACAGATACAATTTAAGTTGGAAGATGCCCATCGGGTTCGTGAGAGCCTGACGACCAAGATGGTGCAAATGCAGGTGGGAGAAGAGGTGCGGTTGAGAATTATCGATCGCCTGCCGGAACTTTCCTAAACTTCAAATTAACGTCAGTTATCGTTACGCCTAGCGACAGGCGCGTGCTTCTAGACTAACAGTAGACTCAAACTCACGGATGTCAAGCAGCCAGAGGCTGAACGCCTCCGTGCCTCTCGGATCGACCTATCCGGACTCTGCCAGGGAGTCTTCGGAAATCCCATCGAGGACTCGGTCAATTTCCGCTTTCCTTCCTAGCAGGGTCTTGGTGGCCCCCCCGATTTTCCGGCAAAGTCAGCGGTCAGCCTCTCAGCCGCTGGGTAGCTGCGAAGCCAAACATACGGAGTATTCTCAGCCATCCTGAAAGCTTCGGTTCAAAACGGAGTGGTGGATACGTCTTGGACTTTGCAGTAGACTCCCCCATCAGCGGATTACTCAGGCTGCCTTATCAGGCGCTTTGCGGAAATGAAAAACAACCAAACAAAAGAGACGTTGGAGGGCGCCAAGTACTTGGAAGCCGTACGAGATCAAGAGGCAAAGTGCGGCGCTGCGACCAGCGGAGCAATAATTGAATTTGGCCGTAACCTTCCAGGGTTGGAGCAGAAACTTGGGACTGTGCTGTCACTGCTTGAACGTGCGGCATGTTGCTGGTGGGGCTGCGCTGACGGCGACCACGTCTCTGAATCTCTGGTGGGCCGCGTTTATGGACTGGCCTGTGGCTCTCACCGTCTCATGCAGGCGGGTCGTTACGACGAATCTCTTCTATTGATCAGGGCTCTTGGCGAAGTCACCAATCTTTTAACGCTCTTCGCGACCAATAAGTCCGCGTGGGAGAATTGGCGCGTCGCTGATGACGAGGCGCAGCGGCGTGATTTTTCGCCTGTGAAAGTTCGCCTTGCTTTGGAGAGTGGGCAGATACCGATTCCGATGGATCAATCACGTTACAAACAGCTTTGCGGTCTTACCGCACACCCTACGCCTTCCACCAAGCCTGGCATGCACAATCCATCTGGGCGTTCGGTACTCGGGGGTCACGTACAGATTGCTGGAGTGGTTGTAGTTCTGAATGAACTTGCTCGGGTTCTTGGCTGCGCGGCTGTTGCCGCTGCATCTTTCCTCAAATTTCCGCCAGAACCAAAGCTGCAAATGAGGAGTGAGGGCGCGGATTTGATCAAGATCTCCGGGCCGATTACCCTGGAAACCGTTGGTACTGTACTTTCTCAGTACCACAAGACATTTGGAGCCTAACAAACGCTCGCAGCTGACCGGCTACGCCGGCGGCTGAATCGAGGCAACAGATAAGGTAATGGTAGCTACGTCATTATGGAACACACAACGTCAGCCTGAGCCTCCCCTCACTAAGGGTCTGGGACAGACCAAAGGGATCAGACCCATTAAATAGCCTCGATGCTGCAAATCTCACCTCACGTCGCCATCCCTGATACTGAGATCGACATCCATGCGATGCGGTCGCAGGGTGCTGGCGGGCAGAATGTGAACAAAGTCTCGTCCGCGATTCATTTGCAATTCGATATTGCTGCCTCGTCGTTGCCTCCGTTCTACAAGGAAGAGCTGCTGAAGTTGAAAGATCACCGCATCTCACAAGAGGGCGTGATTACCATCAAAGCACAGCAGCATCGGAGCCAGGAGCAGAATCGAGAGGATGCTCTCGCTCGCCTGCAAGAGATCATTGAGAGTGTCGCCATCCCGCGCAAGAAGCGCAGAGCCACGAAGCCGACGAAGGGTTCGAAGCAACGGCGATTGGAGAGTAAGACGAAGCGCGGGAAATTGAAAACCCTCAGGCGAACGCTCGAGTAGTGCTAAGAATGCAGATCTGATGATCTGTTGAGCGACCGGAATTCCGAGCATTCATCAGATCGACAGATCAACAGACTCCTGAATTGTTTTACGATATACGCTTCACGTTATTCCGCTGAAGCTAGCGAGCCCAGAATATGATACCCACCATCGACGTAAATCACTTCTCCGGTAATTCCACGTCCTAGCGGACTGACCAAGAACAACGCCGTATCGCCGACTTCGCCTTGTTCCGTTGCGCGGCGCAGAGGTGCGAACTCTCGGTGGTGATCCACCATCTTGCTGATGCCGGAGACACCGCGGGCTGCAAGTGTCCTGATCGGACCAGCGGAGATGGCGTTCACCCGGATGTTCTTGGGGCCGAGGTCGTGGGCCAGATAGCGGACGGTGGCTTCCAGCGCGGCTTTGGCGACCCCCATGACGTTGTAGTGGGACACGACCCGTTCCGCGCCGAGGTAGGTGAGGGTGACGACGGAGCCGCCATCAGTCATCAAGGGCAGGGCGGCTCTGGTGACGGCGATTAGCGAATAGGCGCTCACGTCAAGTGCCGTGGCAAATCCTTGCCGCGTGGTATTCACGAACCGCCCCGTGAGTTCTTCGCGCGGGGCAAAGGCGACGGAGTGGACGAGAAAGTCGAGCTTTCCGGTTTCTTTCCCCACGTTCTGTATCAATGCCTCGATTTGCGCATCGTCTCCCACGTCACAGGGAAAGGCTTTCGCGCCGGGCATAGTGGCGACCAGTTCTTCGACGTTCTCCCGTAGTCGTTCGTTCTGGTAATTGAACAGCAGCCGGGCGCCTTGGCTTGCCGTCGATTGGGCTATGGCCCAGGCGATGCTGTGCTTGTTGGCGACACCTATGATGAGACCGTTCTTTCCGTCGAGTAACATTGTTTTCAATTCTCCTCATCTGAGTAGCGAACTAGCATTATATGGACCGCTCGTATCTCGTGGAACAATTCAGGAACCTGTTGATCTGATGATCTGTTGATTGACTAGAAATTCAGTCCCTTTACCAGGTCGACAGATGAGTGTTTCCCGCGCTTCACAAGTGACGAGGAGCGTATCCACTGGCGCGGAAGATAGCACGATTCGCAGGCTTGTTCCAGGAGTGACAACCGGTCTTTCGACACGAGCTAAAAGAAGGAAGCAGAGGAGCGTCCGCTACCGTGTGACGATGACGAGGGTGTTGTTCTCGATCCGGACGGATTCAATTTGGCGCGGGAGCTGGAATTTGTCTCGACTCTGGGGTGAGTCGAACAGTTGATGGACGACATAGTGAGCGTCGACGATGGAATGTGCAATGAGCCCAGCTTGCCCGCGATGGGTTGTAGCCGAAGCCCCCTTGGGTCTCAATCGTGTCGTCGAGTTATAGCGAGATCTCTTTCCCATAGAGGGCAAAGAGCGCATAGACCAGAAGTTGGTTGCCCTTGAGGTTCATGCGGACATCCTTCAGTGCGGATTGAACCTCTTGCACACTGGCTCGCTTCCGACGGGAACCGGGATACCAGCTTGCTGTGCTTGATGGGCGGACGCAATGACAAGATTGTCACGCATCCACTGATTGAGCTCCGCCTCGTTAAGGATCCATGCATGTGGTTGGCTCACCTGCATGGCCATTTGTAGCTGGGCCATCTTCACGGCCACACGATCGGCTGCCTGCGGGTCGGTTTGAATCGACAGCGGCAGTGTTTGTTGGAGAATCAGCAGCAGCACGCCTACGCTGAGTGTCAGGGAGATCCACGGGAACATAAGGAACACCCGAGACAAGAGCCAGGAGTCGCTGGCTGTGACTCCGTATCGACGACTGTGGCCGACGCTGGCGGTTTGAACTTTGAGAATATGATCCCGCAACGCAGACACTCCGGTCCAACCTGTTGCTCGAAGCCACACTTTGGGCAGATCAAAGCCGCCCTACTTTGTGACGACGAGGATTGCAATCGCATGAAAGTGGCTGTAGCCCAGAGGGGCGCAAGGCACAAAGAATTCCGAGATATAGACCGGCTACAGTCGTCTTGTGGAGTCTTTCATGGTGGAGGAGCCGTGCTTCTTGCGAGACTGCTCCATGTTGTCACGGAGGACTTGAAAGACAGTGAGCATCTGGCGATATGAGTATTGTGCATTGCGGCCGCTCGGATTCGGCAAGAGAAATATCCGCGCCCCGGCGAGTTGCATGGTGGTCACTCCAAGATCGAGTGGGCCTTTCAATTGTTCCTTGGGTGAGAAGAGCACTCGAAATATTGTGACACCCAAGAGAGCCACGATGTGAGGTCGGTATCGTCTGATTTTTCGTTTCAGACTCTCCACGCCTTGTCGATACTCAACAGCGTCGAGGGCATCGATCCCGGTGGTACAGCGGCCGATCATATTGGTGAGGCCGAGGCGCCATTCAGGTAGGCGCCGATCCTCCCGATAGGTCAGGGGTTCACTGACCAACTTTGATTCATGCAGGAGCCTCCAAAATCGATTCGAATACCCGGCAAAATGGTGGCCGGTCTGTGCTGAGCGGAGGCCAGGATTAATGCCGACAAAGAGCACGAGCACGTCGGGCTGGATGCAATCGCGGAGTCGCCGGTATCGTCGTCTTGAGTCGCACATCTTGTTCTGAGGCAGTTTAGTGGGGAGTCAGCCATTCTGCCACAGAAAACCGAAGATCCAGCCCTTCAGAGGCAAGTCGGTGGAAGTACATAACCGATTGATAACCATAATGAGGTATAGATTTCAAGGGCCCGGCACCAAGCTTGCTGCATACTCCCGGCAGTGCCTATGGAGGGCACAATTTTCAAACATTAAAAAGGGGGTGACATACTATGAAGCGCATCTTGATGGCAATCATGGCAGTGGCAGTTGCAGTGACGTTCAGCGCTCCGGCCTTTGCTGCTGACGAGAAGAAGGAGTCGAAGGACGAGAAGAAGGGCGGCCACGTCCTTGTGTACGGTGAGGAAGATAAGAAGAAGGAAGAGAAGAAGGGTGGCTACATCGATACATCCGAAGAGAAGAAGGACGAGAAGAAGAAGGACGAGAAGGGCAAGTAATCCCTTTTCTTTGGCGAGGCTAGCTGGCCCAAAGGGTCTCCTATCTAGAACGGGAGACCCTTTGGCCTTTCTTCCTACCTGGTGCTGCTCCGAAGATATACCGCTTGTAATCCCACGATCGACTTTGCATCCCTGATCGCTCCAGTCTCAATCCTGCGAATCGCTTCCAGTAAAGGCATCTCGATCACTTCGAGAACCTCATCACGATCGAGCTTCTGCCGACCCGTCGTCAACCCGGTCGCCTTGTAGACGTGGATCACTTCGTCGGTGAACCCTGGCGCGGTAAAGATGCTGGAGAGGAGTTCAAGCTTGCCTGCTCGGTATCCGATTTCTTCTTCAAGTTCGCGTGCCGCACAGGCTGTGGGGTCTTCACCAGGATGAAGTTTCCCCGCAGGGATTTCATAGATGAACCCTCCTGCCGCGTGGCGGAACTGCCGAATCAAGATGACCGTGCCATCGTCTTTCAGCGGCACCACCGCGGCCGCTCCGGGATGGCGCACAACTTCTAAGTCGACTGTGAGCCCGTTGGGCAGCGTGACGGTGTCGACATTTAAGTTCACGACGATGCCTGTGTAGATGTGCTTGGTTTGCATGGGCTAGAGGCCTGAGACGAGAGGTATGGGGTGAGGAGATGAACGCAGGTCAGCACTCGATATCATCTCGGTTCCTCTAGCCTCGTGCCTGCGCACGGCTAGGCCTTGGGCCTCCTATAGAACGGTGGCTTGACGATGTTTGCTGGGACGCTCTTGCTGCGGATTTCGATCAGAATGGAGGCACCGGGCTCTGCATAGCGCAGAGGCACATAGCCCAACCCGATGCCTTTCTGGAGAAGCGGCGAGAGATTGCCGCTGGTGACGTCGCCGATGGTATGGGAGGCCGTGGGGTCGAGGATTCTGAATCCGTGGCGAGGCACGGCTTTCTCGACGAGTTCGAAGGCAACGAATCGGCGAGCGACTCCAGCCTGTTTCTGCGCCAGGAGCGCCTGGCTGCCGATGAACCCGCCCTTCTGGAAACTGACGGTCCAGTCGGCATTGGCTTCGAGTGGCGTCGTTTCTTCGCCCATATCGTTGCCATAGAGCAGATAGCCCATTTCCAACCGGAGGAGATCCCTCGCGCCGAGTCCCGCCGGCTTGAGTCCCCACGCCTGTCCCTTGTCGACGAGCAGGTCCCAGAGGCGGCCGACTTTGTCTGCGTCGATGTAAATCTCATAGCCCAGTTCACCGGTGTAGCCAGTGCGGGCCAGCAAGCAGGAAAGGCCGCCGATCGTGCCCTCGCACGTATGGTGGAGCTTGAGTCCTTCGAGCGCCGTCCCGCCAAGACTCATGAGCAGCTCGCGAGATTTGGGACCTTGAACGGCGACCTGGGACAATTCGACTGACCGGTCTTCGAGACGAACCATCTTGTCTTGGGCAAGCTGGGATTGTAGCCACGACAGGATCTTCTCGCGGTTCGAGGCATTCACGCACAATAGGAACTCGTCCGAGGCGAGCCGATAGACGAAGACGTCGTCTTTGATGCCACCATTCTCGTTGCAGACCATGGAATACTGGGCTTGAGAAACGGCGAGTTTGCCGACATCGTTGGTGGTGACTCGTTGGAGGAAGGAGACAGCACCAGTTCCGGCGATTCGCACCCGCCCCATATGACTCACATCGAAGAGTCCGACATGTGAACGGACGGTATGGTACTCGTCCACGACACCGCTGTATTGGATGGGCATCTCCCATCTGGCGAAATCGACGAGTTTGGCCCCGCAGGCTTGATGGTGCGTGATTAGTGGCGTGCGCTGCATGGCGTCGCTCACAGGTCAAGGAGTTCGACGTCGAAGATCAACGTTGCGTGTGGAGGAATCAAGCCGCCAGCGCCCTGTGCGCCATAACCGAGCTTGGAAGGAATGGTCAGCTTTCGCTTCCCTCCCACTTTCATACCCTTGACGCCCTCGTCCCATCCCTTGATGACTCGTCCGGCGCCCAGAGGAAAAGAGAATGGCTGGCCTCGGTCCACGGAACTGTCGAATTTGTTCCCATTTTCTAGCCAGCCGGTGTAATGCACGGTGACGGTCTGTCGAGCCCCTGCCGTCGCGCCGGCTCCGATCGTGAGATCGACATACTGTAATCCCGATGACGTTGTGACTTCATTCCCGTCGGCACCTGCTTCCCGAAACGGCATGACGGCTCCTTTCCTAATCGTTGGTCACTCAACCACGATGACCGACAACAACAGAGTACAGTAATGATGGCGTACAGAAACTCCTGCCAACGTCTGAGCCGGCGATCCCGTTCGATAGCTCCAGAAACATGTCGCTCTCACTGATGGTACTTGCGGGAGTCAGGCTCTGAGAAGATGACCACACTCGCTGTG
>WNFE01007910.1_pt1 | contig 11752 bp, 8 predicted proteins | sample 5400451 | NCBI WGS metagenome assembly WNFE01 (sample SAMN13153344, study PRJNA577476) | soil metagenome | isolation source: 200 cm saprolite under Douglas fir tree site 2 hole 2 | place: USA:California | collected 2015-04-18
GTGTGTGACTAAGCAATGATCGATCTGCTTGAGCCCGGCGACTTCAAGCGCGACATGCGCAATGCGTCCCGCATCGCGGTCGCCGGGAAAGCCCGAATCAACCAGCAAGGATTCGCCCGTCGGGGTCACGATGAGCGTCGCGGCGCCACCCTCAACGTCAATGAAGTAGATATCGAGCGACTTTGGCGCGGCCGGCATCCCCGTCGAGCAGAAGGGAGTCAGCGCCACAAACAGAACCGCCGACAAGTATCTCTTCGATTTCATTTGATTTCTCCGTCGTGCTGTCCAGGATAGTTTGCGGCCTCCGAAGCGCCTCGATCCGTCGAGAGCGCGCCCCGTTTTTTCCGGTTACCAGTAGCGCGCGCAATTTAACACAACGCACCTCTGGCGGAAAGTTGCCGATGAAAAGGAAGATACGTCCGCCTTACACAGGTCTGCGGATCATGCCAGTGGCGCTCGCCACTCGCGTCGCCGGTTTACTTCGCACTCACATCTTCACAACTTCTAAACCACGGGTTGGACCAAAGCGCGAAACGAAGCGAGCTGATCCTTCACGGTGGTTTCGTAACAGTTGGGACAGATGCCGTGACTGAATTCAGCTTCTGAATGATCGGCGATATAGCTTTCGACCGTCTGCCAGTAGTCCTGATCGCCCCCTGATCTTTTTGCAGTACGAACAGATCGGAAGAATCCCCTGGAGTTGCTTGACGTGTTCAAGCGCGCCTTCGAGTTCCCTGACGCGCCCGGCCAGCTTGGCTTGCAATTCGACGATCCGCACGCCTACCTGCACCCGCGCGCGCAGTTCGTCGCGATCGTAGGGCTTGGTCAGATAATCATCAGCGCCGGCTTCCATCCCGTCTACGATCGCGCGCGCGCCGTGCTTGGCTGTCAGCAGAATAATGTGCGGCGGCGTTGCGGGAGCGAGCTGGCGCACGCGGCGGCAAACCTCGAGGCCGTCAACCCCGGGCATCATGACATCCAGGATTGCCAGCGCCGGCGCATCCGGTGCCCGCATCGTTTGCCACGCCTGGTCGCCATCGAACGTCGTCACGACCTCGTGGCCCCAATTCCGGAGAAGGGTCTCCAGAATCCGGCGCGAGACGACCTCGTCTTCGGCGATCAAAACTCTCAAGCAAGTCTTCTCAAGCGCTCAGCCGCGAGGGCCGCGCGCGCCGTGTTAAACTCTTGAACCAATAGTTGCAACAGCTCATTGACTCTGGCGGCCGATTCGCTGCAATTCAACTCCAACATTCCGCAGACCTCCGCGACCTGGCGCATACCCAAACTGCCGCTGCTTCCTTTCAGAGTGTGCGCCACACGTTTTAGCACCGTCACGTCGTTTTCGGCCGCGGCCGTGCGTATGGCCTCGACCCATTGCGGAGCGTCGCCGAGATAAAGATCGATCAATTCCACCACCAGATCGGCTTCGCCTTCGTCCCATGCTTCGTCCAGGGAAGCAAGCACGACCGGGTCGAGCGCCTGGGTCGCAGCGCCACCGCCATTGGCGAGCGCCGGCCTTATTAGCGACTTCGCCAGATAATCATCCATCCTTAGAAGATCGGCTGACATTATTTCATCCCCAGTTTCGGTTGATCGATCGAAGCTAAGCCGCTCGGGTGCTGGGCAGCTTTGCGGCGAGCAACATGCGAAGCAAGTTTTGCAGTTGGTCCGGCGTGAAGGGCTTTGGAAGAAATGCCGTGGCGCCCGCGGCAAAGCTGTCCGCCATCAGCTTGATATTCTGGTCAGCGGTAATCAGCACGACCGGAATGCGCATCAGACGCTTTTCAGTTCTCATGTAACGAATCAGATCGAGGCCTTCGAGAAAGGGCATCGACATGTCCAGGATCGCGGCTTTGAAATTCGCATCCGCCTTCAGGAGACTGAACGCCGCGCGGCCATCACTCAGAGTAACCGGAGTGTATCCCACTCTTGTAACAATCGAAGTAACCAAATGTCTGATCACCGGATCGTCGTCGGCAATCAGGATTCGGTTCGAAGTGTATTTGATCTTCATCAGCATCTCATTTCCTCTCTCTTTGCTTAAGTCACAATGACCTTCAGGTTTTCCTGCAGGAAGGACTGAACCCGATCGAACTCTCGATCAATGTCGGCGAGCAAAACCGCAGCGCCGTCCAGGCGATTCTGACCCCCGGGCGTTCCATTTTGCGGAGTGGGTCGATACCTTAGGGCAATCCACCGCGGCACATCGGACTAGCGCATGACAAAAGCGCCGCGTAATGCACCACCTTGCCGCGTGCGGGACAAGGTCTAACCCAATGGGCACCTTCTATGCCAGGAGATCCCATCAACGCCTTCACTGCGGTGGCGAGTAACCGGCGCCGCTTAACATAACGCACCTCTGGCGGAAAGTTATTGATAAAGGTAACATTCGTCAGCTTAACGCAGACGACTGTGGGAATCGTGACGAGCGTCGCCGCCGGCGCGGTCTGTCGCAAATCAACTCTTCAGGAGCTGAAACAGAGATGAAACTGGCACAGTTCAAGACGAATGAATCGGCTGAGCCAAGGCTCGGCGTGGCGCTGGGCGATGTTGTCTACGATGTTGCAGCTCTGGCGCGGGCGCTCAAGGAATCCGGCGGTGGACCGCCGAGTTGGCTGCTGCAAGCCAACCGAACTCTGGATGTCATTAGTCGCGGCGACTCAGCCCTTCGCGACCTCGAGGCCCTCTTAACTGATGTTCAGATCGGCACCGCGTTGCCGCTTGATTCGATCGATTTCCTGCCCGCCGTTTACCCGAGCAAGATTATTGCTATCGGCCGTAACTACGTTGACCATGCCATCGAAGGCGGTGCTGAGCCGCCCAAAGCGCCGCTGATTTTCAACAAGCTGCCAAACTCGCTGAGCGCGCACGACGCGCCGATTGTCTTGTCGAAGATTAGTTCTCAGGTGGATTACGAAGCCGAACTCGCGGTGGTGATTGGACGCAAAGCAACGCGAGTGAGCGAGAGTCAGGCGCTCGAATATGTTTTTGGTTACACGCTGATTAACGACGTCAGCGCGCGCGATCTGCAATATGGTGACGGACAGTGGACGCGTGGCAAAGGCCTCGATACTTTTGCGCCGCTCGGTCCTTTCATCACGACGCGCGAAGAGATCGCCGACGTGCAATCACTACAGATCGAAGGACGCTTGAACGGTGAAGTGATGCAGTCATCGAACACCGGCAAGATGATCTTCAAAGTTGCTTATTTGATTTCATATATTTCGCAGGGGATCACTCTGGAACCGGGAGACGTAATTGCGACCGGCACGCCTGACGGCGTGGGTATCTTTCGTAAACCGCCGGTTTTGCTGAAAGCCGGAGACGTTTATGAGGTGACGGTCGAGAAACTTGGGACGCTGCGTAATCCGGTGATCGAAGCGAAGGAATAACCCACAAATTCACAGCACCCGGGGACTTGCGCGTTCTTGCTAAACCTAAGTAGTCTTTGACACGTAATAGCCCATCTCAGGTCCTACAGCTCTTAGGTAAGGAGACAATCGTGAGAAGAATCCCTGTCTTAATCGCGACCCTGGTACTGTTTGCCCTGCCCGTTTCCGCGCAGTCAGTCGACGACCTCATTGCGCATTACCTCAAGACTGTCGGCGGCATGGACAAAATTCAGAGCGTGAAAACTCTGCGCCGCACCGGCAAGTTTATTGGCGGTGGCGGCTTCGAAGCGGCGATCTTGCAAGAGAACAAGCGCGGCAATCTGGTGCGTGAAGAGTTCGCCCTCCAGGGAATGATCGGCATCAACGCCTATGACGGAAAGACGGGATGGAAAATCGAACCCTGGAACGGAAAGAAAGATGCTGAGGCCCTCGGCGAAGAGGAGATGAAATCGATTCTGGAGGATTCGGATTTCGATGGCCCGCTCGTCAACTATCGTCAGAAAGGCTACAAAGTAGAGTTCGCCGGCCGGGACACGTTCGAAGGCACCGATACGTTCAAATTGAAGGTTACGATGCCGAACGGCGACATGTTCGTCTATTATCTGGATGCCGACTACTACGTGCCGATCAAAATCGACACCAAAAGAATCGTGCGCGGCGCCGAACGCGAGTACGAGACGGTGCTGGGAGATTACAAAGAAGTCGCCGGCTGGTATCTTCCCTATTCTTTCGAGACGGGCGTCAAAGGCAGCCAGGACAAGGCCAAGACAGTATACGAGAAGATCGAAGCTAACGTGCCGATCGACGATGGCCGATTTGGCATGCCGGTAGTTGCAAAGCCGTCGGGACAGCGACCCAATTGAATTGGCCATGACGACCTGATCGTCTTCAGCGCCGTTAGGCGCGTAATGTCTATAACCTATCGGCCGTACTAGCCTTAATAGCTCCGCCAGGAGCGACATAACTCTCGCTCCTGACGGAGCTTGATTAAAGATGGTGACTCGACAGCTATAAACATTGGCTCCTCGCGGAGCCACGACCGAACCTCGGCGAGGAATAATTCGATGAAAAGAAAACTCATCTCTTTCCTATCGACAGCCGCACTCGGCTTTGCTCTAGCCGCCGCTGCCCTGGCGCAGCAGCCCAGGTTTGATTCGGAAACAATTTCCGGGCTCGGTGCGCGCAACATCGGATCGGCAACGATGAGCGGGCGCATCGCCGCGCTTGATGCAGTGCAGGAGGGCCAGCGGCTAACGGTCTACATCGGCGCCGCGAGCGGCGGCGTGTGGAAATCGCTCAACGGCGGTTCGACCTTCAAACCCGTCTTTGACAAGCAGCCGGTTCAGTCCATCGGCGCCATCACAGTCGATCCGAAGAATCCGAAAGTCGTCTGGGTCGGCACGGGCGAGGCGTGGACGCGCAACAGTGTCTCGATCGGCGACGGCGTTTACAAATCAGTCGACGGCGGCGAGAACTGGACCAACATGGGATTGAAGGATTCCGAGCGCATCGCGAAGATTCTGGTTGATCCCAGCAACACGAATACCGTCTACGTCTGCGTGCCCGGCAAGCTCTGGAGCGACAGCGACGAACGCGGACTGTACAAAACCATCGACGGCGGTAAGACCTGGACCAGGATCTTGAAGGGGCCGAACGCCTCGACCGGCTGCTCGATGATTTCGATGGACAAGCAAAATCCGCGGACAATTTACGCGGGCCTGTGGGATTTTCGCCGCAAGGGTTGGACGTTCCGTTCCGGTGGGGAAGGACCAAATGTTTTCAGCGGCAGCGGGTTTTTCAAGAGTACCGACGGCGGCGCGTCGTGGACCGAGCTCGATGAGAAGAGCGCCACTGGACTTCCGTCAAAGCCATGGGGTCGCATTGCCGTCGCAGTTGCTCCTTCCAAGCCCAGTACCGTGTACGCGTTCATTGAAGCAGAAATACCGAAGGACGGTCTTTACCGTTCTGACGACGGGGGAAAAACCTGGCGACAGCTTGATCGCAGCCAGAACATGATCTGGCGCCCATTCTACTTCGCAAATCTGATTGTCGATCCCAAGGACGAAAACAAAGTCTACAAGCCGGACGGATCATTGATTGCGAGCAACGACGGCGGCGAGAGCTTCAGCAACATCTCCGGCGGCGCGCACGGAGACTTTCACGATGTCTGGATCAATCCGAACAACACCGACAATGTAATCACCGGCGACGACGGCGGCGTTTGGTATTCCTTTGACGGCGGCAATCGCTGGTGGAAAGGCAATAACCTCCCGGTCTCGCAGTTCTATCACGTCAGCGTCGACATGGACACGCCTTACCACGTTTATGGCGGGCTGCAGGACAACAGTTCGTGGATCGGGGACTCGGCCTATCCCGGCGGGATCACGAATGATCGTTGGGAGAATATTTACGGCGGCGATGGCTTCTGGGTATTCGCCGATCCTTCGGACAACGATTACGTTTACGCCGAGTCACAGGGCGGTTACATCGGCCGCGTTAACCGCAAAACGCACGAGGCGCGCGGGATTCAGCCGTTACCCGAATACAAAGAGAAGAAACTCCGCTATAACTGGAACACGCCGATTCACGTCAGCCCGACGCAGAACGGAACGATCTATCTTGGCGCGCAATTCCTGTTTCGCTCGCGCGATCACGGCCAGACCTGGGAGCGCATCTCGCCGGATCTCACTAGTAACGATCCGGAAAAACAAAAGCAGGAACAATCGGGCGGCATCACCGTCGACAATTCTTCGGCAGAGATGCACACCACGATCTTTTCAATCTGCGAGTCGCCGAAGAATCCGAATTTGATCTGGGTGGGCACCGACGACGGCAACGTCCAGATCACCCGCGACGGCGGCAAGACCTGGAAGAACGTGGTCGGCAACATCAAAGGCTTGCCAAAGAATTCCTGGGTGTCATCAATTGACGCCGGCCACTTTGATGAAGGCACGGCCTATGCGACTTTCGATCTCCATACGTTCGGTGACATGAGGCCGTACGTCTACAAGACAACAAATTTTGGCCAGACGTGGACACCGGTTGTCGCGCCGGCGGGAAACATGCGCGGTTATGCACACGTCGTCAAAGAAGATCTGGTCAACAAGAACCTGCTGTTTGTCGGCACTGAGCTGGGGTTGTGGGTTTCGCTCGACGGCGGCCGGCAATGGGCACAGTACAAAGGCGGCGATCTGCCGAACGTAGCCGTGCGCGATCTGGTCATTCATCCGCGCGACAAAGACCTGGTGATTGCGACGCACGGCCGCGGCATCTGGATCATCGACGACATCACGCCGTTGCGCGCGCTGACGCCCGCGAACCTGGTGAAAGAGGCCGCCTTCATCGAAGCCCGGCCCACCGTTCAGAGCATCCCGGCAAACGGCGGATGGGCAAACGGCGATGCGGTGTTCACGGGAGCCAATCCGACTGACGAAGCCGTGATCACTTACTACCAACAGAAGCGTCACATCTTTGGTGATTTGAAGATCGAAATCCTGGACGAAAGCGGAAAGCTCCTCAGCACTGTTCCCAGCAGCAAGCGTCGCGGCTTGAATCGGGCGACCTGGTCCATGCGTCTGAAGGCGCCGCGCGTGCCCACTGCCGCCAGCGCGGCCTTTAGTGCCTCCACTGGGCCGCGCGTGCTGCCCGGAAATTACACGGTGAAGATGACCAGGGACAAGAACGTCTATACAACCCAATTGCAGGTCATGCCCGATCTGCGTTCAAAGCACACGCCGGAAGATCGCCGGGCGCAATTCGATCTTTCGATGAAGCTCTACAACCTACTCGGCGACATGACCTTCGCAGTTGATCGAATCAACGGCGTGCGCCTCGCTCTTGATCAAGCCGCGGCAAAGCTGCCGGCGAACGACCCGTTGGTTGCGCGTCTGCGCGCTGCGTCGGCGCAGGTCGATGAGCTGCGCCGGAAAATCGTAGCCACCAAAGAAGGCGGCGCCATCACCGGCGAAGAACGCCTGCGCGAAAACCTCGCCGATCTTTACGGCAACGTGATCAGTTACGAAGGTCGCCCCGCGCAGACGCAAGTGGAACGCACGGATGCGATTACTCGCGAGTTGGCCGACATAGTTCGCGACTTCGACGCCTGGCTGGCGAAAGAGATGCCGGGCCTGAACTCCGCGCTGTCCGGAAAACAGTTGCCGCCAATTAAGGTGATCACGCGCGAGGAATGGGATAATGACTAGCGCCAGACTGCGCGCCTGGCGGATGGCCGTTAGCCTCTAACCCGGCCGTTGTTCCGTCGCACTTGATGTAGAAGGCGTCTCCCGGTTTGTTTCCCTGAAAAGCTCCCACGCGAAACAGCTTGGTCATGAAGGCGCCGAAGCTCAAACGAATCTGCGACCAAAGCAATTCGTCATTTGGCTCGAAATTGACCCACTTCGAGCCCTGGTAGAGACTCTCTTCAATATAAGGAGCCAGGCGCCGCACGGGAATATACTTCCACTCGCTGGCTTCTCGATCTGAGCCGGCGACCGTCCGCGCACCCCAACTGACAGTCAAAAAGTGTTGGAGGATCGCGTAGGTCCACAGAAACAGTCAATCACTTTTCAAACGGGTCGACTCGTCCGCAATTTGTGATACGCTTTGCCACGATGGCGAACGAAGCGAGCAAGCGATTGGCGCGTTCAAGAGCGCTCGGTGCGCGTTTGTGGTGGTTGATTTCGGGGCGGGCGGCGGCGGTTGTTCTGTTGCTGCTCATCACTCTTCTCTGGAAGCGCAGCACGCCTGGTCCCAGCCTGGTCAAAGCTTTCTGGCTCAGGCCCGCATTCAGTTTTTCGTCGATGTATTTCTGGTCACCTGGCTGGTGTGGGCCACCGGCAATGTGCATTCGCCCTACGCGGCGCTGTACATCGTGGTCATTTCGGTAGCCAGTCTGTTCATTGGACCGCGCGGCGCGATGATTACTTCAGTGGGCAGCGTGGCGGCGTTCAATGCCTGCGCGCTGCTGGCGATCAACGGGATTGGCCCGATCAACGCCAGCACCACGGAAGAATCAATCGCGAATACGATCCAGGCACTTGGTCTCTCGGACGTTTCGTTTCTGGTGGTCGGACTGCTGGCCGCGAAGCTGGCCGAGCGGCAATCTCGCTCTGACGTGCAACTGGCCGCGACCACGCAGACGCTTGCCAACCTGCGCGCGCTGCACGAGCGCATCGTCGAATCAATCCGTTCCGGAGTCATTACCACCGATCTTCAGGGACACATCTATACGTTCAATGCAGCCGCAGAGGAAATCACCGGCTATCACGCGGCGGACGTGCGTGGAAAAGACGCTTCGATTTTTTTCGGCGACCTGACACAGCGAATTCCCGAATCGATGCGCGCCGCGGCCAGCGGCCGTGCCAGCCCGCGTTTCGAAGCCGACTGCCTGGCGCCCGATGGTTTGGTGTTGCGCCTGGGCTTCAGCATTGTTCCCCTGTTCGCTGAATCGGGTGAAACCAGCGGCATGGTGATCACCTTTCAGGATCTGACGGACGTGCGCGCGATGGAGGAAACTTCGCGGAGACAGGATCGTCTGGCAGCCGTAGGGCGTCTGGCGGCTTCGATCGCTCACGAGATCAGAAATCCTCTGGCCGCGATGCGTGGCTCGATCCAGATGTTGCGTGGCGAGATGGACGCCGACTCGGAACAAGCGCAGTTGATGGACATCATCCTGCGCGAATCTGACCGGCTCAATAACATTGTCACGGATTACCTGAACTACGCCCGCCCGCGACCAGCGCAACTCAACGATGTTGACCTGCGTGTCCTGATCCGCGAGGCTTTCACACTGTTGCGCAATAGCGCCGAGTTGAGCGACAACCATGTGTTGGAAGACGAGGTGCCCGAGCAACCGATGATTGCCAAAGGCGATCCGGAGCGCCTGAAACAAGTGTGCTGGAACATTGCGCGCAACGCTCTGCAGGCAATGCCTGACGGCGGGACCTTTCGGATTTGCTTGACGCGTCCCGAGCCCGACCGCCTGCGAATTTCTTTCATCGATAATGGCCGTGGCATGGCGCCCGAACAAGTCGAGCGTCTGTTCGAGCCGTTCTCTTCAACCACGGGCGGCACTGGTCTCGGGCTCTCAATTGTTTATCAGATCATTCGCGATCATAATGGTACAATTAATGTGCGCAGCCGGCTGGGAGAAGGAACGATGATTACGGTAGAGTTGCCGGCTGAGGGGCGCTCGTGACTTTCGGTTTTCTATGTCCAACATTCTAATCGTTGACGATGAACTGAGTATGCGTCAATTCCTGACGCATCTGTTTCAGCATGACGGACACGCGGTGCGCGTCGCTGAGAACGGTCGAGCCGCGATGGCCCTGCTGCGAGAGCAGCCGGCAGACGTCGTGATTTCTGACGTGAAGATGCCCGACATGGGAGGCATCGATCTCTTGCGCGCGGCGCGCGAACTGAGGCCGGACCTTGAGTTCATCATGATGACGGCCTTTGCCAACGTCGATACGGCCCGCGAAGCTTTCCTGCTCGGAGCATTCGATTTCATTCAGAAGCCTTTCGACAACGATCTGCTGAAAGAGATCGTAGCGCGGGCCCTGGCAAAGATTTCGCTGCTCAAAGAGAAGCAGGCGCTGCTGGATGAAAACCAGGCCCTCATCAAAGGTCAGCGCGCCCGCGGGAAACTGAGCAACATTATCGGACAGTCGGAGCGAATGCAGGCTGTGTTTCAAATGATCGAGACCGTGGCCGAGGTTCAATCGACGGTTCTGATCATGGGCGAGTCAGGCACCGGCAAGGAACTGGTCGCGCGCGCGATCCACGATCTGAGCGCGCGCGCGCAGAAGCCGTTCGTGTCCGTTAACTGCGGCGCGTTCACCGACACGTTGTTGGAATCGGAATTATTCGGCTATATCAAAGGCTCCTTCACCGGCGCGACGGCAAATCGGAAGGGCTTGTTTGAAGCGGCGGACCAGGGCACAATCTTTCTCGACGAAATCGGTGAAATGTCGCCGGCCATGCAGGTGAAGCTGCTGCGCGTCCTGCAGGAACGCAAAGTGCGGCCGGTCGGCGCGCATGAAGAGCTGCAAGTCAACTCGCGGGTTATCGCGGCCACGAATCGCGATCTCGCGGCGCTGGTGAAAGAGGGAACTTTTCGCGAAGATCTCTTCTATCGCGTCTCGGTGATCCCGATCGAACTACCTTCACTGCGAGAGCGCGGCGCGGACATCGCCGAACTCGCGGAGCACTTTGTCCGGAAGTATTCCACCCCGACAAGTAGCGCAATTTCCATCAGCGACGGAGCCATGCGCTTGCTCGAAGCATATTCGTGGCCTGGCAATGTGCGCGAATTGGAACACACGATCGAACGCGCAGTGGCGCTGGAAAAGACCGACACGATCCAGCCCGAACGCCTGCCCGCGCAAGTCACTAACTATAACGAAGCCCGAATTAATTCCGAGCTTGAGCTCCCCACCGACGGCCTTCATCTGACTGCGCATCTCGATCAGCTCGAAAAAACCTACGTGCTCGAAGCTTTGCGTCGCACCGAGGGAAATCAAACCAACGCTGCTGAACTTTTAAAGATGACGGTGCGATCGCTGCGCCATCTGCTCGACAAGCACGGCATTCGCGGACTGACAGCCCAGATGCGCGACGAGCGCCGCTTGGATGCGACCCCGCGCCGCCGCGCCACCGACCCTTATCCGCGCCGGCGCGACGAAGATTTTCCCGAGCCAGCGAATGACGCCGAACAGGCTGCTCGCGCCGGCGAGCGGTAAGAAAGCATTCTCCCCCCACTCACGGGTTTCTGCCTAAAACCGTCACCAATCTGCTGACACAATTTGTCAGCAAACAGCTCTGGTCATGCTCACATAAATAAATCGCAACGCGCTCGACCGCTAAATCTCTCAGATTTCTTGCTCCTTCTTCATCCGCGCGGGTCGCGGGCAGCTCTGGCACGGGGCTTGATGATAGTCGCCTGACAAATCGCGCGCTGCGGTTGTTCACGAGACAAAGCCGGTGGCGCGAAGGCAAAAAACAACCAGCTTATCTCTTTAAGGAGCAAATGAAAGACATGATGAACAAGAATCAAAAGGGCTTCTCGCTGATCGAGTTGCTCATCGTTGTGGCGATTATCGGCATCATCGCCGCGATCGCGATCCCCAATCTTCTCGCTTCCAGGCGCGCGGCAAACGAAGGTTCAGCCCAACAGTCACTGCGTACCATGATGAGCGCTGAGGCGACTTACTACTCAACCGCCGGCAACGGCAATTACGGAACAGTGGCCAGTATGTTAGGCCAGCAACTCATTGATAGCCAGCTCGCTAGCGGCACGAAGAGTGGCTACAAGTTCACCACTGGCGCTGCCCCTGTTGCTTCCGCGACCGCGTTTACCATTG
>WNFE01004642.1_pt1 | contig 11748 bp, 11 predicted proteins | sample 5400451 | NCBI WGS metagenome assembly WNFE01 (sample SAMN13153344, study PRJNA577476) | soil metagenome | isolation source: 200 cm saprolite under Douglas fir tree site 2 hole 2 | place: USA:California | collected 2015-04-18
CTTCCGATGCGGTTCCCCCGCCGAATGCCATCCTCTCGACATCGCTCGGCAAGTATCAGATCCTCTGGCGCGTTAACGGCTTCACTCCCGAACAGCAGGAAAGCGCCCTGAAACTGCTTGCCATTACCTTTGGCGGCGACCCCGCTTGTACCGACTGCAACCGGGTTCTCCGTCTCCCTGGATTCCTCAATTGCAAATACGATCCGGCGTATCCCGTGACGGTCGAATACCCCGGCGATTCCACTTGGAATTCTGATAACTTTCGGCTGGACATTCTAGCTGCGGATGCCATCCTTTCGTCGCGCACGTTCATAGCACGAAAGCATCCCACTAATCCGACAAATTCCGAACACGATTGGGCATGGGTTCTCCATGAGCTTGCCGGTGGAAAAGACGCTGCTAAGCTCACGCGCAAGCTGGCTTCGCGCCGCGCCGATAAACCGAATCCCCTGTACTACGCACAGAGAACAGTTGACGTTGCATCGGCCAGGCTTTGGCTCATCGAAGGCATTCCGATAGACGACGTTGTGACGCTGCTTGAAGTTCGTCGCCGATTCGAGATTCCCATCGCACTCTGCCGCGCTCGTGCGCGGGAGATTGCACAGACGGCGCAAAGAATGATTGCCCGGAGAAAGATCGCTTGATTCAACTTATAGAAGGAGAGGAACATGCCGCTACTTGAAATCAACCAAACCGCTACATCAGTGCTTCGGTTCGGCTCGATGAGTCCACCGCCGAGCAGGTCGATCAGTACGCCGCTTTCGTCCACGCATCCGCGGATGATGTTGTGGACAAGGCGCTCAACTATGTCTTCTCGAAAGACCGTGACTTCCAGGACTTCCTGAAGACGCCACAGGCCAAATAGGTTGCCTCCACATTGCGCGTTCGTAAAGCTCCAACGAATGCTTCAGCGGAGGAGCCTACGAAGAAGCTTGTATCAGGGGTGGAGTCAACGCCTTCTGTGCGGGCAGTGAAGCCGTGATCCTGCATTCAATTTTGTGTCGGAGCAAGAACGGTGCTTCGCACCGGAGGAATGTTGACACCCCACCTTCGCAAGTTCGCGCTCACCGCGCATGTTGTTTTTTCAGTCGGTTGGCTCGGCGCGGTCGCCGCCTTCCTGGTCCTCAGCATTGCCGGCCTGAACAGCCGGGATACTGGGGTAGTGGCCGGCGCCTATCTCTCGATGAACCTGATCGGCCTGTATGTCATCGTCCCGATGAGTCTCGCTTCGCTGGCAACTGGACTCGTTCAGGCACTAGGCACCCAATGGGGCTTGTTCCGGCACTATTGGGTCCTGATGAAATTCCTGCTTGCCCTACTTGCCACGTACGCCTTGCTGATGCACCAATTCACGGCGGTGGCGCAGGCAGCGAAGCTCGTATCAGGGGCTGGGGTACGAAGATTACCAATCGCCCAGCTCCATTCGGTAGGGACAGAACTCTTGGGCGATGTTAGCGGCGCGGTACTCGTGTTGCTCGTGGTCACAACACTGTCAGTGTACAAACCGTGGGGATTGACGCGCTACGGGCGACGTACGCAGCACCAGCGGAGTAAAGTACCGCAACAACCTGACCACGAGACTCCGACTCCTTTGGGATTCAAGTTCTTACTCGCCGTCATCGGTGTGCTCGTGGTGGCATTCAAAATCGTGCTGCACCTCACCGGCCACTTCGGCGCTTGGCTCGTTACGCCTCCCCGATGGAATGCGAACGCGCCATTCATTCCACAGTAGTTCGGATGCATTGGTTCGCTGACCTCCAACCCACAACTCCAAGCAGAGCTGCTACTGCATTGTTGTGTTCATCCCCACCGTCACTTAGCACATCAAACCGCTCACTTGCCCTGAGCAGCATCCATTCTCATAAGTCGCGCGGCGTTGTTGTACAGGATGTCGCGTTTCTGTTGGGGCGTCAGGTAATCGGCGTTCTGAATGATGCTGCTCGAATAGGCCATCAGCTTAGGCCAGATCAACTGGTCGGTTCCGAACATCACGGTCCTCGACTATTTCCGCAGCTTGGGAGAGCACGCGTGCCTCGCTCAGAACATCGGCTGTCGTCGCAAACGGATTCTTAGCGTCGCGTTCGGATGCTGGAATGGAAAGCCTGCGTGCCTGTCTTTGCGAGATAAGCCTCCAGCGCAGAGGGTTATCTCTTGCACTAAAGCCACGCCGGATCGTCACCCATCCGAAGGCAGCGGCTCCCGCGATGCCTGCAACGGTGATCTATAGAAGAAAAGTGCGCTTTCTCATGCGCTTTTACCTCTACTGGGGACTTGCGCCCGTCTGGAATGGGATGTTGACCTCACGCACCGGGCGGTCGATTCCGCCTGGCTGCGAAGGAGCTTCGAGTCCGTCGGTGAGCAAGTAGGACTGCAGAGAAAGCGAGCTCGTGGCAAAACTCTCCAGTGCATTGATGTACGCAACTTCCAACTGCATAAGGGTCCTTTGGGAGATGAGAACTTGCGGGTAAGCCGCAGCCATCTGTTGATATTTCTTGCTGTACATCTCGTACGCCTTCTGTGCCCTGGGTATCATCTGGTTTTTGTAACGGTCGACTGCAGTCTGCGAGAAGGTATAGTTCTGGACGACGCTCGCCGCGCGTTCCCGCAAAACGAGCTTGACGCGCTCCACTTCGCGCTTCGCCCTCTCGGCATCAGCTTTAGCAGTGGCAATGTTTCCCTGATTGCGGTCAAAAATGGGAATTCTCACCCCCACGTCGGCAAAACCCTGTAGTCCGACAGCTCTTCCGTCAGACGACAACTCACCGTTCTGCTGCATGCCACCGCGTAGCTGCAGGTCGGGAATCGGTTCTCGCTTCGCGCGAGCCAAGGCTGCTTCGGCTCGTTTGACGCCGAGTTCGGCGATTGTTACGGCTGGACTCTCGTTAACGATCCGCTCCACTAGTTCATCTGCGTTCACAGGCGGGTTGTCTTCGAGTTTCCCTTCGAGCTTCATCAAAGGAAGCTGCGGATTCCCCACGACGGCGGCCAGTGCTTTCCAAACCCGCTGCTGGTTCTGTTCTGCCATGCTGACAGCGAGCTGTGCCTGCTGCGCTTCCACTTCCGACTCCAGTATGTCGGGAGCATCCGCTTGGCCGACATTTGCGAGTTGATGGGAGGTCTCGACGGCATCGTCGGCAAGCTTGCTGAGGTTGTGCCGCAACTCTAGCGTCTGCTGGGCAGCCAGCGCTTGGATGTAGGACATCCGCACATTTGTCACTACGCGAACTTTTTGCTCCTCGGCTTCTGTTTCCGCCTGTTTGAGCTCTTGGTCAAAAATCTTCCGATTCAGGCCGAGCTTTCCACCGAGCACGATATCCTGCTGAACGAAAAACCCTTGCTCGCCCCCGTGAAACGACCCGCCTCGGATCTGTTCGCCCTGATAGCCGACCGTCGGGTTCGGGTAGAGTCCCGATTGCTTCTTCCTGCCTCCCGCCGCTTGGATATTGGCAGCTGACTGCGCGAACGTCGGGTTGTTCTGTAAGGCCATCTGTTGCAGTTCTTCGAGGGTGATCGTCTTCTGCTCGGAAGTTGGGGTTTGCGCTCGGCCCGGCAAGACCCCTAGGAACAAAGCCCAGGAAAGGCAAAGGGCGAATCCGGTTATACGACGGAGTGGTGACATTGTTTTGACTCTCACTTCCATAAATTTCATCTGCGCAGTCAGGTTATTCATGTTTGTGCTCCATCCCCGGCATGTCCATCTTCATTGGCTTATTGCCTTCCTGTTTTTTTCGAAGCTCCATGATTTGGTCGTATTTTTCTGGAGGCAGTACGCGGACGAACGTCATCATTCCCGCCATGAATCCGCTCCAGCCCGGACGCAGGGCGAAGTTTTCAGGTTTGTTGACCATCTGATCCATCGCCATCATGGGACCTTCCATGAAGGCATCCTGCGGAAAACCCGGCACGGAATTCGGATCCTTGCTGACCTCGGGCTTGCCCATCTGCATTCCTTGATGTTGCATGCCGGGCATGTCTTGATGCTGCATCGCACTATCGGCCTTGAGTGGCGTGTTTGACATCCGTTGTTCGAAAGTCGAACCCACACCCTTTCCCCGACCCAGGCTTGGACCGTTTTCCTCGGATGTGGCGCTTCCTTGCCGCAGCATCCCCATGCCTCGCTCCATATCGAGACCGGCGGGCATTCCATTTCGGCGCGTCATCGGGCCGACGTTTGACGACATCTGGTTCATCATGTGATGAGGAAGATGACAATGGAGCATCCAGTCGCCGGGGTTGTTGGCGATGAACTCTACATTGCGTGACTGTGCGACCCCAACAAGAACGGTATTGCCCGGCCCCCAAGTCGATTCAGGCTGGCGGCCTCCTTCGGTGCCTGTAACAACAAACTGGTGCCCGTGAAGGTGGATCGGATGGTGGTCCATTCCCAGATTGATAAGGCGGATGCGGACACGCTCCCCATGCCGTACAAGCAGCGGAGTTGTGGCTGGTCCAGATTTTCCGTTGAAGGTGAGCCAATTGAACTCCATATTCATGGAGTTCGGAACGTTGATGTTCGGAAGAATGGCATACTCTTGCATGATGATGACGAAATCCTTATCGACGCGAGGTTTGTAGGATTCCTTCGGATGCATGATGAATGCGCCGATCATCCCCATCATTTCTTGCATCGCCATGTGCGAGTGATAGAAATAGGTTCCTTCTTGGTTGAGTGTGAATTCATAGACGAACCGACCGCCGGGAGCGATCGGGTCCTGGCTTGATCCGGGCGCGCCGTCCATATCGTTGGGTATCTCGAAGCCATGCCAATGCATCGAGGTCGCCTCAGGGAGGTGGTTGTCTACGATGACGCGGACTCGGTCGCCCTTCGTGACTTGTATCGTCGGTCCCGGAGCACTGCCGTTGTAGCCCCAAAGATCGACGATTCGACCTGGGACAATTTCCCGCTTCACAGGCTCGGCGATCAGATGAAACTCCTTGATATTTCCGTCCATCCGAAACGGAAGGTCAGGAGTGTCTGGAGTTTGGACCAAGGCCGGAGTGCCGCGCCCGTGCTCAACGACTTCCGTGCCCTCGCGTTTCTTTCTCTTCATTCCCGCCATTCCGTGAGACATATTCATCTCTTGCGCGGACAGTGCTCTGGCGGAAGCAAACATTCCTGCTCCCGCCAAAAAGTTCCGCAAAAACCCACGTCTGCTGCTCATGTGTTTTCTCCCTTCAAAACCGAATGGCCGAATTTCCATAGTGAAATTGGTTACGACCTACCGCGAAGTAGCACCAACATAAAGGCCCACGGACGCCGCGAAGAATAAACGGACGAACGGGCTGACTAGGCGGTTTTCAGATACGAAGGGGTAGTGAAGGCGGGCCGGAACTTCTGGTAGTAGGAGAAGAACTGAAGAGGAAACTCTGCTGGCCACCACAATCCAAGGCGATGCCCTCGGGTGGTCCGCTCTCCAGGACTCGGGCGAGTCCGCTCGGTCCATCAAGTGAAAACGGGGCTTCCGCGCGCGCCTGAATCTCAGACGGGCTGCTGCAATCAGACCTCTGGTTCAGACTGTTCCCCAGATTGGGCGGACATTCAGCACACGGAGGGCCGTGATGGTGAACATGTTGGCTAGCGTGCGTGGAACTCGGCTGTGCTTCCATTTCATGATGAGGGACTACGGCTCTTGCTAGCTGTGCGGATGACATACAAGCCGCGGCGCACATCAAGGCGGCGCTGGAATCCGCTCCAGACAGTAACAACACCAGCACCGAGGCTAGCAGTCTAGTTCGCATCAAGTTTTGAGCATACACCTGCGATAGCTGCCATAGAAAGTTTCACAAGATCTGGGATTCTGAACCGCAGTAACACCTGGGGCCGCGCTGCTCCTCGTCCGTATCCGTGAAAAATGTTGAGTGGATCGATGCGCGGAAACCGAGGGCAAATGGGTGGTCCGGCAAGGGTGGCTATCCGAAAATCGAAGCGAGGCAGGGCAAGACAAGATGGCGATACGCTACATCTATATCTTTAGGCGAGACTGGATTCTTGGAGTTTAGCCACCACGTCAGCACCGAGATGTATGTGGACACGAGAAAGTGGCTTAAGAGGTCGGGTGAGATGGGTGCGTTGCCTCGCTTCCGGCTTTGCAGTTCCAGTTTCAGTTCCCGCCAAACAATTCCGGCCAAAACGGAATGAATGCGCCTGCGCACCACGGCCTCGGCGTCTGACCCCAGCAATGCACGGTTAACCCGTCGGTACTCGTGGGCGTGCTCGAACATGGCCAGACTGAATCCGATAATTCTTTCGTACGATTTGCCAGGTACTGTCGCTGATGCCCCCTGCACGGACTCCAGAAAACTCTGCAAGTATTGAAACCCGCTGAAGAGCAGCTCGTCTTTATCTTGGAAGTGCATGTAGAAGGTCGATCGGCCCACATCCGCTCGATCCAAAATTTCCTGCACCGTGATGGACTCGTATTTCTTCTCAAGAATGAGAGACATCAAGGCTTTGTGCAGTAGCCTTCGGGTTCTCTGCACGCGGCGATCGGTTATTTTTTCTGTCACAAGACCTCTCCCCATGCCTTTATCGGAACAAATAGCTCTGCTTTGTTCAGAATTGAACAATTCGCGTTCCGCTGTTCTTCCACGAGAACTCCTCGCATCGTACCCTTGTGGATGGATACATGTCCATTTATGAATAACTATCCGGGAGGCAAAACACCATGTCGAATGTGGGAGAGCAGAGCGCAGCGCCAGGCACCACAGGAATAGTCCTCCACCGGGCTTTTCTGTATGACCTCTTCGTCTGGCTGGTGTCATTGGGGAGAGAGCGAGTGTACCGGGGAAAAGCACTCGATCTGGCAAACCTAAAACCCGGCGAGTCGGTCTTGGACATTGGCTGCGGGACTGGGACGCTTGCCATCGCCGCCAAGCAACGCGTCGGGTCCGCAGGCAGGGTCTACGGAGTCGACGCGTCGCCAGAAATGCTTGCCAGGGCGGGTTGGAAGGCCAACAACGCTGGCGCTGAGGTTGTCTTCAAGAATGGCATCGCCGAAGCATTGCCCTTTCCCGACGGTCAATTCGATGCGGTACTGTCCACGGTCATGCTTCATCATCTGGGCCGCAAAGCGCGCCAGCAGTGTGCTCACGAAGTGCGAAGGGTTCTAAAGCCCGGCGGAAGAGTCCTGGCCGTTGACTTCGCGAGACCCGCACAAGGGAAGAAAGGCCGTCTTGATCATTTTCACCACCACGGCTATGTCAATCTCCAGGACCTCGTCGCACTGCTGACCGAGGCCGGCTTGAAAACTGTAGAGAGCGGTCCAGTGGGGATCGGCGACTTACGATTTGTTCTTGCGTCGGCTCCATGCTGCGCGTGATCACGTCCACTGCGACCGAAGGATCGAGGCCATGACAGGACGCAGCCGCCTGTTTAAGCGCCCTTGGATGCTGCCGGTCGGAGCTGTCGCGCTTATCGCCGCTCACGCGACAATCCTGCGCTACGTTTTGCCGCATGTAGCCCTGTCAGCGGCAGTCGTGTCGGGCGTGATTGTTCTCGTGGTGATCAAGCACTTCGGGCTGCTTGGCTCATTGGTCGCCTTGTTCCGGCGGCAATCTCGGCACTGAAATGTTGCGCAGGGAATTCGCCTGCTACAAGCCTTCAAAAACCGCTATACACATCGCGATACACAATAACGTTGTCTACGACGTACTTCCAATGACTTACAGCGCCGCCGGTGCTCTTCCATATCGTTGAAGGTACTAGTAACCCGCTAACTGTCACGCAGGAGATCGCGGGTTCGAGTCCCGTCGCTCCCGAGAATGTGTTCACAGTGTTGTGCGGCAGTCCCGGCGCGCCAGCATTGGGCACAAATCTCGAACTTTCTATTCAGTGGGCCGGGGTTTCAGAACGACGTACGAAGCGAAGGGTGAGTCGGCTATTTCAAGCAGCTTTCTGTTTCTTCACCTTTGCCCACCTCGCCCGTTGGGCAGCAGCAATTTTCTTCCGGGATGCGGCTGACATCTTTCGCCGCGGGCGCGAGACGGAGTTCCCAGTACCCAAGTGCCTTAGAGCCTTGAGCGCGGCATCCAAACGATCCACAACGCGCTGTGCGTTAGCACGTTCCCTCTTCAGTTGGTGGAATATCGCAGACAGACGAACCATCGGTTTTCTCCCGGCCAAGGATCATAGCAGAGACGCCTAGACTAGCTGCGAATCGCCGTCGGGGGCCGGATCTCAATTGATCCGTTCCCGCTCATATTGTGGCACGTCTTCGGAGACGGCCAGGATGCAGTCCTGTCCATCAAAGTGAATCCTATCGGCCGAAAAGGGTTGCTCAGAATGCAGGAGTGTTTGCGGCGGGCTCTATGACTTCCGGATGGGATTCTTGTGATTTAATGGTCAGCATGGAACAGGCCGAATTTAGTCCGCGCCGAGTGATTGGAGCGATCGTCGTGGCGAGCGGTCTCGCTGTCTCATTCCTGCTGTGGCTGCTGTACATGCATCATGCTTCGACTGATTTCGCCGGGCGATGGATGTTCTTGCCGGCCCTCAACGCACTTCTGAACGGATTGTGCACAATTGCGCTCTGCGTGGGATTGTATTTCATCAAACATCACAATAGGGAAGCGCATCGCACGAGCATGCTGCTGGCCTTCGCCTTCTCGTCCGTTTTTCTCATCAGCTACATCGTGAATCACGCGCTGCACGGCGACACGATTTTTCCCGGCCACTGCTCGGTGCGCGCGCTGTACCTTTCCATTTTGGCCAGTCACGTAATCCTATCCATCGTCGCGCTGCCGATGGTGCTCACGACGTTCTTTTTCTCGCTGACGGGCCGGTTCGCGATGCACCGCCGAATCGCACGCTTGACGTTCCCCATTTGGCTCTACGTTTCGATTACCGGCGTGGTGGTTTTCGTGTTCCTCAAGGCGTATGCGTACTAGGCGGGGTACTGATTCGGCTTGATTTAAGAGAGAAGGGGCAGGAAGCGTCGTTGCGGAGTATCAGCGGAAGCAATTAGACGCGCTCTTCAATTCTTGTAGCATTGTTCATATTGCGGGACGTCCTCGGAGACTGCGAGAATGCATTCCAGTCCATCGAAATGGATCCTGTCCGCGGAATAGGCGGTCAGTTTGATGTCGCCTGATTTCATGCGGAGCCGGATGACGATGTTCCGTATTGGGCCGCCCTTCTGAAGTTGTGCGAGCATCAGCGAACGATCCGCCGGGTCTTCCCACATCTTGAGTTCGTGAACGGTGTGACCGATCAGCTCGGCCCGAGAATAGCCATAGCGCAGCTCAAAAGCGCCATTCACGTCCAGGAACCGGCCCTCGTTTACCGTCGTGATCGAGAATGGAACCGGGCTTGAACGGAAGACTTTCTGGAACTTGTCCTCGGAAACTTTGCGGCCCTCTTCTGCCTGTTCCAGGGCCCTTTTGGCCTCGTGGAGATCATTGACACGTTTTTCCAGTTCAGATCCATAAATCGAGGCACACTCATAGAGGCGCGAGTTTTGGATCGCGACAGCGGCAGGGATTGCCAAGAGTTGGGTGCGCCGCAGGTCTTCACTATTGAAACCATCAGGCTGCGTGTGGCCGACAGCAAGCAAGCCAAGAGTGCGGTGGGCGGCTATCAGGGGAACGCATAGCCATGAACGCAGATGGCTGTGGTTCTTGAATGCTTTCCAATCAGCCTCCTTCTTTGTGTCGGAGAGCAGAACACTTTTCTGACTTGCCAGAATTCGATGTAGAATGGGGATGTCGACCGTGTTGAGTGTCTGGGGATAATTCGGCGTCTTCTTCGGCGTCTCGCGGCGCAACTTCTCACGTGCCACAAACAAACGTGTGTCGCCTTCCAGGAGCCATATACGGGCGCATTCGCAGGAAACAAGTTCAGTCAACGACTGAAGTAGCGCGTCCAGAACGAAATCCATGCGAAGATCCTGAGTCAACGCAAGCGTCGCTTTGCGCAGGGCCTCGGATTCCGCCCACGCACTCTGTGCCAGCGCCAAGTTTTTGGCAACCTGTTCTTCCGCCTGCTTCTGCGCGGTGATGTCCTGTGCGGTCCCCACGAGCCGACAAATGTTCCCGTCAAGATCGCGCACAGGGAACCCTCGTACTGAGACCCAGCGCACCTCGCCCCCCGGCCAGACGACCCGGAATCTCTCGTCGAACAGTCCTGTACGTGTGGCTTCGTCAAGCTTGGCCAGAATGTGGGGCCGCTCTTCAGGATGGATCGCCTCTTCATAGGAAGTGGGGTCATCTTTCAGACTCTGACAGGAACGGCCGGTGATCATTTCGTAGGCCTGATTGACGTAGAGGGTCTTCTTGGTCTTGGCATCGAGCGACCAGAAGATTTCCTGGATATTGTCCGCCATTTGCTGAAAGTCGTGTTCGCTTGTCATGAGGGCGCTGGTCGTCTGCCGATGCTGTTGGTGGACATGGAGCAAAAACCGGCCGTGCACGAAGATGACTGTGCAAATGGCCAGGAGCAGGACGAACAACAGCGTGGGGGAGACTTCGAACCTCTGTATCTTGGCCCCAAATACGATCAGCGACAGGATTACAGCGACGGCAGCAGCGATTATCGAAAGTATCCGCCACGCACGACCTGGCACCGCTTTGGAAGACGGCTGAGAACGCAGAGGGCCAACTGAAGGCATGGCATTTACCGCGGAGGGACACTCTTTTCGGGCCGATAGTACGCGCCTGCATGGAGTGCGTCAAGGCATAGACCGGCGGCTGGCCGCTGCTCGGATCGCTCCGTTTGAACCTGGGAGAACGACCGACTTACGACGCCCTCTCGGGTATCATCGCACGACATTCGTCAGACAGCCGCTGCCAAAGTGCGCGTTCCCTTTGATACCGATCTTGCGTCAGTGTGCGTTCATCTGGGGACAATTCCCGAAGAAACGCATAGCCTTTGACACACTCGACAGTGATCCGATCACGTTCTACGTCTTGGTTTCTGCGAACGAGTTGACCAAGGTCCTCCCAACCGAAACCTCGCACGTCCTCGAACTTAGCCAGCAACAGCTCAGGATCGAATGCGTCTCGGGCCTGCCACAATTTGAGAACCACCAGCCGGCGGATCAAGGGACGATCGAAAGGCTTCGACGCGAAGGTACCTAGGTCGTAGATGTCCCGAGCCTTGTTGCGTTGGCAACAGGCACGGATCTTCTCCGCCAGAATTTCCGCCAACGGCAGACACCGGATTTCAACGGGTACGAAGGGTAGGTGTTTGAAATAGCTCTGGTCACGTTGCTGCACGACCTCGATTTCGAGCGTTGGTGTTTCGCGGTGGCTGACCTGAAACTCGAACTGGCTGTCCCCTCCGGTGTTCCATTCGTGACGGTAAACCGGGTTGACTGCCCACGATAGCCCACCAGACGTTGTGTACCAGCCCTTGTCCGGAATCTCGAACTGAATGCCGTGGTAGGGCTGCTCGAATGCCTGCAAGAGTTCAAGAATCAGATCGTCAGGCTGTTCCTCGGTCAAGGAAGTGAAATCCAGGTCGGTGGAGAAGCGGCCCGGCGTACCAAGGAACATCTTGCGGATGCACGTGCCCCCTTTGAATGCGAGCTTCGCCAGCACACCCTTTTCCGCCAGCAACTGGAGCACGAAAGTGAGCACCACCTCCCGCTCAGCGATCATCAGATCCCTCAGCCCGGACTCATGTGCGTAGCGCTGGACCTGTGATTGTTTGAGCACCGGTTCTAATGGCTCCTTGCGGCCGAGCGTCCGGCAGGCAGAGCGACTTCGCCTCCGAGGTCCTTTGGAGAGAAATGCACGAGGAGCTGCCATTCC
>WNFE01015615.1_pt1 | contig 11748 bp, 8 predicted proteins | sample 5400451 | NCBI WGS metagenome assembly WNFE01 (sample SAMN13153344, study PRJNA577476) | soil metagenome | isolation source: 200 cm saprolite under Douglas fir tree site 2 hole 2 | place: USA:California | collected 2015-04-18
CCAGACAGGATGTCGACAACATCGTCACGCACGTCCATCTATGCCCTCTCGGGTGTTCCCACTGAAGGCGCCACCTTGGTATCGGGCTCAGCTTCCGGTTCTGCGGGCTTCTTGGCTGCAGCATTGGTGATACCAACCGCGTTGACCAGCGCGCCGATCAGGAGCAGCGTGGCCCCAACGTACATCGCCAGATGAAAGGAGCTCGTGGACGCTTCGCGCACAATCCCAGCCAGATTTGGGTCCGGCGATAAGTTGAGCGGGCTGAACCGGGCACGGAACGACTCGGATGACACGTCGACACCGGCCAGCCGCGATGCAAGGTAGCTGTAGAAGTTCGCCGTCAAGAAAACGAAAATCAACGCACCTGCGAGTTGCGGTCCAACCCTGGAGATGGCGTTGTTGATCGCAGAGCCGACACCAGAGTTGCGCACCGGTACTGATGTCATAAGCGCCGTCGTGAGGGGCGCCACCATCATCATGATGCCTAAACCGAAGATGATCGAGCCAGGCAAGAAGTCGACCAAATAGGAAATGGTGGGCGCGTAGGTCGAAGGGTCACCTGGGCTCAAGCGCCAGGCCCCACTGCTCGCCGGCACACGCGAGAACCACAGCACGCCGACGGCCATGAGGGCCGGACCGGCGGCCATGAACCATCGCGATCCATACTTCGCCGCCAGGCTTCCGAACCGGGCAGAGAAAAAGATCAGAAACAGCGTCCCCGGAATTCCTGCGACGCCCGCGGCTGCCGCGGTATAGCCAAGCGTCCCCTGCTGGAACAGCACCAGGTAGTAGAAGGTCACGTAAAGGGCGCCGTAGATCAACAGCGTCGAGAGGTTGGTCACCGCGAAGTTGCGCGACTTGAACAGGCTCAATGGGATCAGAGGATGTTGCGAGCGCGCCATCAGGATGGGCAGCGCAATCGTGGCGGCCACGCCAACCGCCAGCGCAATGTAGCCCAACGGGTCGCGCCAGGCTCGCTGCTGCCCGTATATCGCGCCAAACGCGAGACCGCCGACGGCCAGCCCCACCACCGCGGCTCCGAGCCAGTCGAAGTGCGAGCTGGCCAACTCATCTCGGCTTTCGGGCACATGTCGCAAGGTCGCCCATGCGGCTACCACGACCAGCGGGACGTTGATCAAGAAGGCGGCCCGCCACGAGATGGTGTCGACGAGCAGGCCGCCGACCACCGGGCCGAGGATCGTGGTCGCGCCCGATGCGCCGGCCCAAATCCCGAATGCCCGCCCCTGCTCCTGCCCGGAGAAGTTGGCTGTAATCAATGCCAGCGAGCCGGGGACGAGCAGCGCCCCCGCAGCACCCTGCAGGATTCGGAAGAGGACGAGCAGCTCCATGTTGGGAGCCAAACCGCACAGCACCGACGTTGCTCCGAAGCCGACGAGGCCATAAAGAAACATGCGCCGGCGACCGTAAAAGTCAGTCAGAGCTCCCGCCAGGATGAGCAGGGCGCTGAGGGTCAGAAGGTATGAGTTGTAGACGTACGACTGGCCCTCGAGCACGCCGAGAAACAGTCGCGGCAGGTCACGCCCGATGCGCGGCAGGGCAACGTTGACGACGGTCGAGTCCAGGAACACGATGCCAGACCCCAACACAGCGGCTGCCAGGATCCAACGCTTGTAGGTCAACCCTCCCTCCTCAGGCGCACAGCTTAGTCGCGAGCCGAGTCGGGCGGTGTGGGGCCGCTGGAGCTGCTTCCATTTGGTGAGATGAGGTAGCCAGCAGAAGAACTGTCGTCAGTGTTCTTCCCGCTCAAGGCTATCGTGGTTTTCCTTTGAGGTTGCTCACAACGAGAGCACGCGCGCTGATGGGAGGGACAACCCCAGATTTGGACAAAGGGCAAAGGGGCGGACGCCCCCACCCTAGTCCCGTTGGCGGTACGCGACAACGGCCCCGACGCCCGTCCCCGTTGGTATTAACCCACCTCGGTCGTCAAGTGATCCTTTGGATGCGTGTTAACTCAAACATCTCCTTGTCACGAACCGGCCCGATCAAGCGGCCATGCCGAACTGCACAACGTCCTCGCGAGCTGACCGATCTATCCAGGCGGCGCGTTTCGTGGCTTGAGCAGCAGGCAACTTAGGGCCGCAAGCAGCAGGAGGAGCACCGGTACCACTAGCGCGGCCCGGAACGCGCCGACAAACGTGTTGGCATAGCCCACGTTGTGGGCGGCCACCTGGGCGGGCCCAATCAAAGAGAGCCGGCTCTGGAGCAACGCCACCGCGATCGCGCCGCCCATGGCGCCGCCGACCTGCCTGAACGTGTTGAGCACACCTGACGCGGCGCCCGCGACCTGCGGCCCAATGCCCCGCATGCCAACCGTCATCACAACCGCGAAGCCGCATCCGAGTCCCGCCCCTGTGACCACCAGTGCGGGTATGAATGTCGCCGACGTCGCAATCGTCGAGACCGATGCAACCAGCCAGCCCACCCCCGATGCCGCGACCAGCATCGCGCCCATCAGGATGAATTTGATGTCCACCCTCTCAGCGAGCCGGCCCGCCAGCGGTGCCACGAGCATGAAGGTGAGTGGCATGGGCGCTAGCGCGATTCCTGCGTCGAGCGCCGTCATCCGAAGCGCGGACTGGAAGAACAGGCCCGCCACTACGATGAAGGCCAGCATCACTGTCTGGATGACGAGGATCACCCATGCGGACACGGTGAAACTGAGCGACGCGAAGAGCGCTGGCGGCAGGAGCGGCTCTGGCTGACGCCGCTCCCAGACAACAAAAGCAGCCAGTAAGACGACGCCGGCAGCCATCACAACAGGGATGGTGATCGACCCAGTAATCGTGCCCCAGGCATAGCGCTGCCCTTCGACCAAACCAAAGACCAGCGCCAGCAGGCCAAGGCTCGCCAAAACGATCCCACCGATGTCCAGCCGGTGGCGGCGACCCGGCACCACCCTAGGGAGGAGTGCATACGCGCCTGCGATGGCGATGATGCCCACAGGCACGTTCACGAGAAATACCCAGCGCCAACCCGCCGTCGTGACCAGCACGCCGCCGAGCGAAGGGCCCACCGCCGCCGCCAGTCCCGCCGAGCCGGACCACAAACCGATTGCGCGACCGCGTCGGTTGGCCGGCACGATCGCGGGAATCATCGCGAGCGTCTGCGGGGTCATCAACGCTCCGCCCACTCCCTGGAGCACACGCGCGGCGATCAAGATCCCGGCGGATGGGGCCAGCGCGCACGCGACCGACGCTCCGCCGAAAACCAGAATGCCGACGATCAGCAAACGCCTCGGACCATAGAGGTCACCGAGCCGCCCACCGGTGATCAATAGCGCCGCAAAGACCAGGGTGTACGCGTTGAGGACCCAGAGAACCTGGTCGAGACTCGAGTGGAGCCCGGTCATGATGCTGGGAATTGCGATGTTGACGATGGTTGTGTCGAGGACGACCAGAAACGCGCCCAGACACAGGATGGCCAGCGCCGCCCAGGTGCGCGCCGACACCCGTTGGTGCGGCGGCGCCACGACCACAACTTCGTTTCTCGCCGCCTCAATCGATCGTGTTGAAAGCTCAGCCATTGCAATCCCTCTGAAAACGTGTCGGCAGTCCCACGGCTGAGCCAACTCTGCCCGTACTCGGCGCCGGGAACATCGGGGGGACACCCATTTGCGTCCCCCATTTCGCGCGCCGCAGGCTCAAAGGCCTGGCATGCGACTAGGCTTGCCCTGGAACATGACCCAGCTTGAGACACTCCCCTTCAAGCGCGACGAGCCGAAAGCAACCGCAGGTCTCCGAGCTTCCTTGAAGGCTCCAGACCTGCAGAAGCGGCGGCGCGAGCTGCACGATAGGTTCGAGCGCGAGGGGGACCCTGACCTCCAGCTCGAGGTGGCGTTCCTCGAATACATGGTCCATGACTTCGACGCTGGGCTTGCGACCGCACAGGCCGCTTACCGAGGACTCAGACAACAGGGGCGCAAGAGGCGGGCTGCGCTTGCGGCTGCCGCCGTTGCGCGAATTTATTTCGAAGGGCTAAACAACCAAGTCGCAGCCCGCGGATGGTTCTCGCGAGGGCGCACTTTGTTGGCGGACGAAGGAGAGTGCGTTGAGCGCGGTTGGGTCGAGCTGGGTCTCGTCGGCTGTTCGGTCACCGACGTCGGGGCCCTCGCCACCAAGGCGGCCGAGGCCGTCAAGCTGGCGCGAAAGTTCGACGACCTCGACCTCGAGTGCAAAGCGCTCGCGGACCAAGGGCTGGCCCTGGTCACGCTTGGACGCGGCGCCGAAGGCATGGAGCTGATCGATGAGGCGATGGCGATTGTCAACAGCGGCGAGGTTCATTCCTTCGCGGCCGGCCAGGTTGCGTGCTGCACCCTGACCGCCTGCGAACGGATCGGTGATCTTGCCCGGGCCGAGGCCTGGCTCCGGGTCTTGGATGAGGTGGGCATATCGCCGAGCGACCAGCAAACCCCAATACTGTTTGCGCACTGCCAGGCGACGTACGGCAGCCTTCTCTGCCAGGTCGGTCGCTGGGACGACGCGGAGACCGCGCTAACCCTCAGCCTGACCGCTGGTCGGAACGGATTCTTTCTCCACCGTGTCATGTCGCGCGCCTCCCTGGCCGACCTCCGCGTGCGGCAGGGCCGACTTCGGGAGGCGGAGCAGCTGCTCGCCGCGTGCGGCGACCGGTGGGAAGCGATCCCGACTCGGGCGAAACTGCACTACGTCCGTGGTGAGTTCGAGCATGCGGTCTCGTCCGTTAAACAGGCGCTGCGGCAGATCGGCGAAGACCATGTAAGGGCGGTGCCTCTATTGGCATTGCTTGCGAACGCCGAGATCGCGCGCGGTGACGTCGATGCCGCCCGCCGCGCGGCCGAGAGCGCCGAGCTCCTGGCGCACGAGACGCGATCACCTGCGCTGATCGGCGAGGCGGCGTTGGCCATGGGCAACGTGCTCGCGGCAGCGGGAAACATAAGCGGCGCGGGCGCCGCCATCGAGCAGGGATTGCAAGCCGTCGCGCCCATCGAGCAGGTCCTGATCAAGGGCGCTCTGCATCTGGCGCTGGCGCGGCTCCTGGCGGATTCAGACGCCCCGGTGGCTGTGACCGAAGCCCGAGCCGCCCTCGCGATCTATGAAAGGCTGGACGCGCCCGAGGCCGAGGTCTGCGCTACCCTCCTTCGACGGCTCGGCGCCAAGGTGTCCTACAGTCCCCGTCCTCCGGCGGACCCGCTGGCGCCCCTCAGCCGGCGGGAGCGGGAGATTGTCGATCTCATCGGCCAGGGGTTGACTAACGCGCAGATCGCCGAAAAGCTGTTCATCTCCCCCAAGACTGCCGAGCACCACGTGAGCAACATCCTGGGCAAGCTCGCCCTGCGAAGTCGCTTCGAAGTCGCCGCAATAACCACGGCGATGCCAGCCTAAGGCGGCCCCGGCCGCGGCCGGACATTCAACAACTTTGGGGGTGTCGAATGGGTATGTCCCCGATTCGGGACATGCCTCCTCCGATGGACAGTGCCCATCAGTTCGATGGGCCACACGATTTCGGTACGAAACGGGCCTGCTGTGCAGGCGGCCCAAGAGGTCGCCCAGCGTCACGGCATCGCGGCCGAGCATGCCCGGGTGTTGCACGACGCGACCAATGTTGTAGTTCACCTCGCCCCGTCACCGGTCGTGGCGAAGATCTGCCGCGCCTCGGTTGGAGATCACGGTTGGCGCAAGTTGGCCACCGAGCTCGAGATCGCACGCCACCTCATTCGCGCCGGCGCTCCGGTAGTTGGCCCTAGCCAGGAACTGCCGCCGGGCCCGCACGTACAGGGCGACTTTGCGATGACGTTCTGGCGTCATCAGGATCACGATCCAGACGCGCTTGCAACAAGCCGGGGCGCCGGGCATGCGTTGGCGCAAGTCCATGCGGCGCTGGACAGCTACCCTGAAACCTTCCCCTCGTTCTTAGACCGCCAGGTGAAGCTCCACGAGCGAAAGCTCAGATGTCGAACCCTGCACGGGGATCCTCATCGCGGCAACGTACTGGTCAGCAAGGCTGGGTATCTGTTGATCGACTTCGAGTCTGTTTGCTCAGGGCCGCTCGAATGGGACCTGAGCGCGTTGCCCGGACTAGGCGCGGGCGCCTTCAATGTGGACGAGGACTTGCTTTCGCTACTGGGAAGGCTGCGAAGCCTATGCGTCGCGGTGTGGTGCTGGACGAGGGCGAGGAGTTCGACCGCGCTAGACCGCGCAGCCAGGGACCATATGGGCCTACTTAGGCTAGCGGCCGAACCCTGACGGAAATCCAGAGGCCACCATCTGCTACTTGGGAGACCGCATGACCATTAGAAGTTGGGGCACAAAACCTGTGCGGCAGAGCATTTCCTTATGCATTTCTGATGTGAGAATCGCAAGAGGAGATGCAAGGAAATGCTCCTATTGAACTTGGAGACCACGCCCGGATTCGAACCGGGGACCTTTTTCCTTACCAGGGAAATACTCTGCACGCCTGTCAACTGTGGCGGGCTGGCAGATTCTTGCGCCCGCAGCAATGGTTACAAAATGGTCAGACAATGGCTGCAGACGTATGCCGATCGCTGACCCCAAGCGCACCGATCTGTATTCGAGAAACTGGCTCCGGACCAGGGATTCGAACCCTGAACCTTGCGGTTAACAGATCGGCGCGGCCCGTTCAGAAACGACTTGCTGCAATCGCCGAGTGCCGCTGAGTATCGCGATTTGCCACCGCGTGTCGCCGGCGTCGCTGTATGGATGCCCACCACAAGGACCTGGAGCAGTGGCTCCGCCAGCGTCCCTGAGCGATTGAGTGAGATAGGTGCAAGTTATCGAGAGCATCCTCGGCTGGGCTCGCCCCTCAAGAGCGGGGTCGATTTCTGGCGAGGAGGCCCGCACAAATCCGCGGACCTGTGGCATCGGTTCTACGGCGCATGAATAAGGACGCGCGCGAGCCCCGGACGCCGGCGCCTTGCGGACCCTTACCGCGACCTGCCGGCTGCGCGCATGTACCCAGTCAGCCTGCCGCTGCGACTCCCGTTCGGTTGCGCATGCAGCGCGTCCGACTGCCTGCGGAGTGGTGGCGTGAGAGAACGAATGTCTTCCAGCTGGTGCCGGATCCAGCGAGCGACATCGTTCGTGGAGACGATCTGGTTGATCGCCTGCGATCGCTCAGCGCGCTCGGCAGGGCTCATCTCCAGCGCGCGATGTATTGCTTGTGCGGTTATCTCGACATCAAAAGGATTGACGCTGAGCCCGTGTATGCCCAGCTCCTCATGGGCGCCTGCAGACTCCGACAGGACCAGCACTCCAGAACGCTGATTGACGATAGGGCCCTCCTTCGCGACCAGGTTCATGCCATCGAGAATCGGATTCACCAGCAATACGTCGTACGACCTGTAGGCGGCCAGAGCGCGATGAATGTCCTCGCCAAGGTCGAGCCGAATGGGTTCCCACGCTCCTGTTCGGAATCGCGAATTGATGCGGTCAACCGTAGAGCGGACAAGATCCAGGTACTGCCGGTAGGCGACGACATCCTGTCGCGAGGGCTGAAGAAAGGCCCAGAGCGTGACACGACCGTGATATTCGGGGTGGTCTTCCAGCAGCCGCTCGCAGGCCAGAAAACCACGGATCAGGTTCTTGGACGGGTCGGTTCGATCCACGCGGACGATGAGCTTCTCCGGTCGCCAACTCGCCACCTCGGCTTCGAGTTCGCGAACTCTCGGCGATTCGCTGAGCTGCCTCATGGCGTCAACATCGATTGAGACCGGGTACGCTCGAACCCACACCAATCGGCCGCCGTAGAGGACTACACCCTCAGCCTCGGCGACACGTAGACCCATCAACTCAACGCAGCAGCGCAGGAAGTTGTGCACGTCCAGGCTTGTCTGCAGTCCGATGATGTCGTTGGCAAGGAGTCCCTTGAAGATCGCCTCGCGCATGGCTGCGGGGAGCACCTTGATGTATCGCGGCTCTGGCCAAGGAACATGGATGAAATGCTGCATAGCTGCATCGGGGAGGGCTGATCGAATGAGCTCGGGAGCGAGGTACAGCTGATAGTCCTGGGTGAGGAACAGCGGTCGATGAGGGAGCTTGCGAGCTACCGACAGAGCACGCTCGGCAATCGCGGCGTTGACCACCCGATAGCCGTCGAACCAGGCCCTGTAAATGCTCTGGTCGACGACTGGCTCGGTAGCGATGTTCCACAGGTAGTGGTGAGCGAACCAGAGCATTGGATTGCTGATAACCGCGTAATGAAGGTGATACGCATCCGCGTCGGTGGGAGCGAAGAAGATCGGGAATGCCTTGTCAGAATCGATGCCCGAATTGAGGGGTCTCCCCGAAACCGCGAGCTCACGCTCGATATCTGTTCGCGCAGCGGACACCCAGGAGGCCTTCATAGCGTTCGCGAGTGAGGTCAGTGCCTTGACCAGGCCTCCGGCGCCCGGCACCAACCGGCCGTCGGACGTGGGCTCCACAGGTGCCCGGTTGCTGACAATGATCGGCGAAAACTGCCCTAACAGCCTGGACGCGTCGCGGCCGATCGCATGTAGCGCGGGAGTGTGGTCCGCCGCCCTCATGCCCTGTGACCATTCCGCGCAATCGGATATGCAGGCTCTGCCTGAGACACGTGCTTCGGTCTGACCATCACCACGGGACAGTCCAGCCGCCGCACCATGCGCAGAAGCCCGCGCCCCACCACGACATTAGGGCTCGATGGGCTGAGGCGCGATCCGATGATGACCAGGTCATGACCCGCAGCTTCCTCGAGAATCCCGCCCGCTGGGTTGTCGTGACGATGCAGGCGGACCATCGTCGATGGCCGGTGCAGATCCTCGACGATTTGCTCAAAAGACTCCCACTCCCTTCGTGAACGGTCAGGGTGCTGCGAATCTGTTTGTATGTGCACCAGGGTCAGAGCGCTGCCGTATGTATCCGCAAGCATTGCCGCGGTGGACGCGACGACCCGAGAGCTCGCACCTCCGCGGATCGACGCCAGTATCGACCGGGGTGTGATCGCCTGATTCGGGTTATTCGAGCGGACGAAGACGATGTCGGTCACCCGGTCAGGCAATAGTTGACGGGTCAGGTCGCTCAATCCGTGGCGTCGCGGGCTTGCGGTCGTGGGCCATTCGAGCACCAAACTCGTAGCTTCGGTTTCGACAACCGCATCGCGAATGCTGCTCGCAAGGTTAGCGGTCATGCGCAGAGTCACGCTGAGTCGGCGCCGCACTTCACTCGCATACTCGAGGCTCGCCACCCAGCGGAGCATGTCTCGGCGACGTTGTTCCTGGGCGAACACTTCGTTGTCCCGTCCGGCACGGATTTCAACGAGCGCAAGCAAGTTGCCTGAACCGCCGGGGGCGGCCGCGAGCGCGTCGCCAATGCTGATAGTCGGTCGTGCCATCTGGCCCATCAGGACGGGCGCGATAACGCATGGACGCGTACCTGGATGGCTGAAGATAACGCGACTTCTGGGAATCAAGCTTGATGGCCCTCCTGCCCCTCGCCATCGACCTGAGTCGCCACGGCGATCCCTGGTCGCAGCAGCAACTGTATAGATGTGGCCGGGTCTCCGCCAAGCGTTAACGAAATGGTCGCTGCCTGCCTCGTAGTCTGCCTCCTGCTACCTAGGCCAAATTGGGTCCGGAGCAGGGCTTCGCACGTTCCGTTAGACCTTCGGATTCGATACTGGCGTGGCTGGCGAGCACGCTTGTGGGAAGCTTTCTGCTGCAGATCAGCTCCACCTACCGTCTTCAACTCTCGAAACAGTTCAGGTTTGACGATGCGGGCGCGTACGCCGGGTACTTCGCCTCTATTGGTGTCGCACACCTTTACTGCTCGCCTGTCCTGCAAGCCGCTCCCGGCAGCACCCACGGGTACGACGTGGTCGACCCGACGCGAGTCAGCGAGGAGCTCGGGGGCGAGGCGGCGTTGCGACGGCTGGTCTCCGCGCTGCACGAGCACGAGCTTGCCCTGCTTGTGGACATCGTGCCTAACCACATGGCCGCCGCGGGACGGACGAACCCGTGGTGGTGGGACATGTTGCAGAACGGCCCGTCAAGTCGTTATGCGAACTATTTCGACATCGACTGGGAATCGCCGATATCGGCTGTAAAAGGCAAAGTGCTTCTTGGCGTGCTGGGCGATCGCTACGGCAAAGAGCTCGAGCGGGGCGCCCTGACCCTCCAGCGTGAGGGCTCGGATGCGGTGGTCCGGTACCACGACCAGATGTTTCCCCTATCGCCTGAAAGCCTGGACGGTCTCGAGCTCGACGCGGTAAATCAAGACACCGATGCGCTCGACGCGGTCCTGGAGCGCCAGCACTATCGACTCTCTTACTGGCGCAGTGCGCAGGAGCAGCTCAACTACAGGCGTTTCTTCACCATCGACAGCCTCATTGGCCTGCGCGTCGAGGAGCGTCAGGTTTTCGACGACAGCCACCGCGTGATTCTGGGCTTGGTCGGCGATGGGAGCGTTGCCGGCCTGCGCATCGACCACGTGGATGGCCTCAGGGACCCGATAGCGTACCTACGGCGGTTGAGGTCCGCAGCGCCAGACACCTACCTGGTGGTCGAGAAGATCTTGGCCACCAACGAGCAGTTGCCAGATAGCTTCCCCGTACAGGGCACGACGGGTTATGACTTCATTGCACAGGTCGACGGCCTTTTCGTCGACGCAGGGAATGAAGGGTCAATGACTGCCCTTTATCACGGGTTCACCGGCCTCTCGCAGCCTTTCTCCGAGGTCGTGCGCACGTGCAAACAGGAGATGATGACAAGTGAGCTCGCGGTGGACGTTGAGCGCCTGACGAACCTGCTCGTAGACATCTGCGACCGCCATCGGCGCCATCGCGACCGCACCCGCCGCGAGCTCCAGGAGACGATCCGCGAGGTCGCCGCCGGCCTACATGTGTACCGCACGTACGTACGTCCCGGTTCGCCGGCCTCCGAAGAGGACCAGCGACAAATTTCGATCGCCGCCGAAGAAGCGGCTCGGCGCCGGCCAGACATCGACTCCGACCTCCTGGCGTTTGTGGGTGAGCTCTTGCTGATGCGGCACGAGGGGGTGACCGAGGACGAATTCACAGCGAGGTTTCAGCAGCTCACTCCTGCCGTCATGGCCAAAGGCGTCGAGGACACCGCGTTCTACCGCTACAACCGCCTCGTTTCACTGAACGAGGTCGGCGGCGATCCAGGGGTGTTCGGGCATTCGGTCGAGGAATTTCATTCGTACTGCTCCAGAATCGCGGCGAAATGGCCGGCTACCATGCTCACTCTTTCCACCCACGACACCAAGCGCAGCGGCGACGTCCGCGCGAGGACGAACGTACTGTCGGAGATTCCGGCCGAGTGGGAGTCCGCCGTTCGGCGATGGGCTGAGCTCAGCGAGCGCCATCGCGTCCAGGGCTATCCCGATCGAAACCTCGAATACCTCATGTACCAGACGATGGTCGGAGCGTGGCCGGTCGACGAAACGCGGCTGGTTGCGTTTCTCCAGAAGGCAGCCCGCGAAGCGAAGGTCCACACCTCATGGATCAACCCGATTCCGGCGTTCGAAGACGCGCTGACTCGATTTGCGGGCAGCGTGATGGCCGACGCCGAATTCAGAAGCGACCTCGAGTCCTTCATCGGCCGCCACCAGCTGGTGGCCCTTGGTCGGATCGCGTCGCTCGCCCAGACCACGTTGTTGCTTACGTGTCCGGGCGTGCCGGACCTGTATCAGGGCTCAGAAGTGTGGGACCTGAGCCTGGTCGACCCGGACAATCGCAGGCCGGTGGACTATGAAC
>WNFE01003451.1_pt1 | contig 11744 bp, 6 predicted proteins | sample 5400451 | NCBI WGS metagenome assembly WNFE01 (sample SAMN13153344, study PRJNA577476) | soil metagenome | isolation source: 200 cm saprolite under Douglas fir tree site 2 hole 2 | place: USA:California | collected 2015-04-18
CTTCTTTTTGCCCAGGCGCTCTAATCCCCGCACTCCCAAATAATCTTCGTATGTGCGGCCCTTCTTGTAAGGCAGGTGCGCGACTTCCATGGGCTCCAGCAGCCCGTCGACGATCATCGCTGACCCCAAGCCGGTGCCCAATCCGAGAAAAAGCATTCGTCCGCCTTTGTAAATGCCAAGGGCCTGCATGGCGGCGTCATTCACAATCCTGACAGGCCGGTCGAACGCCTTCTTGAAGTCAAACCCGACCCATCCTCCTCCCAGGTTGTGCGGCTCGGACAATGGATGTCCGTGAATGACGGGTCCGGGATAGCCGATGGAGACGGCTGAGTATTCCCAGCCTGCCGCCGCTTTTCGCACATCGTTGACCATCTTCCTTGCCGTCATCTTTGGCCCGGAGGGAATCTTGACGGGTTCCTTCTGGCCGGTGACCAACACCTTCACGTTCGTGCCGCCCACGTCGATCACCAATATTTTCTTGTCGTGGTTGTCCATTCGCTTCCGAGCCGGGCATAAAGATATCACTAGCCCGCGAACCAGTCACGGCCTCGATTCAACTGTTGGGCAAAGGTGAACGGCATACCGATCACGGTGAATCGTGCTCCTACTGATCAGCGCTGCTTTTGCTCCAGCTCGGCCCATCGCGCGTAGAGGCTGTCGATCGCTTTCTGCGCCTCTTCCATCTGAAAGCAAGTCTCCCGCAGAAGGGCGGCATCGCTTGTGATTGCGGGATCTTGAAGGGCAGCGCGTCTTGCTTCAACTTGTTGTTCGGCTTCGGCGATGCGCTCTTCAATGGTTCCAAGTTCGCGGCTTTCCATATAAGAGAGCTTTTTCTTCGCAACGGAAATCTGCGGACTTCCTGGCGCGGTCGAGCGCCGGGGTCCGCTGTTCAAGTTTGGATTCCCCTTCGTTTGCCGAGGGCGCTGCCAGGTATCCCATTGCGAATAATCGGCAAAGCGTTCCGCGCCGCCCAAGCCATCGAGGCCAAGCACGATGGTGGAGACGCGGTCCAGCATGAAGCGATCGTGCGTGACCAGCACCAACGCGCCGCGGAACTCCAACAAACTCTCTTCCAATATTTCCAGCGTGGGGATATCGAGATCGTTGGTCGGTTCGTCGAGTAGCAAAACGTCAGCCGGCTGCAGCATGAGTTGCGCGATCAATACGCGAGCACGTTCGCCGCCAGAAAGTTTCCCAACCGGCTGATTCAGGTGCTCAGGATCAAAGAGAAATCGTGCCGCCCACGAGGCCACGTGAATCACCCGGTCCTGATAAATTACGGAATCGCTATCCGGTGCTAGCGCGCGGCGCAGGCTGATGTCGGGTTCAAGAACGCGATTCTGGTCGAAATACACGATCCGCAAGGAGTCCGCTTTGCGGATTTCGCCGCGCAGGGGTTCGATGTCGCCTCGCAGCAGTCGCAGCAGAGTGGTCTTGCCGCTTCCGTTCGGGCCCACCAGCCCCACTCGCATGCCCGACGTGACGGCAAAATGAATTCCTTTAAATAATGTGCGGCCGCCGATGATGTAGGTAAGATCTTCCAGTTGGATCAGCCGCTTGGTTTGCCGGTCCGTCGCCGAAAAATCAATTCTGGCAGAGGAGGTGCGAGTCCTGGCGTTCAAGTCCGCCAGCTCGCCGATCATTTCATTCGCGGTACCGATGCGCGCCTTCGATTTCGTCGTTCTCGCTTTCGGGCCCCGGCGCAGCCATTCAATTTCCGTGTGTACGCGGTTCTCGAGCGACTCCTGCCGCTTGCGCTGCGCGTGGAGATATTCCTCTTTCGCTTCGAGGAACGTGCTGTAGTTTCCGCTGACGCGCAGAAAGCCATTTTCGTACATCCGAGCAAGCTCAACCACCTCGGTGGCGACATTTTCGAGAAAATAGCGGTCGTGGCTGACCACAACGCAGGCGAACGGCGCGTCCTGCAAAAGCGTTTCGAGCCAATTAATTCCGGCGAGGTCCAAATGGTTGGTCGGCTCGTCGAGCAGCAGGATGTCCGGCCCCTGGACCAGCCCCTCCGCTATCGCGAGGCGCTTGCGCCAGCCGCCCGACAAATCCGCCGTCGGAGTGTCAAGGTCGGCGAAACCCGCGCGGCCCAGCGTCTCGGCAAACCGCGAAGCTCTCTCCGCGTCGCGTACTTTCGCACGTTCGAGAGCTCCCTCGATGACCGAACGTACCGTGGCGCCGGGGGCAAATTCTGAAATCTGCGTGACACAACTCAGGCGGGTGCGCTTGCGGACCGCCACTTCTCCGGTGTCCGGTTGCACGCGGCCGTAAAGAATCTCGAGCAGGGTCGACTTGCCCGATCCGTTCGGGCCGATCAGACCAATCCGTTCGCCTTCGGAAACCGTGAACGAAATATCCTGGAATAGCGGCTCGGCCCCGTATCTCTTCGAGAGTCCTTGTGCAGTAATAATTGGAGGCAAATGATTCCGTTTTCTCCCGCGATCAGTTTAGCTTGATGGGGTTGGCGGCGCAAAACACGGAAGCCTTGTGGGTCGGACCTTCAGGTCCGACAAAAGGCCGAGCGGGGGAAGGGCTTTTAAGCCCTGAAGCTTCGGGGGCTGAAGCCCCAGACATTACGAGCAACGTTATGTCGGAGCTAAAGCTCCGACCCACAAACCAGCAACCCACACGGTACAGGCGTTCGGACACAAGATCCTAGAACCAATCGCTGCGATACGCGACCCACCAACTCAAAACGCCCAGTGGAATGGTTGCGGCAATTCCCCACCAGAATGGCAAAGCGAGATCCGCCACCAACCCCAACACCGTCCACGTGGTCCAGAAGATCTTTCGCTGCATGTATCCATTTTAGCCCGAATAGGCATGCGAGATGTTGCGATGCGCCTGAACGACAATACGTCCTGTTCTTATTCCGGCGGGCTCCAAGCGGAGCCCGCACCCGTTTCCGCGGTTTGCCGCGTCAAACCGAGATCACAACGGTCGGCAGCGGACTAATTCAGTTTTGCCGGGAGTCCCGGAGGGACGAAACAACGTAGCCCACCGCGGGAGCGGTGGGGAAATGCGCCGAAGATGACCAGTAAACCCCGACAGGGGTGACATAGGGTGTGGGCTGCACATGCAGCCCGCTGTAAATGGAACTCATCAACATGAAATTAGCACAATACCCAGCGGTCGGACTATTTGCCGGGTGACTTGGTGGTGGGGTCGATGACCGTCTTCTGAAACGAATCAAACTCTGAATAGGCGCAAATCGCTTCCTGCATGGGCGACGAAGTCGACACAAAATATTTCCTTCCGCTGAAGGACTTCGTATAGGCCTTCGGGTCTTCAACTGTGACAGCAAGCTCCAGCGTGTTAGGGTCCACATGCCGCAGGCGCTCGACAACATGCAGGGCGTCGGTATGCGGATGGCCTGTGTGATCGAGCCAGGTCTTGTCGTTAAAGCCGATCGTGTCGATCACCAATGTGTCGCCCTCATACCTGCCGACCGAGTCGCCCATCCACGTCGGGTCCGGGTCCTTGGGATGTTCTTGATCCATCGCAATGGAGCGCCAGGTGCGTGTGAACTCATATAGGATGTACACAACCTTGGGAGTTTGAATCATCGTAAATTCCCAGGGGTACATCCAAATGCGAGTTATTCCGGGGGGATCACAATACCTCTGAACCGGATCATTGATGCCCTCGAAGGTCTGTTTGGCCCCAAATGGAGGTCTCGCGTCCTTCCATTTAGCCGCTGCCCAAGGGGCCATGGGAGCCAGTTCGGGCTTTTGGCCGAATGGGTCGGAGGAGTCCCAGGTGTTTATCCGTATACCGTCGGGTCTGGGGGCCCAGAGACCGGACAGATCCGGCACGCGAGCCGCCATCTTGGGCTGGTGGGGTTTCGCCGCCCCCTGTTGCGCAACGGTCTGCGCTGACTGCATGGACGGGAAGACAAGCATCGCGCCGAGAACTCCCGTCAAGCCGAACAAGCGATTTCGCATCTTGCGACTCCTCTGTTATATTTTCTCAATTCCTCGCAAGGTCCAATACGAAGGTCCAATACATTGATCCGATGGTTTCGGTAGCGCCGGCGTCCCGTCGGCTCCTTGCTCATTCCTGCAACTTCAAAACTGCCGGCAAGATGCCGGCGCTACTCAACACGTTGCCGCATCGGTCCGGTCCAATTTCAACATCTCCCCGAGCTTGCGCGCTTACTTCTTATCGCATGGGGAGTGCCTGACCGTTGATTACGATTTTCAGTTGAAACGTAATCGTCCCCGAAATCCCAACAGGTGCGCCGTTTTGGGCAGGATGAAGGTCGGCAATGATCTCATCCCCTGCCTTCATCGCGTTCTTGGTCCAACCCATGCGGGACAACAGGCTCGGAGCGGCGAGTTCGATCGTCCAATTCTGAACTTCGCCGCTGGCGTTCTTCGCGTCCATATGAATCACGCAATGGGGATTGCTCCAGTCAAACTTGGTTACGGTTCCATGCACGGTGATCGTCTTCGTCAAGTCGTAGCCGGCAACGCCGTGGTGCGCAATCGCGGGGACTGAACCTACGAAAAGTCCCATGGCAATGACGAAAACGCTTAGCAACTTTCGATTCACGGCGCGCCTCCAAACGGGACCTCGCAACTACCGGACTTCCGTTCTTATTGCCGGCCCCTCGAGAAAAAGATGAACGATGCGCGCAATCATATCAGGACCGGAACTTTTTAGGAATCATGCGGGTCGGGGTCAATGGGCAAGTTTCCGAAAATCCAACTTGCCAGGTGGAATCCAAAAAGCTGAATTGCGGCTAACGGGTGATGAAGGGTTTGCCCAACATCTTCCCGGCTTGAAGACAGGCAACACCCGTCCGAGTATGACTTCCGAGTGGTGACGATTCAGGATTTGAGCGACATTCATCTACAAAGCCTCATTTATCCCGGATCTATCCGCCTTGGATGCCAAAATGAAACGACCCGCGTTGATCAGTCACCTGTAGATAACGAGGACCTTGCAGGCGGTGATAAGATGGGCGACTGGTTATCCGAATTGAGGAGGGTGAACCATGAGGCTCAACCTGTCTCGAGTATGCACGGTGATTTTCTTGTGCATGACGACATTGTGCTGCGCGGCGGCCGATCGGATTCTGCTTACGCGCCTGGGCCCTTCGGAGGCGAGCCTGTTCGTCTCGAACGCAGACGGGAGCGGGGAGCGAGGGCTGACACATGGGACTCTCGATTACAATCCGGCATGGTCGCCGGACGGGAAGTGGATCGCGTTCACCTCCGAGCGCAACGGATCTGCGGATCTGTATCGCGTGCAGATCGACGGCAGCGGGTTGGAGCGGCTCACGGATGACCCAGCCTTTGAAGATCAGGCCGCGTACTCTCCGGACGGCAGGCAAATCGTCTTCGTGACGACGCGGGCTGGCGGGACGGCTGACCTTTGGATTCTCGACGTGCAGACGCACCGGGCGAAGCCGCTCACGTCGGGGCCAGGAGGCGATTTCCGGCCGGCGTGGTCGCCGGATGGGAAGTGGATCGCGTTTTCTTCCGATCGGGAGAGTTCCCTGCCAATGGCGAAGGGGAGATGGGAGCATTTGCACCTCGTCGATATCTACATGGTGCGGCCGGATGGCAGCGGATTGAAACGACTGTCACGCCACGGCGACTTCTGCGGCAGCCCAAAGTGGGCGGGCGACAGCAAGAGCGTGGTCACGTATTGCATGCCCGCCGAGGATACGTGGACGTACCGGGTCACGGCCATGGAGGGGGAGACGACACTGACGCGCATCGACGTCGCCAGCGGGGACGCGAAGCCGATGAGCGTGGGTCCGGGCGTCAAGATCTTTCCCGCAGTTCTGCCTTCGGGCGAGACCGCCTATGTCCGAAGGGACGGGCCGTCGCAAGGCGTGTTCTATGAGGGCGGGAAGGCGGGACCGGCGGGGGATGTGCGCTGGCCGTCGTGGTCCCCCGATGGGAGCCGGGTCGTGTACGGCAGGGTCGCGACACCGACACTGCCTTCGACCACGCCACGAAAAGTCTGGAGCCGGAATCCGGGATACGAACTTTTCAGCACCGGCATTCTGCCGGCGTACGATCCGAGCGGCGAGCGCTACGTGGCCACGGCCCTGGCTGCGAATCTTCACGATTCCACGCTGATGCTGACCGAGGGGAATGGCCCGGCGAGGAAGTTAATGGAGAGCAAGGACGAGCTGATCATCGCGCCACAGTGGTCCCCGAGCGGAGACGCAATCATCTTCGGGATCGGAAAATTCTCGGCATTTCTCGATTTTGCGATCGGTGCGAAGAAGCCGTTCGAGCCGGCCAACGGGGGCGCACAGGTCGCGATAATAAACGCGGACGGATCGGGTCTTCGGAAGATCACCTCGGGCGCGAACAATAACGGGTTTGCGGCCTACTCGCCGGATGGCAAGCGGATCGTGTACCGGACTATGGGGCCGGATGGCGGGGGGCTCCGCATCATGAACCTGGAGGACCGGACGGTAACCAAGCTCACGATGGAGTACGACAATTTCCCAGCGTGGTCTCCGCGAGGCGACCTGATCGCGTTCGTGCGGAAGGTGAATGGCGATTTCGATGTATTCACGGTGCGGCCGGACGGGAAAGACGTGCGGCAACTGACACACTCGAAGGGGAACGACGCGCATCCCGCCTGGTCTCCGGACGGACAGAAGATTGTGTTTGCAAGCACGCGGATGGGGTTCAAGGACGAAGCGCTGTACACGTCGGCGCCGCAGCCTTATGGGGAACTGTTCGTAATGCGGTACGACGGGGCGCAGTTGGAGCAATTGACGGATAATCAGTGGGAGGATGGCGGCCCGGCGTGGCAGCCGCGGAAGAAGTGACGGCGGGCGAACTTCGCTCGCCTGCGGGCAACTTGCCGGCTGCTATCCAGCTTCTGGGAGATTTGACCCGTCGGCAGTCACAGATCGCTCTCGTGTCACGGCGCACTCTGAAGTAATTCACCTTCAAGCCGTCCAACAACTTATCCAGAGAATGATCAACAACGGGAACTTCCGTCGTTTGCGATGGATTCCGCGAGATAAACACCATCAGCGGAAACCGGCACTTTATCGGTCGGGGGACAAGGACGCCAAAGTCCCACTCATTCGGAAGTGGTAAAGCTCAGGGTAGATACGAAGCGTTTGTCAGCAGAGTCTGGAGGACCTTTCGACGTGCGCGGAGGGGGGCCCCGCAAGATCTATTGGCGTCGAGAAAATCACGAATGCGCCCGCATGTCGCTTGAGGTGCCGCCGGCGGCCGGGACGTAACATTTCACCGTGTAGTCCATCACCATGCGGTCGGCGTTGAACCGCCAGCCGAGCGTGCGAATGGTTCGCTTCATGCGCTTGATCCAGCCGCGCGGCAAGCCGTCGCGGTCGCGCTGATAGTAGAGCGGGATCACTTCTTCCCGGAGAACCCGGTATAAATCTTCTCCGTCGCGTGTATCGTGGACATCCATGTTGGAGTGAGTTCTGCCGGTGCCGATGGCAAACCCATTTAGGCCGTCGTAGGCCTCGGCCCACCAGCCGTCCAGAACAGAAAGATTGAGTCCACCATTTAGGACGACTTTCTGGCCGCTGGTGCCGGACGCCTCGAGCGGCCGCCGGGGATTATTCAGCCACACGTCGACACCCTGCACGAAATGACGTCCGACATTGATGTCGTAGTCTTCGATAAAGACGAATTTGTTGGCGAACTGCTTGTCGCGCATCAATTCCGCGATTTGCTGCAGCACTCGCTTGCCCGGATCGTCGCGCGGGTGCGCCTTCCCGGCGAAAACAAATTGCACGGGGCGTTTCGGGTCGTTCACCATCAAGGCGATTTTTTCGATGTCGGCGAGGATCAAATTGGCTCGCTTGTAGGTGGCAAAGCGCCTCGCGAATCCGATGGTCAGCGCATCCGGGCTGAGCACCCGGCCGAGGCTTTGCAGGGTTTTCGAGGACTCACCCCGGCGCTCGGCCTGTTCGACGGCTCGGAGCCGCACAAATTCCAGAAGCCGCGACTTCAAGCTGAGATGCGTCTCCCAAAGTTCGCCATCGTCGACGTTTTCAATCCCTTCCCAGATCTGCGCCTCGCCGCTGTGCTCGTGCCAGCCAGCACCCAGGTGGCGGTCATACAGGCGAAACATTTGCGGCGCAAGCCACGTGGGGACATGCACGCCATTCGTGATGTGCCGGATGGGAATCGCCTCTTCCGACTTCCCCGGAAAAAGTCCTGTCCACATCGCGCGCGATACTTCGCCGTGAAGCGCCGAAACGGCGTTGGCGCGCCGCGAAAGTTTCAGGCCCAGAACGGTCATGCAGAATTCCTCATTCTGGTTATGCGGATTCTCGCGCCCGAGCGCCATCAGCCTTTCGTGGGAAAGGCCAAGCGAATCCCGGAGGGGTCCGAGATGCTCTTCCATGAGACTGGCATCGAAGCGGTCGTGGCCCGCGGGCACGGGAGTGTGCGTTGTAAAAGCCACCTCGCGCGAGACGCGCGGCACGGCCTGATCGAAATCCACGCCCTCTTCCTGCATGCGGCTGCGAATCGCTTCCAGCACCGCAAATCCGCTGTGCCCTTCGTTCAGGTGGAGAACGCCGGGCGTGATGCCCATGGCCCGCAGCGCGCGGAAGCCTCCGACGCCCAGCAGCAACTCCTGGCGAATTCGGACCCGCCCGTCTCCACCGTATAACCGCGAAGTGAGCTCCCTGTCCTCAGGCGCGTTCCCTTCGACGTTCGAGTCCAGCAGCAACAGGTCGCAGCGCCCCACTTTCATGCGCCAGACCTTCGCGCGAATGGCTCCGCTGCGCGTCTCGATCTGCACCGCAACCGGCTCGCCCCTGGTCCCAATTGCCGGTTCCATGGGCAACAGGTTGACGTCGGTCGGCAAATATTCTTCCTGCTGCCAGCCGTTGCGGTCCAGCCGCTGGCGGAAATATCCCTGGCCGTAAAACAAGCCAATGCCCACGAGAGGAATACCCAGGTCGGAAGCGCTTTTGATGTGATCGCCGGCGAGCACACCGAGTCCGCCGGAATATATGGGAACCGATTCGTGCAGACCGAATTCCGCGGAGAAATACGCGACGGGTCGAGGACGCAGGACGCCCGCGTGCCTCGCTCCCCAGGTCCGGTCCGCGTCCAGATACTCCCGCTGGCGGCGGTACGTGTAATTCACCCGGCCGTGCAGCACAAGTTCCCGGGCGCGCCGTTCGATCGTCGACAGCGGCATCTCCGCCAAGAGCGCGATGGGATTGTGATTGAGCTGCCTCCAGCGTACCGGATCGAGCTCGCGGAATAACCCGGTCGTATCGTTATCCCAGCTCCACCACAAGTTGCGCGCCAGGGACCACAGCCGCTCCTGAATGGGCGCGACGAAACGATCGAGAGTGCGGGCCTCGCTCACCACAGGCGCGAGCTGGGCCGCCGCTTCCGTCAGCATTCTGATTTCATTCTCTTGAAATATTCGAGCCACTATGGTTTGAACAACGAGAACACCTTGCAGAACGCCTCGATCGATGAGCGGAACTCCGAGGAATGATTGGTAGGCCTCTTCGCCGGCTTCGCTGAAATATTTGAAGCGAGGATGGTTCTTCACCTGTTCGACGGCCACCGGCTGCACCTGCTCGGCAACCAGGCCCGCCAGCCCCTCTTGGACGGCCATGCGAAGCGTGCCCACGCATTGAGGGCGCAGCCCGAGAGTCGCTGCTAGTATTAGATTGCTACGGTCAGGCTCCAGTAAATATGCCGAACAGACATCGGTTTTGAATCGCCTGGCGATCAACGCGACAACATTCGTGAGGGTTTCCGCCGGCTTGCCGCCCTCCGCGGCTAGGTTGCCGATCTCTTCCAGGGTCAATACGTAAGTAGCGTCCAGCGGCGGCGCGGTCTGCGTCGCAGCTGGAATTTCCTCTTCGCGCCGCTGTGATCCAGCGTTTGATGGCGCCATCCAGGTCCCCTCAGTTCGTACAATCCTTCAATTCACAAAGGCTAACGCTTGCCCCCGCCTGCGCCACGGCGAGTTGGGTCAGTCTCAGTCTATCCTCGGGAGAAATCATGTCGTGCAGCACAAGCTCCACAACGGCTTCGGCGAACCTATTCTTGTCCCACCTCGAGAGCCGCAGATCGCGATCGGGGTAATGCAAGTTGTTTTCGTTGGAGTGTAAGTGCACGGTCAATCGTGGCCTAATCGGAGTGGACCGGTTGAATTCCCGCTCGATTGCCTCGCATGCCGCCAGATAAACTTTTTCAGCCTCGCTATACGATATCTTTTCGCCGCCGGGATTGTAGATCGTAAAATACCCCAGGGCTGGATCCCTGGAAATGGATATATACCGCGTCTGGGTTGCGTCTGGACGCGGGCCCTCCGTTTCCGCATTGGGCGGGGAAAAATTCAGCACGAGTCCGCGTCCCTCTGTGCGCAATGAGGTGACAACCATGTCCTCCCCAATCCGTTCAAGCACGATTCCCCTCGAGTTGGAATCGCTGCCTTCTGCTATTGTCTGTGGCAAAAACGAGCCTGTGAAACTACCCCCTATTTGGCGCACTCGAACGACAATGGGGCCGGCTCCCGATTCAACTGAATATATGAACTTGCCCGTTGGGAGAACCGCGTTTCCCCAACGCACGCTCTGAGATAACTGGAACACTCCCCCCGCGGGCGCCTGCGCGTGGACGGAACACGGCAACCAAGTAATTCCGGCCATCGCCAAAATTGCAAACACCATGCCTGAAATGCTGCGAATCGATTTCACGCCGAGCCTCCTTTAGTGGATCCTTGCTGGAGACGGCGGGGTCCGGAATCGCATGCACTCAATCGGTACAAACGGGGCCCTTGGATCGAACTTCGGAGTTCGGATCACCTGGCGCGATTCAATCAGCAAAAGAATCGACGCCTTCACTGTCGCAGGGGCTCACCGGAAAGTCCAATCCACAAAATCTATGCGCGTCATAGCAAACGTTTTGGAATTGGATCGCCGGACGGAGCACGCGAGGGAGCACTCGCTTGATTTGAAACGATGTGAGTCGGTGTCCTGAGTCGAAGGTTCGTTGACAAGGTCCGTTAACTAAGTCCGCTAACAAGGTCCGCCGCAAGGAAGGAGATTTGTGGGTCGGACCTTTTCACCCTGACAACGGAAGGGCAGGTCCGACAAACGAGCTGCCCCAGAGAAGGGCTTTTAAGCCCTGGCCCTTCAAGGGCCAAAGAGTCTGTGTGAGAACCTGGTTTTGGTCTATGTAGCGCCCGCCTTCAGGCGGGCCTGTGCTTGAATCCACAGTGTCGGCCTGAAGGCCGACGCTACAAAAGCATTTCACGCATGAGTTGCCACACAGATTCTAAAGCCCATGGCATCTACGGTGATTGATGTCGGAGCTAAAGCTCCGACCTACAAACCGAAGGAGTCATTTGAAGAGAACTTCTGACTTGGGATACTAGCTTTGGGCGAGCAAGCGATGTGATGATCACTGGCGGTGCATTCGAAGCTTTGCCGCGCCCTACAATGGTCCACAAGTTCGATGCTGTAATTCTCGGCGCGGGCGCCGCAGGGCTCCTATGCGCGATTGAGGCCGGCAAACGGGGGCGCCGCGTGGCGGTTCTCGAGCGCGCCGAGCGCGCCGGCAAGAAAATTCTTATTTCCGGCGGCGGACGCTGCAATTTCACGAATCTGAATTGCCAGCCGGAAAACTTTATCTCCGCGAATCCACACTTTGCCAAATCCGCGCTGGCCCGATACACGCCCGCGGACTTCATTGCTCTAGTCGAAAAGCATCGCATCCCCTACCACGAAAAAACACTCGGAC
>WNFE01011116.1_pt1 | contig 11737 bp, 11 predicted proteins | sample 5400451 | NCBI WGS metagenome assembly WNFE01 (sample SAMN13153344, study PRJNA577476) | soil metagenome | isolation source: 200 cm saprolite under Douglas fir tree site 2 hole 2 | place: USA:California | collected 2015-04-18
CCGCGTTTCAGGGCCAGATCACCGCGCGCCCCTTTGTGCCGCGCACGCGCACCCGATCAGATTTGCTTGTGCTGAACTCCTAACAAGCCACGCCATTTCTTGTCTCTCGTGGCGAGGACACATGTGGTACGCTCTCTGCACGGAATGTGTTGCCTAACGTAGCCTGCCTGTTGCTACAGTTTATTCATTGTTGTTTTTGTTCGAGAAGATGATCACATCTGTCCACCTGCTGTTGTCCTTGCTGAGGTTCCAGAACCCTTGGTGCCAACGCGCAACCTCAACCCTGTCTGGGCCAACTCGCACGGACTCGAAAGAAAGAACTACATAAGGATATGGGCCGAGTGTCGGCCCGCCCGCCGCCTTCGGGAGATTCTCAAATCGCAGGTAGACCTTACCCCTCCCTTCGGTGGGAGTCATCGTTGGTGGAACATGGTCCTGGTAAGTTGTCACTGTCATTCGTTGCCTCTTCTCCGTGAATATCCAAGTTGCACCCACTTCGCAATCTCATCCTCCAGTTTGCCGTCGTGAGGTCACGGATTGGGGGTGAGGGGTGGGGGGGAGTGCACTTCCGTATGAATGAACCTAGCAGCCTTGGGTGACTGGCCGCGCAAATGAGAGCTCGTGGCCATCGGGGTCGTGCAGATGGAAGTACCGTTCGCCCCATTCTGCATCCCTTGGCCTATCGGGATTGAATTCCTTCTCTTTCAGGTAAGCCCAAGACTTGTCTACGTCTCCGACATAGAAAATGATACGTCCCCAATCACGGGTCACGTGACCCTGCTCGAGGTTGAGAATTGTATCTTTTGCGCTGAGCGTCTGAAGAGAAGAAAAGTAAGCGTTTTCACCGCCGCAGAGAACCTTCAGGCCTAGCAGCCTGTTATAGAAATGCACTGACCTTGCCATATCATTGACTTTGATCGTGATTGCGGAGATTTTTTCTACGTTCATATCTCCCTCCTCGCACCCTCTTCCATCGCCTGTTGTTTGGCCTGCGCCGAATCCGTAGCAACGGGCTCTTTGGCGTGCGCGGGAACCGCCGAGCGAGGAGGCTGCGGCGGCTGGTCTTTTTGACGAACTTCGACTTTGCCGCGTAGAATCGCGCCCTCTTCGATGACGATGCCACGCGTCTCCATATCGCCAGTAACACTGCCGGTGCTCCAGACGTGGACGCGCTCGCCGGCCTTGAGCGTGCCAATCACTTCGCCGCGAACGATAATTTCGCGGGCTTCGATTTCTGCGTTGACGCGGGCGTTGGGACCGACAGTAAAACTGCCATCGGCAATGTGAATTTTTCCTTCGAACGCGCCATCCAGGAAGAGATCTTCCCGACCAGAGATTTCTCCTTTGATCTTGATGCCCTGAGTCACGCAGGATGACGCGTTCGGAGAAACCCGCGGCGCCGCAGCAGCGGGATGCAGGGGTGAGGGAACAGTGGACGGCAGAGCGTCGAGAGCAGATTGCGCTTTATTTTCTTCAGGTTTACGCCACATCACACACCTCCACGCTGCGAACTCCGAAGCCGCGGAGCTGGGGTACCGTCGGACAAGCCGGAGAAAACGCGAACATAGTACAGGGGACAGAAGGTGTAAAGGAGAAAGGACAGTCCCAGGAGTGGGCAGTTTCCAGAGGGTTGTGAGATTTCATCAGATGGCGCGGAGTTTAGGGTTTGTAGAGCTGGTCGATTTTGGCGGCCAGGATGAAATCTTTCAGAATCCGCAGAGTTATCTGGAAATTTGCTTATCCACTAAACCATTTGCTTTATGGAACCGGGGGTTAGCCCTTTCGGGCGCTAGTTCGCACCAGATGAGGTGTTCCATCTCCTAGGCTTTGCTCTTTTCTTTCCCCTGGCATAGTCTCTTGCGCAACATGTTTCTAATCGGACTTTTCTCCGGTCTTCTCACCGACCTCTATGAACTCACCATGGCGGCGGGCTATATCCAAAATCGCTTTGACGCCCGCGCCACCTTCGAACTGTTCGTTCGTCACTTACCACCCCATCGCAACTATCTCGTCTCTGCTGGTCTCGAACAGGCTCTCGACTTCCTCGAAAACGTCCGCTTCTCCGGGGACGAAATCTCCTACATCCGCGCTCTGCCGTTCTTTGGCCATGTCCACTCAGACTTCTTCGACTATCTCTCGCAATTCCGCTTCGCCGGCGATATTTGGACCCTCCCGGAGGGTACGATCTTCTTTCCCGGTGAACCCATGCTCCGCGTCACTGCTCCGATCGCGGAAGCCCAACTCGTTGAAACTAGCCTCCTCTCCATACTTCATTTCCAGACCCTCCTTGCGAGCAAGACCGCGCGTGTGACGACGGCTGCCGCAGGTCGCCCCGTCGTCGAGTTCGGCTCCCGCCGCGCCCACGGCATCGAAGCCGGCGTCCTCGCCGCACGTGCCGCTTTCATTGCCGGATGCGCAGGAACATCTAACACTTACGCTGGCCACCGCTTTGGCATCCCCGTCTACGGAACCCAGGCGCACTCCTGGATCATGGCTCACGAGGACGAAGTCGAAGCCTTCCGTAATTTTCTTGACGTCTTTCCGGAACAGTCGACTCTTCTGGTGGACACCTATGACGTTCGCGCGGCCATCGACAAAATCATTGCGCTGGACCGCAAGCCCGGCGGCGTCCGTCTCGACAGCGGCGATGTCCTTGCCGATAGCCTTTGGGCTCGCCACCGGCTCGACAGCGTGGGGTGGAACGACGTACAGGTTTTCGTCTCGGGTGACCTTGACGAGCATCGCATCGAAGCCCTGCTTCAGGGCGGAGCACGCATCGATGCCTTCGGCGTCGGTACGGCACTCTCCACCTCCGCTGATGCGCCATCGGTCGGAGTCATCTATAAGCTGGTCGAAGTAGAGGTCGGTGGCCGCATCCGCAGCACCGCCAAGTTCAGCGAGGCCAAGAAGACCTACCCTGGCCGAAAGCAAGTTTTCCGCTTTAGCAGCGGAGAGGGAACATTTTCCGGCGACGTCATCGGGCTTGAAGACGAGACGTTTCCAGCGGCCGAGCCGCTACTCGTTCCAGTTATGCGTCACGGTTGCCGCCTCGAACCCGCTCTGCAAGAAGCCGCCACCACGGCTCAAGCTGCTCAACAACGATTCCTCGCAGCACGGGCGCGCTTGCCGGGTCCCATCGCAGCCCTTGGCGCGGCAGACCCGCCGTTCCCTGTCTCCTATAGCAACCGTCTCGAGGAACTGTGCGAACATTTACGGCAATCTTTCGTCAAGACGACGCGCACCTAAACTCGTGGGGGTGGTCTTGATCACGCCCAAGACAGTTTTCTGGGAAGTAGATGCGCAGGCCGACTTCATGCTTGCCGGCGGCAAGCTCTACGTCCCTGGCGCCGAGCAGATCATTCCGAGCCTGAATCGCCTCGTCGAAACTGTCCGCCAGGGCCGCGTCTTTCTGATTTCCTCGGCTGACGCACACAACCCGGATGATCCTGAACTTCGCGACTGGCCACCTCATTGCCTGAGGGGCACACCCGGTGCTGATCTCTTACCGGAAGCATGCGCTTCTAGCCGGCTTGTCCTTATCCGCTTGTTTCAGCAAAGCACCATATGTTGCCCCAAGCTTGAATCGACGCCTCGAAGGCTTGTGGTTTGCTGAAACAACCGGATAAGCAAGAGCCGGCTAATAATCCCCAACGAGAAGGGATTTGTTCTCCCTGGAAACGTCACCGCCTATCAGCAGGTCACTCTTCAGAAAAACATACTCGACGTGTTCGACAATCCAAATACGGACGCACTCCTGGCACGACTGAACCCCGCGGGTTCGCCCGGATTCGATCTAAACCCCGAGTTCGTCGTCTTCGGCGTGGCAACGGAATACTGCGTTCGCCTCGCAGTCGACGGCCTGCTGCGCCGCGGCCGCCGTGTATCCATAGTTACCGACGCCGTGCGTTCGCTCAACCACCGGAAGGGACAAGACATTCTCGAGAGTCTAGAATCCTGCGGCGCTCGACCCATCACGAGCGAAGAGGCTTTGAAGCTTGTGGGCGTCTAACTTCGGGATCAGCGCGCATCCTATCGATGGTTAAGACATGCCAATTCCAACATGATTCCGAGCGTATTGTCGCCTACTCGGAAGTTATTGTCGGACCCGATCTGTTTGAAGCCGTGTGTTAGACGCTGTCGGCAAATCCTTATCACCAGTGAACGGGTACTCGGCCACGCGGCTAACTCCTGGTAAGTCGGGTTACCACGCGGCTAACTCCTGGTAAGTCGGGTTACCGGACAAGTTCGCGCCAGTACTTGGATGTCTGATTTCCGAACCACGACCCCCATCGAAAGATGGGAGCCTATTTCTTAGCAAAAAGCTTCTCGAATAACTCTTTCGACAGTCTGGCCCCCTTCCTCGGTCAACGCGACAGATTTGGCTTTGGTAGCCGGATCCGAAATGTAGCCTTTCTCGTACAGGAGATTCATCACCTGCCAATCGTGCCCTTTCCAAGCCCGCAACCTGTGATGGACCTTGAATGAAGTCAGCCTCGGGATTCGTAAGCTGCCGCACGAAAAACTGTCGTGGTTGATTTCAGCTGCCAACTTCTTCCGAGGACTTCATACTCCCTTGCGCCGCTGGTGTCTAGAACTTGAAGGAAGGAGCGAAGAATGCCATCTCATGGCGTGCCGTTGGGAGGCGGCTAACCATGAAACGGAAACTCAGGAACAGACAGACCCGACAAAAGACAAAGCTCGGTCTACCTGATCTGGAACATGCCAAGGTCGCCGTGATCGTAAGTTTGAGGTCGTTCGAATCGCAGCGCAGCTATCGCCATTCGATTGATGAATTTGTCGCCTGGTATTGCTCTGTTCCCCGACTGTCGTTCAACAAGACCGTGGTCATCCGGTACCGACTTCACCTCGAAGATCGCCACCTCGCTGCTGGGACCATAAACGTGAGGCTGGCTGCTGTGCGGCGGCTCGCGTATGAAGCGGCAGACTCTGGATTGCTCAGCCCCGATCTCGCGGCGGGTATTCGGCGGGCGAAAGGTGCAAAGAAACTGGGATGCCGACTTGGGAATTGGTTGACTGCCGAGGAAGCTCGAATGCTTTGGCAGTTGCCGAATCCTGTTACTTTGAAGGGAAAACGAGATCGAGCGATTCTTTCTTTGCTCCTCGGTTGCGGATTGCGGCGTCGGGAGCTGACCGAGTTGACTTTAGACCATTTCCAGCGTCGCGAGGATCATTGGGCCATCATCGATCTGATTGGCAAAGCGGGTCATGTTCGGACTATACCCGTGCCCGTTTGGGTGAAGCAAACTGTTGATGATTGGCTGACGGCAGCCAATATCGCCCATGGGCGACTATTTCGTTGCGTCTGTCGGTCAGGAAAAATTTGGGGCACTGAAATGACAGAAAAGGTGGTGTGGCATGTTGTTAAGCAGTACGCGGAGCAGGCTGGAATCTTGAAACTCGCGCCGCACGACCTTCGACGGTCGTGTGCCCGGTTGTGTCACAGTTCTGGCGGGGAACTGGAACAAATTCAATTTCTTCTTGGCCACGTCTCGGTGCAGACGACGGAAAAATATCTTGGCTGTAAGCAGCGTCTGAGAGAAGCAGTCAACGACAAGATCGGAATCGAACCGAGTCCGTGAGGTTTCCAAAACCACATGTCCGGTAACCCGACTTACCAGGCAAGTGGAATCACTTCAGAGTTCCCCGTCGTCCGCTAGCCATCGGAAGCGAGCACCGATGGAGCGGACCTTGGACCAGGCGCTGAGCGACAATGATTTCCGCATCGGCTGCCAAAAAACAAAAAGATAGGTGGCCCTAGCTACCTACCCTGCCGAGGCTCGGCGCAGGGCTGACCAGATCGGATGCGCACTGCACAGGGCGAGGCCCGCAAACGCTACTCCGGTCATTACGAAGGGCGGTCGAGCGGCGCGCTCAAGGGAGCCCGCGTGCCACAACGCGGTCGCAGCAAAATATGAACCACATGATTAGCAATGTGTCGCGGCACAATAAGGAATTAAAATAAGGACTAGCAACCCGGCTACCACGGCAGAAACCACGATTGTGTCAGTGTTGGACCAACCGGGCCCTCGAATCTTCAGCACGTCAACATAGGGGATAGTGGTGGTCTGACCGGTGTTCTTGTCCGTGACTGTGAAAGATGCTTCCTCAATCTTGCTGATGTAGCCCCTTACTTCAGTCCCATTCACTAGCTTCGCTCTTACGCGCGATTTTTTGCCTATCCCACGCTTCTGTACTTTGGCCTTGATCTTTGCGGCTTGTGGTGTTTCCTGTGTCTGGACTTGTGTTGTTCCAGAGAGGGGCGCCGCTTGGTCGGCGAGAACGGCGGGGTTATAGACAAGCAAAGTTCCTAGGAGCAGAGAAACAATTTTCATGGAATCCTCCTTCCTCACCTGGGCATGTTCAGACCTGGGGCAATTGGTGGGCCCAAATCAGCGGAGGATGGGGCAGTCCTTAGGAAGCTGAAAGGACGGCGATAGGAGGCGAAATGGGACTGCGCACCGCCGTTGATGTTGTCGCGATTGTACTCCCATGCAGTCGGAAATATACTGCTTTTTTTTGCTGGCCTAACTCGCATTCAGGCCGTGCCCGCATGTAATCGGCTCCTGCAGCCGACAACTCGGATGTCGCGAAGAGTTTAGCAATCCTCTCCTACCACTTGTCTGTATAACGCTGCCAGCTCAACCGGTCGATGCAACACCATCTAGTCAGTTGATCCGGCAGCACTTTCCCATGGACAACCGCTTTGTCCGGCTGTACTCAATCAGACCCTGGCCAGGACGGTGTTCCGTCTGAATCAGCTCGCGGACGACTCTTAGCTATTCAGGCCCCTGCAAGTGGATTTCGGGCTAATGTTGCGTCGACCCGTTGTTGAGACCGCCGCGGTTACCGGAGAAGTGAAGCAATACTTTAGATTTCCGGATAGGTGACTTACCGGGCACTTGCACGCAGGTTTCTGTGGTCCGATTGACGGTGCATCCCTTATGAGTCCAGGGTGCTGAGGAATTTTGGAAACACGTGTGAATGAGTCTTAACGCCCGAATGAGCCATCTAAAGGAATTTTCCACTTGTTTTCCACAGGTTTCGGGAGTAGTTTTCCACACACCTTGCAATGTCCTGTGTGTCCCCACCACTACTCTTACAGCCATGCAAGGCCCAAGGTGCTTTGTGTCGCTCTCTCCGCAAACACCTTCCTACTCGCGGCGACATACCTCTCGCGTCGAAACGCAGGATAGTGTCTGGGTCTATTGGCGTTGTAATGGCAAGGATGAAGTTTCCCGCGTCCTGGACCTGAGCGCGGGAGGCCTGTTTCTTGCTGCCCCAAGTCCACGGCCTGTTGGCACCAAAGCCAGGCTCGATTTTCTTGTCCAGGAAGGCCAAATCCGGACCGAGGCGACCGTGCGGCATATTGAGCCCGGTAACGGACTGGGATTCAAATTCACAGCCGTGACAGAGCAAGACTCGCCGCATCTCGCGGCATTGCTTACTAGGCTCGGTACCTCTCTCGTTCCCGCGGCAAGTCGTAATCGCACGTTCGGCTTTAATCGACGACCATGGACCAACCCCCACGGCTTGCGGTCCTGCGCGTTGCTGAAAGCACGGACGCGACTGCTGCAGCTTAGTCTGTGACAAGACCGAGTGGAATCGCACTCGCCAGGGCAGGACACATGTCCGGTAAGGCGACTTACCAGGCAGGTGAACGCCGCCAAGCGGGGCCGAGTATAACTTCCGTGTTGCCGACAAACCGGGAGTTATCGCGCCGCGGCTCGAATCGAAATGCCAAGCAAGACCACTCCTACGGCCACTTGACTTGAATCCGACTTTTCAGGTAGTGGCACAACGCTTCTCCAACACTATTGTGGCGAGTAATCCGTCCGCGGCAGAGAGAAGCGTTTGAAAAACGTCTCGGCAAGTTTCTGGCACGGGGCTATGCCAGTCTGTCACAGGCACTTCGCTTTCCGTATTGCAGAGCGTTCGAAAAGGAAATCATTTCTGCATGGACGCGCGTTGACTGAGCCACAGTTGCAGCCTAAGATGCACGGCAATGCGGCTGATCCCCATGATCGGCAAAACGCTTGGCCACTATTGCATCGTCGATAAGATTGGTGCAGGCGGAATGGGTCTCGTCTATCGCGCGCATGATGAACGCCTCGACCGCGACGTTGCGCTGAAGGTCTTGCCCGCCGGGGCTCTGGCCGATGATTCCGCCCGCCTCCGCTTTCGGAAAGAAGCCCTCGCGCTCGCCAAGCTCGCCCACCCGAACATAGGCATGATCTTTGACTTCGACACGCAGGACGGCGTGGATTTTCTAGCGATGGAGTACGTCCCAGGGCAGTCGCTGGCCCAGAAGCTGAGAGCAGGCTCGCTGCCAGAGAGGGAAATCCTCACGCTGGGAGCGCAAGTGGCCGCCGCACTCGAGGAAGCACATGACCGGGGTGTGGTTCATCGCGACCTGAAGCCGGGGAACATACTCATCACGCCGAAGGGGCAAGCGAAGGTGCTGGATTTTGGCCTAGCGAAACTGCTCCGGCTGCAGGGTGACGCCGAAGCGACGCAGACGTTCACGGAGGCTCAGGACGTGGCGGGAACGCTGCCCTACATGGCGCCGGAGCAGTTGCGCGGCGAAGGGGCGGATGTAAGGGCGGATATCTACGCGCTGGGCTGTGTGCTGTATGAGCTGGCGACAGGTAGACGCGCCTTCGCACAGGGCACGACCCCGCAGCTGACGGATGCGATCCTGCATCAGGCGCCGGTCGGCCCGCGGTTCGTCCACAGCCGGATCTCCCCGCAACTGGAAGCCATCCTTCTGAAATGCTTGGAAAAGGACCCGGAGAGCCGCTATCAATCCGCGAAGGAGCTGGGAATCGACCTGCGGCGGCTGGCGTCGCCAAGCGCAATGGCGGCTGCGGCTATGATGCCGAAGCAGGCGCGGGTGGCATCGCACAAGTTATTTGTTGGCGGGGCCATCGGCGTGGTTGCAATCCTCGGCTTGCTCGTTCTGTTGAACGTCGGCGGCCTGCGCGACCGATTGTTTGGTAGGGCTGTAGCGCCCCAGATTCGCTCACTCGCCGTGCTGCCACTTGAAAACCTCTCGCGCGACCCCGAGCAGGAGTATTTCGCCGACGGGATGACCGAGGCTCTGATTACCGAGCTGGCTAAGGTCAGCGCTCTGAAGGTGATCTCACGCACCTCAGTGATGCAGTACAAAGGAGCGAAGAGGCCGCTGTCGCAGATTGCCAAAGAGCTGAACGTGGACGGAGTCGTGGAGGGCTCCGTTGAGCGCTCGGGTAATCGGATACGCATCACAGTGCAACTGATCTACGCGCCAGCGGACCAGAATCTCTGGGCCGAGGCCTACCAGCGCGACCTGCGCGAGGTGCTCGCCTTGCAGGACGAGGTCGCACGGGACGTTGCGAACGAGATCAAGGTCAAACTGACGCCGCAGGAGCAGGCGCGGCTCACGAGGGCGCGCCCAGTCAACCCCGAAGCCCACGAACTCTACCTGCGGGGTCGTTTCCACTGGAACAAGAGGTCGCCGGAAGGTGTGAGGAAAAGCATCGAGTACTTCGAGCAAGCGATCGAGAAAGACCCAGACAACGCGCTGGCCTATTCTGCGCTGGCGGATTCGTACAACGTAATCAGTAGCTACAATCTGCTTGCGCCCAATGAGGCGTTCCCGAAAGCGAAGGAAGCGGCCACAAAGGCTGTCCAACTAGACGACTCGCTCGCTGAAGCCCACACGTCGCTGGCCGTCGTCAAAGCGGCTTACGAGTGGGAGTGGTCCGGCGCGGAGAGGGAATACAAGCGCGCCATCGAACTCAACCCCGGCTATGCAACCGCGCACTACTGGTATGCCTTCAGTGTTTTGACTCGCCTCGGGCGCTTCGAGGAGGCCATTGCGGAGATGAACCGAGCCCTGGAGTTCGATCCGTTCTCGCTCATCATCAATACGAATCTCGGCTGGATTTTTTATTATGCCCACCGGTACGACGACGCCCTCGAACAATGCCGAAAAGTGCTCGACCTGGACTCGAACTTCGCGTCAGCGCATGTTCGCATGGTGCAAGCCTACGAGCAAAAAGGGATGTTTGACGACGCCATCGCCGAGACAGAAAAGCTGATTCCCCTTCGAAGGGAGGATCAACCCGAAGACATACGTGCCCTCCGGAAAGCCTATCGAACGTCAGGTGCGAAGGGCTACTGGCGGCAGCGCCTCGGTTCTATCCAGCAACAAATGAAGCATCACTACATCTCGCCTGCATTCGTGGCGTCCATCTACGCTAGCTTGGGAGAGAAAGATCAGGCCTTTTTGTGGCTCGAGCACGCCTACGCGGAGCGAGACAATTGGCTATCCTTCCTCAAAGTAGATCCCAGGTTCGATACCCTGCGGTCGGACCCCCGCTTTCAAGACCTCCTACGTCGTGTCGGCCTTCCGCCGTAACCTCGTTTGATTAACGCTGGTTAAGTTGGTAACTGCTGCCTCCACGCCGATTAAGTCCTCATTTCGGAAAGAGCTATCTCTCAGCGCAGCTTGGCCGATTCCTGTTGGTAACCTACAGGGCTCTATCGACAGTGCTCAGGCGATGAGAATGTTGAGTGGCCGACCAGGTCGACCGCGTGAGCTAAGAGACCTTATCGGACTCTTGAATAGCTCGATTCACGGCGCAGGCGTAGATCCACGCGTGATGCAGTGGGCTATGACTTCGACCTTTGGGGGCTAGATCCTTGTCTTAAGAAGCAGTACCCCTCCAGGATTCAGGGTCAAATATCGCTTATGGAACGGAAGAGAAGACGTAGATTCCCTGTTCCAACCAAGCGAAGGACTGTTAGGGTGCCCTATGCGTGGAAACAGGATTTCTTTATCGATGCGAAGATGCCGAACGAAAAGGGAGCAGTTCCTCTCGGCGGTGCTTACTGATTTGGCCTTAATGCCTGGTAAACGCGCTTACCGGATAAGTAAAGTAATACTTTATATGTCCGGTAATCCGACTAATCGTCCAACAGCCCGAAGGGGCTCGCCGAGCCTGCTCCTCTAGGCTGCCTCGGAACTAATGAAGCTTCGCGTATTCGGACTTGGCAGCGATGAGGATGGGAATGTTGGCGTCGGCAACTTTCCAGAGGGTGAAGAAATCCTGATACGCTGCCTTGGCTTTCAGGACATCGCATTGCAAGACAAAGGCGCGGGCGAGGCCGAGATGAGCAAGAGCGCCGACGGGATTCAACTCAATGCTGCGACGGTCGGTGATCTTCTGGAACTCGCGTGCGGCTTGGCCGCCTTCACGCGCTGCAAGATAGGCTTCACCGCGCACATAAACGGGATACAGGCCAGCACCCATTGCCATGATTCCCAATTCGTAGGGGGTGGCCGGCTGAAGAGCCTCGATGGCCTTCAAAGGTTCGGCCTGCACTCGCGGCGCATCACCTATCAAGGCCAGCGCCAAACCCACTTCGTATTCCACATCCCGGCCTTTGGAAAGTTTGAGCGCCGAAGTGGCCCGCTCCCGGGCCTCAGCTGGATAGCCGAACAGGGTTTCCCGTATGGCGGCTGAGGCTTCATAGCCCTCTGCCGTCTCTATCTCCTCTGCATGTTGGGCCGAGGCCACTGCGCGGCGAGAAAGGTCGCGGGCCTTCCCTAGCTGCCCGGAATAGGCGGCCGTATCGGCTTCGGCGGCCAGGAACACGTCTTCCACTCCCCGCTTGCCCGTAGCCCAAGCCAGCTGTTGCGCCATGCCTGCCGCGTCGTTCTTCAAGAAGGCAA
>WNFE01007703.1_pt1 | contig 11729 bp, 10 predicted proteins | sample 5400451 | NCBI WGS metagenome assembly WNFE01 (sample SAMN13153344, study PRJNA577476) | soil metagenome | isolation source: 200 cm saprolite under Douglas fir tree site 2 hole 2 | place: USA:California | collected 2015-04-18
GAAACCGTCTCCGTCGAGGTGAAAAACAAATTGCTCATCGTCGGCTTGGCATCGTTCAAAAACGCCGACCGACCGTGGCCGTTTGATTTGTCGGAGTCCGGCCCCGGCCGGCGCGACATCAGCAGCTCTTTCAGGTTGCCGTTTTCGACGACGGTGGCTTTCTGCGCTTTCACACCTTCTTCATCGACCGCATACCCGCCGAGCAAAGGCGTCCCGTGAAACTCCTTGGCGCTCGGGTCATCGATGATGGAGACGCTGGGCGGCAGGACCCGCGCCCCGATTCGTCCCACCCAGTCGCTTTTCCCGCCGAGTCCGGTAAGGAGTTGCTCCATCACCGGCGTGAACGACACCGGCGGCCGCGCTCCGTTCATCGCCGGACCCAGCACTTCCGCGAGAAGAGGAGCCGCGGCGCGCGCTTCGAAGAGCACCGGCCCGTTGTAATCCTGGGCCGGCTGTGCCGCGCGCGTGGCCATCAATTCACTGGCTGCGACGTTCAAACCCTTGCGAACAGCCTCCACGCCCGGGAGATCCGCCGGGCGCCGCGCGTAAGCCGCGTAGAAGTGATTCAATTCCACGCCGTCGTCGGCCAGCGTATTCATGCCTGCCTCAATCGCGGCGTAGCAGCGATTCGTACGAATCTCCGTGCCCTCGCTGGTCAACAAATATTCTGTAGCGTAGATCAAGTAATACGTCGCCCGGGTTTCATAAATTTGCGGAAATGCCCGCAGCGCCGCAGAAGTATCGCGCGCTTCCTGGTCCCAATTGCGGCTGCTCCAGTCGGATGCGACCAGTGGCTCGATGAGCTGCACCGGCTCCGCCTTCGCAAAATCGTCGATGTCCGACTGCCGTGCCAGGCTGCTCAGATACGCCTGCTTGCGCGAATACGTCTCTACTGCTTCCTTAAACGCCTGGTCGGTGGCAATCCAAAGATCTTGGCGCAAAGAATCGTAGTCCCGGTCGATTCCGACAGAACCGGTCGGCCCGATGAATCCGCGAAAGCCTTCATCGCTGACGAAGTTCGAGCTGTCCCGTTTGTAATCCCCAACGCGCGCTTCCACGTTCATAAATCGGTTGCGGGTATGCGTGGTGGAGAGCAGCGCGCCGAACTCCGCGACGGCTTCGCGCACGTCAAGATCCAGCAACCGGTATTCGACGTAGTAGGGCCTCTGCGGCTGATCCAGCCCCGGAATTTTCAATGACAACCGCGTCTTCGAGCGCGCCATTTCGTCGCGCATGGCCTGCAAGGTATGGTCGTTATCCTGCGGAGCTTGCGCGCGCGCCACGGCGCCGCGACTCAGCACCGCCGCGAGAATTGCCAATCCTGCCTTTGCCGCGCCGCGCCTCACAGCTGGCCTCCCGGTTTCACCGTGTCATGAGCAGGCGCCGGCAAAATTGGCGGACGGTCCGTCGAGCTTTCTTTCTTCTGTACTTCCAATTCCGAGGTCAGGATTGCCGGAGAGGCGGCCGCCACCGGAACCGAGCCGGACTCCGCTCCGCAGTAGCCGTTGAACACTTCCGGCGTGTCGCCCGTGGCCACGATTTTCGTCAGCGCGGCCAGCGGAGTGCCAACGATGTCCACGCCGCGCACCAGTTCGTCCGGGCGCCCGTCGGCATACACCTTGTAGACAACCAAGGGCAGCACCTGAAACGCTTGAGGCTGCCCGCGTCCGGTAAACGTGAATCCTCCGGCGATGTCGTCGATTAACAGGCCAAACGGTTTTCCCTGCGCTTTGATCAAGTCGATTAGCTTGGCGCGGAGCTGCGCGTTCGTCAGCGACTTACTGCTCTGCACGATGAGGTTTCCCTGCCGCGACACCGGAGTCGCGCCGAGTTGCCGCCGCCCGTGTCCATTCGAATGCGGGAAGCCCACCAGCGGCGAACGCGCCATCTCGAAATTCTTCAGCACTCCGTGATCCACCAGGGTCACTCGCTGCGCGGCGACACCCTCATCGTCGAACTGGTAATAGCCCAGCAGATCCTGCGGACCGAGCTTTCTCATCGTCGTGTCGTCCACGATGCTCAGAAAATCAGGCAGGATTTGCTCGCCCACTTTTTTCGCAAACGTCTGCCCTTCGGCTGCATCCTTTTGCCGGTGGCCTTCGGCGCGATGGCCGAATACTTCGTGGAAGAACACCGCCGCCGCGCGCCCGGTCAAAAGCGCCGGGCCCACCGACGGCTCATTGATAGGCGCGGCTACGAGTCCTTCGAGTTCCTTGCGCATGGTGGCCTGCGCCGCGTATACAGCCTTGTCGTCCGGAGCGTCCGAGGGATTCACCCAGTCAAAATTGTAGTAGCGGTCGATATCCATCCCATCGGGCGCTTTGCCCTGGATGAACAATTCCAGCCGGTAGCGAATCTGCCCGAATTGAAGCTGCGTCCCTTCGCTGGTGACCTGGTAGGCGTTCTGGGCCTGCGCGGTAAAGGTGACGATGGAATTGATGATCGCCGCCGAGTCACGGAATGTCCGGGTGTACGCGCGCACCTTTTCTTCCCACGGCTTACGGTCCAGCGTGAAAGAGACCGGCTGGCCCACGTAGGTACGCGGCTCTTCGCGCGAAAAATCCGGCGCTCTGTTTTCCACAGAATCGACCTTCACTTCCCGTCCCGTCTTGATCTTGATCAGAGCTTCGGCGGCGGCGCGGTACTGTTTGTCGGTCTCCAGCCACACGGCCCGCCGCAGCACTTCGGGATCATCGTCGATGGGAACGGCCGTCCCCGGCCCGCCGCTGACTCCCCGCCGGTCCCCGATCTTGTGCGTGTTGTCTTCGCTGTAGGTGCCCGTGCGCACGGTGACTTCCAGCCAGCGGTTGCGCGCCTCGCTGCTAGAAAGCAGCGCGCCATTCGAGCCCGATACCTCCGCTCTCTGCGTGTCCGTGACCGTGTAACCCATGTAGTAAGCGGGCGGCTCCTGCGCGTTGAGCGACTTCATCGAGCGTTGCAGTTCCGCCTGCAGCGCGGCAAGCAGAGGTGAGCGCTTAGCTTGGGTATCCGGCGGCCCGGCTTGCGCGGTGGCCGCGAAAACCTGCGCCAAAAAGATCAGCAGACTCATTCCGCGCAGGAAAGAAATTATGTGTTTACGGATCGACTTGGTCAAAGGGAGCCTCACTCAAAATTAGACACCATCTCGAATCATTAAGTGTACGTCACTGTGGTTAGCCTCACAAAATGCCCTTCCCATTGGCGTCGCCCCTCCAGCAACACTTCTTCGACGGCAACGGAACCTGTCCAGTTGCACAGGCTCAGAAAGAATTGGCCCCGGCTGCTCGCGTCAGCCAGGGCCGGAATTCATCGAAGCTGCCGGTGCGCTAAATCAACCGCACAATTTCGGATTGTTCGGGTTTGGGCATCCGTTGTGACTGTGGCCGCTGTTCCGCCCGCCCCGCGCCGCTCAGTTTGTCACTCACCGGCCGTATGAAAGAATGCTGCGGTTCTGTCGTCATGCTGTTCTGCTTCACGACAGAAGCGCCCGAGCGCGCGCGAGATTTCTGGGAGAAGCTCCGCCGCAGAGGCACCGCCATGTTTCCCGCACAGCGCCACCAACCGCTCGATTCCAAAGCCCTCTCCAAGGGGATCAAACGCTTCCGTAATACCATATCAAACGCTTCCGTAATACCATCCGTGCAGAAAAGCAGCGATTCACCAGGTTGAAGCCGCAGCGTGGTAATGTCATAGGTCGCCTCCGGCAAGAGTCCCGGCGGAATTCCCGAAAGCTCGAGCGCTTGGCAACCTTTCCCGGAGAGGTACAGAGGACCCGGCATTCCCGCGCTGGCGATCTGCATCTCCTGCTCCGGGGATCAAAAACGGCATATTGCATGGCCGTGTGCCGCCTCGGAAGACTACGCAGGAGCAGGCGCTTGTTCAGCAACCCCAGGACCGCACTTGGCGACTGACCCGTTTTGTGAACGCCGCGCAAGGTCCCAACCGCGAGCGCTGCGTACATCGCGGCGGCCAGCCCCTTGCCGGATACGTCGCCCAGGTAGAGCCCGACGGTGCCATCCGAAAGCTCAAAATAATCCAGAAAATCTCCGCCCACTTCGTCGACCGGGTGAAACTCATGCGAGACTGTCACTTCGCCCGCACGAAGCGATTTCTCCGGCAACATCGAGCTTTGGATCAACCGGGCCTCGTCAAGCTCTGCCTGACGCTGTTTGTCCAGTTCGTGGAATTTGCCGGGCAGCGTGGCGATATTCATACGACATTCCGAAGGGAGCGTTTCGCCGGGTAGGGGAAGCGGCGTGAAAGCCAGTCTAGCAAAGCCCCACGCAGCACACCGGAAAAACAGAGCCGTTGTTTCCTTCCGCACGCACGCGGACGGAAGCCTTGCGGCCCTAACGCCCCGGGAACACAATCAGACCATGCGAGCCCTCGCTGCGGTTCTCGTCGCTGCCGCCATACTCCTCGGCGTCTATCACTTCTATCTGAAGAAAATGCCCACCATCGACGAAGGCACGGCATCCACGCAAGCCATCAGCCTCACTGGCGTTCGAAGCGATCTGCTGCAGATCGCGCAGGCCGAGCGCCTTTTTGTCGCGCAAAACGGCCACTGCGCAGGGCTTGATGAACTACTCTCTTCCAACTCTCTGGCGATGTCGCGCCCCGAGCGGGATGGCTACTCGTATTCCGTGGTGTGTGCCGGAGAAAACTTCACCGTCACTGCGCGCCATGCAACTGCGCCCGCCGGTTCCCCGATCCGTTATCCCACGCTCGCCGTGGACCAGACCCTGCAAGTCCGGGAAGTAAACTGACCCGCTCTGCTCAAACTTCATTTTCACAGTGCTGTAACTCATCTCTCTCCGCACAAAATTTCCGGAACTTTCTGCCGCGCCGCTCCGTACCTACTAGCGACAACGGTTCCCCGGGATTCCGCGCTCGACGGGCGCGCTAAAGAAAAAAGGAGCACATTATGGGCGGAGAATTGATTGGATTGGTCGCCGTGACTTTGGGGATGGGTGTCCCCCTCGGCGCGCTGTATACCTATTACCGGGTGCGGAAACTGCGCAGCGAGGAGCGTCTCGCAGCCATTGCACGCGGAGTAAGCATTCCGCTGGAGCCGGAATTGTCTCAAGCGGCGCGATCTCGCCGCGCGGGAATTCTGCTCATCGCTGGAGCAGTGGGCTACATCTTGACCTTCGGTTTGATCGGGCAGATCCAGGCGGACCGCGACTTCTGGACCGCTGCCGCATTCGGCATCATTCCCCTGGCCGTCGGCGCGGGCTACTTCCTCGATTTCACGCTCATCCGCCGCGACCTTCGCGCCTCCGGTTAACAATCTCTTGCATTGATGGGGGCGGACTCGTACCCCGAACAGCCGTGAGGTGCCGGTCCGCCCTCCTTGTTTGTTTTCACGGTGTGCGCTTCTGGTCCGCCACCAGCACGCCTGCCTCGGCGTAATTCGTCGCTGGCACATCGTGAAAGGCCACGTGAATGTTTTCGCGCTTGGCCCGGCCGTCTTCGATCAACACGGCCGTGATGCGTTCGGCGATCTTGCGCTTCATCTCCGGAGCACGTCCCTCGACCCAGGTAATCTGCACATGCGGCATCGTTCCTTCTCCTTGAAAAAGCCGTTCCCAAACTGCTTCTTGAAAAGCGCAGGCATTCTATCCTCTGACGGTCTCGTCGAAAAGCTCGTGCCTCTCCTGTGTTAGAATTTCTGTGCATGCATCCCGCCATTCCTCACTTGATTGAGCTCCAGCGTGTCGACCATCTGATTACCGCCTTGCGCGCCGAACTGGAGGCCTTTCCGAAACGCATCCGCGAAGCTGACGCCAAGCTCAGCGGCGTTCGGGCCGCGGTCGCGGCAGCAAAAGAAGCACAGGTCAACAGCCAGAAAGAACGCAAGAAATTCGAGCTTGACGTCGAGCAGTGGAAGGACCGCGCCCGCAAGTACCGCGACCAGAGCGGCGCCGTCAAGACCAACGAAGCTTACAAGGCCCTCCAGCACGAAATCGCGAACGCGGAAGCTGAAGCTGCAAAAGCCGAGGACCGCCAACTGGAAATCATGATGGCCGGCGAAGAAGCCGAGCGCCGAGTCAAAATCGCTGAAGCCCGGCTCAAAGAAACGGAGATGACCATCGCCGCGGAGAGAAAAGAAATCGAAGCGCTCCAGGCGGAGAAGAAAAAACAACTCGAAGCGCGTCTGTCGGAACGCGAGCGCGCCATCGCTCCCGTCCCCGACGATCTGCGCGACCTCTACGAGCGCATCGCCAAGCGTCACCATGGAACAGCGATGGCCGAAGCCCGCGACAATCAATGCCGCGGCTGCGGCATGCGCGTCCTCCCACACATTCTGCAGGAGCTTCGCCAGGAAGCCAATGAAGAGGTCTATCGTTGCGAGACCTGCGGCCTAATCCTTTACACCTTGGAACCGATTCCTCTTCCCGACCCCGCGAAAGGCTCCGCGAACGCCTCTTCGGCGTCTACCCATTCCTGATGCCCCGCCGCCCGCAGCCCCCAAAAGGTATAGGGCTTTTTCCCGGCTCTCCGTCGGACTCAAAGCCCGCTACGGCTTCCTATTGCGCCAACATAGATGGCGCGGCGCGCGGCAATCCTGGCCCCGCTTCCTACGGCGTCATCATTCGCGATGGCCGCGGCGAAATCGTCGCACGGCTCAAGAAGTATATCGGCCGCATGACCAACAACGTCGCGGAATACTACGGCCTCATCGCCGCGCTCGATTACGCGCAATCGCATGGCGTCCGCGCGCTGCGCATCGAGAGTGATTCCGAGTTGCTGGTCAAACAGATGCGTGGCCAGTACAAAGTGAAGAGCGCCGATCTTCGCCCGCTCTTCGAACGCGCAACAAAAATGGCGCAGGCGCTCGACTCCTTCCGCATCGACCACGTCTACCGCGAACAAAACCGCGAAGCCGACGCCCTGGCGAACGAAGCCCTCGACGAAACCTCTGGTGCTTCTCCCGCCTCATCATCCCCGGAAAAATTGGAAGCCCGCGGCGCCAAAGCTGAGCCGCGCTGGATTCAGGCGCGATTCCGCAGCGGCATTCTCTATCCTCTCGAAGATATTGATTTGCCCGACGGCACCGAAGTCGAAATTACTCTTCGCCCCGTTCGCCGTTCGGGCAAAGATGCCTAGCGGGCGTTTTCACTTCAAAGCGTAAGAGCGATAGAGAGTATCGCGCTGTGCGGGGATAAAGCCGGCATCGGAGATGATGCGGCGCAGTTCGTTTTCATTGGTGCGGTTTTTCACACCGGCGGCGAAGACTACATTCTCTTCGATCAGGATGCTGCCGACGTCGTCGGCCCCGAACTGCAACCCGATCTGGCAAACCTTGATTCCCGGCGTCAGCCAGCTCGATTGGATGTGATCGAAGTTGTCGAGATACACGCGGCTCACCGCCAGCGTCTTCAGGTAGTCGACCGCGGTCGTCTCCTGCACTTTCTTGCCCAGCGCCGTATTCTCCGCCGCGAACATCCAGGGGATAAACGCCGTGAATCCGCCGGTGTCTTCCTGAATCCGCCGCAGCCGTTCGAGATGGTTCACGCGGTGCCGCAGCTCTTCGCCGCAGCCGAACATCATCGTCGCCGTCGTCCGCAGCCCCAGCGAATGCGCGATGCGGTGCACTTTTTCCCATTCGTCGCTGGTGCACTTCAGCCGCGCGATCTTCGCGCGCACTTCGTCGTCGAGAATTTCCGCCCCGCCGCCCGGGATCGACTGCAGCCCCGCGTCCATCAGGCGCCGGATCGTGTCTTCGACGCTCAGCTCGCTCACTTCCGCGATGCACAGGATTTCCGGCGCCGAAAAACAGTGCAGATGCACTTGCGGGTATCGCGCTTTCAGCGACCGCAGCAGATTCTCGTAGTAGCCGATTTGCAAATCCGGGTGCAGGCCGCCCTGCAGCAGGATTCCTGTCCCGCCCAGCGTGAGCATCTCTTCGATTTTTTCGTAAATCGTCTCGAACGAAAGAATGTAGCCATCTTTCGCTCCGAGCGGCCGGTAAAACGCGCAGAACGAGCAGTACTCCGTGCAGAAATTCGTGTAGTTGATGTTGCGGTCGATCTGGTAGGTCACCACGCGCGGATCGTTTTTCTTCAGCCGCACCTGATGCGCGGCCATCCCCATGCCCACCAGGTCATCGGATTGCAGCATCTCCAGCGCTTCTTGTTTCGTCACGCCCACGCCGTTCCTCTTCGTCTTCGGACTGTCATTCTAGCGAACGCCACGCGCAAACTCTAATCCCCTATTCACAGGTGCGCCTGCCGCCGTGGCCGCCCTACGATTTCGCCGACACCTGCGCCGCCACGTTTGCCGCCGCCCACTCAGTCGGTCGAGCTTCCTCAATCAATCCCATTCTTGCCGCCTCTTCAAAATAGCGCTTCAGGCCGCGGCGGTTCTCTTCGCCCAAAAAGAAATCGATGTTGTGTCGCAGATAGGATTCGAGATCCCGCTGCGGCAACTCCAGTTCGCGCGCTGCCTCCTCGCAGATTTCCGGGATCTGCTTCAATCCAAAATCCCGTGATGCCGTGAAATCCGCGACCAACCCCGGCGTCACGATTTCCCGCCTCGCCGCCCACACCGCCATCACCGCCGGCAGTCCCGTCAATTCCCGCCATTCTCCGACGACATCATAAACATGAAGAATCTCGGCGCTGGTTAGCCCCAGCGTGGCGGCCTGGCACACCGCCCGCCCCTGGGGGCCGGCCGCGCTCTTCTTTTCGATGGCAATCGAAAGCCGCAGCGCCGGATCGCCGATGATCATCGTCGCGTCCGCCTTCTCCAGCATTTCGCGCAAGTCGGGCGCCGCTTCATGGAACTCTGGCGCAATTCCCCACACTCTGTCGCACAGGATCCGCGTCAGCGTCTGCGTGCTTCGCGAGCTGCGGTCCAGCGCGATGCTTTGCGCGTCCCGGATCGGCTTCTTCGCCACAATCAGCAGGCTGCGCACGCGTTCTCTGGACGCGATCGACAAATCGGGCAGCACCACCAGCCCTTCGATCCGCTGATATTCAATCGCCGGAATGATGGCGATGTCTGCCGCCCCGCTGCGCAGTTCCTCTGCGCACTGCGACGGCACGGTGAAGGACAATTCGTACTTCCCCCGCAGCGGCCCGTGCGTAAAGCCCCAAACCAGCGGCGCAGTGTTCAGATACTGAACGATGGAGATTCTCAGCTTCCTCATTTGTCGTGGCGGGGTCCGAAAAAAGCATACCATAGCCGCTTCCGGCCGCCCTCGGCAGAGAAAAAATCAAAACGCAGCAAACAAACGAACCCGGTGTCCGCTTCCAACGCTTCCATTGTTTCGTGCTCTTCGAACTGCGTGCTCGCGGCGCTTCACCGGTTGGCCGGTACTCAATACAGCCGCACAGGACGCCCGCGCACTGCATAGCATTCCGGCATAGCACTATTGTTGCCGGTGGTCCGGCCCCTGATCGTCCACATTCCGCCCTGGGTTTGCACGACTCCCGTGTTTATCCGGCTGCAAGCAAAAGAATGCTCATGACCGATTGGGGGTCTCACTCGTCTATAGCTCTAGGGAGGGAACCATCATGCACAGGTGGAGTGTGATTTCATGGGTTTGCGGGTTCGTCATGGCAGCGGTGGGCGCGGCGGGCGCAGGTGCTTCGAGGCATGGGCATTCGGTGAGTGTTTCCGACGGGGACAAACATCCGGCGGCGGATTGCTCGGACCTCCACATCCGGTTTGACGACCGGGATGCGGTGGTGCGGTCGGAGGAGCGCACCATCTCGAGAGCCGAAGCGCCGGTTCTTCGTGTTCATCCGGAGTCGAACGGCGGGATGCAGGTGCAAGGGTGGGATAAAGACGTTTATTCGGTGACGGCGTGCAAGGCGGCAGCGGGCCGCGGTGGAGACGCGGAAAAAATTCTTGCGCAGATTACCCTTTCGGTGAGCGGCGGCGAGGTTTCGACGACGGGGCCCCGCGACGAGGAAGATTGGACCGTCTACCTGCTGATTCGCGCGCCGAAGTCAGCGTCGATTGAGCTGGAGACGACGAATGGACCGATTTCACTGTACAACGTTGACGGAAAACTGACGGCTCACGCGAAAAACGGTCCGATCAGTTTGCACGAATTTTCCGGTGACGCAGAGGTCACGGCAGTGAACGGGCCGATCACGATTACGGGGAGTAGGGGAAACGTGCGGGTGCACACAGAGAACGGGCCCATCTCGGTATCGCTCGCGGGGAAGACGTGGAACGGAACCGGGCTCTCGGCCGACGCGCAAAACGGGCCTCTGACCCTTTTTGTGCCCTCCGACTACCAGTCGAGCTTCGTCGTGGAATCGCGAAATCATGCGCCGATGAGTTGCAGGGCCAGCATTTGCGATAACGCGCGGAAAACCTGGGACGACGAGAATCGCCGGATTGAATTTGGCAGCTCGCCGGCGATGATCCGGCTGTCAACCGTGAACGGCCCGGTTTCCGTGCGGTCGTCGCGCGAAGAGATGTAGCACGACCTCCCAGCATGCGACAGCGTACGCGGACGAGGCCGCTCAAACAGCGAGGATGGACGCGCTCCGTCTCTTGCGGATAAAATTTGACGCATGATTCCCGAAGCGCGGGTAGCGCAGCCGGTCACCGAATCGGAAGCCGTGCGCCTGGCGCGCGAAGTGTATGGTCTGGAAGCTGCGGCGCGCTCGCTGCCCGGCGAGTACGATGACAATTTTCACTTAGCGGCACATGACGGGCGGGAATTTGTCCTCAAGGTAATGCATCCGGCGCGCGAGGGTTCCTTGGTCGAGATGCAGTGCCGGGCGCTCCAGCATCTGGCAAAGCGCACGCCCCACCTGCACCTTCCGTGTGTTTGCGAAACGCTGCGCGGCGAGCCTTTCACACGACTGCGCTTGGCCGATAGAGCGCAGCGGCTTGTCTGGCTTTTGACGTATGTGCCGGGAACGGTCCTCGCTGAAGTTCGCCCGCACAGTCCGGAGCTGCTGGAAAGTTTGGGCCGGTTTCTCGGTGAAATGGATGCGGCGCTGGCTCACTTTTCCCACGAAGCCGCCCTCCGCGAATTGAAATGGGACCTCGCCCACGCCGGTTGGATTCGAAACTATCTGACGCAAATCAAGGATTCAGGACGACGGGCGATTGTCGAGCGGTTTTTGGCGCAGTACGAAGCGGAAGTTATTCCGTCGCTGCCGCAACTGCGCCGGAGCGTGATTTACGGCGATTCGAACGATTACAACGTGCTGGTGAGCGAGCCCTGGCCGCAGCCGAGAAAAGTCTTGAGCGTGATCGACTTCGGCGACATGCATTACGGTCTCACCGTCTCTGAGCCGGCAATTGCTGCGGCCTATGCCATTCTTGATAAAAAAGATCCTCTGCAGGCCGCAGCCGCCGTTGTCGCCGCGTACCATAAGGCGTTTCCGCTCGATGAAGCAGAGTTAGCCGTTCTTTATGCGCTGGTCGGAATGCGGCTGGCGGTCAGCGTGACGAATGCAGCGCATCGCAAGGCCCTGGTGGCTGATGATCCGTACGTAACAGTCAGCGAAGAGCCGGCGTGGGGGGCACTCGAGAAACTTGAGAAAATTCATCCGCGATTTGCGTATTACGCGTTTCGCAATGCGTGCGGCCTCCCAGCCGCGCCGCAGAGCTCGCGAGTGCAGCGGTGGCTGGAAGAAAACGCCGGGTCCGCGGCTTCTATTCTTGATGTGGACTTGCAAACGGAGCCAAATTTGGTTTTCGATTTGAGCGTGGGTAGCGCGTTTCTCGGCGCTGACCCGCGGGCAGCGGAGACTCCGGCGCTCGCCGAAAAGATT
>WNFE01003458.1_pt1 | contig 11727 bp, 8 predicted proteins | sample 5400451 | NCBI WGS metagenome assembly WNFE01 (sample SAMN13153344, study PRJNA577476) | soil metagenome | isolation source: 200 cm saprolite under Douglas fir tree site 2 hole 2 | place: USA:California | collected 2015-04-18
AAGAAGCTAAAAGACGAGGGCGTCCTCTATACCGCCCACTACGATCATTTCGGCATCCGCCCCGATATGACGGGCGACAACATTTTCAACGGCGCTATGGACAACGCCACCGGCTGCGGCATCGTACTCGAAGTCGCGCGCGTCTACGCTCAGGCTGCGCAAAAGCCGCGGCGTTCCATCTTCTTTTCGTCGGTCACCGCCGAAGAACAAGGCTTGCTGGGCTCCGAATACCTGGGCAAACATCCTCCGATTCCGGCTGGCAAAATTTCGCTCGATCTCAACTATGACAACGTGAGGCCGCTCGGTGCGCCCGAAGAAGTCCAGGTTTCCGGAGCCGAGCGAACCACATTTTATCCCGCAGTGCAGGCGACTGCTCAGGATTTCCGGTTTAAGATTCGTCCTGACGCGCGCCCCGAAGCCGGACATTACTATCGCTCCGATCACTTCAGCCTCGCGCGGGTCGGCATTCCGGCTTTTTCCATCAATGAGGGGATGAAATTCAAGGGCCACGACGAAGCCTGGGGCCTCGATCAGGATGCCGACTACACCGCCCATCACTACCACCAGCCGAGCGATGAGTATCATCCCGGCATGGACTACACTTCCGACGCCGCCATGGCGCGCTTCGGTTTCGCACTCGGCTGGGAGGCCGCCAACCAGGCGCACCTCGTCGGCTGGAAGGCAGGCGATGAATTCGAAAAGGCGCGCCGCGCCAGCCAATAGGCTGGAGCAACCGTCACACGTCTGCGCTTGCACTAGCGTAACTTTGGACCCATAACGGCGACGTGCTAGCCTGCTGCTTAGTATTGCTGTTTTCCGCAATTTGCAAGCACCTTACGAGACGAGAGACGTACTGCCGCCCATGCCCAAGCTCCCGGTTTTTCGGTTGCGTAATTCTGAACCACTCAGTAGACCGGACCTGCAATACTACGGGCTCACACTCGCCTTCAGCGATTTGCAACTAGGTGTCGACAATCTCCGCTACGACGTTTTTCTCAGCCCGCGCATCACCACGGATTTAAGTTTTTATCTCGCGCGTTACATCTGCCGCTTCGGCGAGGTGGAATCGCTCTTCGAAATGGACGTCCCCTCCGCCGCCCAAAACAAATTCATACGCGCCGCCGCGGGTACCGCCAAACTGGGCAAGCCCAGCCCCGCCGACCTGAAAACACTGCTGGTCTCAATTCATCTCGCTATCCTGAATCGCGCCAAGGCAGAAGGCAATCCATCGGTCGATTTGCTCGGCCGCCTGGCCGTGCTCAAGTTCGTCCGCACCGAACTGCAAACGCAGTTTGCCAGGATTCTCGAACAATGCCGCATGAAGACGAAGTCGCTTGAGGGCGTTCGGCAAGAGAAAATGATGCAGACGCAGGGTCTCGTCTCCTCGTTCCGGGTGCGCAAGAAGATCATCCTCCGCCGCGCCGGACAGGAGATGTTTCGTCTGCTTCGCGAAATCGAAAAAGAAACGCTGTCCCGCACTCGCCGCTCGCTGCTCGGCGAGTTACCCGCTGACTGCTATCGCCTGTTCCTCAATCCGCTGATTCTTACCGAAGATGGCCGCGACGATTATCTCTGCGCCGAGCACTATTACATGTTCGGCAACTTCGACAAAGATCCCGACCGTTTCCCCAGTCTCCGTCAGTTTGCGTTAAATTTTCTGCGCGAACTCGGACACGGGGAAGCAGTTGACGATGAGCATCTGGAACAGGCACTCAACGTCCCCGAAAACGCCGCCGCGCTGGTTGGCACCGGCAACGGCGAAGACTCGACGCCAGAAGATCGCAACCGAAAAGACCGCCTCGACATCTGGACCCGCATGCTGCAGCGCGAAGGCGTTCTTTCGCAGGTCGTTGCTTCCTATGAAGCGGTTCCTCTGCTCGCCGAATATGCGCCCCGGGTGAATCCGCAGCAGCTCAAGAACGCCCTGATCTTCCGCGAGGAATCGGAGCGCGTCGAAAAAATCATTGCCGAAGGCCGGCTCCATTCCGACCGGCTCTTTGCCGCCATCGGACGCGTGGCCTCGTGCCGCAGCTCGGAGCGCAGCCGCTTTGCCGCGCGTCTTCTGCACGACCTCTTCTGCTATCACCGCGACCTGCGCGGCCTGGAAGCCCTGACCGCCGGTTTTGACAGTATCAACCTGGTCAGCGACGACAGAGTCCGCCAACTCTCCACGCTCAACGGCATGCTCTACGAGTTTCTCCCTCCCGAAGAACAGAAGCCCGCCGAGGATCGTGTTCTTCACCACGTGATCCTGAAGGCCGACGTGCGCGACTCTTCGCGCCTCACCCGCTCGCTGATGGAAAAGGGTATGAATGCCGCCTCGTATTTCAGCCTTAATTTCTATGATCCGGTAAACAAGCTGCTGGCAAAATACGGCGCCACCAAAGTCTTCCTCGAAGGCGATGCCATCATCGTGGCGCTGCTCGAGCGCGAAGGCGAAGCCATGCTCGGCGTCGGCCGCACCTGCGTCCTGGCGTGGGAGATTGTGAGCCTGCTGCGCGAGTACAACGAACTCCTGGAACGGTCCGGTCTGCCGCCGATGGAAGTCGGCCTGGGCATCGCGTACCAGGATTCGCCTCCCCTCTACCTGATGGATGGCGAGCACCGCATCATGATCTCCGACGCCATCAATGAGAGCGACCGTCTCTCCTCCTGCAGCAAGCGCGTCCGCAAGAAACTCGCACCCGACGCCGGAGTCTTCCAGGTCTACTCGGTTCAGATCGGAGGCGGAGGCAATAACAATAAGAATGACAGCGCCAGCGCCGAAGCCGGAGCCGAAGAAATGCGCCTCAACTACAACGTAGGCGGGATCTGTTTGAGTGAAGCGGCCTTCCGCAAACTGCAGCAGGAAATCTCGCTTTCGCCTTGGGCAGCAGATCGCAGCGAGCCTGGGTTTAACGGAACCTGGGTCGACGAGCAGCACGAGTTTTTCGTCGGCACCGTTCCCATCGCCAATGGAGTTTTTCGCAAGATTGCGATCCGCAAGAACCGCATCGCCCAGGTTGATGTCCGCGATCTATCCATCTTGCACTGGACCGACCGCTGGTATTACGAAGTCTGTGCGAACCCCGCGGTGTACACGGCCCTGTCAGAAGAAAAGTCCGCATCTGCCCAAAGTTAGCAATGGAGCGACGGGCGTCTCGCCCGTCCCCGGGGACGCCCGGCACTCCACCAGCAAGCGGCACCACCCTTTCAGAAACTCCGCCGGACCCGGAACGGAATCACCACCACCGCTTCGAGCGCCACCGGTTTCCCCGCTCTTTCTGCCGGCAGAAATTTCCAGCGGGCCAGGGCTTGCGCCGCATAGGAATCCAGGCGTTCGTCCGGGCTGTTGAGGACGCGGATGTTGCCCACCTTCCCATCGGCGCGAATGACCGCATAAAGCGTGACCGTGCCGTGCACGTTGGCGCGAATCAATTCCAGCGGATAGCCGGGGTCCGATTTTTCCGTGGCAAGCGGCTCCAGCAGTTCCCCTTCCTTCCGGCCCCCGTCGAGTTCCGCAAACTTTATTACCCAGCTGCCCGTCGAGGAATTCAGATTCGGCATGTTGAGCGTCCTGCCATAGACGCGCTTCCCGCCAAAAACCTTGCGGTCGACATCGGTGATCTTATCGTCGGAAACCGGAGTCGCGGCGCGCGTCCTCGGCGTCGCCCCCGATGATGAAAGGCTGGCCATCTCGCGTGCGCCGTCTGCGCCACCGCCGCTCGAATTGCCATTTGCCGACCCACCGCCGTTCCGCTCGACGGGCGACGTCGCGCCAGAGTTCGCCGCGTCCACATGCAAGCCAGGCGGTAGGGCACCGTTGGTGCGACCGCCCGAGCCCTTCCCTTCCAGTTTCGATCCCGCCAAATCTGGTGTTCCCGATGCGCCCGGTTTCCCCCGTGGATTCGCGGCGAAGGTTCCCCGGCGATTGCCTCCGGGAACCGCCACTGGTCCGCTGGGCGCAACGGGATGAATCCCCAACGCGATCAGCCGTCCGCCCGCGCCGGCGTTGCCCGCCGCAGCCATGCTCGGCGGAGGGCCCACCGGTTGAACGCCACCGCCCGGCAGGTGTCCCTTGCCACGCGCCGCCAGCGAATGCTGTTCCGCCAGTGTGAGCTGTGGAGCCGGCGCCACCACTTCACTCGGGCCGATGTTCATGAGCCCGACATGTCCCTTCGTCGACTGCGTCACTTCCGGAGGTGGCGCGATTACGTCCGACTTCATTGCCGCTTGCGTCACGCGATCCCGCGCAAACTGCACGTCAGGAGCGGGTGCCACGACCTGCGTCTCGGGCGCGACGATGCGGCTCAATGACAATGAGGCTCGCGTCGCATCCAGCGGAACCGCTGGAACGATGGCTCCCGTGGCAACGATGTTGGGCAAGGGGACGTCGCGGTCGAGCTTGAGATCGGGCGGCACGACGATGGTTTGGGACCGGTTGTCCGCTTCCGGAGGGACGGAAAGGATCGGTTGTTTCGCGTAGGCGGGGTCTCCCTCTTGCGCCTTCGGCGCTTCCGATGCGCCCGTGTCGAGCGGTGGCAAATATTCTTCTGGCGAATAAGTTACCAGCGACGACCGGTCAAACGCGGGGCGGTCCAGGATTTTTTGCTGTCGAATCCATGCGAGCGAGGTCGCCCATATCAGCGCAACCGCCGCGGTGTGCAACAACGCGGATTGCAGGAAGCGTCCCCACGGCAGCTTTTGCTGAACGAAAACATCCCGCCACATACCGAATTCGTCGTCGCCCGGCAATCCCGACGGGCGGAGTGCCGGATGAAGAGCCGCGCGCACTTCGATACGGAATTCCGGGCTCGCGGGGTCTTGTTCCACTAAAAGTCTCAACAGATTTTTACCGGGGGATTCCATCTCTGGCTCCAAGTTGCCCTCTAGCCAACTCCTATTTCCTGCTACGACGGTTCCCCCAGAAGGCGGGATCCGGGGCGCTTTCGCGGGCTCGCCAGGGACGGATAATGTGTAGCTAGATTATAGCTGAACGCGGCGGGTTGCTTGCCGTCATCGCGTACCAACTCCGGGACTAATCCTGCCCACTCTTGTCTGCTATGTTCCGATAAACACCTACGCCGACAAACCTACGGAGGCTCGCCAATGAAATGGATTGGCTGTTGGGTTCTAGCTCTGTCGTTCCTGGCCCTGATGTGCGCAACCGTCCTGCTCGTCTCCGCGCAAGACGAAGATGCTGCCGCGCGCGCCCAAGTCCTCGCCCTCGAAAAAGTCTGGAACCAGGCCTATAAAGCGGGCGACACAAAGGCCCTCGCCTCAATCCTCGATAATTCGCTCGTTCTGGTCGAAGATGACGGCTCGCTCAAAACCAAGTCCGAGTTCCTGGCGAGCGTCAAAGCATCCAGCGGCAACCAGGAGCAGGTCGCTCCCGAATCGCTCACCGTACGCGTCTTCGGAAACACTGCCATCGCGATCGGAGTGATCGCCGTCAAGGGAACCAAGGGGGGCAAGTCCATAGTTCACCGCGAACGCTTCATTGATACCTGGATCAACAAAAACGGCACCTGGATCTGCATCGCCACCGACGCCACGCCGATGACGCACGCGGGCACGCCATAGGGCACCTTGGCTGTAGTCGCCTAGTAACTCTTGAGATAATAACTAAGTAGGATGGGGTACCCCCTCCCCCCTCCCCCTATTGGAATCATCGAGTTACGTGCTCTTCAGACTGCAAAATATTGATTCGCAGGGGGTTATACGGAAAATATTCCGGAATAAGGACTTAGGAGAGATTCTTTTAGGCGAGATTCCGTTCGCTTCGCTCAGGATTTCGGCAGCGAGCTCACCCCTTCGACTACGCTCAGGGTCACGCTCGCTAAACGCCTCAACTTAGCTTGTCAAAGAGCGCTGAAAACTGGGTTTGGGGCATCTTCGAGGGCCGTCTTCGGGAGACGCATACCTCGGCACTGCTCCAATCAGGGGATCATTATCGCATCGGGCGAACTGGAAGTCTGTGATCGCGGCCACAGGTCTTTGTGATGAAGAGTGTCCTGGCTGCTCGGCCCTATGCTGCCGCCACTTTTTCTTCCGCCGCTACGGTATAGACCACAATCGCCTTCTTCCCGCCTTTTGCAGCGGTGGCGCAGATCGAATTCAAGTTGACGCCCTTAGCGGCGAGCTTGTCCAAACACTCCGCCAGCGCACCGGGCTTGTTGGGCAACTCGTACTCCTCGGCGCTGGTCTCCTTGTACACGAGCCCGGCTCCATCCAGGGCTTTCTTGGCTCGCCGTGCATCCTCGACGACGAGTTCCACCGTGCCAGTCGTCCCTTGCGCCGTTCCCAAGAGAGCGAGAATGTTCACCTTGGCGCCCCCCAAGGTGCGAGCGATCTCGGCAACTGTACCCGGTCGATTCTCAATCGAGATTGTGAACTGCTTGGTCTTGGCCATGTTGGCTCCTCCTATGGCTTGCTGGGTGGGGATTATACGCCTGGCGGTGGCGCGGTGGGTTCCTACTCTCCCACGCAGCTCTATTTTCCTCTCCGAAATGAGAACCGAGCGCGGGAGGTGACTGAGGCTGGCTTGGCAAAAGAACGTTTAAACGATCACTGCCAAAAGCTTCAGCTGAAGTTCTGATTTGTTCCCAGCGGAAAAGGCCACGCTCATTTCTGAGTGTAGCCTTTATTTATGCCGGCAACTACTTACTCTCCCACACACTTTCGCGTGCAGTAGCATCGGCCCAGCGGGGATTAACTTCCGTGTCCGGGATGGGATTCACGTCATCGGCCCAACGTCGACAAAGATCTTTGGGAGTCGTGGTGAAGATAGGAAGTCAAAATCCCCGCCCTCTGTCGCAGAAAACGCGACAAGGGCATGGCAACCTCAACAGTACACGAAATGAAATCCTGTGCGCCGCGTTGACAAGCCGGGGAACTTATCATCTAATTCGGCAATGCTCAAGGTTTGCAGGGCCGCTCACACATACGGATCCATTACTTCTGGCTTTGACGACCTTTGTTTCACTATTTCTATTCGTTCGTACTTCAGTCTGGTTGTTGCCGTTAGCGTGTTGATTCTACTACTTACATCATGCGGCGGCTCGGGCGGAGCCTCTCAACCTCCTCCTCCATCTCTTTCGCTGACGGCCTCACCGAACACAGTTAGCATTTCGCCAGGCGACAGCTTTTCTATCACAGTTACAGCTACCACAAACACATCCTCGACACCCACTCTGGTCGCGGTGCAGTTGCCATCGGGAATAACTACGACCACAACATTCCCCATGACGATTCCTGACGGCGGGGTAACGATCAGTTTTCAGAGCTCGCCCACAATGGCCGCCGGTACTTATTCCACTATCGTGCGCGGAGAAGCCGGTTCCCTCGCCGCCTCCGCCAATGTTTCCGTAACCGTCAAGACTGCTACCGGGTCGGTCCAGATCCAACGAGTAGAGCCATCGCATGTGATGGTCGGTGTGCCGGTGGGCTCGGTGACTCTCGAGGGCCTGGGATTCACCGGGGCGAGTGTGGTGCTGTTCGACGGAGCGCCGGTTGCGACATTCGATAACGGAGCTAACAGCCTGGATTTCGAGCCGCCGAATTCGAGCTGGTTGGTGGCGCAAATCCACACAGTGCAGGTTTCCGACCCTACGAACGGAAAATCGAATATCGCAACCTATGAGGTTTATGCGCCCCAGCCGGGACCTGACCTGTTTGTCGGCCAACTGACACAGTACATGGGCGAGTCATTGATCATGAACTCGTTGGTTCCCGACCTGAACGGCGATGGCCGAGCCGATCTGGTCATGGTGACGTTCGATCCGAACCAATCGATCTATGTTCCTGTCGTGCGCTACGGCCAGGCGGACGGAACCTTTTCCGCGGCAACCTCGCTGGGTTCATTCACTCCTCAGGCGTCCACCACCATGGTTCTCGCCGGCGACTTCAACGGCGACGGATATACGGATCTCATTCTGGTCAGCAACCAGGCCTCCGCGGGGGCATCGTACCAGGTCTTGCTGAACGACGGGACCGGCCAGTTCAGGAGCGGTGGGACGGGGCCGCTCCCCAACAGCGCTTCTTTTGGTGTGCCGGGGGCAGTGGGGGACTTCAACCACGACGGCAAGTTGGACTTCGCTTTCGGAAGCTCCGCCAACGGCCAGGCTCTGTCCCTGCTTTACGGGAATGGCGATGGAACCTTTTCGGCGCCGGTAGCATTTGGCGCAACGGGAGGAGTGACCTACCTCATTAGCGCTTCCGATCTGAATGGCGACGGCTACACCGACCTGGTATATGCCTACTCCCTGAGCGCAGGAAACCAGATTCGCATGCTGCTATCGGGTTCCGGCGGCAACTTCACAGATACTCAGATTGCGGGGCTGCCCAGCCCGCCAGCGGGGTTTGTCATTGGCGACTTCAACAGCGACCATATCCCGGATATTTTCGCCGTTGATTCAAGGGGCATGGGGCAGGCTTACCTCGGCGCCGGGAATGGCACATTCCAGGGCACGGGGAAAACGATCCTGGCGTCCGACCTTTACCTCGTCGCGCCTCCCTTCGTCGCGGGAGATTTTGATCATGATGGGAACCTCGACGTCGCTACCAGAACGCAGTTGTCCGGCCCGGATGAAATCCTGTTCCTCTTTGGCGACGGCATGGGCAGCTTCACCCGGCAATCCATCGTCAGCGATCACTCGTTCACATTGCAGGTTGGAGACGTAAACGGTGACGGCATCGCCGACATATTTGGCAGCGGCGACCCGGGCTTTTCATATTCATCGGTAGTGTTGGGGCGCGATGATCGTAACTACCCATCCGCCCAGGTGCTGCCCGCGAATAACTGGGGAGATCTATCCTCTGGCGATGTTTTTGGCGATGGCTTCATGGACCTACTAGTCGCTGGGGCGGGCAATGGAGGCGTCGGCAGCGTTCCCGGCACGATTTATCATTTCCAGCCCGACGGGACCTTTAAGACTGAAGGCCAGGCCCCCGAATATGCCACGGTGCTCGTTGACCTGGACGGCGACGGCATCGCCGACATGGTTGGTTTCACCGGGACCGGTCTCATTTTCTGGAAAGGCGACGGCAGCGGTGTCTTCACGACGCCGATTAATCAGATCACGCTGCCGAACGGTTCGCAGCCTATCTACTTCCGCGATATGGATGGCGACGGCCACATGGATATCGTCGCGCCCATGACGATTCTCTATGGGAAAGGTAACTTCCAGTTCGACGCGGTATCTTGGGATTTCTACGAGAACTTCGTGGTTGGGGACTTCGATGGAGATCACATCTCAGACATCGCAACTCCCTCAGGAATCCTGTTCGGCCAAGGCAACCGCGCTTTTACCGCGCCCACTGGCATAACTCCGCTACAGAACAGCGTGCTCTTCCCGACCCAGGCGGTCGGCGACATCAACGGCGACGGGATGGATGACCTTGTTCTCGGCCCCGATATTTACCTCAGCGCAGGTCGCGCAGGGTTCAAACACGATCAATCGCTGATGGTCAATGGATATTCCGCAGGAATAAGTTCCATTGCCCTTGCCGACTTCAACGGCGATGGACTGCTCGACATTGCGGTTGGGCTGCTCCCAGGCGGTGAGGATGTCGTGCTCTTCACCAACGACGGCACCGGAAAATATCAAGTCAGGTCTTACACCGTCGGGCTCAACTCAGTGTTCACGATTTCTACCGACGTCAACCGCGACGGCAAACCCGATCTCGCTCTTCGTGGCTTCCTTTATGACTTCGTTCCACCTACCGTGACGGTGTTATTACATAAGTAAATAGAGCGGCTACTCTACCGAACTGCAAAGAGATGGTCTGCGCTGTCGGACACGGGTCCCAGTGTCTGCCCCCTTCCTAGGCGACAAAGCGGAAAAGGCCACGCTTATTTCTGAACGTGGCCTTTATTTATGCCGGCAACTACCTACTCTCCCACACGCTTTCGCGTGCAGCACCATCGGCCGAAGCGGGGCTTAACTTCCGTGTTCGGGATGGGAATCTCGTACTCCGGCAGGAAGCAGATTCCGGCTGTCTCTCTGTCGCTCGCGCGTCGGAATGGCAAGACTTTTGTGGCTATCCGAGAATCGCGTGGGTGATCCCCTGCCACCAGGAAGGATTGCTCCGCCACATGTATGTCGCGAGGCTTTGGCCAACGATCAATAACGGCAACGCAAAGAGATACGCCTTGTGGATGCGCCTATCTACCCGGATTTGATCGCCGATTTTACCTGATCCACAGACATGTGGCGCGGGCGCCCCGCCCGCGAAAAGACTGGCAGCGAGGACGCGGCGCGGACATTCCGAATTGCAAAAATCGTCACATCTTGATTGTGCATTGGTCACAGACCAATTTGGCCTTTTCGGGCACACTCGGCGAAAAAGGAAAAGGCCGTCGAGATTTCTCTCGACAGCTACAAAGGAGCGAGAGATGACATTTTGGCCATGGTTAAAGCGACAGAGCGACCGCGATGATCCCATAGGTGACCTGAGCAGGGACGCACTGGCTGATAAGCACCGCAAGGGGTCCACTTTGGCTTGGTGGCTGAAGCACCTGGAACAACGGGGTGCGTGTGACGGTGCGCTCAGGGCGCTAGAAGAAGCGTGGCAGGAATACGCCCGCTCCACACAAGCACAAGCCCAGCGGGGCTTAATTTGAGGCGCTTTGCGGGGGTGAGCGAAGCGGGAGCCCGCGGCCGAAATCCCGAGCGTTCTGTGCGGGGGATCTGCTACCCTCTGATTGAGGCGATCGCGAAAGGACCGCATGTCTGGACGCTCCGAGTCGATATCTGAAAATCGCACCTTTAGTGTTGCAGAGAGCGAGTTGATTGGGTGGCTAATCTCCCATGGGGTGCCGGAGGCGCAGGATTACGTTCCTCAGATCGAAAATTTGCGGGTAGTTCGGCGTTGCTCGTGCGGTTGCCCGACAGTAGATTTCTACGCCTCGCAGGGTGCATCAAAGATTCTGGCGGATTTCTATGGCGTTACGCCTGAAAATGTAGAGGTTGGAGTGATCCTGCACGTTCGTGATGGAAGGATTGCGGAACTGGAAATCTATCCCCTGTACGAACAGGAAGCACCCTTCGGCCTGCCGTTGATCGACACACTCAAGGCCTCTTGATTTTCCTCGACATCGGTAAAGTTCAAAGGAAAAGGCCAATCTGATTTCTCAGACTGGCCTTTATTTATGCCGGCAACTACCTACTCTCCCACACACTTTCGCGTGCAGTACCATCGGCCCAGCGGGGCTTAACTTGAGGCGCTTTGCGGGCGTGAGCGTAGCGGGAGCCCGCAGCCGAAACCCTGAGCGTTCTTTGCGAAGGAACTCTCGATTCTATCAACTAATCGAGATCCAGCCACTCCTGTCGCCGATCCAGGAATATGAGACCAGCCAGGAGACATGTACCTACAAGCACCAACCTTGACCAGAATTCTTGGTGTGTAATTCTCCACGCAACACCACAAGAAAAACTAGCAGCACCAGTAATTCCGCAGAGAAACGAACCAAGGCTTTTGTTTTTCGGGAAGGTCAAATTTTCGTTTACAACGATTGCCCAACTTGCCACCGCGATTAGCATTTGTACAGCCACTGGCATGAATGCGAAAATCACGTACAGAATTGCGCCAGCAATCACTTCGCCAAGAATCATGAGTAGAAAGCGCGCGTAAATGGATCGACTTTCGCCAAATATCCCAGAAGCCATTAGACATAATCTTATGAGCACACCTCCTGGCTTTCTAATACCGAAAGTGACTGACCTACCAGTCCCCAAAACGGAAAAG
>WNFE01003459.1_pt1 | contig 11727 bp, 11 predicted proteins | sample 5400451 | NCBI WGS metagenome assembly WNFE01 (sample SAMN13153344, study PRJNA577476) | soil metagenome | isolation source: 200 cm saprolite under Douglas fir tree site 2 hole 2 | place: USA:California | collected 2015-04-18
TCTGTTTCATACAGCGTACTTACAAGCGTCAGTACAGTTTCGATACGCCGGTAGATTTCAATGCGTTTTTGCTGCCAACTCACTATCCAGTATTCTAAAACGCCACGTTGTGAGTAGAGTTTAAGCTTGATCTCACGATCTCGATGTTCATTTGTTACACCGGGTGAAAGAACTTCCACTGCCAATTCTGGCGCAGTATGCAATTTGCCATCCTCTCGCAGCGCGGTAGCCAGGCGTTCCCGGCTGTACCAAACCAGATCTGGAGCCACATCGTCATTCTCACCAAAGATCAGCCCCGGTGCAGCATTGACTTCTCCCGCACCCGTTTGAAGACACCAGGTATCAAGCAAGCCGCCTAAACGCAGGCAAAGATGCTGGTGATGATAATGTGTCTGTTTCGACACGTACAACTCTCCATCTACAATCTCATACCGTTTGCCATCATCCGGCATCATTTCGAGGTCCCGTGATGTCCAGAGTAAACTCCTCATATTTCCCCTGCTGTTTCTTTGGTTGATGCGAACTAGAAGTGGTTTGTGTACTTGATGCTGATTATAACTTACTAGATACCGGTTTGTCTAATCACTGGATGCGATTCCTTTCTCTTCATAGCTAACAAATAATTCCGTCATAATCCCTTCACAGCTAACGAGAATCTCTTCATAATTGTATGATGTTGATAACTTGTGGATAACTCTATAACATGGGGTTATACATGAGCACCAATCAAGGCTACAGGGGGATTAATAACCTTTCATGCTCTGCAACTTGCTATAATCTCTGAGGTCTTCTGTGATGTGGGAATTGCTAACTTTTCAAGCCCCGTGGATGCTGATTTCTTTGTCACGGGCATAGCGCCAAATTTCGCCGGGGTCGGTTATTCCTTTAGCCCTTGCTTCCTGGGTCCATTCGTACATCTCGTACTTATTCTGGAAGAGTCGATTCGTGCAAAAGATGTTGCGGCGTGCAAAGGGTGCCGGTGTCATGTGTAAGAGGCGCTCTCGCATGGATGGGTCATCTGCCTGTCCTGTGTACCACCAGGGGGTTTCTAAGGTGTAGGAAGGACCGTGAACCCAATCAGGGCAGGGGATGTCGTAGCGGTCACAGAGGAATTCGACGGATGCCGCACAGAAGGCACCCCAACGGTGAGTATATTCTGTTTCCTGCTCGGGTCTCACCAGGGGTTCGCTTACTAAGGCTGCTCGTCTGCCTTTGGCATAGCCGTACCATGCGTGGCTGAAGCTGCCCAGACCAGTCCAGGGGTCTGCTCCTGCGCAGATTTGCTGGTAGGCCCATGTCATTGTTTCAAGAGGTCTGGATAGTGCTGAGGGGTCTTGCATCCATTCCTCGTACGTTTGTGCCATAAGCCGGATTGTTTCGGGAGACAGCATTTGCTATCCTTTTCTTTACTGGAAACCGTCATACTAGCTCTGAAAAAGCTTGTTCAATGAGTTTTCAATCTGCTCGGCGTTCTTCTCCTGCGCTTCGGGTTAGGATATACCGATCTAACAATTGTTGGGCTTGTTGATATGTCTTAATGGTTGTCTGTGGGAGTAGTATAGCACAATCTGCGAGATCTTTGTCTCGCCCAGCTATGATTTTAAGTGCGAGCATATATTCTTTAGGTGGGATATAGATATGGAGTGGTCCATACCGTTTCCACAGCTTGCCATGAGGGATGATAACGTCGTTTTGCATGAGTATTTGGCTGAGATAATTGAACCAGTCGGGCCGTAGTGTGTATCTCCTCGTGATGGTCAGTACACACTCGCTTAATGTGCTACGCATTTGTTGGAATGCGTCCCCTTCAAGCCAGAAAATGTCAATGTCTTCTGTGGTACGAGGTGTGTGCTCAAGGACAAGCATGTAAGCGCCTCCTATAAGCATCATACGAATGGGTTTCTTGACGCCTCTTCTCTTTAATTCTGCTCCTAGTTCAGCTAGGTATGTTTCTACCTCGCGTGCATTCATGTTGGCCTATTTTTTTGTATATTATGCTTGAGCTTAGATCGCCCCTACATTGGGCTTCGTGACCTTCCAACCCTGCAATGGTTATCACACATTCCAGGGTGTTTTCTCTACTAAGATCAATTTGGTATAGATTGAAATAAAGCCGTTGAGGGTTTTTAAGCTCAACGGCAATTCGGCTTGCTTCGGCTCTGTGGGTGGGTTCGTTTTGATGAGTAGGGCGGGTGGGAGTCGAACCCACACGAGCTTTCGCTCAGAAGATTTTAAGTCTTCAATGTCTACCGTTTCATCACCGCCCCACAATAGTAATTCTCTCTTATTGCGGCTGAGACGATATTAGCACGGCGCCTCTCATTCGTCAACCATTTGGGCGGGTTCTGCTCATATTGACGTGTACATGCGCTTGATGCATAATACTTTTTATGCGGCAATCTCCGTCAAGAGTTTTTGAAGAGTGCTTTTATTTGCTCCTGGCGGATTGGTAAAGAGAGGGAAGAGTTGGGGACACCCACTATTTAAGGAACCGGCAGGACCATGGCTCAGATGAACAACGAAACAGAACACAGGGCGATTCCAGAGGAGCAGATTGTGCGGGGGAGGTATGATGTGATTGTCGTGGGGGCGGGGCACGCGGGCTGCGAGGCGGCACTGGCAAGCGCGCGTATGGGGCGCAAGACGCTATTGTTGACGATGAATCTTGACAGCGTTGCGTTAATGCCCTGCAATCCTTCGATGGGAGGTCCCGCCAAGGGACATTTGCTCAAGGAAATCGATGCGCTGGGAGGCGAGGCCGGGCGCAATACCGACCGCACATTTATCCAGATTCGCTTGCTGAACACCAGTAAGGGTCCAGCAGTGCAGGCGCTGCGAGCACAGTGCGATAAGCAGGCCTATCGACTGGCGATGAAGTTTGCGCTAGAGGGCCAGGCAAACCTGGAGTTGAAGCAGGCCACCATTGCACGGCTGCTGAGCCATGTAGGGGAGGATGGACGGCCTGCGATTGCGGGTGCGGTGACGTCGAACGGCTGGCAGTACGAGGCGGGAGCAGTGATCCTGACGACAGGCACGTTTATCAATGGCCGCCTGGTGGTGGGCGAGAAGACGCAGCCTGGCGGTCGCGCGGGCGAGGCACCGGCGCTGGGTATCTCTGATTCGCTGCGGGCACTGGGACTGGAGATACGGCGCTTTAAGACCGGCACGCCGCCGCGCATCGATGCCCGTACCATCGATTTTAGCAAGACGGAGCCGCAGCCGGGCAGTCGCGTGCCGCTGTATTTCTCGCAAGACGAGCGTGCATGGGAGGATGTGCAGCTTCCTGGCAGCCGACCCAACCCTATTTACCCGGTGACCGACGAAGACCTGCACGGGTGGCGGCCGCAACTGCCATGCTATCTCGTACACACGACCGCGCGCACCCACCAGGTCATTCGCGATAACCTGCATCGCTCTCCGCTCTACACGGGTGTCATTAAAGGGATCGGCCCGCGTTATTGTCCTTCAATCGAGGATAAGATCGTGCGTTTCGCTGATAAAAGTTCGCACCAGGTCTTCCTGGAGCCGGAGGGCTGGCGCACAAGCGAAGTGTACGTACAGGGGATGAACACGAGCCTGCCGGAGGATGTACAGCTGGCGATGCTGCGCAGTATCCCCGCTCTGGAGCATGTCGAGATGATGCGCGTAGGGTATGCCGTCGAGTACGACTACGTGCCGCCAGAGCAGTTGTTTCCAACGATGGAGACGAAGCTGGTCTCGGGCCTCTTCCTGGCTGGACAGATCAATGGTACTTCTGGCTACGAGGAGGCGGCGGCCCAGGGGATTATGGCGGGCATTAACGGGGCCCTGCATGCATATGGAGAGCCCGGATTCGTGCTGAAACGCCACGAAGCCTATATTGGCGTGCTGATCGATGACCTGGTGACGCGGCCGATGAGCGAACCGTATCGCCTGCATACCTCGCGCGCCGAATACCGCCTCTTGCTGAGGCCGGAGAGTGCCGACTTGCGCTTGAGTGACTATGCCTACCGTTTCGGCTTGATTGATGATGAGCGCTATGCGCAGGTGAGGCAGAAACGCGAAGGGATTGAACGCGCCCTCTCACGCATCGACGAGGTTGTGTTTACTTCATCGCGCATAGTAGAGACATATGCACAGGAGATCGGTATACCTGTCCTCGGACAAATGCTCTCGGCCCGGGAACTCTTGCGACGGCCAGCGGTACGTTATCACCAGGTAGCGCAACTGGCGCAACGCGTGGCACAACAGTCCGGGCTGCGTTCTCTAGCTAATATTGAAGGCGCCGAGGACCAGGTGCTTCCAGCGCTGGCAGGCTCTGTCGCGGAAGAGGTTGAGCTGCAGGTGAAGTACGAAGGGTACATACGCAAGCAGGAGCAGCTAGTTCACCGTACACAGCGCTTAGAGGAGCAGCGCATTCCCGCTACCATTGATTACCAGGCGATACAGCATATGCGCACGCAGGCACGGCAAAAGTTGTCGCAGATCCGTCCTCAAACTGTTGGGCAGGCATCACGCGTGGAAGGGGTCACTCCGGCGGACGTTGCGATCTTGATGGTCTACCTGGAGAAACTGCGCACAGCAAGCGTCCATTGATATTTATTCTTTTGTAGCCCGCCGATTTATCGTGCGGGACTCCTAAAGAATACGTGATTCAGACAAGTCGCCCACAGCGACTCACCAGGGAGCGGCCGCCAGGTCGTCTCTAAAGAGGGGGGAAGGAACCATGTACATTCTCGTGGTTGATGATGACCAGTTCACCTGCGCTATGGTGCAGTTTGCCCTCAACAAGGAAGGTTATAAAGTGGAAACGATGGATAACCCCCGTGGAGCAATGCAGGTGATAAAAAAACAGGAGCCCGACCTGTTGATCCTCGATGTAGGAATGCCTTACCAGAATGGTTTTGAGTTCTCCAAGGAGTTACTCGCTGCCGGGTACGATTTCCCTATTATTTTTATGACAGCGCAGGATACGCTGGAGGCGAAGCTCCAGGGCTTTACTATCGGCGCGGATGACTATATTTGCAAACCCTTCGACTATCCGGAGATGGTGGCACGAGTGCAGGCGGTAATGCGCCGCGTTAAGAAGAATGGTAACCTGAATAACCAGAGCATTCGCGTACAGCAGATCGAACTACAGCCTGGGGAATTGAAGGTGGTAATGCCGGACGGCGCGGACATCCCGCTTACTCCCACCGAAATGCAGGTACTACGGGTGCTCATGACATCACGAGGGCAGGCTGTAAAGCGCGAACAAATACTCTCCGAGGTCTGGAACGATGATGGAACTAATAGCAATATTGTAGATGTCTATATCCGCCGCCTGCGTACGAAACTGGAGGAGCGTGCAAACGATCCGCAGTTTATCGTCTCTGTGCGCGGTATAGGTTACAAGTTTGTCGGCAAATAGGGGGAAGATGTGGAGAAGCGCACCGATAACCGCGAACATTTGGACGCAGTTGAAAAGGTTGCCAACACAAAGATGTTAGAGCAAACAGCCTCCACTCCGGAGGAGAAATCACCTGACCAGCTCCTGCAGGGGCTGGTCGCTACCACCCCAGATGCGATGATAGTGCTCAACGAGGCTTTTCAGATACTTGATATCAACCAGGCGGTGACGACCGCTCTCGCCTGGAAGCAGGAAGATGCCATTGGGCGGCACTGCACAGAAGTGCTTAAATGTCGCAATTTGAACAACACTGTGTTGTGTGGAACATCGGGTTGCCCACTAACACGCGTATTAAAGCAAAAGGAACCATTGCCAAACGAAGAGTTGATTATCGGATGGGAGCCAGGTCGCTCCTGCGAGGTTTCTGCCAGTGTCACTCCCGTCGATGTTGGCAATCATCCTCGCGTTTTCTTTACGGCGCGCGACCTGACTAGGCTGAAGATGGTAAAACAGGTACGCGCCAATTTTGTATCCATGGTCTCGCATGAATTGCGAACGCCATTGAACTCCGTACACGGGTTTATCGACCTGCTATTACAAGGACACATGGGTGAATTGGCGCCGGAGCAACATAAATATCTCAGTTATGCCCAGGAAGGGGTCCAGCAACTGATCTCGATTGTTGAAGATATCTTATTCATGACACGCTCGGACTCGGGACAGTTTGAGATTAAGCAGCAAGAGGTGAATTCGCTGACGCTGGTGAGACAGGTGATGAGCAGTCTGCAGATTCAGGCACGTAAAGCGGAGGTAGCTCTACATTACAAGGTGCCCTCTCCTGCGCCACAACTGTTTGCCGATCCGCAGCGCATGAAGCAAGTACTTAACAACCTGGTAACGAATGGGATCAAATTCACGCCGCCCGGTGGGACGGTGACCATCCAGGTCCATCCATATGATGAGCGTTTTGTGATGTTCTCGGTCTCCGACACGGGCTATGGTATCGTTGCAGAGGACCAGGGACATGTCTTTGAACGCTTTTACCAGTCGAATCACAGCCAACAATCTAAGATGGGTGGCTACGGCCTGGGACTACCTATTGCGAAGTTGATCGTTGAGCAGCACGAAGGCAGCATTGATTTTGATAGCACCCCCGGCAAGGGGTCAACATTCTATTTCACTGCGCCAAGGTACAGAGAAGGTTAGCTTTGTTCCCATAAAGTGGGTTGTTGCTGTTGTAGTGGTTCCTGCCAGGCGTTGTCTTTGGAGAGTTTGTCGGCCTGGCGAGTTGGCTCGGGCAGGCGATAGCCCCTGCAGCAGGCGAGGACGTAACGCAAACTGGTTTCTAGAGAGATGCGGTGTCCAAGCGAGATGATCATGGGCTTGACGTGTGTACGGGTGCGTACTACTGCCCCGATCGTTTCATCATTGTCAACGAGCGGTACCCAGCTACCTGCCTCTTCACCGAGTGTACGATGATGACCTGTGAGGATGGATTTGCCACAACCGATGGTCGGCAGCTCGAGCCAGAGGCCGAGGTGTGAGGCGATGCCGAGGCGACGGGGATGGGCAATGCCCTGTCCATCGACCATTACCAGGTCCGGCTGCTGCTGCAAGCGGGCGAAGGCACCCAGCACGCAGGGGGCTTCACGAAACGAGAGCAGTCCTGGAATGTAGGGCATGCGCACGGGTTCCTCGTAGATATGCCGCTCCTGGATCTCGAGGGCCGGGTAGGAGAGGAGAACAACAGCAGCCCGGGCCATGCCGTTCTCCTCGTTGATGGCCATATCCACACCGGCTATGTGATGTACCTCTCCTAGTTGATCTTCGCGGATGATACGCTGCGCGAGTTGGCGCTGCAAGGCGATGGCGGCATCAGGTTTGAGGTTCCAATCGTGTAATGGTGTTTTTAGCATATTATCCTGCTTCCGCTCTAAAGATCATGCGGGGGCTGTCAAGCTCGAAAGAGCCAAGGTCGTAGTCTCCGTAGACATCCTTGACCACAAAGCCAGCCTGTTCGAGCAGGAGTTCCATTTCGTTGCGCTCGAATAAGTAGAGCTGGGTCTTCATTACGGTACGCTGTACCTGTTCTCCCTGTGTATAGCGGTCATAAAAGTGGGTCAATTCCAGAAAGTGCCTGCTTGTGGAGGACACCGGGCTAATCAAATGGGTCAGATGTGTACCGTCGCTGTACTGCCAGGTACCCTGGTGCAGCAATTGCCCGTTCAAGTTCTCCATATAGCGCGCATCAGCATTGGCGATATCTAGAATGAACATGGCACCGGCAGCCAGATGTGCTCGCACGGAAGCCAGAGCCTGCTGTTGTTGTTTGCGCCTGGTGATGTGTGCGAATGAGCCCAGGGCGATGAAAGCCATGCGGAACTGCTGTTCCAGGCGCATTGTGCATATGTCTTGCTGTACAAGCTTGCAGCGAGAGGCGAGACCCTCGTCTTGCAAACGCTGGCGGGCAAGGTTCAACATAGCAGCGGAGGTGTCCACACCGGTCAATTCGTAACCTTCGCGTGCCAGCGGGAGCAGCAGGCGGCCGCTGCCACAGGCCAGTTCGAGCAGCGGACCCATACATAATGCTGCAAAGTCCTGGTACAAGGTCAAATCTTCGTCAAACTGCGCATGTTCTATGTCATAGAATGGCGCTATCAGATCATAGTCGTTCATGTCAGATACCCTCGGCTGAAGCACGAGGACTTGTGTCTAAGCTCCACCGCAGTTCAGCATACCGGGAAAGGCGTGCTGCTTTGGCTTCGACACTCGACACATCAGGGCGTTCTGACAACACGCCCGTGCTCGCCCAGTCCTGCCGAACGAGCAACGTTCTCATCGCGAGATTGCGCGCACCAACTAAATCAGCATGGAGCGTATAGTGGCAATGTTGACAGACGAACAACAAGCCTTTGTGAGGCCGATTGGCATCACAGGTATGACCACACACAGGACACGCCTTGCTCGTGTAGTGGGCATCCACCTTGATAGCCATCGAACCATGCAAGAGCGCCTTATAGGCAATCATACTTTGCAGCTCAGCAAAGGACCATTTGGAGTAGGCGGCATTCGCTTTTCGTTGTTTCTTGGTGGCTTTCTTGCCATGTTTGCGTCTTCGGCGCGTTCGGATGTCTGTCAACTGCTCTAGACCAATGAGGCTATGTGGGTGCCGGTGAACGATGCGCTTGCTGATCAGATGATTGGCGTCCTGCTTCAACCGTCTCTCTCGTCCACTAATCACCATCAAGCGACGGGTAGCAGAACGAGTGCCTTTGTGCTGAAGACGCTTTCTCAGTCGGGTATAATGGTTGGCTTTATTAACCACGCCTTTGCCAGGGTAGAAGGAACACGTTCCCTTCGTGCTAGAGGTGACTGCCAAGTAGCGCACGCCCACATCGACACCAGTCACACTCGTGTGGGTTTCTGGAGTTGGGTCCGGGGTCTCGATCTGGAGCGTCACCAGCAAGTAAAACTGCTTTTTGGGCGTGTCGTGCCACAGCTTGGCAGCGCCAATTTCAGCGCTTTGCTGGATGAGAGCAACATGCTTGTCATAGCCTGTATAGGGCACCATCACACGGCCCGAAAGCGTCAGAATGCTCACATGCTGCTCTGTCTTGAAACTGTAGTCTTTGCGGTGCTGATAAGTCAGTGTGGGAGACACATACTTGGGAGGCTGATCCAGCCCTTTGTAGCGTTTCTTGGTGCGTCCTGCCTGACGGTGTGCTGCATTCTGCTTCACTTTGGTCCACAGGGTTTTATAGGTTGCACCAACTTGGCGAGGAACGCTACAGGCCATTTGGGAAGGGAGACGAAAACGTGCGCGGATCTCATCATAGGTCCCATCTTGCAGAGCGACTCTATTACTCATTTTGCCATGCTCAAATGCGTAGTGGCTCACATAATTGAGCGAGTCCCGATAGGCCAATTGAGTCGCACGCAATGCAGCGAACTGTTCTCTGGTCGTATGTAGTTTGAGTTTCGCAGTGATCACCGTTTTCATCCCCTGTGTTCTACCAGATATTCATCTGCATGTCAAGAAATGAAGATGATTGGTGCTCATGAACACAATTGACAATGTCTAGCCATACCCGCTATAATCTACTGGAAACCCGAGTGGAGGAGAAAGAATGAAACGTACCTGGCAACCCAAACGCATACCGCGCAAGCGAGAACATGGCTTTATGAAGCGCATGGCAACCCGCAATGGCCGGCGCGTTTTGCGGTCTCGCCGCGCCAAAGGGCGCTGGAAGCTGACCATTTGACACCATCGTGGCACTAAAGCGCGAGCTACGCCTACGAAAAAGTAGAGAATTTCAGCAAATAAGGCAGCGGGGACAGGCTATTTCGTCCCGGCTGCTTATCCTGGCATGGATGCCTAACGAATTAGCAAGATTGCGCATTGGTTTTGTAGTGAGCAAGCGCATCTCAAAGCATGCCGTAGAACGTAATTATATAAAGCGTTTACTCAGCGAAGCGATACGACCTGTTTTACCTGGGATTTCGGGCGGGTGGGACATTGTGATCAGCGCACGGAACCTAGCTAGCAGTGCTAACGTATATATGTTTGAACAGGATATTACTAAACTGTTGAGCAGGGCCCGGTTGCTCACATTGCCTCTAGACAAGAATGGGGGCGGCCGACCTGCATCCAGAAGCGAGGGGACATAGAGTCACATAAAGGACAACGATAGTGAAGTACATCGCCCTTTTTCTTATTCGTCTTTATCAAAACACGCTGTCGGTTGTCCTGCCTTCATCGTGTCGATTCACCCCCTCATGCTCGCAGTACGGCTATGAGGCGATTCAACGTTTTGGCTTTATACGTGGAGGATGGATGACTATCAGGCGCATTGGCCGGTGCCATCCATTTTATCACGGCAATCTCTACGATCCGGTCCCGGAGCGCCTGGGTGACTAGATCAATGGGAAGACAGGAGAAACCCCGTGGGTCAGATACTGGGTCCAATAGGTGACCTTTTTAATCATATCTTTACCTACCCCATCTTTAACGTTTTGATGCTGCTCTATCACGTCTTCGGTGATTTCGGGCTGTCCATCATTGTCATGACTGTGCTCATTCGCCTGGTGCTATTCCCACTGACACTGGCACAACTGCGATCAATGAAGTCGACACAGGCAATCCAGCCGCAGGTACAGGAATTAAACAAAAAGTATGAGAAGGACCCGCGGGCGAAGCAGGAGGCGCTGATGGCGCTCTATAAAGAGACCGGCGTAAACCCGATGGCGGGATGTCTGCCTCTCCTGGTCCAGCTGCCGGTACTTTATGGCCTCTTCTATGCGCTGAACGGCGTTCTGAAGAATCCCACGCTGCATAACGCGATGCATACGGGCATCAACGACCTCATCTACCCGTTCTTGCCCCACTTCCAACACTTGCCGGATACCAGCCTGAGATGGTTTACCTTCCTTAACCCAGCCTGGCACATCGTGCTAGGTCAACCAGACCCCACACACATCTTGCCGATCCTGGCAGCTCTGGCGACCTTCGTGCAGTTGCGCATGTCACAGCCCAGGTCGACTGCTGGCTCCAAAGATATGATGTCACAGCAGCAGCAGATGATGCAGTTCATCATGCCCATTTTCACCGGTTTTATTGCGTGGAACTTTGCCGCCGGCCTGGCTCTCTACTGGACGACTACATCGGTCTTTAGCATCGTCCAGCAGTTCTTTGTCACGGGCTGGGGTTCGCTGCTGGCTCCTATACCGTTCTTAAGTGGCTTATTAGGAGGCAGCTCTAGCGGGAGCAAGTCCAGCAAGAGCAGCGGGAGCGACGGAAAGAACTACACCGGTGATCAGCGCAAAGAAAGCCAGCTTTTGAGCAAGGCCGACAAGCCAGAGGCGCAGGTCGTCTCGGGCAGCGGACCGGTGGCACGCAACATGCGTACATCCTCACATATGAATGGCTCCTCGTCGGGGCGACGCCGCCAGCGTGGCAGTAGCGCATCGGCACGTCGGCGTGGCAATACTTCAAATAGGTCACGCGGCTAGCTGAGATATCACAAAACATAGTTCAAGGGAGAAAGTAAAGCAGTGGAAAGCATAGAGGCTAGCGGCAAAAGTGTTGATGAGGCTGTACAACAGGCCCTGGCACGTCTGGGGAGACGGCGTGATGAAGTAGAGATTACGGTTCTACAGGAACCAGCTCGTGGCGCGTTTGGCCTGGGCAGCAGGGAGGCCCGCGTACGGGTCGCGGTACGTCCCAGCAGCGCCGTCATCACTCCTGAAATGGCCGATGCCATTCTCGGCCCCGACGGCGCCTTTGCCGAAGAGGAAGCCTATGGTGAGGAAGACGAGGGCGAGTTCGAGGATGAAGATGAAGATGAATTCGATGAAGACGA
>WNFE01003460.1_pt1 | contig 11726 bp, 12 predicted proteins | sample 5400451 | NCBI WGS metagenome assembly WNFE01 (sample SAMN13153344, study PRJNA577476) | soil metagenome | isolation source: 200 cm saprolite under Douglas fir tree site 2 hole 2 | place: USA:California | collected 2015-04-18
CCAGGTCCTTTAACTCCTTCTTACGGAGGCCGGAAAAGAGGTCGACACGCGCTAAGGCATCCTCGTACATGGCTTGGAACCTCCTTTTTCGTTGCGTGCTATGATAGAGATCAGATGGGGTATGGTCTACTGGACTTATTTTATCACAGTTGATCTGTAAATGTGAGAATTCGGTGGGCTCATGGCCGCTTTGGGGGCATTCCGCTTGCTTGCATGAAACGACAAATTGACCTGTCGTGGTATAGTCTCTTCCATAAGAAGCCTCTGGGAGATTGTTTCGTCGCCAAGAAGGAGGGTGTGATGGAAAAGACGCCACTGCTGCCACTGCCTGACGGAATGCTCATTGACCAGATCCAGATCACAGCGACTGGCTTGCTGATCTCTGTGATCTCAACGCACCCGACGTCTTGCTGTCCGCTCTGTGCTGAACCGTCTTCGTCCATCAAGAGTCATTACCGCCGGACGGTACGTGATGTGCCTTGTGGAGGCCGCCAAGTGCTGCTTGCGCTCACCGTGCGCAAATTTTACTGTCGCAATGCGTGACTCTTCGCGCAACGTCTTCGCCGAGCGCTTTCCCGACTTTATGGAGCCGTGGGCCAGGATGACGATCCGACACTGCCAGCAGATTACCTCCATCGGACTGGCAACCTGTGGCAAAGGCGGTACTCGATTGGCCACGCGGCTGGGGATACAAACGACCCGCCAAACGATTCTCCGTCGCATCATGGATCTGCCCGATAGCTCTGCCGGCGTGATCCTTTTTCTCGGCATCGACGATTTTTCCGGTCATCCGTGGGTGCCGCTTCGGGACCATCCTCGTGAACCTGGAGAGTCGGCGGGTCGTGGATCTCTTACCTGATCGAGAAGTGGAAACCTCGGCAGCCTGGATGCGCCAACAACTCGATCTGATGGTCATCAGTCGAGATCGTGGAGGTACCTACGCCTCTGCTGTGGATTCCGAAAGGGTCTTGCAGTGATTTCCAGGAAGTTTTGCAGAGGTATTGAGCACAAACATGTTCTGACGAAGCCGCGCCTCTCGCGAGAGGTGTTGCAGTGATTCCCAAAACACGTGGTAAGTCTTGCAGCCATGCTGCCGGAAGCCGCTGGAAGTCGAGCCAATAGTCCCATTCTCTTGTGGTATGTTTTCCCTCAACCATATACTGCGTGCATCTCATGATGAGAGGAGAAAGCCATGCCCAGGCCCTTAGACGGCGTTGCCCTTCGCTCCTACTGTCGTCGCCTCGGTCTTTCCCAGGATACCGAAGCTCTGATCGCAACTATTCGCTCCTCGCCTCCCCATCGCAATCCCCGTGCCACCCGTGGCAATATGCCTGTCTGGTACCCCAGCCAGAAAATGCAATGCGTGATCAAGGCCGAGAGCCATCGTGTCGAATTTGCTTTTCTGCTAGAGGCAGAGTATGGAGATGACGTCTTAGAGTATTTTGACCAGCCTCACCCCCCTCTGCAACTGGAATACCCGGACAAGCGGGGGCGGCGACAAACCCCTTTTCACACGGCCGACTACTTTGTGCTCACCTATCATGCGGCAGGTTGGCAGGAGTGCAAACCCGTCGAAGAACTCATCCGGCTTGCTGAAAAGCAGCCTCATCGGTATGTCCTGGATAAACAGGGACGATGGCGGTGTCCTCCTGGAGAAGCCGCAGCTGCGCGGTTGGGCCTGACCTATCAAGTCCGTGCCTCAGACCAGATCAATTGGGTCATTCAAGAGAACTGGCTGACCCTAGAGGATTACTACCAGGATCTGAACCGCCTTACCGTGCCAGAGGAAGCCCTCTCCGTGCTCGTTCATATCGTTGACAAGTCTCCTGGAATCACGCTAGCAGAACTCCATCGTGAAACTCCGCGCATCCCTGCCGATTGGATCAATATTGCCCTTGCCAAGCATCTGCTCTATGTCGATCTGCGCTCTCATCGCCTGACTGAACGAGAGCGAACGCCCGTCTACCGAGATGAACCCACGGCGCGTGCTTTTCGCTACCAGAGTCATAGCCCACGTGAGCTCGACCCCCTTGCTCATCCTGTCGTCCTTGAACAAGGACAACAGGTCTCATGGGATGGCCGAGCCTGGAGCCTGGCCAATGTTGGAGAGACCGAGATCACCCTGATCTCAGAGCAAGGGACCCCTTTCCCCCTCGCCCGAACCGCCTTTGAGGTGCTGATCAAGGAGGGCAAAATCATCGGGAGGGAGGTGTGTCTGCCTTCCAGTTTCACGACAGAAGGGCACGTACGACTCGAACAAGCCAATGAACACGCCCTGGCCACGGCTGTGTTCCGCAATCGGGTCATTCATCCAGAGGACTACGACGATGAAGAACAAACCCGCCTTGCCGAAAAACTTGCCGCTGTTCCTGAACGGACGCGGTACCACTGGAAACAGTTGTATCGGCAAGGTGAGGTCACTTACGGCAGTGGGTTCATTGGATTACTGCCTGGGTATGGCCGTTGTGGTGGAACCAGAAAGCTTGATCCAGCCGTCATTAGCCTCATGGAAGAGGTGCTGAAGTCGCATTACGATACTGCTCGACGTTCACCCAAACGCGGTGCGTACGGCGAATATCTCTTACAGTCACAAGAGCGAGGTCTCCCACCCGCTTGCCAATCCACCTTCTACGCACAAGCGAAGCGTCACCTGGCAACATATGAGCAGACCCTCGCGCGTGAGGGGAAGCGCGCGGCATACCCCACCAAAGATGTCCATCGAACGACCCAGCGCAGAACGAGTCGCCACGGAACATACGCATGGGCGATGGCCCATATCGACCATACGGAATTGGATCTGGAACTCTTTGACTCTGTGACCGCCCAGCCGATGGGCAAATGCTGGTTGACGCTCATGATCCTCTCGCACCCCCGACGCGTGGTGGCGCTCTCCCTCTCCTTTGACCCACCCAGCTATCGGTCCTGCCTTGCCGTCCTGCGTCTCTGCGTCAAACGCTTTGGTCGGCTTCCCACCGCGATCACTGTCGATGGCGGGCCTGAGTTCAGAAGCACCTACTTTGAAAAACTGCTGGCGCTCTATCGCGTGAGAAAACACCAACGCCCCGCCTCTGAACCTCGATATGGTGCCCCCCAAGAAAGGCTCTTCGGGACCATAAATACCCAGTTCATTTACCATCTGCTCGGCAATACCCAGGCGACGAAGCAGCCACGCACCCTCACCCGCGCCACCAATCCCCGAAAACTTGGTGTGTGGACCCTGCCCTCGCTGGCAGAACGGGCGAGCCTTTGGGCTTACACAGAGTATGATCAGCAGCCCCATACCGCACTGGGCATGACGCCCCGTGCCGCCTACGAGCAAAGCCTCGACCAGGACGGAGCGCGAGCCCACAAGGTGATTCCCTACGACGAGCTCTTCAAGATCACCACCTTTCCCAGCACTCCCAAAGGGACGGCCCTTGTCCAGCCGGGCCGCGGCGTGCGCATGAATCATTTAGATTACTGGTGCGAAGAGATGCGCGATCCGATGGTGGAGCGGACCCAGGTTCCCGTGCGCTACGATCCCTTTGATGTGAGCATCGGATACGTCTATCTGCGTGGTCGCTGGCGCAAATGTATCACTGCCCACAATGAACTGGCCGGATGCTCAGAGCGAGAACTACAGCTCATGGCGGATGCCCTCCGAAAACGGAACCGGCTCCTGCATGGGCGAGCCCAGGTCGAAGTCACCCAGCAACACTTAGCCCGGTTTCGCCGAGAAAATGCTGCGCAAGAGGAGGTGCTGCGCCAACAGCGCCAAGATCGTGAGGCCCGCGCCGCCTTAACAGTGTTGGAAGGTGGTGCTCCTCGCAATCTCACCCCTGCACCATCGCAGGCGCGCCCGGCGCAAGAGGGAGCAAAGGCCGTAGCGCCCCAACGCCCCGATCCGAGATCGAGTGGCGAAGAGAGATTGATCGTCTTCAGGAGAATTCGCTAATGGGAAAGAACAAGAGCAAGCACCTGTCCCTGATCCCCGAGGCAGATGCTGGCCCCGAGCGATTTCCGGCAGAGCTGCTGATCCAATCGGAAGGAGCCAGGCAAGCGCACTTTGAGCAGTGCCTCATCGAACACACCTCTTTGGCCGAAGCCTGTGCCGCAGTCCAGCATGCGATTTGCATGCCAGGCAAAGACGCCAGCTATCGTCGGGCGGCGAGCATGGTCCTGGTCATTGGCCCCAGTCGAGTGGGGAAAACGACGCTCATTCACCTCCTCGAAGAGGAACTCTTGCTCCGGGCGAAGCCTCGCATGCAGGAAGACCCAGGCTACGTTCCCTGTGTGAGCATCACCACCGACGGATCGGGCAGAGGGCGTTTCGAGTGGAAGGATTACTATCTCTCCATCCTCAGACAATTGCGAGATCCTTTCTTGCAGATGAAAAAACCTGCTACCTCGACCCGGGACCTGTGCGAGGCCACTGAGGAAGCCTTGAGGCACCGAAAGACAGAGGTGATCATTGTTGATGAAGCCCATCACCTTGCGAAAGCAGCATGGAGCGGGCGAAGACTTCAGGACCATCTGGATCATCTGAAATATTTTGAAAACAAAGTTGGGGTGAGCCATGTACTCGTCGGCACCTACGAGATGCGTCCGTTCAGAACGGTCAATGCGCAGCTTGCGTGCCGGAGTGTGGATGTCCATTTTCCGCGCTACGATGCCACCCAAGAGGCCGAGCGAGCCATCTTCAAAAGTGTGCTCTGGGCGTTACAACGACAACTTCCTCTGACCCTGGAACCGGATCTCTTGCCCCATTGGGAATTTTTGTATGCTCGAAGCCTGGGGTGTGTAGGGTTACTGAAGCAACATCTCAATCAGGCCCTCCGACTCGCCCTTTCTGAGCAATCGGACACGGTGACGGCTTCCCATCTCAGAAAAACGGCGCTCCCTAAGGAGAAAGTCGATCTGGCTCTGGAGGCGATCCTGGATGGTGAGAAAGATTTCTGTGAGCCAGAGGATGCAGACCTCTCCCTGCTGGTCAAGCTAGGCATGAGACAGACAGCTCCATCAGAAAGCCTCGTGGAGACAGACTCCCCAACGCACCCAGGCTCCTCATCAAAATCGGGGGAGCGAGCGCCTGGAGAACGGTTACCCGGGAGAGATCCCGTTGGCATGAGCGAGAGCGAAGAGGCAAGGAAACCAGCATGAGCAGAGTCGAGTGGCCGGCTAACAGGCCAGGGGTGGCAGTTTCCCTTCCTGTTTCCCGCCTGGAAATGCCTCCTCGGAGCCACCTCTACAACCTCCCGCCGGTCGGCGTGGGAACAGCACTGGTCGAATGTCTCTCCAGCTACATCAATCGGTTGGCATGGGCTTATCGCATCAATGCACGAACGCTCGTGGCCTATGAAGTCCTTCCCCATCTCAGCGGATCACATTACGTTCAAGCAGGCCCTCTCCGGCTGGGGGGATTTGGTCGGACGCGCTCCATGATTGTCAATGGAGGAAGTCAAGTGGCATGTGATTGGGCAGAAACGCTTGAACGCCTCACGATACGGTCAGATCTTGGGCAGTTGACCTTGCATCAGTGGGCAAGCGATCTTCCCAACTGGGGTCTGCTGCGTAATGTTCCTCAGTGGTGTCCTGCGTGCTACCACCAGTGGCGAGCACAGATGCAGCCTGTCTATCAGCCTCTTTTGTGGACACTGCGAGCGGTAACGGTATGTGTGCAGCACAGGAAATGGTTGCTTGAACGCTGTCCTTGCTGTCAGCAGTCACAATCAGCCATTGCAACAAAGGCAGCACCCGGGCATTGTACGCAATGCAGCGCCTGGTTGGGAGAGCAGCCAGATGCAGGAGAGGAGCCAACTTCCGAAACACTTGACTGGCAACTCTGGATAAGGGAGAGCGTAGCAGAACTCTATCATGCCAGTATTGCCTTTGGCTCACTTCCTTGGAGTGCATTCCCTGTTGGCATTAATGCCTGTGTTGAGGCTGTAGGAGGAACGAGACAACTTGCACGGATTGCCCATGTCCCGAACATATTGTTTTCGCACTGGCGCAACCGGAAGCGGACTCCCTCGTTGACCTATGTCCTTGAAGTTGGCTATGTGCTCAATCTTTCTCCGCTCCAGTTGATGACCGTTGAACCAGAACGACTGAAAACAGCATTACGCGCGAAGATGGTGTATCGCCTCCCACCACACTTCAAGCGCCAAATGTCACGATCCCAAGGTGATAGTGCCAGTATTCAAACATTCATTCAGTCTGTTCTGCAAGGAAAAACGGATCCCTTGCCAGTCCGTCACGTTGCTCGTCATCTTGGGGTAGGAGAAAAATACCTCGTTGGTCGCTTTCCCCAGGAGTGTGCAGAGATTACGACTCAGTATTTCGCGCATCGAACAGTACGAGCCAAAGAGCGGGTGGAGCGAGAGTGCAATGAGGTACGGCAGGCGGTGTCTGCCTTGCGGGAGCAAGGAGTCATGCCCAGCGTTGCTCAAGTTACCGCACGACTTTCTCACCCACATATCTTGCGGAGACCGGAAGCACAAGCGATCTGGCGTACGCTTCGGAGTGAGTTGGCGCTAGAGCAAGAATGAACGATGGTTCACCTGGGCAAGATTTCCAGCTAAGTTTTGCAGCTCTTTCAATTGCAAAACTTAGCTGGAATTTTGCAAAACTCATTTGGAATCCACATCTGCGGCTGCGCAGGGCGCTCCCCAGGCGACGCAGTATGCGGACAGGTTTCATCTCATGAAAAATCTCGGAGAGGCGTTAGAGGACCTCTTGGCCCGTCATCTCTCAGCTTCACGCAAGCACCAGGTCCAAAAAGCCCTCGAAGAACAGACTCCAGTTTGGCGAGAGACACGAAAAGCTCGGCGGTCTCAAACGTCTGAAGAGATCCTATCGGTCTATCAGCAGGATCGCATGGCTCGCTATCACCAGGTGATCTCTCTACGCGAGCAAGGGATGACGCAGAGCGCTATTGCCCAGCAGATAGGGGTCTCCCTGGCAACAGTCCAACGTTGGCTGGCTGCCGGTGCGTTTCCTGAATGCACCCGTCACCGCTACGTGAGTCAACTTGATCCCTACCTCCCCTACCTCCAGAAGCGATGGGAGCAAGGGTGTCATACTATGGCATGCCTGTATCGAGAACTCGTGGAAAAAGGCTACCAGGGGTCGTATGCGAGTGTGCGTGACAACCTCGTTCGACGACTCCAGTTCGATGGTCGAAAGACTCCTGCAGACGCCTCATCCAAGGCTCCTGCTCTTGCTACTTCACGACAAGCTGCCTTCCTCTTCCTTCGGTGCCCTGAAAAACTGCGGGGCGAGGAGCAAGAGACGCTGGTCAAACTCCGTCAGATCGACCCAGAAGTTGATCGGGCCTATGACCTGGTTCAGCAGTTTGTACAGATGCTTCGTACACGCGCCGGAGAGCGCCTCGATGCCTGGCTTGCCCAGGTGCAAAGCAGCCGACTGCCCGAATTCCAGTCTTTTGCTGCCGGGATCGAGAAAGACAAAGAGGCCGTGAGAGCTGGCCTTACCTGGTGGATCAATAACGGCATGGTGGAAGGGCATGTGACGAAGCTGAAATTGATCAAAAGGCAGGGCTATGGCAGGGCAGGTTTTCCGCTGCTGCGCAAGCGTGTGCTCCACGCGGTCTAGAGAGAAGGGAAGAGCATCAACCGATCTGTCTGGATGACTTGAAGGGAGCCGCTTGCGCGATCGGGAGGAGCACATCGGCCCCTCCTTTGGAGCGGTGAGCATGGCCAGATGATCGGCCTCCACTTCACCAGAGCGCCAGCCCTCTGCTCGGACTTGTGCAGCCACGCGTTCAAGCTCCTCTGAGCCCGCCTTCGTACACGCAAAGAAATGTTCTCTGAGGGAATCTCTTGTTTCTCAGGGAGTCAATACAAGCAGGCAGTTTGCCCCCAAAGCGGCCATGAGCCATCGAATGAAACAATTTACAGGTTCTTCAATATACCACATTTCGCATCAGCGAGCCTGCGGAAGAACCATAATATGGCGTGGCATCGGAAGGAACTCTTTTTCCGTTTTCCATCTCTTCTTCGTCAGATTCCGCAACTCGTTCGCCAAGATATGTGGAAAGGGCGCCAAGAAATGCCTGAAAAGGGTCGCATTGCTAGCACATCTCAGGATGCTTGCTCTTGAGGGAGAAAAAACCACGCGATTTCAGCACGATTTAAGAGAAGATGGTCATGAGAATGACGCCCGAAGCGTTCCCTACCTGGAGTCAGCGCCTGCAGTTGAGCTCCGAAACCGAGGCGCTCATCGCGTCTATTCGCTCATCGCCTCCGGTTCGCCGGGTGAGCGGGCGCGCCAATAACATTACCGGACGCTATCCGAGCCCCAAAATGGGCGTGTCCATCCAGTTTAAAAGCGAGTATGTGGAGTTTTGGGCGATTTACGGGATGGAACGCGACGAGGATGTCCTGGAGTTTTACGACCAGTCCTCGCGCAGCCCGGTGGCCTTTGAAACCGCCCACTTATCCTGAGAGTGTCTCTTATTCTCCCTCCACCAAATGGGTCAAGACCATCTTCACGGAGGGTTGTTTTGATCTATGCCGCCGCGGTCAGCCCTTACCTGCTGCTTCCTTCTCATCCCTTTCCAGCGTGTAAGTAATCGCCGGGCGGATCTCAACCGAGCCGTATCTCGCGTAGGGAATCTTCACTGCCCAACCCATCGCTTCATCGAGGTCTTTGCAGTCGAGCATAAAGTATCCGTTCAATTGCTCGCGCGTTTCGGCGAACGGGCCATTGGTGAACAACGGCTTGCCATTCCGAACGCGCACAGTCGTGGCGTCGGTGACGGGGGAAAGCCCATGATTATAAAGGTACACCTCGGCAGCTTTCATTTCCGCCACAAGAGCATACCAGGCTTGCCTACCGGCTTGCTGTTCTTCAGGGGTAAATTGTGGGGCTTCAGACGGGTTCGAGTAAAGCAGTAGCATGTACTTCATGAGTTTGTTCTCCTGTTGTAGAGATTATCGACTGTTTTTGCCTTTCAATACGATGACGAAACACGACGAAGGTGACCGATTGACGAATACGAATGACTGCCGCGATTGCGGGAGCGTCCCCGTCGCGCTTGAGCAGCCCGACTACCTGCTCCCACTTCCGCGTCTGCGGAAGCTCTGCAAGTCGGATGTGGCCCACCCGACTTCTTGTGGGCTGAAGGATGTTCGGTTCGCTCAGCGGGCATCACGAGTGCTGCGACGCGCTGCGCTCGCTTCCTGGCCCCCTACGGCCGAGAGCCAAGGGCTCCCTCCAATCCGCCGGCCAACACGCCAAAGCCACAACACCCGCCAAGACCAGATGCACCGGCGCCGAGACGCTGTCGGCAAGCGAATCATGATTGATGATGTGCGTCGCAACCGCGCCCGTCAGGATAAACATCAGAAGCACGGCGCCCAGAAACCGCCTGCGCGGGATGACCAGCATCACAGCGGCAAGAAGCTCCCCCCCTCCGACGACGAAAGAGAACCAGGCTGGATAGCCCCAGTGCACGAACTTCTCGGGATACGACGGGTAACCAAGGATCCCGCGTGGGTAGAACTTGAACGGGGCGAAGAGGAAGAGCTCCAAGGCTATGAACCAGCTCAGGCCGGTGGGCAGCCGTCGTCGCCATCCATGGAACATCATCAGCTTGTCGAATAATTTCATCGTTTATTGTCTCCTCCATTTGTCTAGGTTAGCGACCGTTTTGCCTTTCTCTACGCAAGTCGAACAGGGACGCATCAAAATGCCAGGCAGACCGGCGTTCTGATCATTTACTTCTGTGCAGCGCCACTGACGCGATGACCGCGCCGCCCGGGTCTTGCGAGCCTTTCGGCCATGCTTGCTGGTCAGCCCCTTGTTGCGCCTGCGCCCGAACGTATTCGCCCGCCACTTGCCTGGTGGTGACGTTGAAGCGGTTCCAGAGGTTGACCGTGCTGACGGCGATGATCAGGGCCGCAAGCCCCCTTTTCATCGTAGTGTCGGGCAGCCTCGTCCCAGATCTCGTCGGGTACCGGGTCCGCCCGGTCGCTGAGCCGGGTGACAGCCTCGGTGGGCGCGAGGGCGGCGCGTTCGGCAAAGGTCCAGTAGGGCGCCTCCCGCCAGGCCGCCACCGCGAAAAGCCGCTCGTCTGTTTCGCCTGCCTGCTTGGCATTGCGTGCGCCCACGTCAACGCGAGATCCTGCAGCCATTGATCTGGCTCGCGCGCAGGCAGATGGACCAGCTCAAGGGTAGCCTGCGGCACGCCGCCCTGTCTGGTGGCCTTGTGCAGGGCGAGTATGGCATCCATGGCGAAAGGCCGGATCGTGGCTGGGTTGTCCATTCGTGTGTGCATGAGACATCTCCCTCAGGTGTCGGAACTTCACCAGGAGGCTCTCACCTCCCGGCAAAGACCTCACACATTGCTTGACTTGTAGGTGTGATCGCGACCTTGTCGCCCATCCGGCGCTTCAAGGGGAGTGAGGCTCCCTGTCACATCGGGTGGATTTCCCTTGTCATTACTATGACAAAACGAAACGAGGAAATGTGACCGATGGACGCACGCTCTCGTCTGGCTCGTCACTCCTCTGAGTGAACAACAGAAAGGAAGAGCATTGATGGACGAACACGACTGGCTGGCAGAACAATTCGAGGCTGAGCGTCCCCACCTGCAAGCGGTGGCCTACCGCATGCTCGGCTCGCTCTCGGAGGCGGACGACGCCGTCCAGGAGTCCTGGCTCCACCTCAGCCGCTCCGACAGAAGCTCCGTCAAGAACCTGGGCGGATGGCTGACCACGGTGGTCGCGCGGGTCTGCCTCAACATGCTGCACTCGCGCAACGCGCGGCGCGAGGAGTCCCTGGAAGCGTCCGTGCCCGCGCCCATCACGAGAGAGCCTGGCGGGATTGACCCCGAGCAAGAAGCGCTGCTGGCCGAATCAGTCGGTCGCGCGCTGCTCGTGGTCCTCGACACGCTTTCTCCCGCCGAGCGCCTCGCGTTCGTCCTGCACGACATCTTCGCCATGCCCTTCGACGAGATCGCGAGAGTGGTGGAGCGCTCAGAGGCCGCGACAAGGCAGCTCGCGAGCCGCGCACGCCGCCGGGTGCGGGGAGCGACAACGGTGAAGGATGCCGATCTCACCCGCCAGCGAGAGGTGGCCGAAGCCTTCCTGGCTGCCTCGCGCGAAGGTGACTTCGACGCGCTGCTCGCGGTGCTCGACCCGAACGTCGTGCTCCGAGCCGAGCGCGGGGCTGTGCCTGCGGGTGCCGAGAGCGTGGTCCACGGTGCGTCGGCGGTGGCCGAGCAGACGCTGCTGGGTGGGTTCGCGCGGCTTGCCCACCGCGCGCGACCGGTTCTGGTGAACGGCTCCCTAGCAGTCGTCGTGGCTCCGTCTGGACGGCTGCTCCTCGTCCTGGGTCTGGTGATCACGGGGAGCAAGATCGCTGAAATCAATGTGATTGCTGATCCCGCACGCCTGCGCCAGCTGCGCCTCTCGGTTCTGGGCTCCTCTTGAGCGAGCTCGCCGACTGCCGTGTGGGTCGAGCCTCGCATCTCTGCTTGGGCCGATCAGGTGCTCGTGCTTCGAGGCCCTGGCCCTCCTCTCGACCAAGTGAGGTACGAGCACCGTGTCTCTCAACCTGCGCCTGGTTCGGCTGTCCGCATCGTGGAGGCGTGAGCAGAGGGGCGAAGGCTCGATTGCGGTGAGCGATGAAATACCGCACCTTTGTTGACTCAGGTGTAAATTGTTTCATTCGATGGCTCATGGCCGCTTTGGATACTGGTGGCGAAGTCGAAGAGAGACTAG
>WNFE01003461.1_pt1 | contig 11726 bp, 8 predicted proteins | sample 5400451 | NCBI WGS metagenome assembly WNFE01 (sample SAMN13153344, study PRJNA577476) | soil metagenome | isolation source: 200 cm saprolite under Douglas fir tree site 2 hole 2 | place: USA:California | collected 2015-04-18
ACAACAGTGGTATTGCCAACCGCTACGGGATCATGAGCATCCCCACCCTGGCGATTTTCAAGGGTGGCGAGATGGTGGAGCGCTTGGTGGGCTACATGCCCAAGCCGGAGCTGAAGCGCCGGCTGGAGCGCACACTCGGAGCAACGGTTAGCTGATCGGCAAGACCGGCAGGCTCGGCGGACGTGTGGGTGGCATCCCCAAGCGGGGTGTCACCCACACGCTTTCCTGGGAGTGTCTAGGAGGAGGGTTTCGAACGGTGCGCCGGGACGGCTACTGTCCCTTGGCGCTGCAACCAGCGTTCCGCGTCGATCGCGGCCTCGCACCCATACGCAGCAGCCGTGACGGCCTGTCGGTACGTGTGATCGTGCACATCGCCGGCCACGAAGACGCCGTCGACGCTGGTGCTGGCCCGCTGCTTGCGGGCGATGTAGCCGTTTTCGTCCATCTCGAGCTGCCCACGGAACAGCTCCGTGTTGGGGCGATGGCCGATGGCCACGAAGACCCCGTCTACCGGACGTTCCACGATTTGGCCGGTCTTTAGATTCCTCAACTTCGCAGCGCGAACTTTCCCATTGCCCACAATATCTGCCACGGCGTGGCTCCACAGAAAGGTGATCGTCGGATTTGTCCGGGCGCGCTCAGCGAGAATCTTGCTGGCTCGCAGCTGATCCCGTCGGTGCACGACCGTGACCGACTGCGCCAGCTTAGAGAGATACAGCGCTTCTTCCATCGCGGTGTCGCCGCCCCCGACCACCAAGACATCGCGCCCGCGGAAGAAAAAGCCGTCGCAGGTGGCACACGTGCTAACCCCACGGCCCAACAGTTGTTGTTCCCCCGGGAGGCCCAGCAGTTTCGCTTTGGCGCCGGTGGCGATGATCAACGCTTTGGTTTCGGACGTTTCACCGGTCTGGCTGGTGACGCGAAAGGGACGGTGCGTCAGATCGACCGCCGCCGCGTCCTCGTTGAGGAACTCCGCGCCGATTCGTTCGGCCTGCGTGCGCATCGCCGCGATGAGGGCGGGGCCGAGAATGGGATCGGCGAAGCCCGGGTAGTTTTCGACCTCGGTCGTGAGCATCAACTGCCCACCCGCCTCGGCCCCCGCGAAGACGAGAGGGTGCAGAGCAGCCCGCGTGGCGTAAATCGCGGCGGTCAGCCCGGCGGGCCCAGATCCCAAGATAATCAGGTCGCGCATCTAAATCACCTAGTTTCCGTAGGAACGTTGGGGAAGACGACCGCTATTCCCCCGCTAGAGCGGTGGCCGAGGGGAGGTTCGCCAGGCCGGGCGCCGCCCCCTCGGCCGAGCAGGCGGCCTTGACAATATCGCTGTCAGGATACTTGACAATGATAGTGCCGGTGAGTAGATTGAAAGTGGAATGAGTCGAGTCCGGTCACGCAACAACAACGCACCCGTGTACGTCATCAGCATCGCGGCGGACTTGCTCGGTTTGCACCCCCGGACGTTACGGATCTACGAGGAGAAAGGGCTGGTGCAGCCGGCGCGACGCCATCAACAGCGGTTGTATTCGGACCGCGATCTGGAGCGGGTGCGGATGATTCGGCACCTGACCCAGGAGGTGGGACTCAACCTGGTCGGTGTGCGGTTGGTCTTAGAGATGTATGAGCGGGTGGAGTACCAAGGGTCGAAGGATGCGGTCTCGTGGGTATTCGAGCGCACAATGCGAAGGAGGCGAGCACCATGAGCCTGATTCGGTGGGATCCATTTGATGACCTCGCGTCTCTGCGCGAGTCGATGGACAAGCTGTTTGACGAGCTGTTTACGCGTCGGCCGCGGGGCCAGGCGGAGTTGGCCTGGGCGCCCGCCGTCGAGGTGTTCGAGACTGATAACGACGTGATGGTGAGGGCCGAGCTCCCGGGGATCGATCCGAAGCACGTCGAGATTACCGTGACCCAGGACACATTGACCCTGAAGGGCGAGGCGAAGGTGGATCGAGAGGACAAAGCCCAGAACTACTACCGGCACGAGCTGCGGTATGGTTCGTTCCTGCGCTCGATCCAACTGCCGAGCGACGTGAAGGGTGATCAGGCAACGGCGTCCTACAAGAACGGCATCTTGGAGATTCGGGTGCCCAAGAGCGAGCGGGCCAAGCCCAAGAGCGTCAAGGTCGAGGTTGCAGAGTAGCACGCCCGATGCCCTGCCCGACCTGCCGTCGGTGGTGCAGATAATCTGTCGACGGCAGGTCGGGGACGGCAGTGTGCTGATGAAGATCCAGGGCGGGACCGCTGACAGCGCCCGCGACAGACAGAGAGGAGTACCTCACGATGGGTAAGGTGGTTGGTATTGACTTAGGCACGACGAACTCGGTGATCGCGGTCGTCGTTGGCGGCGAGCCGCAGGTGATCCCCAACGCCGAAGGGAGTCGCCTCACGCCGTCGGTCGTCGCCTTCACGAAGACGGGGGAACGCTTGGTGGGGCAGATGGCCAAGCGGCAGTCGATTCTCAATCCCGAGAATACTGTCTACTCAATCAAGCGCTTCATGGGCCGGCGGCTCTCGGAGGTCGAGACCGAGCGCAAGATGGTGCCCTATAAAGTCGAGGAAGGCCCCAACGGCATGGTCGTGGTGCGCCTCCCGGCGGCTGGGAAGACGTTTACCCCCGAAGAGATTTCGTCCATGATCCTCCAGAAGATGAAGGCGGATGCGGAGGCGTACTTGGGCGAGCCCGTCACGGAGGCCGTGATCACGGTGCCCGCCTACTTCAACGACGCACAGCGCACCGCGACAAAGAACGCCGGCGAGATCGCCGGACTGAAAGTTCTGCGCATCATCAATGAACCAACGGCCTCCTGCCTAGCCTACGGGCTGGACAAGAAGACCGCCGAAACGGTATTGGTCTTCGACTTAGGCGGCGGCACCTTCGACGTCTCCATCTTGGAGATCGGCGAGGGGGTCTTCGAAGTCAAGGCGACCAATGGCGACACGCACCTGGGAGGCGACGACTGGGACGAGCGGATCGTCCACTGGTTGGCCGATCAGTTCAAGCGCGAGCAGGGCATTGACCTGCGGCAGGACCGCCAGGCTCTCCAGCGGCTGCGCGAAGCCTCCGAGAGGGCGAAGGTTGAGCTGTCGACGGTCGCCCAGACCACTATCAACCTGCCGTTCATCACCGCGGACGCGAACGGGCCCAAGCACCTGGACTACATGCTGACCCGCGCGAAGTTCGAGGAGATGACTGCGGAGCTGGTGGAACGGTGCATCGCCCCGTTCAAGCAGGCTCTCGCGGACGCCAAGATGACCGAGAAGGATCTCGATCAGGTCATTCTGGTGGGGGGAGCGACCCGCATGCCGATGATTCAGGAGCTGGTCCGTCGGCTGACCGGCAAGGAGCCCAATAAGGAAGTGCACCCCGACGAGGTCGTCGCCGTCGGCGCGGCCATTCAAGCCGGCGTGCTGGCCGGCACCGTGCGGGAAGTCGTGCTGCTGGATGTCACCCCCCTGTCGTTGGGCGTGGAGACGCTGGGCGGGGTGTTGACTCCACTCATTCCCCGCAACACGACCATTCCGACGCGCAAGACAGAGATCTTCAGCACCGCGGTCGATGGCCAGACGCAGGTGGAGATCCACGTCTTACAGGGTGAGCGGCCCATGGCGCGGGACAACCGCACGCTCGGGCGCTTCATCCTCGATGGCATCCCACCCGCGCCGCGGGGTGTCCCGAAGATCGAGGTGACGTTTGATATCGATGCCAACGGCATCCTCGACGTGAAGGCACGGGACACGGCCACAGGCAAGGAGCAGTCCATCAAGATTACGGGGAGTTCGAGTCTCGGCAAGCCCGATGTGGAACGCATGGTCAAGGAGGCCGAGAAGTTCGCCGAGGAGGACCGCAGCAAGCGCGAGACCGCAGAAGCGCGCAACCGGGGCGATTCCCTCGTCTACCAGACAGAGCGCATGCTGAAAGAGGTGGGCGAGAAGGTGACCCCTGATGAGCGCCAGCGTGTCGAGACCAAACTCAAGGAGCTCAAAGACGCCCTCGGCGGTGACGACTTGGCGAAGATCAACCGCGCCATCGACGAGTTGCAGCAGACGAGCTTCAAGCTGGCTGAAGCGATGTACGCGAAGGCGGGGGCAGGGGCAGGCTCCCCCGGGAGCGGGTCCCCCGGAAGTGGGTCCAGCGGACCCGCCGGGGGCGCGAAGCCAGGGGATGACGTCATCGACGCCGACTACAAACGCAAGGACGATAAATAACCGGCACAGATCGCGCGGGGGGTGACCCCGCGCGGTGAGGTGAGGGATGGACGACCGTCAGGACAAACAACCAACGGCCCGCGATGAGGCGCCGGAGACCGCTGCGCCGGCGTCTGAAGCGCAGGTGGCCGAGTTGCGCAAACTGGCCGCGGGCTATAAGGAACAGGCCGACCGCAACTGGCAGCAGTTTCTCCATGCCGCCGCGGACCTGGAAAACTACAAGAAGCAGGCCGCACGGCAGCGCGACGACGCGGTGCAGCGGACGCGGCAGTCCTTGCTGGCCGTCGTGCTCGATGTCGTCGACGATCTCGAACGAGCGTTAGAGCACAGCACCAGTACAGACCCCGACCAGATCGTAGCGGGCATCCGCATGAGCCACCGCAAGATCGTCGACGTGTTGGCTTCGTTGGGCGTCCGGCCGATGGATACGAAAGGACAGATGTTCGACCCGCGGTACCACGAAGCGGTCGATGTCGTCCCCCACACGGAGCGCGGCGTCGAGCCGGGGACGATTGTCGAGGAGATCCGGCGAGGCTATTTCATGAACGGCGATGTCTTGCGGCATGCCCGGGTGAGGGTGGCGAAGTGATCGCCGGGCCACGCGGCCCGCGAATCGCCTGGTGATGCCCGATGGACTTCAAAGACTACTACAAGACGCTCGAGGTCGACCGAGGGGCGACCACGCAGGCGATCAGTACCGCGTTCCGCAAACTCGCGCGCAAGTACCACCCCGACGTGAACAAGACGCCTGGGGCGGAAGACAAGTTTAAGGAAATTAACGAGGCGTATCAGGTCCTGAGCGACGCCGAACGGCGCGCGCGCTACGACCAGATGTACGAGGCCTACCAGCACGGCGGGATGGACTGGCAACAGGCTTTCGGGCGCGGCGCACAGGAGACTCCCGGCGGCTGGACCGTGACCTTCGGCGGAGATGCGGCAGGGTTAGAAGATCTGCTCGGCGGGCAAGTCAGCGACTTTTTCCGGCAGTTCTTTGGAGGCGATGTTGCCGGTCAGCGTCCGGGCGGCGGTCGGTCATCGGCCGGTCGAAGCCGCCGGAGCACGGTGGACCTCGAGGAGATGATGCGACCTCAGCCGACACCTCCGCAGGCCGAAGCCCCGATCACGGTGACGTTGGAAGACGCTCTGGCCGGTGCGCAGAAGTCCGTGGCCGTCCAGCTCACCGGGAAGACGCGCCGGTTTGACGTCACGATCCCCAAAGGCGTCCGCAGCGGTCAGAAGATCCGGCTCCCCGGTGCGCTCGATGGCGACGATCTCTACCTGACGGTGGAGGTCGCCCCGCATCCGTACTTTGAGCGGCGCGAGGATGACCTGATCATCGAGGTGCCCGTGACCCCGTCTGAGGCGGTGTTAGGCGCGACGATCGAGGTCCCCACCCTCGAAGGAAAGGTGGACATGACCATCCACCCAGGCACGCAGAACGGGCAGGTGTACCGCCTGCGGGGGCAGGGGATGCCCCGCCGCGATGGAAAGCGCGGGGACCAGCTGGTGCATATCAAAGTTGTCCTGCCCACCAAGCCGTCCGCGCGCGAGAAGCAACTCTATGAAGAACTCGCCAAGCTGCGATCGGACAATCCCCGGGCGCAGCTGGGGCGGAAGTAACAGCTAAGTCGATTAAGAACGGAGTACAACCATGGCAATGCGATTTGACAAGTTTACTGAAAAGGCGCAAGAGGCGTTACTGAACGCCCAGGAACTGGTGCGTCAGTTCCACCACTCCCAGATGGAAAGCGAACATCTCCTGCTGGCCCTCGTAGAACAGGCTGACGGGATCGTGCCTCAGGTACTGGTCAAGGCTGGTCTGACACCGGCCGCGTTGCGCGGGCGTTTGCGCGCCGAGCTCGAGCGCCTGCCCAAGGTGACCGGCCCGACCCCGAACGGGTTGGTGATTAGTCCTGTGGTCCGCCAAGCCGTGGAAACCGCGCAAGCAGAAGCGCAGCGCCTCCGCGATGAGTACGTCAGCACGGAGCACTTACTGATGGGTCTCGCGAGCGCGCGCGAGGGGGGTGCGGCCCGCATCCTGGCGGAGGCCGGCCTCACGGCCGATGCGCTGTCCCGGGCGATCCGGGACGTGCGGGGAGCCCAGCGCGTGACCGACTCCAATCCGGAGAGCAAATACCAGGCCCTCGAACGCTTCGGGCGGGATCTCACCCAGATGGCCGCGGCCGGGAAGCTGGATCCGGTCATCGGCCGCGACGAGGAAATCCGCCGCGTCATTCAGGTCCTCTCCCGGCGCACGAAAAACAATCCCGTCCTCATCGGCGATCCTGGGGTCGGTAAGACCGCCATTGTGGAGGGGCTGGCACAGCGGATCGTGCGCGGCGATGTCCCCGAAGGCCTCAAGAACAAACGCGTCGTGCAGCTCGATCTGGGAGCGCTCCTGGCCGGGGCGAAATTCCGCGGGGAGTTTGAGGACCGCTTGAAGGCTGTCCTCCGCGAGGTCAGCGAGAGCAGCGGTGAGATCATCTTGTTCATCGACGAACTGCATACGGTGGTCGGCGCTGGGGCGGCCGAAGGCGCGATCGACGCGGCGAACATGCTCAAGCCGATGCTGGCGCGGGGCGAACTGCACACGGTCGGCGCGACGACGCTGGACGAGTACCGGAAGCACATCGAGAAGGACGCCGCCTTGGAACGGCGGTTCCAGCCCATCTTCGTCTCCGAGCCCTCTGTTGAAGAGACAATTTCCATCTTGCGCGGCTTGAAGGACCGCTACGAGGTGCATCACGGCGTCCGCATCACCGACGCGGCCGTGATCGCCGCCGCCACCCTGTCGACCCGTTACATCAGCGACCGCTTTCTCCCGGACAAGGCCATCGATCTCATCGACGAGGCGGCGAGCCGCTTGCGGACGGAGATCGACAGCAAGCCCACCGCGTTAGATGAGATCGACCGGCGCATCATGCAGCTGGAGATCGAACGCGAAGCGCTCAAGAAAGAAGGCGATGCCGCGAGCCGGGAGCGCCTGGCCAAACTCGAGGGAGAGATCAATACCCTGAAAGCCAATAGCGCGCGGATGCGGCAGCAGTGGGAGCAGGAAAAGGCCGCGATTGCCGCGATCCGGCAGACCAAGGAGCAGATCGAGAAAATTCGCCAGCAGATCGAGGAAGCTGAGCGCCGGGCCGACCTGGAGACGGCGGCCCGCCTGCGCTATGGCACGTTGCCCGAGCTGCAGAAGCAGCTCGACAATCGAACCGCCGCCCTGCAGAAGATCTCCGGTCAGCGTCTCTTAAAGGAAGAAGTCGACGCGGAAGATGTCGCTCAGGTCATCAGCAAGTGGACCGGGATCCCGGTCAGCCGGCTGCTGGAAGGGGAGATGCGGAAGCTCCTCGAGATGGAAGATCGGCTGCACGAGTGGGTCGTCGGACAGAACGAGGCCGTCCAAGCTGTGAGCGATGCGATCCGCCGGGCCCGGGCCGGGTTGCAGGATCCCCGGCGGCCGATCGGGTCGTTCCTCTTCTTGGGGCCCACCGGGGTGGGGAAGACGGAGCTCGCCCGCGCGCTGGCGCGTCACCTCTTCGATGACGAAGACGCGATGGTGCGTCTGGACATGTCGGAGTATCAGGAACGGCACACCGTCAGTCGTTTGATCGGGGCGCCCCCCGGCTACGTGGGGTTTGACGAAGGCGGCCAACTCACCGAAGCGGTGCGCCGCCGGCCGTACCGGGTCGTGCTCTTTGACGAAATCGAAAAGGCGCACACAGACGTCTTCAATATCCTCCTGCAGATCCTGGAAGACGGCCGGCTGACCGACGGGCACGGCCGGACGGTGGATTTCAAGAACACCGTGATCATCATGACCAGCAACCTCGGCAGCAAGTACCTGCAGCACCTCGACTCGCGCAACGCGGCCCAGTTCGAAATGGCGCGGGTGCAGGTCATGGACGAGGTCCGCAAGACGTTCCGACCCGAGTTCCTCAACCGCATCGATGAGATCATTGTGTTCCACCCGCTCAGCCCGGAGCACATCAAGGAGATCGTCGATCTGCAGGTGCGCGAGTTGCAGGCGCGTCTGGACGGACAGAAGATCCGCCTGGAAATGACGGACGGGACGAAGGAGTACTTCGCGCGCGAGGGCTATAGCCCCGACTTTGGAGCTCGGCCACTACGACGACTGCTGCAGCGCGAGGTAGAAAATCGCCTGGCCAAGATGGTCCTGGCCGGAGAGATCCAGCCCGGACAGACCGCGATCGTGGACTACGTGAACGGCGCCGTGAAGATCACGACGAAGGAGCCCGTCCGCGCCGCACGGTCCCGGTAATCTCTCGATCTCCTCCCGGTCGTCGCGAGCAGAGCTACCGTGCTGCTGCAGGGGAGATCGTCGCCAGCTGCACCGTCGCACCCGTTGGAAATTTCCGCTGCCTCAGCCTGATCCAGCGCAGTGCTCAGTTTGCGACGTACCTTTATAATAGGGTTACCCCTCCGAGAGCATAGGTGGCGGCATGGCGGTCCTTAAGCTGTACCTGGGAGACGTGGTGCAGACGCGCAAGACGCACCCCTGCGGCAGCGATCAGTGGAAAATTGAGCGTTTGGGCGCCGATGTAGGCATTCGCTGCCTCGGATGCGGCCGCTACGTGCTCATGGAGCGAGCGAAACTGGAGCGCCGCATTCGGCGGTTTGTCAGCCGTCCCGACGAGGCCGCGGGTCCAACCGCCACCCCGATGAGTAACGGTGCGTCCGGCGGGGCAGAGGCACAGTGAAATGAACAAGTATAACCTCTACAGCTGGGGCGTCGGGGTCGCGGGCTGGGTTGTCCTATTGCCCCTCCTCATCGAGACGCCCCTGCCGCCGCTTCCGCAGCTGGCGGTCTTCGCCGTGCTGGCCGTGGCGTCCAAATGGTTGATGGTCCCCCTGCCGCGGGGGGGCTATGGGTCGGCAGGACTCGCCGTGGTCTCGGCCGGGTTGGCGCTTCTGGGACCGGTGTACACGGCGCTCGTGATGAGCGTCGGCGTGGTGATCGGCAATGGCCTGTTCCATCGCCGGCCGTACCTGACGACGATCTTCAACAGCGGGCAGAACATTCTCGCCGTCCTCGCCGCGGGCCTCGTCTTTTCAATGCTGGATTCCATCCCCGGCCCACCCGAGCTCCGCGGACCTCTGTACACAGGGCATAGTGACCCCTTGTTCTTCGCGGCGTTTCTCGCCGCCGTCCTGACGTGCAACGTGACGAGCAATCTGCTCGTCAGTGGGCGTGTCGCGCGCCGGCGGGGTGTCTCCTGGCTGAGTGTGTTCAGTGGCAGTCTCGCCTGGGAGGCTGCGAACGATCTCGCGTTTGCCGCCCTCGGTCTGGTGCCCGCGCTCATCTACGCGAAGGCGTTGCCCGTTGAGGCGATTGTCCTGACGATCCCGCTGGTCCTGATCGGCTACGTGTTGATGTTGACCACGACCCGGGAGCAAGCACACCGGGAACTGGAGGTCCTCGAGCGGATCGGGCGGGCCTCCATTACCCTGGACCTGGAGCACCTCTTCCAAACGATGTACGACAGCATCCGCCAGCTGATGGCGGCAGACGTGTTCTATGTGACGCTGTATGATGCCGAGCACGACACCCTGACTTATGAGTTCTTGATGGATTCCGGGGACCGCTTTCCCCGACAGACGCAGCCGGTGTCAGGTGACGTCCGGGCGATCCTCAGCGGGCGGACGCCGCAGCTCCTCCAGTTGCCCTCCCGCGATCTGGCCACGCCCGATCCCTTGCCGCGCGTAGGCCACAGTGACCGGAGGAGCGCCTCGATGGTGTTTGTGCCCGTCCTGCGCGGCGAGCAAGTTCTCGGGTTGCTCTCCGCGCAGAGTTATGTCCAGAACGCCTACGGCCCGCGCGATGTCCATCTCATGGCTACTATCGCCGCCCAGGTCGCCAGCGCGATCGACAACGCCCGATTGCTGGAAACCAGCACGCGGAGCGTTAAGCACCTCACCAGCCTGCAACAGATCGCCAATGCGATCGCCGGTAGCCTGAAGATGGACGATGTGCTGGCCGCCATCATGGACGGCTCCCGTCAGGTGCTCGGGGTCGACCGGTGCGCCATTTACCTGGGAAACGAGAAACAAGGACTGACAGACGTCTACGCCCACGGTCTTCCCGCAGAGATGGTGGACGCCATCCGACGCTTCGTGGGGATGCCCCTCGCCAATCTACCGTTCGATTTTGCCAAGCCGGTGGTGGTCGAAGACGCCGAACACGACCCTCATCTCGCCGCCCTGCGGAAGATGGTGCTCAAGGACGAGGCCGCCGCGCTCGCCGACGCTTCGCAGACGATCAAGACGATGGCGTCATTGCCGCTGCTGTACCAAGGCGCGATGATGGGGGTGCTGGTCTTTTCCCACACCACTCCCCGATCTTACAACGCCGAAGACCTCCGCTTGGCGCAAGCGATCGCCGATCAGGCGGCGATCGCCGTCAAGAACACGACCCTGCTGACGGAAGCCCAGCGACACGCTGCAGAAGTCAACCTCATGAACCGGGTCCTGAGCACCGTGACCAGCACGATGGATATCGACAGCATGCTGCGCCGCATCGTGGAGGAGGTTTCCCAGAGGTTCGGGTACTCGCACGTCAGCATTCACCGCGTGGACGGCGACTTCGTGATCCCCCAGGCGCAGGTGGGGTACCGGGAGATCCCCGATCGTATCCCCCTCACCAAAGGTGTGCTCGGGCGGGTGGCCCGGACCGGGACGGCCGCGCTGGTCCCCGACGTCAGCCAGGACCGCGACTACATCGTGACGGATCCCACGGTGCGCAGCGAGGCGGCCGTGCCGATCAGCGCAGACAACCGCGTGCTGGGCGTCCTCAACATCGAAACGGACAGCACCCGGCGGCTGGGAGAATCCGACCTGGCGATGTTGCAGCCGCTCGCGGGCCAAATTGGGGTGGCGCTGCACAATGCCACGTTGTTTGCCGAAGCCCAGCGCTCGCGCGATGAGATCACCGTCCTCTACGAAGCGGCGAAGGCGATCAGCAGCACCCTGGAACTGCAGTCGGTGCTCAACAACCTCGTGCACGTGACCTGTCAGGCATTCAGCTACGAGCAAGGGGCAATTCTGTTGGTGGACGAACGCAGCGGGGACCTGGTGGTGGAGGCGACTTATGGCTACGCTCCGGGCACCCGCGGCTACCGTATTCCGGCCGGCAAAGGGATTACCGGCGCGGTGTACCGGACTGGCCAGCCCGAGAGTGTGGCGGACGTCCGGCGCGATGCGCGCTACATCGGCATCACGCAGCGCATCATCTCGGAGATTGCGGTCCCGCTGATCAGCGAGGGGCGGGTCATCGGGGTGTTCAACCTCGAGAGCACGCGGCGCGGGGCGTTTGGGCCCCGGGACTTGCACATCCTCCAGGCCCTGGCGGGCTATGCCACGATCGCCATCGAGAACGCGCGGCTGTACGAGAAGACCAAGCAGATGGCGATCACCGACGGCCTCACCGAACTTTTTAACCACCGCTACCTACACGAAACGATGGGACGCACCCTGGAACGGTGTCGGCGGGATGATCGACCGCT